>Ga0209947_1000154_pt1 | contig 39531 bp, 41 predicted proteins | sample SalPonR2_B_D2_MG_FD_185706 | JGI IMG/M metagenome (GOLD analysis project Ga0209947, IMG submission 185706) | Salt pond soil microbial communities from South San Francisco under conditions of wetland restoration - Salt Pond MetaG R2_B_D2_MG... ...
GGCCCGCCGAGGAAATCCTGCCCTTCATCAAGCTGATCGACGATCCCAGCCACAAGGCCAACGAGGACGGAACCTACAACCTGTCCGAGACGCAGGCGCGTGCGATCCTCGACCTGCGCCTGCAGCGTCTGACGCAGCTGGGCGTGAAGGAAGTCACCGACGAACTGGAAGAGCTGGCCGAGAAGATCAAGGACTACCTCGCCATCCTCGCAAGCCGCGACCGGATCCTCGCGATCATCTCGGACGAACTGGCCGAGGTGCGCGAGAAATTCGCCGTCCCCCGACGCACCGAGATCACCGACTGGTCCGGCGACATGGAGGACGAGGACCTCATCGAGCGCGAGGACATGGTCGTCACGATCACGCAAGGCGGCTACATCAAGCGCACGCCGCTCGTTGATTTCCGCGCCCAGAAGCGCGGCGGCAAGGGTCTTTCGGGTGGCGCGCTGAAAGAGGACGACGTCGTCACGTCTCTTTTCGTGGCCAACACCCACACGCCGCTGCTGTTCTTCACCACCGACGGGATGGTCTACAAGCTCAAGACGTGGCGCCTGCCGATGGGGTCGCGCGCCTCCCGCGGCAAGGCCATCGTGAATATCCTGCCGATCTCGACCGGCACCGGCATCGCCGCGGTCATGCCCGTGGACCGCGACGAGGATCACTGGGACGAGCTGCAGATCTTCTTCGCGACATCCGCGGGCGACGTGCGCCGCAACGCACTCAGCGATTTCACCAATGTGAAGTCGAACGGCAAGATCGCCATGCGCCTGCCGGATGACGGGTCGGTCAGCCTTGTGAACGCGCGCATCTGCTCGGAAAGCGATGACGTGATGCTGGTCACCGCCGGCGGCCGCGCGATCCGCTTTCCCACGACCGAAGTACGCGTCTTCAAGGGCCGCGATTCGACCGGCGTGCGGGGCATACGTCTTGCCGAGGGCGACCGCGTCGTCTCGATGGCCGTGATCCGCCATTTCGAGGCAACGGCCGAGGAACGCGCGGCCTATCTCAAGCAGCGCCGCCTGATGGCCGGTGTCACCGAGGACCCCGAGACCGACGAGGACGAGGCCATCCCCGGCGATCTCAGCCAGGAACGCTATGCAGAGATGTCTGCGGCGGAGGACCTGATCCTGACCATCACCGCGGGCGGGTCGGGCAAACTGTCGTCCTCGCATGATTACCCGGTGCGCGGGCGCGGTGGACAGGGCGTGGCCGCGATGGACAAGGCCATGCGCGGCGGCCCGCTGGTGGCCTGTTTCCCGGTCGATATCGAGGACCAGATCATGTTGGCGACCTCCACCGGCCAGTCGATTCGCGTTCCGGTCGAGGGCATTTCTTTCCGGTCACGGTCGGCTGGAGGCGTGCGCGTCTTCAATACCGGGCCGGGCGAGGTCGTGGTCTCCGTGGCATGGATCGCGGACCAGGGCGAGGACGAGGCCGGCGATGGCACTGGCGGTGACACCGGGGGCGACACCGAAAGCTGACGCCTTTCGGCCTTGCCGGTCCCGCTCGCCTTGGCGGTGCCGTTTACGATTATGGCGGCTTCGCCATGATTTAACGCCGTTTTTTACTCAAGACCTCCGCAATTGCGACGGGTTGGATCGCCATGGTGATCGCACTGGCCGCATGGGGCCGCGTGATCCACCGATTTTATCTCAGCATCCGGATTTCGACACGCGGGTGGCCGGTATTCTATTTTGAAGGCAAGGGATTACCATGGCGCGACGTACTGCTCGCAACCTCAACCTCGGCGATGCCGCGCAAGTGTCGGTGCGCATGCTGATCGCGTCCTATTTCATGGCCACCGCCGTCGGCTCGATCCCAGGCGCGGACACCGGGGCGCTGCTCTCGCCACTCATGGCCGAACCGCTCGGCCGCGTCGTGGCGGGGAGCATCGTCTTCACGCTGGCCACGATGGTCCTGATCGGCAAGCAGACGCGAATGGCCGCGCTGATCCTCGGACTTCTGACCTTCTATGCCAGTTACCTGCAAATGGTTCAGATCGGCATCGACCACGTGCTGGGCGCCTTCTGGCGCGACATGGCGCTGGTTGCGGCGCTGATGTTGACCTATGGCGGACCGGCCAAGGCCCCGCCGCCGCCTCAGCCCACCACCTTCACGATCAGGCGCATCGCGCGTCGCGCCGAGCGCGCGCGCCAGATGGGCGCCCCGCATCAGCCCATTGCACCGATCCTTCACGTGGAACCCGAAGCGAGCCTCGTTCCCGCCACCGTCGATACACTGGCACAGGACGCGCCGAATACGAACCGCGCCTGACCGAACCGGCGACGGGGGCTTGAGCCGCGGCTCGCGTCGCACTATCCCGGGCCCATGACACGCGCATTGCATATCGTCGGCGGCGGCATGGCCGGCTCCGAAGCCGCATGGCAGGCCGCCGAGCTTGGCGTCCCCGTGATCCTGCACGAGATGCGGCCAAAGGTCGGCACCTTCGCGCACCGCACCGGCAGCCTGGCGGAAATGGTGTGCTCAAACTCCTTCCGCTCCGACGATGACGAACAGAACGCCGTGGGTCTCCTCCATTGGGAGATGCGGGCGGCAGGCGGTCTGATCATGGAAATGGCCGACCGCCACCGGCTGCCCGCAGGCGGCGCGCTGGCCGTGGATCGTGACCCTTTCGCCGAGGCTGTGACGGAGCGGCTGATGGCGCACCCGAACGTCACCGTAGAAGCGGCTGAAATCACGGAACTTCCCACCGATGGACAATGGATCATCGCCACTGGCCCGCTGACCTCCGGCGCGTTGGCCGAGGCCATCGCGCGGGAGACCGGGCAGGACAGCCTTGCCTTCTTCGACGCCATCGCCCCCATCGTCTACGCCGACACGATCGACATGTCCGTGGCTTGGGAACAGTCCCGTTACGACAAGGGCGAGACCGAGGCGGAACGCACCGCCTACATCAATTGCCCGATGACGAAGGACGAGTACGAGGCCTTCATCGATGCGCTTCTGGCAGCCGACAAGACCGAGTTCAAACCCGGTGAAACGGCCGGATATTTCGACGGCTGCCTGCCCATCGAGGTGATGGCCGAACGCGGGCGCGAGACGCTGCGTCACGGCCCCATGAAACCCGTCGGCCTGACGAACGCCCACAGGCCCGAAGAAAAGCCCTACGCCGTGGTGCAGCTGCGTCGCGACAACAAGCTGGGCACGCTCTACAACATCGTGGGCTTCCAGACCAAGATGAAGTACGGCGTGCAAACCGATGTTTTTCGTAGGATTCCCGGCCTTCAAGACGCGTCCTTCGCGCGTCTGGGCGGCATCCACCGCAACACCTTCATCAATTCGCCCACGCTGCTCGACCACCAGATGCGCCTGGCGACGCGCCCTCATATCCGCTTTGCCGGCCAGATCACGGGCGTGGAGGGCTATGTCGAAAGTGCCGCGATGGGCCTGCTTGCGGGCCGCATGGCCGCCGCCGAGATCGCGGGCACCGTGCTGCCGCCCGTCCCCGCCACCACCGCCATGGGCGCGCTGATGCATCACATCACCGGCGGTGCGGAGGCCAGGACCTTCCAGCCGATGAACGTGAATTTTGGCCTCTTTCCCCCGCTCGACGGGGTTCGCGGCGGACGGCGCGGCCGGCGCGACCGCTACAAGGGCTATACCGACCGGGCCAAGGCCGACTGGCAGGACTGGCTGGGTCAGCGCGCCGCCGCAGAATAGGCACCGAACGCACTGGACCCCCCGGTCCGTGGCGCGTTAGCCTGCCGCGCATGACCGACAACACCCTCGACACCCGCCTCTGGACGCAGCGTTCCCCCGAGGAGACGCGCGACCTCTATACCAACTGGGCCGCGACCTATGACACCGACGTCACGGGGGCGGGCTATGCCACCCCTGCCCGGCTGGCCGAGGCGCTGGCCGGCCATTGCCCCGACCTCGCCGCCCCGATTCTCGATTTCGGCTGCGGAACGGGCTTGTCCGGCCGGGCGCTGAACGCCGCGGGCTTCGCCACGCTCGACGGCACAGACATCACGCCCGGAATGCTGGAGAAGGCCGCCGGGCTCGGCATCTACCGCAAACTCTGGGCCTCCCAGCCCGGCGACGCAGCGCCCACGGGCTACGCCACCATCGCCGCCATCGGTGTCGTGAGCCTCGGCGCGGCGCCCGCCGGCACGCTCGCCACGCTTGTCGGCGCGCTCTCCCCCGGCGGCCTTCTGGGGTTCAGCTACAATGACGCCACCCTCGCCGACGCCGGCTACATGGCGGCGCTGGAGGCCGCGCAAGCCGACGCGGATCTCATCCACGACGCGTACGGCCCCCACCTGCCGGCCAAGGACATGGGGTCCCGCGTCTATGTCCTGCGCAAGCGCTGAGGGCGGATGATCACCCGCTTCGCGCCCTCACCCACGGGGCCGCTGCATCTGGGTCACGCCTGTTCGGCGATCCTCGCCCATGACATGGCGAAGGCCGCGGGCGGCGCCTTCCTGCTGCGGATCGAGGATATCGACCAGGCCCGCGCGCGCCCCGAATGGGAGGCGCTGATCTACGAGGACCTGCGCTGGCTGGATCTCTCGTGGGACGAGCCGGTGATGCGCCAGTCCGACCGCATGGCGGCCTACGGGGTCGCCCTGGACCGGCTCTGGCGCATGGACCTGCTCTACCCTTGCGATTGCACGCGGCGCGATATCGCGCAGGCACTGACCGCCCCGCAGGAGGGCGTAGAGCCCGCCATCGGCCCCGACGGTCCGGTCTATCCCGGCACCTGCCGACCGGCCACGGGCAGCGCGCCGGGGCATGCGCCGCCGGTAGACCGCGCCCTCCGTCTCGACATGGCGCGCGCCCTGCAGTCGGACCGCGCAGCGCCGCCCTTCAGCTTCACCGAAACCGGTGCCGGGCCCGAAGGGCAGACTGGGCTCGTGGCGTTCACTGCAAACGACCTGATCGAGAACGTCGGAGATGTCGTCCTTGCCCGCCGCGACATGGGCACCTCCTACCACCTCTCCGTCGTGGTCGATGACGCAGCCCAGGGCATCACCCATGTCACCCGTGGCCGGGACCTGTTCGAGACGACGCAGATCCATGTCCTGCTGCAGCGGCTTCTCGGCCTGCCCACGCCGGTCTACCACCACCACCGGCTGATCCGGGACGACGACGGCAGGCGACTGGCCAAGCGCGACGATGCTCGCGCGATCCGCACCTATCGCGAGGACGGTTACACGCCGCGCGACATCCGCCGCATGATCGGCCTCTGATCCCCTTCATCTTTCCAAAAATACGCAAGGCGACCGGCCGATCACTCGGGCTGCATCAATTCGACTTCCCGCCCGTCGCGCACCGCCGTGTAGAAACACACCCGCCGGTTCGTATGACAGGCCGGTCCCGTCTGCCGCACCAGCGCCAGAAGGCAGTCCCGGTCGCAATCGATGCGCAGCTCCACCAGTTCCTGCACATGGCCGGAGCTTTCGCCCTTGACCCAGAAGGCCTGCCGCGACCGGCTCCAGTAGGTCACGCGGCCGGTCTCGAGCGTGCGGGCCACGGCATCGGAATTCATCCAGGCGAGCATCAGGACCTCGCCCGTCCCGGCCTCCTGGGCGATCACCGGAAGCAGACCTTGCGCGTCGTAGCGCAGCGTTGCGGGGTCGAACGGGGCCTGCGACATGGCGTCAGCCTCTTTGCAAAATCACCTTTCAGCGCTACCTATAGGGCGAGGTGCACAGAGGCAATTCGATGACGGCCGACAGCGATCTGATCAAACTCTACTCACAGCGCATCCTCGCGCTGACGGCCGATATTCCGCATCGTGGCCGGCTGGACGCTCCGCAGGCCAGCGTGCGCCGTCGCGCGCCGCTCTGTGGTTCGACGGTCAGCGTGGATCTCGACGTCACCGACGGGCGCATCAGCCGCTTCGGCCAGGACGTGAAGGCCTGCGCGCTGGGTCAGGCGTCCGCGGCGCTCATGGGTCGTCACGTCATCGGCCGCACCCGCGCCGAGGTCGAGACCGCCCGCGATCAGCTCAAGGCGATGCTGTCCCAGGGGGCCGAACCGCCGGGCCCGCCCTTCGAAGGGTACGACGTGCTGATCCCCGCGCGCGACTACCGCAACAGGCATGCCTCGATCATGCTGGCGCTCGAGGCGACGGCTGAGGCCATGGCTGAGGCCGAGCGCGCGGCCTGCGCCTGACACTCCGGTCCCGGGGCCTTAACGCTTCTCCAACCCTCGGCCCTTATGGCTGACCGCGACAGTTCGGCGAGGAGCGGTATGCCATTCATGATTTCCGGCCGTCGGCAGCGTGCTGCGACGCCACGAACCCCGATGCCCGAGACCGTGGTGGAGCCCCCTCCCAAGGGCTCAGCACCTGTCGATCAGCGGACCGGCCTCGCCACCGACAGCGGCGCACGACGGCGGCTCGGCGACGGGCTCGGCACGCTGGGCTTCGAGATCGTGGATATCGCGGCACTGCTGAAACTGGTCGACCAACAGTCCGGCGACGTACAGGCGGGCCTCGTTGACCTGCGCGGCAGCGCCACGGATATCGAGCGCGCGCTCGACGCGGCCACGTCGGCGGTCGCGGAGGTTTCCGAGGCCGCGAATGGCTCCGTCGATCATGCGCGCGACAGCATGGAAAACATGCAGGCCGCCGGCGTTCACAGTCGTCGCGTTGCGCAATGGGTGGGCGCCCTGAGCGACCGCATCGCCGGCATCGTGGAGCGGCTGGAAGCCGTGGAACGCAGCACTTCGCGCATCGGCGACATCGCCGCCGAGGTCGGCATCCTGGCCATCAACGCCCGTATCGTCGCGGCCCGCGCGGGCGAACATGGCAAGGGCTTCAACGTGGTGGCCGAGGCGATCAGCGAACTCGCCCATCAGACATCCGACGTCACCAAAGGCATTTCCGGCGATGTCACCGCGTTCCGTTCCGCAGTCGTCGCGATTCGCGACGAGGCGGCCGATGTCGTCACCGACGCCGACCGAGTTCTGGAAAGCGGCCAGAGCACCGATGCCGCGCTCGGCGCGATCGGTGGACACCTCGAGACCACCCAGCGCGGCGTGATCCGTCTGGGCGAGGATCTGGGCACGCTTACGCGAGCCAATGACGCGTTTCGCCCGGTGCTCGACCGGCTGGGGTCGGGCATCGAGGAAACCGGCGCGCAGGTTCATGCCGGCCATGCGCGCGTCGATGCGCTGATCGATCTTGCCGAAATGTTGGTGCAAGCCCATGCCGCGACCGGCGGCGCCTCCGATGACGCACCGATGATCGAGATCGCGCAGTCACGTGCGGCGCAGATCGCCGAGGCCTTCGCCGACGCCCTGACCGCTGGCCAGATCAGCGAGCGGGACCTGTTCGATACCGATTATGCGCCGATCGCGGGCAGCGACCCGCAACAGGTCATGACCCGTTTCGTCCGCCTGACCGACCGCATCCTGCCCCCGATCCAGGAACCCGTGCTGGACCTCGACCCGCGTGTCGTGTTCTGCGCAGCGGTGGACCGCAACGGCTACCTGCCCACGCACAATGCCAGGTTCTCCCATCCCCAGTCGCATGATCCCGTCTGGAACGCCGCCCATTGCAGGACCCGCCGCATCTTCGACGACCGCGTCGGGCTGAAGGCAGGCCGCAGCACAGCGCCCTTCCTGTTGCAGGTCTACCGCCGTGACATGGGCGGCGGGCAAAGCGTCCTGATGAAGGATCTTTCGGCCCCGATCACCGTCGGCGGCCGGCACTGGGGCGGGCTTCGGCTGGCCTATCGGCCGACGTGAGTAACGAAAAAAACCGCCGCGCATCCGTGGGGATGGCGGCGGCAGTCGCGTGTCAGACGATCGGGGGCATCGCGGGGCAAGCGATGCATGAGGCAGATTGGCCACGCCAGATTACAAGGGTCCGGGACAGGGACCGGTGGCGCGCCAGGGGTCCCGATCGGACCGCAGGCAGAAAAGGGTGGCTCAGACGAGACCGGGCAGATGCAGAAGGCCCAGCGTCATGACCGCGATGGCGGCCACGCCCAAGGCGTCGGACACGAGCGTCGAACGGGAGGCAAGAACGATATCGGCGATATGAGCGAACATGGCGGATCTCCTTGGCTGTTAACGCTTTGTTCTCATATTTTCGCGCCTGTGTCGAGAACTTTATGAGAACATTTGAGAACAAAGTGGCACAGCGGGCGATCAGCCGGCCCGGATCAACCCGACCGGATCAACCCGATCGCCTTGTCCTGTTCCATCAGCCAAAGAAGGGTCCGCGCCGCGCGGCCCTGCGCGCTTTCGAGGGCCGGATCGCGGCTCAGAAGCGCGCGCGCCCCCGATTGCGCCAGCGCCATGAGCGGCGTCTGCAACTCCAGGTCGGCGATCCGGAACCGCGGCAGCCCGGACTGCGCCGTGCCGATCAGGTCTCCCGCCCCGCGAATCGCCAGATCCTCCTCGGCGATGCGGAACCCGTCCTCTGTCTCGCGCAACACCATCAACCGCCGCTTCGCCGTCTCGCCCAACGGCGAGCGGTAGAGCAGCAGGCAGGTCGAGTCCGCCGTGCCGCGCCCAACCCGCCCGCGCAATTGATGAAGCTGCGACAACCCGAAGAGGTCGGCCTGCTCGATCACCATGATCGACGCGTTGGGAACGTCCACGCCCACCTCGATCACCGTGGTGGCCACCAGCACCTGCACCCTGCCGTCCTGAAACGCCGCCATGACGTCCGCCTTTTCGGTCGGGGTCAGGCGTCCATGGACCAGACCCACCTTCCCCTCGCCCAGTTCCGCCCGGAGATGGGCGAAGCGTTCCTCGGCCGCGACCGCGTCATAAACCTCCGATTCCTCGACCAACGGACAGACCCAGTAGGCCTGCCGCCCCTCGGCCAGGGCGTCGCGAAGGTGGCTCACGACCTCGCCAATGCGCGCCGTGGACAGAAGTGCTGTCTTCACCGGCTTGCGTCCCGGCGGCTTTTCATCGAGCACGCTGACATCCATGTCGCCATATTGCGCAAGGCTCAGCGTGCGGGGAATGGGCGTCGCGGTCATCACCAGCACATCCACGGCCTGCCCCTTGGCGCTCAACCGCAGCCGCTCGGCCACGCCGAAGCGGTGCTGTTCGTCGACGATGGCCAGCCGCAGGTCGGCGAAACGCACCTCGTCCTGGAACACCGCGTGCGTGCCCACCAGCAGCTGGATGTCGCCCGCCGCCAGCGCCCTGAGCTTTGCCGCGCGCTCCACACCCTTGTCGGCCCCGCTCAGAATCTCGATGACGACGCCGGCCTCCTCCGCCATGGGCTTGAGATTGGCGTAATGCTGCCCAGCCAGGATCGAGGTCGGCGCCATCATCACGCCCTGCCCGCCCGCCTCGACCGCGATCAAGAGCGCCATGAGCGCCACCAGCGTCTTGCCCGCGCCCACATCGCCCTGCAACAGCCGGCTCATCCGCGTCTCCGCACCCATGTCGGCCTCGATCTCGGAGATCGCCCTGAGTTGAGCGCCCGTGGGCGAAAACGGAAGGGATTCCAGAACCTTCTGGCGCAAACTTCCATTGCCGTGGCTGGAAAAGCCCTTGTAGCGCCGCCGCGAAGCCCGGGCGAGCGCCAGGGTCAGCTGATGGGCCATCAACTCGTCGAAGGCCAGCCGCTCCCGCGCCTTGGCCGAGCGCGAGATATCCTCGGGACCCTCGGGCATATGCGCCTCGCGGATCGCGACATGCCAGTGCGGCCAGTCCTTCTGGCGTTTGAGCTCCGCATCGATCCATTCGGGCAGGTCCGGCACCCGTGTCAGCGCGGATTGCACCGCCCGGACCATCGTCTTTTGCGTCACGCCAGCCGTCAGGGGATAGACCGGCTCATAGGCCGGCAGCGTCCCGGCCTCTTCGGGCGTCAGCACGTGGTCGGGATGCGCCATCTGCGCGACCCCGTCGAAGAGCTCGAGCCGCCCGGACACGACGCGCCGCGAGCCGGTCGGCAGAAGCCGCTGCAGATAGTCGCCGCGCGCGTGGAAGAACACCAGTTCGAAGCGCGTCGCGGCATCGTCCACCTCCACCCGGTAAGGCCCTCGACCGGACGGGGGGCGATGCCGGCCCACGGTCACCTCCACCGTCGCCGTGCCGGGGAGTGCCACATCACGGATCGTTGGCTTGAGCGATCGGTCGATGCCGCCCTGAGGCAGCGTCAGGAGCAGGTCCTTGGGGGTCTCGACAGCCAGCCCAGCGAAGCTTTTTGCGGTTTTCGGGCCGACCCCGTCCAGCGTTTCGAGCCCCGCGAAGAGCGGGAACAGGATCTCCGGCCGCCCCCGCTCCGACCCGCGTTTCGAACCCCGTTCAGCCCCCTTTTCAGCCATCGCCGATCCGCTCGAGCCATGTGTCCTCATCGATCGTCTCGATCCCAAGCTCGGCGGCCTTGCGTGCCTTCGACCCCGCCCCGGGCCCCGCGACGAGCAGGTCGGTCTTTGCCGAAACGCTGCCCGAGACGCGCGCACCCAGGGCTTCGGCCCGCGCCTTGGCCTCGGCCCGCGTCATGCGCTCGAGCGAGCCGGTGAAGACGATCGTCTTGCCGGCGATGTCGCTGTCGGCGGCGGGCGTCTCGGGGGGCAGGATGTCCAGATGCGCCACCAGCCGGTCGATCGAGGCGCGCTCCCGTTCCTGGCTCAGCGTGTCTGTCAGCGACAGCGCGACGGAGGCGCCGATGCCGTCGATGCCGATCAGGTCCTCCCATGCCACGCGCGCCTCGGGCGGCACCCCCGCCTTCTCCCATGCGGCGGCGCGCGCCTCGGCGTTGCGGGCGCGGCGGCCCTCCGCCTTCGCGTGGCGCGCTTCCTCTGCCTGGGCGAGATCCGCCGCGCGGTGGGCAGCGGCGGCCGGGATCGCCGTAATCACCGCCTCGACGAAGGCGGGCCAGTCCCCGAAATGCCGCGCGAGATCGGCGGCCGCCACCTCGCCCACATGGCGGATGCCAAGCGCGAAGATCAGCCGCGCCAGCGGTATGCGTCGTTTTTCGTCGATGGCGTCGAAGAGGTTCGCCGCCGATTTGTCGCCCCAGCCCTCGCGGTTTTTCAGCTGCTGCATCCCCGAGCCATACCGCGCGCGCAACTCGAAGATGTCGGCGGGCTCGATGATCCATCCGTCCGTGTGGAACGCCTCCACCTGCTTGGCGCCAAGCCCCTCGATGTCGAAGGCCGCACGGCTGACGAAATGCTTCAGCTTTTCAACAGCCTGCGCCGGGCAGATCAGGCCACCGGTGCAGCGCCGCACGCTGTCGCCCTCCTCGCGCACCGCGTCCGATCCGCATTCGGGGCAGGTCACGGGAAAGACAAAGGGCGCGGCATCCGCCGGGCGCTTGGCCTGATCGACATCAGCCACCTTGGGAATGACGTCGCCCGCGCGATAGACCTGTACCCAGTCGCCGACGCGAATGTCCTTGCCGTCACGAATGGGCGCCCCGCCGGAATCGCGGCCGGCGATGTAATCCTCGTTGTGGAGCGTCGCGTTCGACACCACGACGCCACCGACCGTCACCGGCTGCAGCCGCGCGACGGGCGAGAGCGCACCGGTGCGGCCGACCTGGATGTCGATGCCATCCAGCCGGGTCCAGGCAAGCTCGGCCGGAAACTTGTGCGCAATGGCCCACCGCGGCGTCGTCGACCGCACCCCCAGCCGCGCCTGGTAGGACAGGTTGTCGACCTTGTAGACGACACCATCGATATCGTAGCCCAGCGTGGCGCGGGCCTGTTCGATGCGCGCGTAATGGGCCAGCATGTCCTGCGCGCCCGCGCAGCGTTCGATCCGGGGGTTGGTGGGAAAGCCCAGATCGGCAAGCCGCTTGAGCGCCCCGAATTGCGTGTCGGCGAGCGGCTGCGACAGCTCACCCCAGGAATAGGCGAAGAACCTCAGCGGCCGGGCGCGCGTGATCTCGGGGTCGAGTTGACGCAGCGAACCCGCGGCCGCGTTGCGCGGATTGGCGAAGGTCTTGCCGCCCGTCGCGGCCTGTCGCAGGTTCAGCGCATCGAAATCGGCGTGGCTCATGTAGACCTCGCCGCGCACTTCCAGAACCCTAGGCGCGCCCGCGATCTCGGTCGGGATATCGCCGATCGTGCGCGCGTTGGCCGTGACGTTTTCGCCTACCGCGCCATCGCCCCGCGTGGCCGCTATGACGAGCTGCCCATCCTCGTAGCGCAGCGACAGGGACAGGCCGTCGATCTTCGGCTCGGCCGTGAAGGCCAGGGGCGTGACCTCGTCGAGCCCGAGATAGCGGCGGATGCCGGCCACGAAATCCAGTACGTCCTCGTCGTCGAAGGCGTTGGACAGCGACATCATTCGCTGCGCGTGGACGTGTTTCGAAAACCCTTCCGCCGGGGCGGCGCCAACGCTGTTGCTGGGGCTGTCAGCGCGCTTGAGATGGGCAAACCGCGCCTCGAGCGCCGCGTTCTCGCGTTTCAGCGCGTCATAATCGGCATCGCTCAGAACCGGGGCATCGGCCTGGTGATACGCGCGATCGGCCTCGTCCAGTTGCCGGGCCAGCTCCGTCAGGCGCATCCGCGCCTCGGCCTCGGTCAGCCCGACCGCGGCATCGCTTGCGGCAGCCATGGGGTCCCTCGAGCGTCCCGCGTTTGCATTTTTGGCGCCCGAGTGCGCATCGCCGCCCGCATCGGTGTCGCTGTCACGCTGGGTCATCCCCTGCCCCTCCGCTTCGCCCTGTCACTGGTGATAGGGTGCGGGCCACGGCAGGTCCAGTCCGCGCCCCCTGCCCGGACTGAATCAGGGGGGTGTCGCTCACCACGCGGACGTTACCCGCTCATGAATGACACCTGCATGGACAGGTGGCCGCACCAGCTGCGCCAACGGCGCGTCGGGACCTCTGGCGGGGGACGCTCACCCGTGCGGGAAGATCACCGAATTGCGCTCAGGCGCTGGCGGCCATATCCGACTTCTCGACGACCGGATCGCGCAGGACATACCCCCGCCCCCAGACGGTTTCGATATAGTTGTCGCCGCCGGTCGCCTCGGACAGTTTCTTGCGCAGCTTGCAGATGAAGACGTCGATGATCTTCAACTCGGGCTCATCCATCCCGCCATAGAGATGGTTGAGGAACATTTCCTTGGTCAGCGTGGTGCCCTTGCGCAGGCTCAGAAGCTCCAGCATCTGGTATTCCTTGCCGGTCAGATGCACCGGCCGCCCCTCAACCTCCACGGTCTTGGCGTCGAGATTGACCGACACGCGGCCTGTCTCGATCACCGACTGGGCATGACCCTGGCTCCGGCGGATAATGGCATGGATGCGCGCCACCAGTTCTTCGCGGTGGAACGGTTTGGTCAGGTAGTCATCGGCCCCGAAGCCAAAGCCCTTGAGCTTGTTCTCCGGGTCGTCGAGCCCGGACAGGATCAGGATCGGTGTGGTCACGCGTGCGGTGCGCAAGTGACGCAGCACCTCGTGGCCGGTCATGTCCGGAAGGTTCAGGTCCAGCAAAATGATGTCGTAATCATAGAGCTTCGCGAGGTCGATCCCCTCCTCCCCCAGATCGGTGGAGTAGACGTTCAGATTCGCGTGTTTGAGCATCATTTCGATGCTTCTGGACGTTGTAGGATCGTCTTCGACGAGCAGTACGCGCATCATACGTCTCCGATTCTCACGATGGTCGAGGCGTAATCTGAGCCGAAATGGTTAACTACTGGTTACTCGCGCGATGCTATTACAGTCGGGTCGTAAATCCACCTATCGGTGAAATAGGTTTAATTTTCGCTTTCGCCCGCGTCGGAAGGCCCCTCGCGATAGCGCTGAACCGCGGTTGCACGCAGGGCCGCCACTCCGAAACGCCCCGCCGCCCGGCGCCAGCCGGCCAGTTCCTCCACCGACAGGCCCCATGTCTCCCGCGCCTCGGCCTCCGTGATCAGACCATGATCCACGGCACGCACCACTGCGGCCTTGCGGCTGGCGACCCAGCGTCGCGTCTCGGGCGCAGGCAGATCGGCACGGGTCATGACCGTACCGTCGGGCAGGCTGACCGAATGCGGTCCCTTTATGCGTCGAATATACATGTGTCTCTCTCGGGGCGGTCTTTTTCGGGGCATCTCATGGCGGCTACGGCGCTCCGGCGTTGTCTTGCCCGCACTTGCCTGCCGCACAGTCTTTAATTCGGCGTAAGCGCGCGCCTTGTGGATCGGGCCGTTTTTCCTATATTCCCGCCAACTCCAACTCCGCTCAGCCACGAGGACCCCGCGCCATGGCGCTCGACCGGCCCGATACGCTCAATTCGCTCGGCTTCGCCAAGCCGCCCGCCCAGACGCGGGTCGTCGTGGCCATGTCCGGCGGCGTCGACAGCTCGGTCGTGGCCGCGCAACTGGCCGAGGAAGGCTATGACGTGGTCGGCGTGACGCTTCAGCTCTACGATCACGGCGCCGCACTGGCCAAGAAGGGCGCGTGCTGCGCGGGCCGCGACATTCACGACGCCCGCCGCGTGGCCGAAGAGATGGGCTTTCCCCATTACGTGCTCGACTACGAGAACACCTTCCGCGAGGCGGTGATCGACGAGTTTGCCGACAGCTATCTCGCCGGCGCCACGCCCGTTCCCTGCATCCGCTGCAACGAGCGGGTGAAGTTCAAGGACCTGCTGGAGACCGCGCGCGATCTCGACGCCGACTGCATGGCCACGGGCCACTACATCCAGCGCAGGATGGGCCCGGCCAAGGCCGAGCTTCACTGCGCCGCGGACGCCGCGCGCGACCAGTCCTATTTCCTCTTCTCGACCACGCAGGAGCAACTCGATTACCTGCGCTTCCCGCTGGGCCATCTCGCGTCCAAGGCCGAGACCCGAGCGCTGGCGGCGAAATACGGGCTGAGCGTGGCCGACAAGCCCGACAGCCAGGACATCTGCTTCGTGCCGAACGGCGACTATGCCGCCGTCATCGAGAAGCTGCGTCCGGGCGCGGCCGATCCCGGCGAGATCGTGGATATGGACGGCACGGTCCTCGGCGAACACCGGGGCGTGATCCACTACACGATCGGCCAGCGCCGGGGGCTCGGCATCGGCGGTCTTGCGGACCCGCTCTACGTCATCCGGCTCGACCCAGACACGCGCCGCGTCATCGTCGGCCCGAAAGAGGAACTCTCGACCCGCGTCGTCCCGGTGCGCGAGATCAACTGGCTGGGCGACGCGCCGTTCCAAAGCCAGGAGGAATGGCGCGTAGCGGTCAAGATCCGCTCCACCCGCCCGCCGCGCGACGCGATCATCCGCCCCGTCTCGGCCACCGAGTCGGAGGTCGAACTGATCGTGGCCGAGGAAGGCGTGAGCCCCGGACAGGCCTGCGTCTTCTACGCACAAGACGACAGCCGCATCCTGGGCGGTGGCTGGATCCATCGCGGATAGGTGCGCGCGCCCATCCCCTTCATCTTTCCACAAATACGCAAAAAGCGCGGCCCCCCGGGGCCGCGTACCGGGCCGGAAAGGGCTCGATGCCCCCGACGGCCCGCCCTACATCCCGCCGTTCAGCAAAAACGCCCGAAACCGGATCTGCTGATGCGCCACGCGCAGCTCGATGCGCGCGCTTTCCACCTCGATCACCGAACTCGACGCCCCGCCCTGCCCGATCAGCTGGAAGCCGCCCTCGCCGAAGCGCGGCGGCCGGTCGCGCCAGTCCTCGCCCAGCACGTCCCGGTCGCCACGCCGCGTGACCGTGTCGAACCGCGCCTCGAGCGCCGCGCGCGCCGGCGCCTCCGGCAAGATCGCCACCCGCCTCGTATCGTTCCACGTGATCACGCAGGCCAGCCGCGCAACACCGCTTTCGGGCCAGACATCGGCGTCGTCGGGTGCTGCCTGTGTGGCGCCGAAGATGGCGAAGACCGACGGGTCCGACAGGCTCCGCTCCGCCAGCCGGTCGCGTGTGGCCAGCCCGTAGCGCGAACAGGCCACGATCCCGCCGGATGTGGTCAGCCCCGGCACATGGGCGCCGAACCGGCCCATGACCGACCACAGGAACGGATCGTCGCCACGAACCGTCTCCGGCAAACGCGGCATCTCCAGCGCCAGCCCGCCAAGAACCGCGCCGAGCGCCTCGACGAAGTCGAGCCTGCCGCGCCACGGCTCTTCGGCCAGCGCAAGGACCTGCGCGGGGTCGACCGTCACCGGCTCCTGTGCACGGACAGGGCCTGCGAGGGGCAGGAGGGAGCAGAGTATGACGGCCACGCGGATCATGGAGCAGAACTAGCACGGCCGCGGGGAATGCGAAGGGCCTCAGCGCATGCAGGGCCGGATCGTTGGGCAAACCTGCGGAGGCTGGACCCATTGCCACGGCCCGGCGCTCAGGTCAGGACGCCCGACGGGCGGTCGCGCGCAAAAAATCCCGCGCTCAGGCAGCCCGAAGGGCGGCAGCGCAAATAACCGAGATAAATGGCGCGGTTGACGGGGCTCGAACCCGCGACCCCCGGCGTGACAGGCCGGTACTCTAACCAACTGAGCTACAACCGCGCATCAACCGGGTCGCCCCGGCGTGACGCGTGGTCTATTGCCCCATTTCGGCATAGTCAAGCGGGCTCGACGCCCCTTGCAGAGGTTTTTTCGCCCGCTTTCTAGGCCCGCCGGACGGGCGCCGCGGAGGCCAGCGCGCGGTCCCGCGCCCGTTCCCGCGCAAAGACGTAAAGGCCCGCCCCCGCGATCAGCGCCGTGCCCAGCCAGATCGCGGGTCCCGGCATCTCATCGAAGATCAGCCAGCCCCAGAAGATCGCCAGCGGCAGGGCGACGTATTCGTAGGACGCCACCACCGAGGCCGTGCCCAGCCTGTAGGCCTGGCTCAGCGAATAGCCGATCCCGGCCGAGAGGAAGCCGAGCAGGACGAAGATCCAGATATCCCCCCGCTCGGGCCAGACCCAAGCGCGCAGAAGGAACTCCAGCGGCCCCGGCCCGAGCCCCTCGGCGAAGCGCCCGTCGCCGGCGACGGCCCAGAAACCGAGACTGACGAGGATGAAGGCGCCCTGGATGTAGATCGCCATGGCCGAGGCCGCCGAGCGTGCGCCAAGCTTGCGCGTAAGCACCTGCATGCCCGCGTAACAGGCCGCCGCCAGGACCGGCAGGGCCAGCGCCCATCGCGGCACGTCGCCCCAATCCACACCGGGCGCTGCCATGATCGCCACGCCCACCAGCCCGATGGCGACCGCCGCCAGACGCTGCCGTCCCACGGGCTCGCCCAGAACCGGGATCGCCAGCAGCGTGATGAAAAGCGGCGCGACGAAGAACAGCGCCGTCGCCGCGCCCAGCGGCATGACGGATAGCGCGAGGAAAAACAGCATATTCGCCACGACAATCAGACCGGCGCGCAGGGCATGGAGCGCCGGGCGCTCGGTTCTGAGCAACCGCAGGCCGCCCTCCATCCGCAAGATGACAAGACTTGCGGCAATCCCGATGGCCGAGCGGACGAAGACCATCTGGTGCAGCGGATAGCCCCCGGACAGGACCTTGATCAGCATGTCGTTGAGCGAGATGCAGACCATGCCCACGAGGATGAAGGCGATCGCTCGCGGCGCGCTTTGAACCGGGGGGGAAATGGTTTCCATGGTCCAAACCGTGGCGCAACGTGCGCCGCGCCACAAGGCGAACCGTGCAGTGAGCCACTCCCCGATCGTTGGACCGGATCTGGCGTTAATCAAGCTAGGGTCAGGACCCATAAACCAGCTTGAGGCTTCGTGAGCTGCGTGATTCAAGCTCCCAAAGATGGGGGGGCATGATGAGCGGACATTATTGGTTAACCGAAGAACAGATGGAGCGGCTGCGACCGTTCTTTCCGAAGTCCCGAGGCAAACCACGCGTTGACGACAGGCGGGTGCTGAGCGGGATTATCTACATCAAGAAGAACGGGTTGCAGTGGAAGGACGCGCCGTCGGTCTATGGGCCGCCGAAGACGCTCTACAATCGCTTCGTCCGCTGGTCCCGCATGGGTGTGTTTGCCCGGATCTTCTCGGAACTGGCGCAGCCTGGTTCTGACGGCGAGGTCATCATGATCGACAGCACCCACCTGAAGGCGCACCGAACGGCGGCAAGCCTCTCAAAAGGGGGACTCGCACGCGAGCCATCGGACGGACCAAAGGTGGGCTGAACTCGAAGCTGCACATGGTCTGTGACGGGCTAGGTCGACCGCTGACCTTCTTCCTGTCGCCGGGCCAGATGAGCGATGCGAGGGGTGCCCTGGCACTGCTCAAGGCCTTGCCGCCCGCGAAAGTGCTCCTGGCAGACAAAGGATACGACGCGGACTGGTTCCGCGAAGCCCTTGAAGACATAGGTATCGCCGCCTGCATCCCGGCCCGGCGAGGACGGAAGAACCCCGCAAGCCATGACAGCGCCCTCTATCGCCAAAGGCACCGGATCGAGAATCTCTTCGCTCGCTTGAAGGACTGGCGTCGGATCGCAACCCGCTACGACAGATGCGCCGACCTCTTCCTGTCAGCCATCTGCATCGCCGCAACCGTCATGTTCTGGTTGTGAGTCCTGACCCTAGCAGTATCGAAGAATAGCTGCTTTATGGGCTACAGAAGACCAGTGATTGCTGATAGCTTCCGTTTCGATGAGACATTTTCAATTTGGCGGTCCCGTCATTTGCAACGCGTTTTCACCATCGTGGGCCAATATACAACAAAAGGGTAATTAATGACATCGGAGAGCCATTTTCCCGGATCCAGAGAGGCGGACCTCGAACATCTCCGGCGGGCGATGGAACTGGCGGATGAAGCGGTATCGAACGGCAACCACCCATTCGGAGCTGTGCTCGTCTCGCGCTCGGGCGAGGTTCTCATGGAGGGCATGAACAGCTACTCTGTCGACAAGGGGCCGGGGCACGCCGAGGCCAACCTCGCACGAGACAGCGCGCGGCGCATTGATGTTGAAACACTTCGCGGTTCGACGCTCTACACGTCGGTCGAGCCCTGCTCGATGTGCGCCGGAACGATATACTGGGCCGAGATCGGCACAGTGGTGTATGGAATGAGCGAACGGCGCCTAGGTGAACTCACCGGCGAAGACCCGGAGAACCCTACGCAGGATCTCGAATGCCGACAGATCTTCGCGTCTGGCCGCCGCCCCGTTGCGGTCCGTGGCCCATTTCCGGAACTTGAGGACGGCATCGCCGCGCAGCATCGGGCGTTCTGGCGTGCCGGGGCATCCTAATGACAGCGATCGAGATCACTCTCGAGGGGGATTTTCAGTCAGACAGCTTTCCAGACTGGATTTGCCATCGCGCACGGCTTCTGGACCTGAGAGGCTGGGTTTCGCAGCAGGATGAAACCCGAATGACGATTCTGGTTGCAGGTCCCGACTCGCTGATCGGCGCCATGGAAATGGCATGCAGCCTCGGCCCGGTCGATATCGAGGTGGATCGAATTGACAGCCGACCGAGAAGACTGTCCGAAGCCTTGAACGGCTTTTACAAGCGCTGACGCGCAAAGTTCATCTTCCGCACAAAAAATAGGCATGTGGTGCGAAATCGAACGCGTCCAAGCAGGATACTTGCGGGATTCCTGACGATCCCCCTTTCCAACAAGCGGTAATTGGCGGCGTGATACGGGTCAATCGCGGGGGAATGGATGCCGGCACAACCAGTGGGACTGACACGAGATTTACCTCGAGGACGCGTCATGCGTGCCGGGGTAGGCGGCAAGGACGTTGTCGTTTGGCGCGCAGAGAATGGTGAAATCGCAGCTTGGGACAATCGTTGCCCACATCGCGGTATGGCGCTCAGTCACGGGTTTGTGCGGGGCAACACGCTCGCCTGCCTCTATCATGGCTGGCACTATGGGTCGTCCGGCAGATGCAGCTACATTCCAGCCCATCCAGAACTCGACCCGCCTGCAACAATCCACGCAAGACAATACAGCATTTCCGAACAGGGCGGGGTGATATGGGTCTCGGTGGACGACGATGCCGAGGGCACAGACCTTGGGCTCGCCCCGCTGCGAAGTTTTATTGTCGAAGCCGGTGAGGACGTCGTGATCGCCGCCTGCGCCTCGACCCCTCTCGATGGCGCAGTTCCCGTTGTCTTGGGCAATAGCCGGTTTCAGGTGGCAGGCGACACCTTGATGGCCCTGTGCAATCCCATCGGGCGGGCCGGGACACAGGTGACGATCTTGACAGCACCAAATCTGCCGGTAGCCCGCCGGCTCACCCATTCGCGTTGGTGTGAAGCGATGCGCCGCACGGCGGAGCAGGAGGCTGGCAAATGAGCCTCGAGTACGCAAAGAACGACTGGTACGCCGTCGCCGACGGGGCCGTGCTGGAACGCGGTCCCTACAAAACGCAGCTGCTCGGTACCGAGCTGACCGTTTCCGGACCTATCGACAATCCCACTGTGACCGATGCCAATGGCAAACGGTATCCCCTGCAGCACAGGTACAGCCATGTCTGGACAGCCATCGGCGACTCGCCGCGGCCGCTGTTTGATATTCCGGAGGGTGACGAACCCGGTCGCGTGCTGGTGCCGGTAGGAGTTGTTCGCGTCAAATGCTCGCCATTGCGCGCGGTCGAGAATTTCCTCGACATCGCTCACTTCCCCTTTGTGCACACCGATATTCTCGGCGCGGAGCCGCACACGGAAGTCGTCCCCTACAAGGCCGAGATCCGCGATGATCTGGAGGAGGTCTGGGCGACCCAGGTGAAATTCTTTCAGCCGCAGGCCTCAAAGAGCGCAGGCGGCGGGATTATCACAGAATATGAATACAGGGTGCCGGCCCCCACCGCGGCCGTGCTCTACAAGACCTGCCCGCCAAAGCCCGAGTTCAAAGACGTCATCGCGATCTTCGTCCAGCCGCGAAGCGAGGAGGAATGTGACGTCTGGCCCTGGATGGCGCTCTACGACGAGACATCGACCTATCCCGAGCTGGTGCAATTCCAGCAGGAGATTTTTCTTCAGGACCGCTCCATCTTGGAAAACCAGCGGCCGATCAAGCTGCCTCTCGATCCGAAGTTGGAGATCCCGACGCGGGCTGACATGACCTCCATCGCATACCGGCGCTGGTTGAAAAGGCGCGGGGCGACCTACGGCGCGCTGACGGCGGACGCATGACGGCATTCACGCTCTACAACTACGTCCTTTCCGGGAATTGCTACAAGGTCCGCCTGATGGCGAGCCTTCTCGGCGTCGATTACAAGATCCGGGCCGTGAATTTCTATCCGGGCTTCGAGCATCGGTCCGAAGACATTCTGGCCCTCAACCCCGCCGGGACCTTGCCGATCCTGATGGCGGGCGACCTCGTGTTAGCGGACTCGGCGGCGATGCTGGCTTGGCTGGCATTGAACCACGATGCATCGGGGCGCTGGTATCCCGCTGCCGACCCGGTCCTCGGCCCGCAGGTGCAGCACTGGCTGGCGTTCTCGGGCCGTCTGACCAATAGCGCGGGTCTGGCGCGGCTGGAGGCGATCCTGAACTGGCCAGTAGACTCCGAAACGGTGCGCAAAGCCGCGGTCAAGGATCTGCGCGAGCTCGAGTTGATGCTGACCGACCGTGTGCTGGAAGGCAGAACTTGGCTCGTCGGAGACCAACCTACCATCGCCGATATCGCCTGTTTTCCTTATGTCGCGCTTAGCCCGGATGCCGGCCTCGAACACGACGGTTACCCTGCAATCCGTAACTGGCTCTATGCGGTCCGTAGCCTGCCCAGCTTCGTCACCATGCCGGGCATCCACGAATTGCACGAGTTGCGCGAGACCTCCGATGCCTGAAGCCCCACCGCTCCTCCGCCTGCGCGGCATTACCAAGGCCTATCCGACAGTGCTGGCCAATGATGCCGTCGATCTTGATGTGAGGCCCGGCGAAATTCACGCGGTGCTGGGGGAAAACGGTGCTGGCAAGTCCACGCTGATGAAGATCATCTATGGTTCAGTGCGCCCGGACCGAGGCACGATCGAATGGTCCGGCAAACAAGTGGACATCCAGTCGCCCGCCATGGCGCGAGACATTGGCATCGGCATGGTTTTTCAGCATTTCTCGTTGTTCGAGACCCTGACCGCGGCCGAGAACATCTCTCTCGCCGTGCCCGGCACGATCAACGAATTGTCGCGGCGCATCCGCGAGGCCTCGGACCAGTTCGGGCTGGACGTGGAGCCCGACGCAAGGGTGCAGTCAATGACTGTGGGTGAGCGACAGCGTATCGAGATCCTGCGCTGCATCCTGCAGGAGCCAAAGCTTATTATCATGGACGAGCCCACGAGCGTCTTGCCGCCCCAAGGCATCGCCAGACTTTTTGAAACACTGAAGAAACTGGCGGCGGAAGGCATCGGGATCATCTTCATCAGCCACAAGCTGGAAGAGATCCGTGCGCTTTGCCATATCGCCACAGTGATGCGCGGCGGTCGGGTCGTTGGCGTCGTCGATCCGCGCGTCGAGGATACCCGTAGCCTGACCAGGCTGATGATCGGCCGGGAGATCGCGCCACCCAAGCATGGCAAGGAGCGCGGCGACGGACACGCGGTAATGGAAGTAACCGGGCTGAACCATACCCCTGACAACCCGTTTGCCACGTCACTCAAGGATCTGCACCTGACACTGCGTAGCGGAGAGATCCTCGGGATCGCGGGCGTCTCTGGCAACGGCCAGGATGCACTGACCCGAGCATTGGCAGGAGAGATTCTTACCCCGGCCGATGGCGGATCGACGGTAATGCTCGAAGGCAAGCCGATCGGCTGCCTTGGGCCTGACGCGCGGCGTGACCTCGGGATTCATTTCATCCCGGAGGAGCGTCTTGGCAGGGGCGCGGTGCCCACCCACACGCTGGCGGAGAATACGGGGTTGACCACCCATCACCGCGGTATGGTCCGTTGGGGTTTTCTCAACCTGAGCATGCGGCGCAAGCTCGCGTCGGACACCATCGAGACGATGGACGTGCGCTGCGGAGGAACAGAGTCGACGGCCCAGAGCCTCTCTGGCGGGAACCTGCAGAAGTTCATCGTGGGTCGCGAACTGGTGTTGGGCCCCAAGTTGCTGATCGCGGCTCAACCAACTTGGGGCGTCGACGTGGGCGCAGCTGCGGCGATCCGGCAGAGACTCATTGACTTGCGTGATGCGGGAGCAGCGCTGCTTCTGGTGTCCGAGGAACTGGAAGAGTTGCTCGAGATTTGCGATCGCATCCAGGTCATGTTCCGGGGCCGGCTATCCCCGCCGGTACCGGTACACTCCACCGACATCGACCATGTCGGCCTCGCCATGGCGGGAGACTTCGATGCGCTGGAGATCTCGCATAAGGACGCCACAGCCAAGGAGCACACATTTGCCTAGGTTTGCAATCGAAGCTCGGCCCGAGCGGTCGGTCTGGGCTCCGGTTCAGGTGGCTTTCCTCGCCGTACTTCTGACCATTATCGGCGGCTCCGTGCTGTTCCTGTTTTACGGGGTCTCGCCGCTGAGGGGTTTGAAGGCGGTATTTGTTGAACCACTGATGACAACCTATGGCATTGGCGAAGTGTTGCTGAAGATGGCCCCTCTTCTGGTGATAGCGCAAGGACTTGCCATCGCCTTTCGCGCGCAGGTCTGGAACATCGGAGCAGAAGGACAGCTGATCCTCGGCGCCATTGCGGCCTCGCTCCTGGCGATATGGTTTGACGGCACGTCGTCACCGTTCCTGCTTCCGGCGATGATCCTGGCGGGCATGCTCGCGGGAATGGCCTGGGCCGGCATCGCGGCCTTCCTGCGCACGCATTTCAACGCCAACGAGATCCTCGTAACCTTCATGTTGTCGAGCGTGGCGCTGCAGCTTCTTTATTTCCTCGTCACCGGCCCGCTACGCGATCCGAGCGGGTTCAACTTTCCGCAATCAATATCCTTTGACTCCTCGGCGATGTTCCAGATCCTCATCCCGGGAACCCGGGCCAATTCATCGCTTTTCATCGGCCTCTTTGTCACGGTTGTGGCCATTCTCTTCGTCCAGCGCAGCCTCGCCGGCTACAAGTTATCTGTGGGCGGCGTGGCACCCGGAGCGGCGTTGTATGCCGGCTTCTCCTCGAAACGGGCGATCTGGCTTGCGCTCCTGATCTCGGGCGGCGCGGCGGGTCTCGCGGGCGTGGGAGAGATCGCGGGGCCGCTCGGCATGCTGCAGCGCAACGTGTCGCCCGGCTATGGATATGCGGGAATCATCGTTGCGGTACTCGGTGGGCTGCATCCTGTCGGCATCCTCTTCGCTTCGGCGTTGATCGCGCTGGTATATGTCGGCGGTGATTTTGCGCTTCTCTCGGTCGGTGTGCCCAATGCTGTCACAGGGATCTTTCAGGGGATGCTTCTGACATTCTATCTTGCCTGCGCGTTCCTGCTGACATCGCGAATACGCCGCGTCCGGCCCGAGGCCATGGCAGCGGGGGCGCCGGCGGAATAATGGACATTCTCATATTCATTGTTGGCGGCACGCTTGCCGCGGCGACGGCCCTGATCTTCGCGGCGATGGGCGAGCTGGTGGCCGAGAAATCCGGCGTTCTCAATCTCGGTATCGAGGGTATGATGGCCACGGGCGCCGCCATGGGCTTCGTCGTGATGTCGCTATCGGGCTCCTATACGCTGGGCTTTCTGGCGGGCGCCGGACTCGGAATGGTCCTTTCTTTGGTCCACGCGGCGTTGACACTCGTGTTTCGCGCAAACCAAGTCGCATCCGGCCTCGCCGTGGGGATACTTGGGCTGGGGCTATCATCGGCCATCGGCAAGAAGTTCGAGGGCAGGACAGTCGATGGACTTCCCGAGACCGGCATTCCGATCCTGTCCGAGATACCGGTGCTGGGCCCGATGTTTTTTCAGCAGGACATCATGGTATACATGTCCATCCTGCTCATTCCCGCCACCTGGTACGTGTTGAACCGCACCAAGCTGGGCCTCACGATCCGCGCCATCGGTGAAAGCCCGGAAGCTGCACACGCCCTCGGCCTGAAAGTCCGCGTGATCCGCGCCTCATGTGTTGCATTCGGCGGCGCCATGGCCGGCATCGGTGGTGCCTACATGTCGATCGCCTACACGCCGCTCTGGGCCGAAGGCATGATCGCGGGACGTGGCTGGATTGTCGTGGCGCTTACCGTATTTGGAACCTGGATGGTCGGGCGCGTCGCCTTTGGCGCCTACCTGTTCGGCTCGATCTCGTTGCTGCAGTTGTCGATCCAGGCCTTGGGTCTGAACATCCCCAGCCAGTTGATGTCGGCTCTCCCCTATCTCGTGACCATCGTCATGCTCGCCGTGATTTCCCGCAACCCGATGTTCATCCGTCTGAACAGCCCGGCAAGCCTTGGCGCGACACTCAAGCTATCCTAACCGCAACTGATCAACATCGAGGACACGCCATGTTGCCAAAGACCCTGAAACTCACCGCAGCTGCCGCGACAGCCGCGGCGCTTGCGCTGCCTTCCGCGGCCCAGGAACTGACGATCGGTTTCGTCTATCCCTCTCCCATCGCTGATGTCGGCTGGTCGGCAGAATTGGACGCCGGCCGCCTGGCGGTCGAAGAGCATTTCGGCGACCGCGTTCGCACGATCTTTGTCGAGAACGTGCCGGAGGGGCCTGATGCGGCACGGATCATGAACCAGATGGCCGCGCAGGGCGCAGGCATGATCATGCTCGGATCCTTCGGCTACATGAACGACGGCATGCGTCTGGCCGAGCAGCGGCCCGATCTAACCTTCATCCACGCGTCTGGCTACCTTCTCGCGTCGAATTTCGGAAACTTCCAAAGCCGCAATTACGAGACCTCCTACCTCGTCGGGATGGCCGCCGCCGACGTGACCGAGACCGACACCATCGGTATCGTGGCCGCTTATGCGATCCCGGAAGTCGTCGGGATGATCAACGGTTTCGCTCTCGGCGTTCAGGAAGTGAACCCCGATGCCACAATCAAGGTTGTCTGGCTCAACTCGTGGTTCGACCCACCGCTGGCACAGGAAAGCGCCAGGGCGCTGATGGCGCAGGAAAGCGACGTGATCTACTCGCTCTACCAGGACACGCCGTCGGTGGTGTCCGTGGCCGAGGAAGAGGGTGTCTGGGTAATCAATACATCCTCCGACATGAAGGAATACGCGCCGACCTGGCTCCTCGCGTCGCAGGTGGCCGACTGGTCGACGCATTTTATCGACAGCGTACAGGCCTCGCTCGATGGCACATTCGAGGGCACGGCCTTTTGGGGCGGTTACGCCGACGATACGGTCGACGTCGAGAGCTGGTCGGAGTCGATTTCACCCGAGACCATGGCGATGATCGAAGAGGCCGAGGCGGCGATGCGTGCGGGCAGTTTTCACCCGCTGACCGGGCCGATTGAAGACCAGGACGGCATGACACGGCTTGCCGAGGGCGAGGTGATCACCGACGAGGCGATGTTGGGCATCGATTGGCTGGTGTCCGGGGTCGAAACGCGCATCCCACAGTAGCAGCCGCGCGTGCCGTCCTTTCGCACCGACCTGTTCCATGCCCCGTCTCGGGGTGTGGTAGAGCGTATCTCAGATGCTCTGGTCACAGTGGACGACGCTGGCACGATACTCTCCGCGGCGCCGTGCCCCGACACGGCGCCGCCTGATGCCACCGATCTGCGGGGACGCGGCGTACTGCTCCCCGGGTTCGTGGATCTTCACGTCCACGCACCGCAGTATCCCCAGCTTGGAATGGCGCTGGACCTCCCCCTGGAGGACTGGCTCTTGCGCTACACCTTTCCGTTGGAAGCCCGCTATGCGGACCTGGCCTTTGCAGCCCGTGTATATGAAAGACTGGTGCACCGTCTGCTGGCGAATGGCACCACGACCGCAGTCTACTTTGCGACGATCCATGGACCGGCCAGCCTGAAGCTGGCCGAAACCTGCCTCAACCTCGGACAGCGCGCGCTGGTCGGGCGCGTCGCGATGGATCATCCTGAAGGCTGCCCGCCGGACTACCGTGACGCAGACGCAGGGGCCGCAGTGGCCGACACGGCAGCCTTCATCGAGGCGGTGCGGGCGCTTCCTGAAAATGATTTGGTCGAGCCTGCCGTCACCCCGCGGTTCATCCCGGCCTGTACCGACGCCGCTCTCGAGGGGCTCGGTCGCCTGGCCGCTGATACCGGCGCTCCGGTGCAGACCCATTGCTCGGAGAGCGACTGGGAACACGACCATGTCCTCGCCCGATACGGCGCGACGGATACGCAGGCGCTCGACGGCTTCGGCCTGCTGACCCGGCGCACGGTTCTTGCACATGCGGGGTTTGTCAGCGACGCCGACATCGACCTCATCCGGTCCCGTGGCAGCGGCGTCGCCCACTGCCCTTTGTCGAACGCATATTTCGGCGATGCCGTCTTCCCGCTGCGCCACGCGATGGAAAAATCGGTACGGGTCGGGCTTGGCACCGATATCTCCGGTGGACCCAGCCCCTTCATTCTGGACAATGCCCGGATGGCCATCACCGCTTCGCGCCTTCTCGAAAGCGGTGTCGATCCCGCTCGGCCGCGCGCGACCCGTGGCCGAGCTGCAAGTCGGATCGACTTCCGTGAGGCCTTCTGGCTGGCAACCGCGGGTGGTGCGGACGTGCTGGACCTGCCCGTCGGACGGCTGGAGCCCGGCCGCCAGTTCGATGCGGTTCTGGTCCGCAGGCCCGGTCCAGCGTTTTGGGACCCGGACGATGACAACCTCTTGCAGCAGATCGTTCTTGGCGCTCAGCCAAGTGACATTCTGGCGACGTGGGTTGCCGGTCGACACGTGTTTCAGTCCTCGCAAATATCGGGATAGGCGCAGGTTCGATGCACAAGACGTCAGGCGAAATTGAGCTCAGCATCGCTCCGCCCTCCGCCGAGGAATACCGAGAGCTGATGCGCTCGGTTGGATTTACCGCATTCTCGGCGGACGCCGCCGCGAAAAGCCTCGAACGATCCTTTTTCACGGTCTCTCTTCGGAAGGCTGGCGCACTCGTCGGCATGGGGCGGCTGATCGGGGACGGAGTCTGTTTCGTCGAAGTCGTGGACGTGGCGGTCGCCCCCGACTACCAGCGCCAGGGTCTGGGCAGGCGCATCATGGAGGCCCTGATGGCTCATGCGAACGCCGAACTCGCCGAGGGTGCCTTCGTGTCCCTTTCCGCACATGTGCCGGCGAACAGGCTCTATGCAGGGTTCGGCTTTGTCGAGACGGCTCCCGAGGCCGTGGGCATGGTCTACAGGGTAGGCGGCGCCGATTCCTGACCACCGCGCCACGACGCGGCGCCGTTCAGCTTGTCAGCGGTGCGCCGAGGCCGAACTTCTCCACCAGTGCGCGGCGATAGGCGACGGACATCCGGTCGGCCGGGATGTGTACCTCATCCATTATGCCAAGGGGCAGGTCTTCGGGATGCTGGCTTTCAACAAGCGGTTTGTCTTCATCGTTGATCATCAAGCTTTCCTTGATCAGGAAATCCTCGTCCGGGGCCCCCGTGGTATCGGTCGCCACCTGGAAGATACGCGTCTCGTGCGCCGAAACCGGGCAGACAGTGTCAGCGAAATATTGAACGTACCAACTGTCGTTCGGCCGAATGATGATGATGGTCGAGAACGGAAAGGTAAGTTCGTAAGTGTAGACCACGTGGCGCGTGTCGCCGGGGACGTCGTCCGGAAAGCGGTTGCCTCCTTCGTCGTAGCCCAGTTCAAACGAGAGGCCATAGTCGGTGTCGATCACTTCGTAGGACGGAATCCGATCTGCCTCGTTACCTCCGAAGGTGCCCTTGTGGACCCAAGGAAAATGCGCGACGTCGTTGAAGTTCTCTACATGCCGGCTGGCGGCGGCGCGCCAGGTGCCGGAGGGGACATATACCTTCCTGAGCTTCGGATCACGAATCCCGGGCCAATCCGGCAAGGGCCAGGTCGGCTCATCGGCGAGACAGGTCCAAACGATCCCGTAGCGCTGCTCCACCCTCAAGGTCCGGAGCCGCAGCCGTGGCGATGTGCGCGCAGCCTGGTCGGGGTTGGAGGGTATCTTGGTACACTGACCGGAGCCGTCGAAATGAAGCCCATGCATTGGACAGATCAGCTGGTCTCCGTCGACGCGTCCGGCGCTCAGCCGCGTTCCGCGATGCGGGCAGATATCGCGCGCGACTGAAATGCCGCTGCCAGAGCGCCAAATAACCAAATCCACGTCCAGCAACCGCGCAGCGACCGGCGCATCGCCAATCTCGTGTGCAAAGGCGACAGGGTGCCAAAATCGCGACAGCACATCCCAATCCGACGGCCGAAATGTGCATCCGCGCGGTAATTCAGACGAGGTGCTAGAAGAGTTCGTTGGAAGAAACATCAGGTATCTATGCAATCCAGCTTCGGAGATTGAAAGCGACTTTGACTGGCAAACCGAAACAATCCCGCCGGGGCGGGGCGGGGCAGGGCAAGACGATTATCGGTATCGGCTCCGCCGACCCGAGCTACTCGGTCGCTCTTGCCAGCGACATTGCGCAGGCGGGTGGCACCTATCTTGCTAGCACAGGTTTCAGCCTCGTGGGTGCCCGCGGAGAACGGCCAGCTTGTCTGTTTGCTGAGAGGTGATCGCACCGTGGCCACCGCAGTCACCCTCTCTTGCGCACCAGGTGCAAGGAACAGATCTCCTGCGGGTCCGCCGGTGATGCCTCGCGCATGAAACTGTCGATCAACCTCTATCTCTGCTCCAGCTCCGTCGCTTTGGCCGAAGCCACCAGTTTCGCAACTAAAGCCGACCTCCGGCTGGATAGGTTCAAGCGAGCCATGGCGGTCGGCCCCTCGGCAGCGATTTGGTGACGATCAAGTTGCCGAAGATGATCGAAAGGATTCTGCACGACAGGCCGGTGTGGCAGATGCCCATATGAGCACCTGTCTGAAGAACGTAACCCTTTTCCAGCCGCGTGCTCGGTTCGTCGTTGAGAATGCCGATCTGGGCCCCAGCCTCGTCCATTCACGCTCAAACATTGAGTGAGATGAGAATTGACACCTGGCGTTCGTTGAACGCCATCTGCAGAGCCATTGTTTGCCAAAACAAGAACGACGCTTTCTCGCCTTTGCGATTGTTTGAAAGCCTGAGACCGGCCACTATTGGACTGACATCAGGAGATCAAAATGCTGACCCAGAAAAGCTTCGTGCCGCACATCCCAACTTCGAGACCGAACGTCGCGTTGCTGGCGCGTATGCTCATTGATGCCGCCCTTTCGTTCAAGATCGCTATCCAGCTCGCAGCCGACGCGCGCAACGGGCGCCGGATCGATGGCGGCAAGGCCTCTCATCTGTTTACACAGCGGCAGGCCGATTGAAGGATTTCGACCTGACATCGCTGCGCGTGTTTTGCGCAACCGTCCGCGTCGGGGGCATGTCCGCTGCGGCCCGCGATCTCGATCTCGCGGTCTCCGCCGTTTCCCGGCGCATCGCCGAACTCGAAGCCGCGACAGGTCAGCGTCTGCTGGATCGCGGAGGCGGCGGAACCGTGCCCACGGCGGCGGGGTCGATGCTGTTCGAGCGGGCGATCCATCTACTGTCGGCAGCCGATGCGCTTCGCGGTGACCTGGACGACTTCGGTCTCGGCGTGACGGGTGAATTGCGGCTCGCGGCCGTTTCCGCCGCGGTAAGCGGGCGCTTGCCGGGCGATCTTGCGTCCTTCGAAAGGCGCTATCCCAGGGTGCGGATCGTCTTGACCGAAGGCACGAGCGCGGAGGTCCTGGCCGCAGTGATCGAGCACCGCGCCGATGCGGCCCTCGTTGTCGACCACGACATCCCCGCCGCGCTTGTCCGAGACGAGTACGCGGAGGACCCGGTCTGGGTCATTGCGGTCGAGGGGCATCCGCTGTTTCAGGGCCTCGCCGCAGGACAGGGCGTCCGCTTCGCCGAGGTCATTCGGCACGAACTGGTTTCACTTGAGCGCGGCGCGTCGATCGAGGCCATGGTGGCTTCGGCCGCGGCGCTGATCGAACGCCCGGTCCGCAAGCATCTGGTGGTGTCTCGTTACGATTCCCTTCGGCGCCTCGTGGAGGCGGGCCTTGGCGTTGGCTTCATCCGTCGCTCGGGTGTCGAGGTCTATCTCGGCGCCCTGCAGATCGAGGCGCGTCCGCTCGCGGAGGACTGGGCGCATCAGAGCATCGTCCTTGTACGTCGCCCCGGCAACGAAAGCCCCCGGGTCGCCGCCACCTTCGCGGCGTTCCTGGCCGAACGCGGTGCCGTCGGCGAAACGGAACGGGAGGTTTGAGGCGCCGTCAGGCCTCGCGCTTGGCGGAGGGACGCCGGACCTCGGACAGGATATTGGCGGCAAGCGTCACGATGGCCAGCGCGATGAGGCCGATGGCGATCGGATGCTCGAGCCACCGGTCGAGTTCGCCGCGCGTCAGCTGGAGCGTCTTGGACAGGCTGTTCTCGCCGAGGCTGCCGAGGATCAGGCCCAGCACCACACCGGCGACCGAATAGCCCGTGCGCCGCAAGAGAAAACCGGCGAGTCCCGCGATATACATCACCCAGATGTCGACCGTGAGATTGCGGAGCGCGTAGGCACCGATGGTTGCGATCAGCAGGATTGCGGGCGCAAGCAGGTGAAACGGCACGCGGAGCAGATGCACGACGATCCGCGTCTGGATATAGCCAAGCCCGAAAATCGCAACATTGGCAAAGAACATCGCCGCGAAGACGATCCAAACGAGGTCGCTCGAGGTGATGAAGATCAGCGGTCCGGGCTCCATTCCGTGGATCTGGAAAACGCCAAGCATCATCGCGGTCAGCGCCCCGCCCGGCAGGCCTAGTGCCAGAAGCGGGATCATGGCGGCTCCCGTTGCCGCGTTGTTCGCCGTCTCGGAGGCGACCACGCCCTCGATCTCGCCCTTGCCGAACTCCTTGCGCCCGCGGTTAGAGCGCACCGCCTCGCCGTAGCTGAGGAAGGCCGCAAGCGTGGCACCGATGCCCGGCAGGATCCCCGCGAAAAACCCTATGATGGCTGACCGGATGACGGCGAACTTGAGGGCCCAGAATTCGGCGAAACTTGGAAAATTCACCTCCACGCGCCGCGTCTCGGTGTTGCCTGAAAGCGCACGGGCGCCCTGGCTGAAGACCTCGGCCACGGCGAAGAGCCCGAGGACCACGGGAATGAAGTTGATCCCGGCGAGCAGGTAATAACTGCCGAAGGCATACCGCGCTGTCCCGTCCACGGGCGCGCTGCCGATCGTACCGATCAGGACGCCGAGGCAGATCGACAGCAGGCCTGCCCACAGCGTCCTCGCACCGACGGAGGCCGAAACGGCGAGGCCGACGCAGATCAGGCCAAAGATCTCGGGCGGGCCGAAGTTCCGGACAGCCCAGCCCGCGACGAGCGGCGTGGCCATCATCATCACGACGGCCGAGGCCATGCCACCGAGCGCCGAGCACAGCACGGCCGCCCCGATGGCGCGCCCAGCCTCGCCCTTCCGCGTCATCGGGAAGCCATCGAAGGCGGTGGGCGCGTTTTCCGGACTACCAGGGATGTTGAACAGGATCGCCGTGATCGCGCCCCCGAACACACCGGAGCAGTAGATCACCGAATACAGCATGATGGCGTGCTCGGGGCTCATCGCGGCCGTGAAAGGCAGTATGACGGCACCAAGCGTCAGCAGGTTGATACCCGGAATGCAGCCGAAGAGCATGCCGCCAAGAAGCCCCGCCACGAACAACATCAACGCTGTGGGGTCGGTGAACAGGAAGGTCGTGCCCGCGATGAAGTTTTCCATTTTGAAATAGCCCTCAGCGAAGCAGCGTGACGAAGCGGCCGTTCATCTCGTTGAAACCCGGCCAGGTTCCGAGCGGGACCGCGACAAAGAAGAGCGTGGTAAAGACGAGGAAGATCGCGGCGGCGATCCCGATCGTCGCCGTGGCGAGCACGACGGGGCGCCGTTCGCCGAGTACCAGAAGCTGGCCGAGCAGGAACAGAAGCGTCGCGGGGTAAAAACCGATCCGGGGAATGAGGAACACGAACAGGATCGGCATGACAAACAGCTTCAGGCTCGGCAGGACCGCCGGACCGGCGTCTTCGATGGCCTCTTCCTCGTCCATACCGCGCGCCAGGTGAAGGGTCGCGACGATCAGCAGCACGAAACAGAACACTCGTGGCCAGACTGCCGGCCCTAACGTCTCGTCATTACCTGCGCCTGCGAAGGAAAAACTGAAGCCGTAGAAGAACGCGGCGACCGCGAGCCACGCCACGTATTCCAAGGCGGCTCGGGATTTGAGGCCCTGTGTCATGATCAATGTCCGTGATCAGGAGTTCAAGAGGCATGGATCAGGGGCGGCCCGGAAGCCGCCCCTGTCGCGAACGGCGGCCAGGGTCAAAGGCCGGCCTGTTCGAAGGCCTCGGTATAAAGCACGATCTCGGTCTCGATCATCTGCCGAAACGCATCCGATGAGCGGTAGCTATCGACGACATCCATGAACCCCCGTGCATTGAAGTCCTGATAGTCTTCCGTGTTGAAGGCGCGGCTGCAAGCATCTTCCAGAAGCGCTACGCGCTCGGGGGGCGTGTCTGCATGGGTCCAGAACCCACGGAAGCGCAGCATCGGCTCGAAGCTCGCCCCCACCTCGAGATGCGTCGGCACATCTGCGAAAAGATCGGGACGTTCGTTGAAGAATGTCAGGATCGGCTGCATCTGTCCCGCATCGACGAAATTGCGGACATCGCCGGGCTGTTCCAGCAGGGCATCGACCGTCCCGCCGATCAGGCTGGCATACCGCTCGGACGGATTATCGAAGGCGATGACTGCCGTGTCGAAGTCGAGCTCGCTTTCGAGGAACGTCATCAGCAGCCGTTCCTTTGTGCCGGGATTGCCGATATTGGCGACGGTCAGTTCACCGGGGTTCTGCTGCGCGTAGGCGAGGAAGCTCTCGAAATCGGAGAAGCGCTCGTCGTCGGGGCGGATATAGAGTTGGCTGAAAGTGATCTGCGTGGCGCAGAGCGGCCTCCAGTCCGTCGCAGGATTCTCGCGCAGCCGACCCGCGACATGGTCCGTGATCGCAATGTCGACCGTCTGGAACAACGTGTAGCCGTCCGCTGGCGCCGTCATGAAGTCGGGAACGCCCGCGATACCGCCGCCGCCGGGCTTGTTGACGACCTGAACCGCCTGACCCAGCACGTCCGACATGGCGCTGCCCCAGGCGCGGGACAACGTGTCCGAGCCGCCACCGGCCCCCCATGGCACGATGATCGTGATCGGCCGCTCGGGGAACCCGTCCTCAGTGCGCAACTCCTGTGCGCCTGCCGCCGCTGCGGCGAAGATCATGGCCGTCGCCGTCGCTGTAATTGTGAGATTTTGCATGTCTTCCTCCCGTTACCCGGACGCTGTCCACGCGTCTCAGAGAAGGCGACTGTGGCCCAGCCCTCGGGAACAATCAACAAAAAATGGAATGTTTAATTCAGATAAATGACATTTTGGTTCGACAAGCCGTCTCTCGGTACGCCGGGTGAAAAAACAGCGGGCCGCGGCACATCGCCCTCGCGCGCCCACGTGCGCGCAAGCGCGCCCGGTCGACGTTGCCAGTTAGAATCCGGAACGCTACGATCCTCAAAGCGGGCGTGCATCATGCTGTCCGGATCGGAGCGGGATAAAGGGATCATGGGGGCCGAACGTCCGACCAGCGCCATCGGCAAGGCCTTCGCGATCATCGAGCACCTTGTCTCGGCGGACGAGCCGCCGCAACTGGCCGATCTCTCTGAGGCACTCGGAATGCCGAAGCCGTCCGTACATCGGATGTTGCTGCAACTTGAAGAAACAGGGATTGTCACGCGCGACATACAGGGTAAGGCCTACTACGCCGGCGCGCGCCTGACCCGGCTCTCCGTCTCCGCCATGGGCCAGCTCATGCGCCGCGACAACATCCGCGACGTCATGCACCGTCTGGTGTCGAGACTTGGCGAGACGTGTAATCTCGGCGTTCTGGATGGCGACCGCGTGCTCTATCTCGAGCGCGTGGAATGCGACAAGCCCCTCAGACTCTACCTTGCCGCGGGGTCCCGGGTTCCGCTACACGCCACCGCGACTGGCAAGCTTCTTCTGGCGTTCATGTCGACCGCGAAACGCGAGGCGTTAATCGATCTCGACCGGGTAGAGATCTTGACGCCGAACACACTGTCTGGCGATGCTCTGCGGGCTCGGCTCGAGCAGATCCGGACAACCGGGCTTTCCGTCAACCGGGAGGAATCCATGCTTGGCCTCGCCGGCGTTTCGGTGCCGGTGCACGATCCGAGTGGTCAGGTGCTGGCCGGGTTGGCCGTTCATGCCCCCGTTTCCCGCTTTGCCGAAGCCGAGGTCGAAGAGGCAAAAACCGCGTTGCTTGAGGCAGCGCGGGAAATCGAATCTTGCATTTCATAAATCGGAACAAATTGTTCCGTAAAGTGATTGAACAATCTGGACAGGTGGCATAGTCGTTCGGCATCTCACGTCGAAGACCGGTCCTCATTTGCCCATCGATACCACCCCGCCCCGTTCGATCCGACATTCGGTCTTTCCCGGTCTGGCGCTTGCGGTCCTGATCGCCGCGACGGCAGAGTTGGTGACGCTCCAGTTCGGCGGGCCGGTGATGCTTGTCGCGCTCTTGTTGGGAATTGCGCTCAACCTTTTCGGTCGCGAAGCGGTTACGGCGCCGGGCGTGGTCTTCGCGGGCAAGACTGTGCTGAAGATTGGCGTCGTCTGCCTCGGAGCGCGGATCGGCGCGGGCGATCTGGCCGAGATCGGCGTCGTCCCGCTCTTGTTGGTGACAGTCGCAGTACTGGCCACCATCGCTGGCGGCGTCATGATCGCACGATGGCTGGGCCTTGGCCCGGAACGCGGGTTTCTGACCGGCGGCGCGACGTCTATCTGCGGCGCGTCGGCGGCGCTCGCCATCTCCGCTGCCATGCCCGACCGGCCGGGTAAGGAACGCGATACGGTCTTCACAATCGTTGCCGTCACCGCCGCCTCCACCCTCGCCATGGTGCTCTATCCGCTTCTTGCCAAGGCGCTCGGGCTCGACGATACGGCGGCCGGCTACCTCATCGGGGCGACGATTCATGACGTGGCCCAGGTGGTCGGAGCCGGCTTCACCATCTCCGAATCCGCCGGCGAGACGGCGACGCTGACCAAGCTGTTCCGCGTTGCGCTCCTGATCCCGGTCGTGCTCGCCGCCTCGATCATCTTCGCGCAGCGAGGCGCCTCGCGGCGCGCCGGCCTGATACCGCCTCCGATGCTGATCGGTTTCATCCTGTTGGCGGTCGCCAACAGCCTCGGGGCGCTGCCAGACGCGATCGCCGGCCTGCTTGCCGATCTGTCGCGCCTGCTGCTGGTGGTTGCGGTCGCGGCCATCGGCCTGCGGACCGACCTTTCCGAGCTGCGCAAGGTGGGGGGGCGCTCGATCCTGCTCGTGGCGGCCGAGACGCTCCTGCTGCTTGGGCTGATCGCCATCCTGACGCCGTTCGTTTTTTAAAAAACAGTATGGAACATTCCGATTTTTTATATACGATGTCCGAAAGTGCGAATGGCCGCGTTTAGCGTTTAGGAGGAAGCGACATGCCCTTGATCGATACTGACGTCCACGAAAGCTATTCGGGTGTGCAGGATCTGGTCCCTTACCTGTCAGCCCCCTACAAGGACTGGATCGCTCAGGGCGCCTGGCGCGGTTTTTCGCAGCCCTTTGCCTACACCTCGCCCGGCAATGGGAACCGCGCGGATGTGAAGAATGTCGACGGCTCGGCCTCGGTGTCCGACCCGGCGATGATCAAGAGGGACCTCCTTGACGAGTACGACGTCACCAAGGCCGTGCTGACGGGTTACTTCTATCCGACTGGCCTCAAGATGCAGTACGCACTCGCCTCCGCGATGGCTGCCGCCTACAACGACATGGTCGCGAAAAAGTGGCTCTCCTTCGATGACCGTCTTGTCGGCTCGATACAAGTCAACGCCCGCGATCCCGAGGCCGCTGCGCGCGAGATCGACCGCATGGCGGCACATCCTCAGATGGTGCAGGTGATGCTACCCATCGTGGACGATATCGCCTATGGCCATCCCTACTATCGCCCGATCTTCGCCGCCGCCGATCGCAACGATCTTGTCGTGGCCTTCCATCACACGGTGTTTGCGCAGGGTCCGTACGGGATGGGCCAGCATTACATTGAGCGACATACGCTGATCCCGCTTGCTATTCAGGGACAGGTGATAAGCCTGATCCTGAACGGCGTCTTCGACGAGTTCGAGAGGCTTAAGTTCATCATTCTCGAGGGCGGCTTTTCGTGGCTGCCCCACACGCTCTGGAGGATGGACCGGGAATACCGTCAGGGCCGGGTCGAGGTACCCTGGATCAAGAAGCTTCCCTCCCAGCACGCGCGTGAGCGACTGAAGCTCGCTACCCAGCCGACCGAGGACATCACGACCGACCAGTTCCTCAAGATCATCGACCTGATCGGGACCGAGGACCTGCTCGTCTTCGCGACGGATTACCCGCATTTCGATTTCGACGACCCGGACGCGGCGATCCCGCGGGCGCTGCCGGAGGGGCTGCGGCAGAAGATTTTATGGAAGAATGCGGCCGATCTCTACGGCTTCGACATTCCCGACCAGGCCGCGCGCGTCGCGGCCGCGGAGTGAGCCTATGCCGCGCGAGCACGATATCGCCGCCTCCGAAGAGATCACGGTCGGCAAGATGCACCCCGTCGCCGTCGGCCGGTCCACCATCGTCGTCACGCGGCTGCCCTGCGGGTCCATTCGCGCCGTCTCGGGCCGCTGTCCGCATATGGGCGCAAAGCTCCAGTTCGGGTGCATCACCGGCATGGCCGAGGGCCCTGAACGCGACCGGATCGAGATGACCCGCGCGGGCGAGGTGCTGCGCTGTCCCTGGCACGGGTTCGAGTTCGATCTGCGCACCGGAGAGCCTGCCGTGCCCGCGCCCGAGGCGCAGGCGATGCGGCTGAGGCTCTACGACGCCGAGGAACGCAACGGACGGGTTTTCGTCAGGACATGACGGGACGCAAAGTGACGATCACCGACAGGACCGGCGCGCGCCGGTCCTTCCTGTCGCCGGCGGGCGCGCGGATCCTCCATGCCGGGCTTCTGGAAGGCATCGGCCTCCCGCATGAATGTGGCACCGGGACCTGCGGCATGTGCAAGGCAAAGCTTGAGACGGGCGAAATCGACGATCTCTGGGCCGAGGCGCCTGGACGGAAGTCCTGCCGCCGCCGGGGCGAGATCCTGATGTGCCAGTCCGCCGCCGCCGGCGACGTGGACCTGAGCCTCCGGGCCGATTTCACGCCGCCGCCCGAGCCATCCTGCCAGGCCCTTTCGGGCGTTCTGCGCCCCCTCGATCGGCCGACGCCCGATATCGCAAGGGTGCGCTGCACTCTCGAGGCGCCCCTGCGCTTCGACGCCGGGCAGTTCGTGCTTGTGGAGATACCGGGCGTGGCGGGACCGCGCGCCTGGTCGATGACCAACCATACCAATGGGCGAGAGCTCGACTTCCTACTGCGGCGCGCGCCCGGTGGGGCGGTGAGCGAGGCGATCTTCGAGCGCCTGACCGGCGAGGTCGTGGTGACGGTGACCGGGCCGCTCGGCCGTGCGATTTTCGACCCGGCGGAACGGCGCCCCTTCATCGCCATCGCGGGCGGATCGGGCATCGCCGGCATGCTGGCCATTGCCGCCCGCGCCGCGGAGGCCGCAGCCTACGGCCCCCATGGCTCGGACATCGTCTTCGGTCTACGTGATCCGGGAAGCGCCTACCTGCTCGAAGACCTGGACACCATGGCCAGCGCCGCCGCGTTGCGGATCACGGTGGCGTTTTCAGACAATGCCGACGGCCTCACCCCCGAAGCCTGGCCGAACCTGGCCTTCACGCGGGGTTTCGCCCACGAGGCCGCGGCGGACGCGGTAAAGCTTGCGCAGGCCCGTGGCGACAGGCCAATCCACTACGTCGCCGGGCCGCCGGTCATGGTGGATGCAACACTCAGGGCGCTGATGGCAGCCCATGCGGTCGCGGCAGAGGATATACGCTATGACAGATTCGGCTGAACCAAACTGGGTCCGGGCCTGCGCGCGTGACGAAATCTGCGACGGGGACAAGCTGGAAGTGGAGCTGCCCGACGGGGATTTCGTGCTGCTTCTGGGTGTCTCGGGCGCGGTGATCGCCGTATGCGCGGATTGCCCGCACCAGGACACCCCGCTAGCCGAGGGCACGCTAGACGGGCCGGTCCTGACATGTCCGGTGCACCTCTGGCAGTGGAACGTCGAAACCGGCGAGATGATGGGCCCTGCCGAACTGCCGCTTCGTCGCTACGAACTGCGCGAAGCGGAGGGGCAAGTCTACGTCCGCATGGCCCAAGTGGATTGACGTGCTCGGCCCCGCTCTCGCCGCTCTGATCGGGACGCAGGCGGCCGTCGTCGCGGCCACGCTCACCGTTCCCGTGCTGGCCCCGGACATCGCCGCCGAACTAGGGATGGTCCCCGCCATATTGGGCTACCACACGGCCTCCGTCTTCGCCTTCGCCTTCGTCTTCGCGCAGGTCTCGGCCACATTGGTCCGGCGCTTCGGGCCTATCGGCGTGAGCATGGTCACGGCGGGCATGGCCGCAGCCGCGCTTGCCGCTGTTGTCTTCGGCGGTGTGCCGGGCCTTCTGGTGTCCACGCCGCTTCTGGGCGCGGCCTACGCGCAGGGCAACACGGCAAGCGGGGCACTGCTCAGCCGCCTTGTCACTGCGCGGAACCGCAATCTCGTC
>Ga0209947_1000156_pt1 | contig 39475 bp, 31 predicted proteins | sample SalPonR2_B_D2_MG_FD_185706 | JGI IMG/M metagenome (GOLD analysis project Ga0209947, IMG submission 185706) | Salt pond soil microbial communities from South San Francisco under conditions of wetland restoration - Salt Pond MetaG R2_B_D2_MG... ...
ACTGTCCAATCGGACGAAGATACTTCAAGACCAGGCGCATGAGTCAGACCCTTCTTCAGCAGGGGTTGACGCTGGAATCCCTGAGGCTCAGCCACCACGGCCTGCGCCTGGCCAGGCCGCTTCGAACGGCTGTCGGCACATTTGAATTGCGCAGGACCATCCTGTTGCGTGCCGATATAAAAACGCCGGACGGTCGGCGACACCAGGGCTTCGGCGAAGCCGCGCCGTTGTCCGGATGGACCCGCGAAACGCTTTCCGGCATGCAGGGTCTGGCGCACGAGATCGAATTCCCGATAGACATGCGAACCGTGTCGGATCTCGATCAGCATCTGCCCCAGCTGAGCGCCTCGCCGGTGCTTCGATTCGGTATCGAACTGTCGATCCTGGACGCGCTTGCGCGGGCCGCCGGACGCCCACTCGGCACTGCTCTTTTCCAGGCGCGCTTGCGTCGGGACGCGAATCTGCAGGCCCTCGAGGCCGTTCCGGTTCAGTTCACCCTTGGCGCCGACGGCGCCGAGGCCTGCATACCGTTGCTCGAGGAGGCCGCCGATGCGGGCCACACGCATGCCAAGCTCAAGGTCGGGGTCGAGGATTGCGCCGCCGACCTGGCGCGACTGCGCCGGATTATCGAGGGCGGCCCGCAACTGACGCTGCGTCTCGACGCCAACGGCGCCTGGACACCCGAGCAGGCGCTCGGCATGCTGTCTTCGCTGCCGCGCGAACGCGTCGAACTGATCGAGCAGCCGGTGGCCGACGAAGACCTGCCGGGACTGCTCGAGCAATACGACGGCAAGGGCCCGGTCATCGCCGCCGACGAAAGCTGCGCCGGTCTCGAACGAACCCGGGCACTGATCCGTTCCGGACGGCTGGGCGCGATCGTGGTCAAGCCGTCGGTGGTCGGCGGCCTGTTGCCTGCCAGCGCACTATTCGAACTGGCACTTGGCCACGGCGTCCAGGTCATCATCAGCAACCTGCTGGAATCCGCTGTCGGACGCCGGGCCATCGCCCACCTGGCTGCCGCCTGGCCGGAACTTCCGGGGCCGCACGGTCTTGCCACCGGCCAGTGGCTGGCCGAGGATACGGCGCCCGCCGCCGACAAGTTGGCGCGCGGGAAGTTGATTCTGGACCGGACGCCCGGCATCGGCTTCCAGCCTGCCGTGCCGGACTCGGCATGACGGCATGGCTGGCAGGCGCCGCACAGCGCCAACCCGAGGCGCTGGCACTCGTTCAGGGTTCGAAGCGCCTGGACTATGCCGAGCTCGCAGGACTGGCATCGCGACGCGCCGCGATGCTTTACGATCGTGGCCTGCGAACCGACGACCGGGTCGTGCTCGAAGCGCCGGTGACGCTGGCGTCGGCCGTCTGGGTTCACGCACTGCTATGGCTCGGCGCGACCGTCGTTCCGGTCGCACCGTCTTTGCCGCCGAACGACTGCGCGGCGCTTCTGAGGCGCCTGGCGCCGCGAGCGCTGATCACTTCGAATTCAAGCCCGGCGGCAGCGCAGGGCGGATCCCGAGGCTTGATCGTCATCGACGCCGAGAAAGCAATCGAACCGGGTACCGCGCCGCTGAACCCGGCTGCCCACGATCCCGCAAGAATGGCAACCATCCTGATGACTTCCGGCAGCAGCTCGACCCCCAAAGCCGTGCCGCTGACGCTCGGCAATCACGCCGCGAGCGCCGCCGCAGTGGCCCAACGCCTCGGCACCGCTACGACCGATCGGTGGCTGCTCTGCCTGCCGCTGGAACACATCGGCGGGCTGGCCATTCTGTTCAGGTGCGTATTGGCCGGCACCGCGGCCGTGTTGATGCCCCGGTTCGATGCGGCAGGGGTCAATGATCAATTGAAAAAACAGCGCATCACGCTGACCTCTCTGGTTCCGAGCATGCTGGATGCCGTCGTGCAAAACGGCAATGGTCTGCCGCCCCCCGGTCTGCGCGGCGTTTTCATCGGTGGCGCACCCGCGGCTCCGGAACTGCTCGAAAACGCGCGCAGTGCCGGCTGGCCGGTTCTGCCGACCTGGGGCATGACCGAAGCCGGCTCGCAGCTTGCCACGCCGGCCCCGGCGACGGTCGCCGCACTGGAATTTTCGGCCCAATCCCCGGTCGCCCTCCCGCCCCTCTCCGGGGTCGAGGTCAGGACCGCGTCTTCCGGCGCGCTGCAGGTGCGCGGACCGATGCTTTTCTCGGGCTACCTGGACGACGCCGCATCCGGGCCGGATGCAGAAGGGTGGTTCACCACCGGAGATCGGGGCACCGTCGAAGCGAACGGCTCGGTCCGGATTGCAGGACGTATCGACAACGTCATCATTTCGGGTGGCATCAACGTCAGTCTGGACAGCGTCGCCCGGCGTCTGCTGGACTGCCCGCTGATTGAAGACGCCGCGACGGTCGGTGTCGAAGACCGACGCTGGGGCCAGCGGGTTGCCGCCGCGGTGGTGGTCGCGGACGCGGAAAGCCCGAATGCACGAGCCGACGCTTTCGACGACTGGTCGCGCCGGCACCTGCCTCCGGCCGAGCGCCCGGCACGCTGGCGGTTCGTCGATCGCATTCCCAGGGGCAGTTCCGGCAAGCCTTTGGGCCCCGCGGTCAGGGCGCTTTTCGAATAAAGTAGCCCTGCTCGCTGAAAGACCGGCACAGTCAAGCGTCGGACGCGAACATCAATAACCGGCTGGAATACAAATCCCGGAAAAACTCCGGAAAGGATCGATATGTCGAAGCAAGTACATTCAATGTTTTCCCGCATCGCGGAACGCTACGACCGCGCCAACCGCTGGATGTCCTTCGGCACCGACCAGGGCGTGCGCCGGCGCGCGGTCGCCATGTCCGGCATCCAGCCCGGCGATGCGCTGCTTGATTGTGCCGCCGGCACCGGCGATCTCACGTTGCTTTTCCACGACGCGATGAACGGCCGTGGGCGGGTAGTCGGAACCGATTTCAACGCCGACATGCTTTCGCTCGCCGAACAGAAGTCGCGGCACCGCGGCGCCGCTATCGAGTGGCGTGTCGAAGACAGCCAGGACCTGGATTTCGAGGACCAGAGTTTTGACGTCGTCTCGATCGCCTACGGCATTCGCAACGTCGACGACCCGCACCGAGCGCTTCGAAGCATGTACCGCGTTCTAAAACCCGGCGGACGCCTGGTGGTGCTCGAGTTCGGCCAGCCGCCGATGCTGCTCCAGCCTTTCTACTTCATCTATAACCGGCTGATCATTCCGCTGATCGGCGGCCTGGCCGGCGGCGATCGCGATGCCTACCGCTACCTGCAGCGCACCTCCAACAGCTTCCCGTACGGCCGGGAATTCGTCGAGATGATGCATGCCAACGGTGATTTCGAGAACATCAAGGTCAAGCCTGTGGCGCTGGGCGTCAACTACATCTATGTCGGCACCAGGAAATAACAGAGCCGATACCCCTGTATCCTGAGAGGAGAAACGGCTTCGATGGAACGCCTGCCCGCATACCGTCGCCGCCAGAGAAACCGAACCGGGGCCGCCCATGCATGTACAACTGATCGATGCCCTTCGAAACCCGGACGCCTATCCTCACCCGGTCGATGAAATCGGGCTGATCGAAACCCATATTTCCTGGGTGCTCCTGGCCGGCGAGTTCGTCTACAAGCTCAAGAAACCGCTGGACCTCGGCTTTCTGGATTTCTCGACGCTGGAGAAACGGCGCTTCTACTGCGAAGAGGAAATTCGTCTGAACAGGCGCACGGCACCTGAAATCTACCTGGACGTCATCGGCATCGGCGGCACCCCGGAATCGCCCGAACTGGCCGGCGACGGCGACCCGATCGAGTACGCCGTACGGATGCGCCGGTTCGACGTCGACGCCGGATTCGATCACCTGCTGGCCAACCACAAGCTGGAACACCAACACTTAATCGACCTTGGCCGGAAACTCGCGCACCTGCACCAGGTCGCCGAGACCGCTCCGAAACACAGCCGCTTCGGACATTTCGAATCTGTGGCCGATCCGATGCGGGACAATTTCACAGTGCTCGGCGACATGCTCGACGACCGATCCACCGCCGATCGGCTGGTTGCGCTGAGCAAGTGGACCGAAACTCAGCTTGAACGATTAACACCGCTGATCGAAGCGCGGTGCCGGGACGGCCGGATTCGCGAGTGTCACGGCGATGCGCACCTCGGCAACGTGGCGTTGATCGACGGTCGCGCCACCTTGTTCGACTGCATCGAGTTCAGCGAAGACTTGCGCTGGATCGATGTGGTTTCCGACCTGGCGTTTACCGTGATGGATCTGCGCGACCGCGGCGCACCCGGCTTCGCCTGGCTGCTGCTGGACGAATATCTGGCGCGCAGCGGCGATTACCAGGGCATCCGAATGCTGCCGATCTATATGGTCTATCGCGCGCTGGTCCGGGCCAAGGTGAATGCTTTCCGGCTCGAAGACGACGCGGCCGATAGCAAAGAGATTCTGCAACAGATCGACGATTACATTTCGCTGGCCGAGAAAATTTCAGGCGAACAGCGCGCAGCCGTCGTCATCACCATGGGCGTGTCCGGAAGCGGCAAGTCCTGGCTGGCCCGACGACTCGTGGAGCATGCCGGCCTGGTTCGCATGCGCTCCGATGTCGAGCGCAAGCGGCTGCACGGCCTCGCCCCCGAAGACAGCAGCGGGTCCGACGTTGGTGCCAGGCTGTATTCGCCCAAGGCCACAGAGCGCACCTATCAGCACCTGGCCAATCTCGCCGATCCCCTGCTCCAGGCCGGCATTCCTGCGCTGGTCGACGCGGCCTGCCTCAAGCGATGGCAACGAAGCCTGTTCCGCGACCTGGCCCGCGAGCGCGACGTCCCATTCGCCATCGTGCACTGCACGGCCGACCAGACCATCCTCGAACACCGCATCGCGCGCCGCGCGGCGGCGGGCGACGACCCGTCCGAGGCCGGCCTGGACGTTCTGGCCCGGCAGGCGCAGAACATGGAGCCGCTGGACGGATTCGAGCTGGTCGATGCGCTGCACCTCGACACCGCCGAACCGGGTTCGACGCGCCGCGCCACCGACTGGATTACAGCTCGGCTATGGCCCGGCGACTCGCACTGAAAGGCCCATTCCCGAGCGTGGTCGAAATCCAGGGAAAAGCGCCCGTGAAGACATGAAGGAAAAGGACGTCAGGCGCTTATTCTTCTCGCCGATGCGCAGACTTTCGCTTACGGCTTTCCTGGCGCCTTTGCGGCTTCGCGAGAGCTGTTTCCGGTTTTTCCGAAGACTCAGCCCCAAAGGCTGGCATCGAACCAGGCCCGCGATTGATCTGGCTCAAGATCAGCCACGGATCCGTTCGGTTAGACTTGGGTCCTGAAAATCATTCTCATGGAGTTGCCGCCAATGTGTCTCGCCGTACCCGCTAGGGTTGAGGAACTGCACGATTTCGATCAGGCGACCGTGGAGGTCGGCGGCGTTCGCAGCAAGTGTTCGCTGGCGTTTCTCGATGACGTCGAGGTCGGCGACTACGTCATCGTCCACGTCGGCCATGCGATCACACGGCTTGACGTGGAAGAAGCCGAACGGTCGCTGGCACTGTTCCGCGAACTGGCCGAAAAGCTTGGAGAATCGCCGGATGCGATATATTCAGGGGTTTCGTGACGGTCGCACGGCCCACGCGCTGAGCCGGCTGATTGCCGACGAGGTACAGACCGACCGCGACTATCACCTTATGGAATTCTGCGGCGGCCACACGCACGCCGTGTTTCGGCACGGCATTCCGGATCTGCTGCCCGACAACGTCAAGCTGGTCCACGGCCCGGGCTGCCCGGTCTGCGTATTGCCGGTATCGCGACTGGACATGGCGATCGAACTGGCCGGCGACGACAACGTGATCCTCGCCAGTTACGGCGACATGTTGCGCGTGCCCGCCTCGCGCCGCAACAGCCTGCTCAACGCGCGCGCCCGGGGCAAGGACGTCCGGGTGGTCCAGTCTGCGGTGGAAGCGCTGGAACTGGCGCGCGCCAATCCCGACCGCGAAGTCGTACTTTTCGCCATTGGTTTCGAAACCACGACGCCGCCGACCGCGCTCGCGATCAAGCAGGCCGCCGCCATGGACCTTTCGAACTTCAGCGTGTTCTGCAACCACGTGCTCACGCCCTCGGCGATCCAGTCCATCCTCGATTCCCCTGAAGTTCGCCGGCTCGGCCAGGTGCGTGTCGACGGCTTTCTCGGCCCGTCTCACGTCAGCACCATCATCGGGTCGGCGCCGTACGAGTTCTTTGCCGCCGAGTACCAGCGGCCGGTCGTCATCGCCGGGTTCGAACCGCTGGACGTGCTGACGTCGATCCGCATGCTGATCCGCCAGATGAACGACGGACGGGCCGAGGTGGAAAACCAGTTCCTGCGCGGGGTCTCGCGCGACGGCAACGAAAAGGCCAAGGCCCTGGTGGCCGACGTGCTGGAACTCAGGCCGGATTTCGCCTGGCGGGGACTCGGCCACGTGCCCTACTCCGGGCTGCGCATCAAGCGCGAGTACCGGCGCTTCGATGCCGAGAAACGCTTCGAAATGGTCGAACGCGAGGTGCGGGAAAATGCCGCCTGCCAGTGCCCGGCCGTGATCCGCGGCGTCAAGAAACCGACCGACTGCGAAATCTTCGGCACCGTGTGCACGCCGCGCAACCCGATCGGCTCGTGCATGGTCTCCGATGAAGGCGCGTGCGCGGCCTACTATCGCTATCGGCGCTATGCCGAGGCCGGATGAACCTTAAAGGCATTACACGAAGAGCACGAAGAAGGCACGAAGGGCACCAAGAAAACGGTGCTTGGATAAACCGGCGGCTCGAAAAGACGTCACGAATCTTCCTCATTCCATGCTTTTCTTCTTGTCCTTCGTGTCCATCTTCGTGTTCTTCGTGACCTGCTTTTCGCCTTTGACCATCCACTGGCGAAATCCGAACCGGCCAAACCGATGCGCATCCTGATTCTCTGCCATGCATTCAATTCCCTGAGCCAGCGCGTGTTCGCCGAACTCGAGCGCGCCGGGCACGACGTCTCGGTCGAGCTCGACATCAGCGACGACGTCACACGCGAGGCGGTTTCGCTGTTTCGACCCGATGCCGTCGTCGCGCCGTTTCTCAAGCGCAGGATTCCGGACGATGTCTGGCAGGCCGTGCCCTGCCTGATCGTCCATCCGGGTCCGCCCGGCGACCGCGGACCGAATGCGCTGGACTGGGCCGTACTGGACGATGCCGCTACCTGGGGCGTGAGCATCATCCTGGCCACCGCCGAACTCGACGGCGGGCCGGTGCTGGCTTCCGGCGCGTTTACCATGCGAAATGCCCGGAAGAGCAGCCTGTACCGTCTGGAAGTCACCGAGGTCGCCGTGCGGGCATTGTTCGAGGCGCTGGAACGACTCGAAACAGACCAGCAATCAATTGCACGGAAAGGCCGGTCCGCGGCGGTCGAGGACCGCTGGCGCGACTCGGTCCCGCTCGACCTGCGGCGGATCGACTGGAACCGTGACGACACGGAGACTGTGCTGCGCAAGATCAACAGTGCAGACGGGCAACCCGGCATCGCCGATCACATGCTCGGTCGCGAACTTCGCCTGTTCGATGCGCGTCCCGAGCCGGCGCTTTCCGGACCCGCCGGCCAGCTGCTGGCACGCTCGGGCGGCGCGATCTGCCGGGCCACCGCCGACGGGGCCGTCTGGATCGGCCACCTGAAGGATCCGGCCGGCATGAATTTCAAGCGTCCGGCCGTCGACGTGCTGAATGGCGCGGCCGATGAACTGGACGAAATGCCGCCGCAATGGAATGCGGACGACGACCAGCGCGGACCGATACGATACGCCGAACACGGCGAAATCGGAATGCTCGAGTTCGATTTCTACAACGGCGCCATGGGCACGCGCGACTGCGAAGCGCTGCTGGCGGCCTGGCGCCATGCGGCCGATCGTCCCACGCGCGTGATCGTACTGACCGGCGGCCGCGATTTCTGGTCCAACGGCATGGACCTCAACAGCATCGAGGCGGCTGAAAGTCCCGCCGACGAATCCTGGCGCAACATCAACGCCATGGACGATCTGGCCGAGGCGATTATCATGACCACCGACCAGCTCACGGTCAGCGCAATGGCCGGAAATGCGGCCGCCGGCGGCATGTTCCTCGCGCTTGCGGCCGACCGGATCTGGGCGCGCGAAGGCATCGTCCTGAATCCGCATTACAAGAACATGGGCAATCTTTACGGCTCCGAGTACTGGACCTATCTGCTACCAAGGCGAGTCGGCACGGCCGGCATCGAGCAAGTCATGGGCCGGCGGCTGCCGATGCTCGCCGACCGGGCCCGGCAACTCGGACTTGTCGACGCGGTGGGACCGAATCGCCCGGACGATTTCAACGCGTTCGTGATGCAGCAGGCCCAGACACTGGCCGGCGCAGACTGGCAGCAAACTGTAGAGGCCAAGGCCGAGGCACGGGCCGCCGACGAGACGCAGCGTGCACTGGCCAGCTACCGAAAGGCGGAACTGGATCGCATGCATCTGAACTTCTTCGGTTTCGATCCGTCGTATCACGTCGCTCGTTATCGCCTGGTGCACCGAAACCCGCACGCCTGGACGCCGCTGCACCTTGCACGGCACCGCAGCATGGCCAGACCGGCCACCATCGAAAAAGCGCATCGATGAGCGTGCGGGCACGCCGCATCACGATCGGCGGGCGCGTACAGGGCGTCGGGTTTCGTCCGTTCGTCTATCGGCTCGCGCACGAATTCGGGTTGGCCGGCTGGGTATACAACGCCTCCGGCGTAGTCGAGATCGAGGCCCAGTGCACGGAAAATCGGATGGATGGCTTCGTACGTGACCTGATCGACAAAGCACCGCCGCTGGCACGCCCGGAAATCGTCGCCGACGGCTGGATCGATACCGAGCCTGCCGAGGCCTTCGAGATTCGCGCCAGCCGGGCCGGCGCCGAGCCTGAAATCCACGTGCCCCCGGACCAGTTCCTGTGCAACGACTGCCTGGCCGAGATGAGCGACCCGGAAGAACGGCGTTATCGTTATCCGTTCATCAACTGCACCCAGTGCGGTCCACGCTACACGATCATCCGCGCAATGCCCTACGACCGGCCGAACACGACACTGAAGGATTTTCCGCTGTGTTCCGAATGCCAATCGGAATACACCAACCCGCTCGATCGTCGCTTCCATGCCCAGCCGCTGGCCTGCCCGGTGTGCGGCCCGTCGCTTCGTTTCCGGACCGGCGAACAGGCGCTGGACGACAACGAGGCTTCGATGGCAGCAACCATAGAGGCCATCGACTCCGGGCAAGTCGTCGCGGTACGCGGCGTCGGCGGATACCACCTGGTCTGCGACGCCGGCAACGAGCAGGCCGTGGCATCGCTTCGCCGGCGCAAGCGGCGACCGCACAAACCGCTTGCCGTGATGGTGCCCATGAGCGGAGACGACGGACTCGACGCGGCGCGCGAAATTGCCGATCTCGAGCCTGCGGTCGCCGAACGCCTGGCCGATCCGGAGCGACCGATCGTGCTCGCACCGCTGCGCGAAGATCACAACCTCGCGCCCGGCGTGGCGCCGGGTCTCAACGAAGTCGGACTGATGCTGCCTTACAGTCCGTTGCATCATCTCCTGCTGAGCGGGCTGGGCCGGCCCGTTATCGCCACCTCCGGCAACCTGAGCGGCGAGCCGGTGCTGACCGAGCCCGATCAGGCCGAACAGCGGCTCGACGGCATTGCCGACGCCTTCCTGCATCACAACCGCCCGATTCAGCGACCCGCCGACGACCCGGTCTGGCGCTGCAACAGCGGACGCATGCGGCCGATCCGGCTGGGCCGCGGCAACGCACCGCTGGAACTGGAGCTGCCGATCGACCTGGACGTGCCCACGCTTGCCGTCGGCGCCTTTTTGAAGAATACCGTTGCACTGGGCTGGAAGAATCGAGTCGTGATCTCGCCCCACATCGGCGAACTCGACAGCCCGCGTGCCGTGAAAGTCTTTGGCCAGGTCGTCGACGACCTGCAGGCGCTCTACGATGTCAAGGCACAACGACTGGCCTGCGACGCCCACCCGGATTTCCCGAACAGCCGGTGGGCGCGCGACTTGTCCGCAAGCAAGGGCCTGCCGCTGACCCGGGTATTCCACCATGAGGCGCATGCCTCGGCGCTTGTCGGAGAATTCGGACTGGTGGAAAGAAATATTCTGGTGTTCGCCTGGGACGGTGTCGGCTACGGCCGCGACGGCACGCTTTGGGGCGGCGAGGTCCTCTACGGGCGCCCGGGCAACTGGCAGCGCGTCGCTTCGCTCAAACCGTTTCGACTGCCCGGCGGCGACAAGGTGATCCGTCAACCCTGGCGAACCGCGCTCTCGCTGTCCTGGCACGGGGGCTTCGAGTGGCCCGGCGCACCCGATGCCGACCCGCTGCTGCGGCGTGCCTGGTCGTCCGGCCTGGCCAGCCCCTGGACGAGTGCGGCCGGCCGGCTTTTCGACGGTGCCGCAGCACTTGCCGGCGTCGCCACCGAGGCCAGCTTCGAGGGCCAGGGGCCGGGCTGGCTGGAAGCGCTGGCCGCCCATGGCGATCCGGCGCGGGCCCCGACCCCGGATGTGCACGAGGACGAGGACGGGATTTTCAGGGCCGACTGGGCGTCGCTGATGGCCTGGATGGCAAATGCATCCATTCCCCGGGCCGACCGCGCGGCCGGATTCCACCACGCAATGGGAGGGCTCGTCGGTTCATTGATGGACAGTCTTGCGCCGAAGCACCCTGCCGCGCAGGTCGGGCTCACCGGCGGCGTATTCCAGAACGCGCTGCTTTCGAGGATTGCGATCGCGCAGATCGAGCGACGCGGCAGCGCGGCCTGCCTGCCTTGCAGCGTGCCGGTCAACGATGCCGGAATCAGTTACGGTCAGATCATCGAGGCGGGCGCGTCGGCGTAATGCGCTCTGCCTGAAAATGTCCGATAGCGGTGAACCATGTAATCCTTTACATCATTTTCCTGTCTTATATATATGAACATAAAGGTTTTGAATGAACAATAAACCTCAAAAACTCGACAAGCATGTCCGCCTCGCGCACGGCAACGGCGGGCGCTACATGCGCGAACTCATCGATGCCTTGTTCGCGACAAGGCTGGGCGACAAGGGTCTGGACACGAGCGTTGATGCAGCACCGGTCGACGTTCCCCAGGGCGTGCGCCTGATGATGACGACGGATGGATTCACGGTAGACCCGCTTGAATTTCCCGGCGGCAATATTGGCTCGCTTGCCATCCACGGCACCGTCAACGACCTGGCCGTGGCCGGCGCCTTGCCGATGTATCTGACGCTAAACGCCTTCATCGAGGAAGGCACCGAGATCAAGCTGCTGGAACGCATCGTCGATGCCCTTGCCGCCGCTGCACAGCAGGCCGGCGTCAAGGTCGTGGCCGGCGACACCAAGGTGCTGGCACGCGGCGAATGCGGCGGCGTTTACCTGGCCACCACGGGGCTCGGGGCGGTGCCCAACGAGCTCGCGCTCGGTCAGCACAGAGTGCGGCCCGGCGACCGCATCATCGTCTCGGGAAGCGTCGGCGACCACGGCACCTCGGTCTTGCTGGCCCGGGAGGAATACGGCCTGCGCGGCGATCTGAAATCCGATTCGGCGAGCGTGTTGCCGATCACCGAAATGCTGCTCAAGCGGCCGGGTCTCAGGTTCATGCGCGACCCGACGCGTGGCGGCCTGGCCACGGTCGCGCTGGAACTGGCCCGCGAGACCGAGCTGGGAATTGCGCTGATCGAAGAGGCGATTCCGCTCAGCGAACCGGTTTCGGCGGTGTGCGAACTGCTCGGCTACGACCCCCTTTACCTGGCCTGCGAGGGTCGAGTGGTGGCCGCGATCGCCGCCGAAGACGCCGACGAAGCGGTCGCCGAGCTGCGCGTCTCCGGAATCGCGCCCGACGCCGCCGTCATCGGTACGGTGGGCGATCGCCAGGGTCCGGTCATGCTGACCACCGGGCTCGGCGGCCAGCGCCTGATCGACGAACTCGAGGATGATCCCCTGCCGCGGATCTGCTGACGGCCAGTGGTCCACCAGGAAAACATTACCGTCTATTCGATCAAAGTCGAATGGCCTGCAGCCGGCGACCCATGCCAGACTCGGTTCTCTCGAATCGAAACTCGACGCTGATTGACCGGGCCTGGTTCCAGGACCGGCCGGAGAATATCCATGGGCTACAGACAGGTTCACGATCGCTCGCTTTCCAACCCCGAAGCCTTTTGGGCCGAAGCCGCTGACGCAATCGACTGGGAGCGTCGCTGGGACAGTGCCCTGTCCGATGATGGCGGACCGTTCCAGCGCTGGTTCGCCGGCGGCATGCTCAATACCTGTTACAACGCGCTGGACCGACACGTTGACAACGGTCGCGGCGACCAAATCGCGCTTATCCACGACTCGCCGGTCACCGACACGATACAACGCTTCAGCTACCGCGAATTGCGCGACCAGGTCGCCCGGCTGGCCGGCGTGCTGCGCGCGCACGGTGTGAACAAGGGCGACCGCGTCATCATCTACATGCCCATGGTGCCGGCCGCGCCCATGGCAATGCTGGCTTGCGCGCGCATCGGTGCGATTCATTCGGTGGTGTTCGGCGGCTTCTCTTCGGCCGAACTTGCAAAACGCATCGACGACGCCGAGCCGAAGATGATCCTGTCGGCGTCCTGCGGCATCGAGCCGGGACGCATCGTGGAATACAAGCCGCTGCTGGATCGGGCCATCGAACTGGCCGCGCACAAGCCGCGCGCGACGCTGATGCTGTCCCGGCCCCAGGCACCGGCCGCACTGATCGAAGGCCGCGATTTCGACTGGGACGCCGAAATGGCCGATGCCGAACCGGCCGATTGCGTGCCGGTAGCCGCGACCGACCCGCTGTATATCCTGTACACCTCCGGCACTACCGGCCAGCCCAAGGGCATCGTCCGCGATCACGGCGGGCATGCCGTGGCCCTGGCCTGGTCGATGCCCAACGTGTACAACGTCAAGCCCGGGGAAGTCTTCTGGGCCGCCTCGGACGTGGGCTGGGTGGTCGGCCACTCCTACATCGTCTACGCCCCGCTGCTTGTCGGCGCGACCACACTGCTGTTCGAAGGCAAACCGGTGGGCACGCCGGACGCCGGCACGTTCTGGCGCGTGATCGAGCAGCACAAGGTCGGCACCCTGTTCACCGCGCCCACGGCGTTCCGCGCCATCCGCAAGGAAGACCCGCACGGCGAATTCATGGACCGCTACGATCTGTCGGGCCTGCGAGCGCTGTTCCTGGCCGGCGAACGTTGCGATCCGAACACGCTCGAATGGGCGCAAAGGCATTTGAAGGTGCCGGTAATCGACCACTGGTGGCAGACCGAGACCGGCTGGCCGGTTGCGGCCGATTGCCTGGGCATCGAGGAACTGCCGGTCAAGGCCGGCTCGCCGACGTGCGCGGTACCCGGCTTCGATGTCCGTGTGCTCGACGACGACGGCCGCGAACTGCCCGACGGCGAGATCGGCGCCATCGTCATCAAGCTGCCGCTGCCGCCAGGCTGCCTGGTCACCCTGTGGCACGCCGATCAGCGCTGTCGGGATGCCTATCTGCGACGGTTTCCCGGCTACTACCTGACCGGCGATGCCGGCATCCGCGACAGCGATGGCTACCTGTGGATCATGAGCCGCATCGACGATGTGATCAACGTGGCCGGTCACCGGCTTTCGACAGGCGAAATGGAGGAAGCCCTGGCCGCCCATCCGATGGTGGCCGAATGCGCCGTTTTCGGCGTTCAGGACGCATTGAAAGGCGAATTGCCGCTTGGGCTCGTTGTACTCAAATCCGGGTCGGGCACCGACGAAGAACGACTGTGCACCGAATTGATCAAGCAGGTGCGCGAAAGCATTGGTCCCGTGGCGGCCTTCAAGCTGGTCGCCGTGGTCGAGCGACTGCCCAAGACCCGCTCGGGCAAGATCCTCAGGGGCACCATGAGGAATATCGCCGACGGCAAGGCCTGGACCCCGCCCGCGACCATCGACGATCCGGTCATCCTCGACGAAATCGAGCAGGCGTTGTTGGAAATGGGTTATCCGGGCCGCTGAATTCGGCCGCCCGGGGCTTCATCGGTCACCCGGCAAGCTCCTGCCTCTATCGATTCCGCCTCGCTGGTATCATCGATTCAAGCAAACGAGCTTCGAGGAAAAAAGACCGACATGAGTGACCCCAGTCGCCAGATCGACGTCGACGTCGCCGTGATCGGCGCCGGCAGCGCCGGGCTTGTGGCGTTCCGTCAGGCCAGCAAGCACGCCGACCGCGTGGTCCTGGTCGAAGGCGGGCCTTACGGCACCACCTGCGCCCGGGTCGGATGCATGCCCAGCAAGCTGCTGATCAGCGCCGCCGAGACCGCGCATTCGGCGCAGCACGCCGGCCGATTCGGCATCCACCCCGAGTCGGTGCGGATCGACGGCAAGGAAGTGATGGAACGGGTGCGCCGCGAGCGTGATCGCTTCGTCGGCTTTGTGCTCGATTCGGTCGACAAGATTCCATCAGAACAGAAAATCAAGGGCACGGCCCGCTTCGACGGTCCGAACAGTCTGTCCGTCGAGGGCGGCCCGCGGATCAATGCCCAGCGCATCGTGATCGCGACCGGCTCGCGCACCCACATCGTCGGATTCCTGAAAGACGCCGGCAGTCGCCTGGTCACCAACGACGAGGTATTCGACTGGACCGACCTGCCCGAGTCGGTCGCAGTGTTCGGCCCCGGCGTGATCGGCCTGGAAATCGGCCAGGCGCTTTCACGGCTGGGCGTTCGCGTGCGGATGTTCGGCGTCGGCGGCTTCGTCGGCCCCATAAAGGACCCCGAGATTCGAAAAATTGCGCTGGAAACCTTCAACAGCGAGTTTCCGCTGGATCCCGACGCCGAGACCACCGGCGTGAGCGAAACCGACAGCGGCGTCGAGATAAGCTTCCGCGACCAGGACGGCAACGAGGTCAGCGAGACATTCGAGTACCTGCTGGCGGCAACCGGACGCCGGCCGAATGTCGACGGCCTCGGGTTGGAGCACGCGGGCCTGGCGCTCGACGAGCGCGGCGTACCCGAGTTCGACCGGTATACGCTTCGCTGCGGCGACAGCCCGGTATTCATCGCCGGCGACGTCAACAACGAACTCCCGCTGCTGCACGAAGCCGCCGACGAAGGGCGGATAGCAGGCGCCAATGCCGGACGCTACCCGGATGTGCAGACCGGCAACCGGCGAGTTCCAATTTCGGTCGTATTCACCGACCCGCAGATCGCGACGGTGGGGCTGACCATCCAGCAGACCGACGAGCGCTGCCGGGGCTGTTTTGCCGTCGGCTCGGTCAATTTCGAGAACCAGGGCCGCAGCCGGGTCATCGGCAAGAATCGCGGTCTGCTGCGAGTCTACGGGGAACACGGCACCGGTCGCTTCATGGGCGCCGAAATGTTCGGTCCGGCCGCCGAGCACATTGCCCACCTGCTGGCCTGGGCGGCCCAGCAGCGGATGGACATCGACCAAATGCTCGGGATGCCCTTCTACCACCCCGTCATCGAAGAAGGCCTGCGCACCGCGCTGCGCGCCCTGCACGACCAGCTGAAACTCGGCCCGGAATCCGCCGACGAATGCATGGACTGCGGTCCCGGCACCTGAACGGGTTGACGACGCCGGTCCGACTGTGGATCTTTCTTGAACAGCCTCGTCTGCTGCGGCTTCAGCCCCAGTCCTTGTGCACATGCACGTGCCGGTGCTCGGTGCCGTCTGCGTGCCGATGCTCGTGCCTGTGGGCCAGGTTCGCCCGCCACAGCAGGTCGGTGTCGTCGAGTGCGCGGCGCAGACTGCCGTCGAACATCAGGCCGCCATCCTCGCCGAGGATCAGCGCGCGATCGCCGAGTTCCCCGGCCAGCGACAGATTCTGGGTCGAGACCAGCGTGGTCAGGTTCTTCTGGCCGAGCAGGAAGTCGACCAGCCAGCCGGTCGCTCGCGGGTCCAGGCTTGCCGTCGGCTCGTCGAGAAGCAGGACACCGGGTTCGCAGGCCAGGACGCAGGCCAGACAGAGCCGCTGTTTTTCGCCGCCGCTAAGCCTGTAGGGCGGCTTGTCCAGGTAGTCGGTCAGCCCAACGCGCTCTGCCCAATCCCGCGCATGCTCGATAGGCTCGTTCATCCCCAGACGCGCCGGTCCGTAAGCAATCTCCTCGAGCACCGTGGGATTGAACAGCATGGTCTCGGGATGCTGGAAAACCAGACCGATCTCAGCTCTGAATCTTCGGCACCAGTCGCGCTCCCTGAGCCGCGCCGCGGTCACGGGTTCGCCGCGGTAGCGAATCTGGCCGCCGGTCGGCAGCAACAAACCCGCCAGCAGCTTGAGCACAGTGCTCTTGCCGCAGCCATTCGATCCTAGCAGTAGCGCGCGATCACCGCCCGTCAGGCTGAAGCTGACATCGTTCACGCCGCGGGCCCCGTCGGGATAAGCGTGGGTGACGCGCTCAAGCGCCATTATCCGCTCAAGTCCGGTCATTCGTGCCGGCCCGCTCGTCGAAGAAGCCCCGCGCGCGCATCCCCTGATTAAGTTCCTCGGCCTGACGCTCGGCTTTTTCCATCATTGCCGCGGCCTGGCGCCCGGCGCTGCCGAAGCGCACCCGCAACGGCGGGCGCGTCGGACTTCGGCTGGCAAACGCCATTCGGTAATCGGTCAACAAGGTCGTAAAGGACCGAATCTGCCCCAGCGTCAGCACGACAAGAAACTGCAGCGCCGGCCAAGGCGCCGCCGCTCGCGCCAGGTCGACGTGCCGGATCATCCAGAAGGTCAGCAGCGCGAGCAGGAATACCCGCAGGTTGAGACGCAGCACGAACAGCATCCAGTCTTCGCCCGACAGCCACGCGGACGCGACAAAGGCGATGCTGACGGTCAGGTTGACCAGCGCTACCGCGATCAGGGCGCGCAGCGCGATCTTCGGTGCCCTTGCGCCCTGAGCCGCAAGCGCGAGCAGCAACAGTCCGGCCAGAAGCCCCGGATCGTGCACGAACGTGATCGCCACCACTGCGGCCAGCCAGCCCGCAAGTACTGCCCTGTCTTTCATGCCGCCGCCCTGCGCGAATCGAGTATCCCGAGAATCATCCAGGTCAGAACGCCCTCAAGCAGGCCGAGGAGCATGTGGGGCAACACGATTACAGGCAGCGTGACCGCCGGCCCGAACGGGAAGAACTGCGGCTGTCCGTCCGGATCGCTTGCCAGGTAGGGCTGCGCGCCCAGCACCAGCGCCAGCAGGACGGCGGCCACGACAACGCCCAGCCATACGGGGAGCACGGTAGCCCAGGCGGACGTATTGGCGCCGAACAACGAACGCACGCCGACCACCACGGCGCCCCCGGCCAGTCCCATGCACAGCGCGTTGACCGGCAGCGCCGTGATCCCGCCGGCACCCAACAGCAGCGCCTGCAGCGCCAGCACCAGGCTGAATGCAAGAAAGGCCGGCCAGAGTCCGAACGCCAGCACCAGCAGCCCCATGCCGGAGAGATGCGCCGAGGTGCCGCCGGGCAGCGGCACCATGATGGTCGACAGGACGAAAGCCAAGGCAGTGAGCACCGCGAGGCGGGGTATCGCGCGCTCATCCAGTGCGTTCGCGACGCGCCTGACTGCGTACGCCCAGCAGGGAACGGCAAGCGCGGCTGCCGCCAGATACGCCTGCGGCGCGATCAAACCGTCGGGAATATGCACGGCTCAGCGCCGCAAACGCCAGAGAGCCAGCAGGCCCGCCAGTCCGAAAAGGTAGCCGATACCGGCCGCAGTGGCCGGAATGCGGCCTGCCGTGAGGGCGGTCGAGTCCTTATCCGGGTCCAAGGCAGTAACTGCCGACCCTTGTTCGACGGAGACCTCCACCTCGGCACCGTGACCGTCTTCGGTGGCCATGAGTACGCGCCAGAGCCCCGGCTGGTTTGGCACGAAGACGGCGCGACCGAGCGAATCGGTATTGCCGGTGGCGAAGATCCTCTCGCCATCCGGGGAAAACACCCTGAAACCGGCGCCAGCCATGGCCCCGTCATGGTGCGAACTGAAATGCACCATCACGGCTTCACCGCGTTCGATGCGGTAATCCACACCGTGGGCCAGAGTGCTGCCCGCCGGTAGCATCAGTCCAGCCAGCAAAAGGAGTAATCCCAAGCATGCCGAATGCCGCCGGCGTATTTTCCGAGACATTTCGTAACCGTGAACCGCGTCCATTGGTCTTGCCCTGATTTGAAGCCGGTATGAAATATAGCAGCACTTTTCATAACGCGGAATGAGCCACGTCAATTTCTGGCGCGTTCCGACCCCGGGCCGTGGCTACGGCTACCGTCGCCCGGCCGCTTCACACGATCGTCGGCTTCTCCGGTTGAAACGCGCTCCGCGGATGTTCGTTCAGAGCTTCCTCACGAGACCTCAATCGTGCGGTGTGATGTGCTCGTGCTGCCCACCGGAAGCCTCGCGTCCGTCTTCGCTGTGCGCGTGACGACCGTGCGCCACGGTCACCGGCACCAGGTGAAGGTCGCCGTGCCGCACGCCGCGCCGGGCGATGAATCGATCGGAAAACTTCTGGACGCGGCCCAGCGGCCCGCGCAACACGCTGGTTTCCAGGCAATGATCATGATCGAGATGAACATGCAGAGTGGCCACCGAAAGATCGTGATGATCGTGTTGCGCATCGGTGAGTTGCCCGGCCAGGTCACGCTGGTGGTGATCGTAGATATAGGTCAGGATTCCGACGCAATCCCCTTCGGGATCTTCGTCGGCCCGCTCTCGCGCCAGGAATCCCCGCAGCAGGTCGCGTATGGCCTCGGATCGGCTGCCGTAGCCCAGCCGCTGCCGATAACGCTCGAAAGCGTCGGCCAGTTCCCTGTCCAGGGATACGGTGAATCTCTCGGTCACGATGTCGTCTCCGGTAAAAATCTGCTTCATTATGCACGGCATCATCGCCACGCCAGGGTCTCGCCGCCGTTTGATACAGGACAAAAATCCGGCGCGAGACCGGAGCGAAAATTGCCCACCAGGATGAATACGAGACCCACGAGGATGGACATGACGAACGAAAGCGCAATCATCGCTTCGGGCCGGGCGTTCGGCAAGGCTTCCAGCGCTTCGAGCCCAGCTGTTTCGCACCTGCGACCGGCGATGATTCCAACAATCCTCGCGACAACTGCAAAAACAATGGAGACGGCCATTCTGACGTTTGTGCTCATCCTGTTTTCGCTAACGCTAAACGACGTCGTCGCGCAGTCCGGCCCGGAAACGGTCACCGCCGACGACGCTTCGCCGGTCACCCTCTACGTATTCAAGAGCAACACATGCCCCCACTGCAACGCGCAACGCGCATTCACCGACGCGCTGGCCCAGGAGAATCCGGATGTCGAAGTGCGTTATTTCGAAATCATGGCCACGCGCGAGCACCATGATCTCCTGCGTGCGATGTCCAACGCTCACGACATCAAGCCCGGTTCCGTCCCGATGGTGTTCCTGGGTGGTTCGGTGTGGGTCGGCGATACACCCCAGATCCGCGAAGAAATCGAGCAGCGACTGGAAGTCTGCCTCGAGACCGGCTGTCCCGATTCCAGGCAGCTTTCGTTCGCGCCTCAGCCAGCCGCCGGGCAATCGCAGGACGCCGTCGATGCCGCCATCGATATCCCGCTTCTCGGCACCATCGACCTGAGCTACCAGCCGCTATTGCTGAGCACCGCCATCATCGCGTTCGTCGACGGCTTCAATCCGTGCTCGCTCTGGCTGCTCACGATCCTGATCGCTCTGGTGCTTCACTCCGGTTCGCGCAAGCGCGTGCTCATCGTCGGATCGGTGTTCCTGTTCACCACCGCCCTGATCTACGGATTGTTCATCGTCGGCGTGTTCAGCGTTCTGGCCTACGCCACCTACCTGCCGTGGATGTACTGGATCGTGGCGTTGTTCGCGCTGACGTTCGGCGTGGTCAACATCAAGGACTATTTCTGGTTCAAGCGTGGTTTTTCCTTCACCATAGACGACAAGTACAAGCCGGGCATTTATCAAAAATTCCGTGGCCTGATGACCAACGGCCGGTCGCCGCTGGCGCTGGGTGCCGCAACCGCGGCCATGGCCACCGGCATTGCTCTGATCGAACTGCCGTGCACGGCCGGTTTTCCGGTGATCTGGAGCGGCCTGGTCAGCGCTCATGCCGTTGGCGCCTCGGCATTTTTCGGGCTGCTGGTCGCATACCTCTTGATCTACCTGCTCGACGAGCTGGTGATATTTTTCATTGCCGTGGCCAAGCTGAGGATCGAAAAATTCCAGGAAGGTCAGGCCCGTATCCTCAAACTGATCGGCGGCGTGGTAATGATCGCGCTGGCCATCGTGCTGGTCACCGAACCCGATATCATGAGTCAGGCGGGGCCGGCAATCGGCGTGTTCCTGCTCGCGTTCGCGATCGCCGGCTTGATCGTGCTGGTGCACCGCAAGCTGCTGCCGAGACTGGGAGACACCGCCGGCGACGACCGGGCCGCCTGATTTCATGCCAGTCGGCCAGGCGTCTCTTCCAGGGCCACGGAGTGTTACCGAATGAGCCGCGCGCTCCACTCGTGCCCGATTGCACAGTCGGCCGAGCCCGTTTTCAGCTCGTGGTTTTCATGCACCCTTGATGCGCTTTTGCCGCTCTTCGTGTTCCGCTTCTTTCGGATCCGTCGGTGAACGCCATTCGATCAGGCGGTCTGGGTCGCGGCCACCTGTTCTTTCCCCCGCGGTACGGAGTGCTCTGCTCGCCTGGCTTCAAGCCATTCGATCCAGGCTCCGACATCGGGCTGCCGGCCAGCCGCGGTCTGAATGACCGGCGTCTGCCTGCCCAGGCCTTCGAGTGACGATCTGGCGCGATCGACGCTGAAATCATCGAGCAAGGGCAGCAGATCACACTTGCTGAGCATGACCAGGTCGGCGGCACGAAACATGACCGGGTACTTGGCCGGCTTGTCGTCGCCTTCCGTGGTCGACAGCAGCACGACGTTCAGGTGCTGCCCGAGGTCGAATGCCGCCGGGCACACCAGGTTGCCGACATTTTCAATGAACAGGACATCCACCGGCTTGCCCTGGTCGGCGAGCGGAAATTCATGCAATGCCTGGTGAATCAGGTGCGCATCGAGGTGGCAGGCGCTGCCGGTAGTGATCTGGTGAGCCCTGATTCCGCCGCGGCGCAGTCGCTCCGCATCGTTTTCCGTTTCAAGATCGCCCTCGATGACTGCGATATTCAGGCGGTCACCAAGCGCCGCGGCGGTCTGCTCAAGCAAACGTGTCTTTCCCGCACCCGGGGAAGACATCAGATTGACGACCAGCACGCCCGAACGGTCGAAATGCTCCCGGTTGTGGGCCGCGGCGTGATCGTTCGAACTCATGAGCCCCTTCAGAACTTCGACGGTATGCGTATCGGCCGGCTCGGGATGCTCGTGACCGGGAATGGAACAACCGCATGTCTCACACATAACTGTCTTCTCCTTCAGAAATCTGGCCTTTCGCATTCTGGTGGCGGGCCGGTGGCTCGGAATCAGGAATGCCGTGCAGTTCTATACTGGCAAGCAGCAATTCGTCCCCGCCGACCAGATCGACGGCATATCCGCCGCAGGCTTCGCACAGCAGGCGATTCGCGGCCGCGTCGTTTTCGTTGCCGCAGGTGCGACAGCGAACCCGCACCGCAACCGGCTCGATCACCAGACTGGCATTGTCAGTGTAATCGCCGGCGCGGGCAATGGTAAAGGCACGTTCCAGCAGATCGGGCTCAACGCCCGACAGTGCGCCGATACGCACGGTAATGGCGCCGACGCTTCGAGCGCCGTGCTGCATCGCGTTGGCGCGAACCTGGTCAAGCAATTCATTGCAAACGGCCATTTCATGCATTTGTGGCATCCGGCTTGCGTCAGAGTCCGCAGCCTATCAGCGGGCCTGGGACCCAAACATGATTCAAATCAATCGCCAGCAGGCGGGTCCGGAATTCTGCTGGCGCTTGCGGCGGAATTGAACATCGTTCGCACTTTGACCTGAGTCAAATGACATTGTACGGACCGGTATTAGTATCGTTTTTGTCGCATCACGGAGGAGCCGATGCAATCGACCGCAGCACATGAAACCGCCGGGACCCCGGCCTCGATCGAAAATGAGTCATTACCTTCCGGCACGCTGGTCATCGGCATCGGCAACAACCTGCTCGGCGACGACGGCGCGGGCATTCATGCCATCGAAAGACTGCGTTCGAAGAACCTGCCCGACCATATCGAACTGGTCGACGGCGGCACCCTTTCCTTCACTCTTCTCGAACAGGTCGAGAACGCCGAGTTCCTGATCATCGTCGATGCCGCCGAGCTCGATTCCGAGCCCGGCACCGTCAGGCTGTTCGAAAACGCCGAAATGGATGAGTTTCTGGCTACCAGCCGTCGACCCAGCGTGCACGAAGTAAATCTGCTCGATGTCCTGACTGCCGCCCGCCTGCGCCGCCGCATGCCGGCGCGTTACGCGATGGTCGGCATCCAGCCTCTCGACGTGGAATGGAGTTCGACGCCGAGCACTCCGGTCGACAAGGCGGTCGACGAAGCCGTCGATCTCATCGCCGAGCTGGTCGGGGAAAGCGCATGACCCAGGCCATTCCGCTCGCGATCAAATCCGCGCCTGGAAAATCCACCACCATCGGTGGCGGGGTCCAGGCAATGGCGCACGAGATTCTTTCCCATCTCCAGCGCCTTCATGAAACGGGGGAGACCGCCGCCATCGACCTCAAGAGCCTGCCGATGGCACCGGACGAGTTTCACGGCATCAAGAAGATGCTGGGCCAGGGCGAGATCGACCTCACCCTGGAACTGGATGGACCGACCCGGATTCGCGAAACTGCGTATGCCGGTATCTGGTGGATCCAGCACACAGGCAAGGACGGCCGAATCCTCGCCGAGTTCATCGAGATCACCCGCTTTCCCGACTTTCTCGGTGCGCAACCCGACCAGATAGCGGACGCAGCCCGGCACCTGCGAGACCGATTAGAAAAGCAATCGCAAGGAGCAGCCTAAATGAGCACATCAAACCGCAAGGAACGATCGGCTATCGATCGAAAGACGATTGGTCAGATCATGGACGAGAACGGCGTCGGGCGACGGCGCTTCCTGAAATACTGCGCCGGCATCACGGCACTGATGGCGATGCCACCCGGCATGACCGCGGCATTTGCCCAGCAATTGCGGGCCGCCAGGCGCCCGACGGTTATTTACATGCCGTTTCAGGAATGCACCGGCTGCCTCGAATCGCTGACCCGTTCATTCGCGCCCTCGCTTGAGAGCCTGATCTTCGAGACGATTTCACTCGACTACAACCACACCTTGCAGGCCGCTGCCGGCGATGCGGCCGAAGCGGCTCGTCACGAAGCAATGGAAGAGGCATGGGGCGAATACATCCTGATCTGCGACGGCTCGATCCCGACCAGGATGGACGGTATCTACGGCGCCAGCGCCGGACATTCCTTCGTCGACCAGCTGCACGAGGCCGCCGAAGGTGCCGCCGCCATTGTCGCGGTCGGCGTCTGCGCATCCTACGGTGGGGTCGGTGCGGCCTACCCCAACCCGACCGGCGCGGTGGGCGTATCGGACATCATCAAGAACAAGCCCATCATCAATGTCCCGGGTTGCCCGCCGATGCCCGAAGTCATGACCGGAACGCTGGTGAGCTTCCTGGCCTCCGGCGTGCCGGAGCTCGACAAGCACCTCCGGCCCAAGGCCTTTTTTGGCAACACCATTCATGACCGCTGCTATCGCCGCCGCTTCTACGACGAGGGCAAGTTCGCCGAATCGTTCGACGACGAAGGCGCGCGCAACGGCTGGTGCCTGTACAAGCTCGGCTGCCGCGGACCGACTACCTACAACGCCTGCGCCACGATCAAGTGGAACGGCGGCACATCGTGGCCAGTCGAGGCAGGACACGGCTGCCTGGGTTGCTCCGAACCAGATTTCTGGGATCAGGGCGGCTTCTACGAACCGATGACAGCGAAACTGTTCGACGATACCGGTCAGATCGCCGCGGGCGCAGCGGCCGGTGTGGCGGTTGGCGCAGTAGCGGCAGTAGCTTCCAACCGGCGCAAGAAAAAACTTACCGGCGCGGCCGACAAGGAGACATCATCATGACACTGTTAGAATTTGCCCGCGGTCCGATGCTGCATTTTGCGTTGATCGTATTCGTCTTCGGCGTTCTGTGGCGGCTGGTTTCGGTCGCCCTGCTCGGCTGGCGGAAAAACCGAGCAGAATCGCGCGTCTCAACGGCCAAGGCCGCCACAGGCGGCGCCGTTGCGGTTGGCAACCGGTCCTGGCCGCATCCGGAGTTCCTCAACCGGACCGCGTTCGGTGAGGCCGTCGGCTATGGGTACCACATCGGTCTTTTTGCCATCGTGCTTTTCGGCACACCGCACGTCGTGTTCTGGGGAAACCTGTTCGGCATCGGTGTTTCCTGGTGGCCGACGCTTCCGACGGGGCTGATCACCGTCATCTCGATCGCGACCATCTTTCTGATGCTGATCGCGACGATCCGCCGCTACATGCACGCCCCGTTGCGCCGGATCTCGAACTTTGACGACTGGTTCTCGCTCGCCATTCTCTGGGTGCTGATGGTTTCCGGTGTCTGGGCCGTTCTGGGCCTCGGCGGAAGCAAGGAGACAATTCTTGCCATACACATCATCTCGTTCAATGTGCTGCTGATCTGGTTCCCGTTCGGCAAGCTCATGCACGCCTTCTACATCTTCCCGAGCCGCTTCATAACCGGCTATAAGCACGAGAAAAAGGGAGCAGCATCATGACTACCGCAAGCCAGAACTTCAGCCGCCAGGGCGCATCCGGCGCGGATCTCTCGCCGAGCGAGCGCGAGGAAAACGCGATGCAGGCGTTCGCACAGAATTTCGGTGCTTACGCAGCGCTCAACCTCGAAGCCTGCATCCACTGTGGAATGTGCGCCGATGCCTGTCATTTCTACATTGCCACCGAGGATCCGAAATACACGCCTATCCTCAAAGCCGAGCCGTTCAAGCAGGCCTACCGGCGCGAATCGGGTGCGTTTGCGCCATTCTTCAAGCTGCTAGGTCTGAAGAAGAAAGTCACCGTCGACCAGCTCGAGGAATGGCAGGAACTGCTGTTCGACAGCTGCAATCTTTGCGGCCGCTGCAGTCTGATCTGTCCGATGGGCATCGAGGTCGCGGAGTTGATCGAAATCGGTCGACGCGGCATGGCCGAAGCCGGCCTCGCGCCAAAAGCACTGGCCGAGCGCGCGCAGCACCAGGCCGAGACCGGCCAGCCCGAAGAATCGGCAAGGCCGTATCCCGAGGTGTTGAACGAGATCGGACGCGAACACGAAGTCGAGATTCCGCTGGACAAGGATTCGGCCGACATCATGGTCTGCCTGCCGCGCACCGACCTCGAGCAGAACCCGGAATCGGTTGCGGCCATGGCCAGGATCCTCAACACCGTCGGCGCCGACTACACGTTCCGCAGCGATGCCCTCATCGCCGAGAACTACGGCTACTACGCGGGCAGTACAGGCCTGCAGAAAAAGATCACGCAGCGCGTCGTCGACCAGGCAGAAAAGATCGGCGCCTCGCTGGTGCTGGTACCCGAATGCGGGCACGCCTACACGGCACTGCGCTGGCAGGCCGCCGACATCATTGGCAAGAAGCTGCCGTTCAGGGTTCGTCACATCACCGAGTACCTGGCCGAGTTACTCGCCGACGGCAAGCTGAAACTGGGCAAGGTCAACGGCGACAGCTTCGCCTTCCACGACCCCTGCCAGCTTGTACGCAAGGGCGGGATCATGGACGCGCCGCGCGAACTGATGCAGGCGATGGGCGTCGATCTTCGTGAAATGGAGAACAAGAAGGGCTTCAGCTTCTGCTGCGGCGGCGGCGGCGGTGTCAACGATCTCGAAAGCGCCCGCCCGCTTCGCCATCGTGCGCAGGAACTGAAGCTTCGCGAAATCGACGATACCGGCGCCAAGCGCTTTCTTACGAGCTGCTCGGACTGCCGGGTCGCATTCAACGATGCAGGCGAGCATTTCAACTGGGACAAGAAAACCGAAAGCCTGGTCGAACTCGTCGCGGCAAACATCAAGGAGTAACCCATGGCTAGTAACACTGTCGTTGTCGACCCGGTCACCCGAATCGAGGGTCACCTGAGGATCGAAGCAGAAACCGAACAGGGCAAGATCACGCGTGCATTGAGTTCGGGCACGATGGTGCGCGGTCTGGAGATCATCCTGAAAGACCGCGACCCGCGCGACGCGTGGGTATTCGCCCAGCGCATCTGCGGCGTGTGCACCCTGGTGCACGGCATAGCCTCGATACGCGCGGTGGAAGACGCACTCAAGATCGAGATTCCGCCGAACGCTCAGCTGATCCGCAATCTGATGATCGGCGCTCAGTACGTGCATGACCACGTCATGCACTTCTACCACCTGCATGCGCTGGACTGGGTCGACGTGGTTTCGGCATTGAAGGCAGACCCCGCCGCCACTTCCGGGCTGGCCCAATCGATCTCGGGTTACGCCAAGTCGTCGCCAGGCTATTTCAGGGACGTGCAGAAGCAGGTCAAGGATTTCGTCGAAGCCGGTCAGCTTGGCATATTTGCCAAGGGTTACTGGGGCCATCCGGCCTACAAGCTGCCGCCGGAAGCCAATCTGATGGCTGTGGCGCATTACCTTGAAGCGCTTGAATGGCAGCGAGAAGTGGCGAAGCTTCATGCAATCTTCGGTGGCAAGAACCCGCATCCGAATCTGGTTGTAGGCGGCTCACCGGTGGGCATCAGCGTACATGCAAGCGAAGGCGGCGTCGGGCAGACTTCGGTCAATACGAGCGGGCTCCAGCAAGTCAAGAACATCATTGAATTGATGAAGTCGTTCGTCGACCAGGTCTACGTGCCGGACACGCTGGCCATCGGCGGTTTCTACAAAGACTGGTTCAAGCCGTTCCACGGCGAAGGCGTCGGCAACTTCCTTTGCTACGGCGATTTCCCGGCCGACGGCATATGGCGTACCGAGAACCTGCTTATCCCGCGCGGGGTAATTCTGGATCGGGACCTTTCGACGCTCCACGAAGTCGATCTGCACGCCGAAGACGAGATCCAGGAATTCGTTTCGCATGCCTGGTACGACTATGAAGGCGGCAAGGACCAGGGCCTGCACCCGTACGACGGTGAAACCAAGTTCGCCTACGACGGTCCTGCTCCACCGTACAAGAACCTCGACGGCGATTCCAGTTACTCGTGGCTGAAGTCCCCGCGGTGGCGCGGCAAGGCGATGGAAGTGGGTCCGCTGGCGCGGGTGCTGACGCTTTATGCCGCCGGCCATGAACCGACCCGCGAACTGGCCGGCATGGCGCTTGGGAAACTTGATCTTCCTCTCGAGGCGATGTTCTCGACAGGTGGGCGCCTGGCGTCCAGAACGCTGGAAAGCAAGATCATTGCCGACGAAATGTCGACCTGGTTCGATAGCCTGATGGCCAACATCAACGCCGGTGATACGCGCACCCACAACAATGAAATGTGGGAGCCGGGAACCTGGCCCAAGGAAGCCAGGGGTGCCGGCTACATGGAAGCCCCGCGCGGCGCGCTAGGCCACTGGATCGTGATCAAGGACGAGAAAATTGCGAACTACCAGGCCGTCGTGCCGTCCACCTGGAACGCGGGTCCGCGCGATTCGGAAGGCCAGCCCGGCCCGTACGAAGCCTCGCTGGTCGGTCACGAACTGGCCGATCCGGAACAACCGATCGAAATCCTCCGAACGATCCACAGTTTCGACCCCTGCCTCGCCTGTGCGGTGCACGTGGCCGACAAGGACGGCAAGAACTCGGTGGAAATCAAGATCGGCTAGTGGCCCCACACCAGCACCTGGCGCAAATCGCTCAGGCACGGTGCGCATTCACGGCCCGACGGCTCCTCCCCGGGGCCAGGGAATGCGCCCGTGCCTGATCGTTGAACCCACGCCGTCATCGATCCGCTATCATTGTTCGCGGCCGCTTGAATCGGTTCGTGAATATCGGTAGCGGATTCGTTTTGCCGGACGCATCGCCTCGCATATGCGAGACTGCCATTGTCATGCCACGATAACTGGAGATTATCCGACGTGCCCCTGATGGATCGTATTCTCACGGCTGGATTCCGCCATAACAGCCGGCGCCTGACTCGCTTCAAGACGCCCCAGCCCAGCGAATCCCTGCCACCCCCGGACCAGGAACGGACGTACATGCTCTATGTGCACGTGCCCTTCTGCGTCGTGCTCTGCCCGTTCTGTTCATTTCACCGCGTGTGCTTCCGCGAAGACAAGGCCACGCGTTATTTTGAAAGTCTGCGGCAGGAAATCCGTATGGCGCACGAAGCAGGCTACCGCTTTGCCGACATCTACGTCGGTGGCGGGACACCTACCGTCATGCCGGAACAACTGGCCGAGACCCTCGAACTGGTACGGCGCCTCAGCCCCATCGACAGCATATCGATCGAAACCAACCCCGACGACCTGACGCCGGAAGTCATGGGGCGCATGCGCGATGCCGGAGTAACCCGGCTTTCGGTCGGCATCCAGAGCCTGGACGACACCCTGCTGCGGCAGATGGATCGCTATGACAAGTATGGATCTGCCGCGTCGGTAATGAGCCGTCTCGAAGGCGCGCAAGGATACTTCGATACGCTGAATGCCGACATGATCTTCAACCTGCCGGACCAGGACGACGAATCGCTGCTCCGCGACGTCGACCTTATCACCCGCCAGGCCGGGGTGAACCAGGTGACGTTCTATCCGCTGATGAGCGCGGAAAGCACGATGCGCAAGATGCTCAAGACCATGGGCAACGTGAAATTCGATCGTGAAGGCCACATGTACCGGCTGATTCTCGATGCCCTGCCGAATGATTACAGCCCGTCATCGGCCTGGTGTTTCAGCAAGTCGGAAGGCACGGTCGACGAGTACGTGATCGAAAACGAGGAATACCTCGGGCTCGGCAGCGGATCCTTGAGCTACCTGGACGGGATTCTCTATTCGAGTACCTTCTCGTTGAACAACTACAACCGCCAGATTGCCGCAGGCCGATTCGGAATCAGCCGCAAGCAACCGTTGACCAAACGGGATCGCTTGCGCTATTTCATGCTGATGAACCTCTTCGGACTAACGCTGGACAAGCAACTGGCCGAGCGGCGCTATCCTGGTTTCATGCGCAAGCTGGCACCCGAAATCCTGGGGCTGAAACTTATGGGTGCAGTTCGCGATGAAGGTGATCGGCTGGTGCTGACACGCTACGGCATGCGCATCTGGATCCTGATCATGCGCGAGTTCTTCATGGCGGTTTCCGATTTCAGGGACCTGATGCGCCACGCCATCAAGGAAGAACTCGACAGCCCCGGTCCGTTGCAGATTCGTCTGCAGACCCCGGAAATCAGGGCACCCGGCAAGTCCTGAGCGGGCAAGCCTGCCAGTGGAAGCTCGCTCTGGACGCGGCCAGTTCGAACAAACCGGCCTGCGTCCAATCCGGCGCCAGGCGCAGGATTGCTCGGATATCCGTTTGATCAACGCACCGTATCGCTTACCCGCCGGCCTTCGATGATTGTCCCGACGACATGGCTGGTGTATTCGAACGGGTCGCCGTCGAACAGTGCCAGATCGCCGTGCTTGCCGGGTTCCAGCGAACCCACGCGGTCGTCTATGCCCAGAATGCGCGCCGGCGCCAGCGTGATCATCTCCAGCGCCTGCGCCTGGCTCACGCCATAGCCCATCAGTACGCCGGCCTCGAACAGCACCACGCGGGTTTTTGGCACGTAACCCTCGTAACCGGATTGCAGCGCAACCGGAATCCCGGCTTCGGTCAGCTTTGCGGCAGTGGTGAACGAGAAATTGGCCATGTCGCTACCGCCCCAGGCCCTGACCATGGTCGGATGAAGAATGACCGGCACGCCGGCCGCCTTGATTTCATCCATGACCAACTGCGCGTCGGCGACGCCGGCCAGGATGAGATCGAACTCGAACTCGTCGGCCAGGCGCAGCGCGGTCATGATGTCGTTGTGGCGGTGGACCTCGACAACAAGCGGCATCTCGCGCACCAGCACCGACGCCAGCGCCTCCAGGGCGAGATCACGCGACGGCCCCTTTGTTTCTTCACTGCTCGCGTTCTTCTCGACGTATTCGCGCGCCTTGATCAACTGCTCGCGGAGCATGGCGACCGCTTTGGACCGGTTGCCCGGCGACTTTCTGCCGTGTTGCGTGGCACCCTCTCCCAGCGTGGCCGAGATCGCGAAAGCCGGCTCGATCACCGCCTCGTCGACGGTATCTCCGGTGGTCTTGGCTATAAGGGACTGGCCGGAGATGATCTCGCCCGGGCCGTGACCCGCGTGCACGGTGGTCACGCCGTGCTGCCGCAGCCACTCGATCAGCCGCTCGCGCGGATTGTAGGCATCGATAGCGCGCAGTTCGGGCTGAATCGCCGCCGAACCCTCGAGCTGATCCTGGTCGTGCGGCTGATTCATCGCGCCGGACAGGCCTACGGTGCTGCGTGCATCGACAAGACCCGGCGTAGCGACCGGTACTTCGATCAGTTCCATGCCTTCAGGGATATCGACATCCTCGAAGCGGCCGACACGCTTGATCAGGCCATCCTCGATGAGGACAAGACCGTCGGTGATGACTTCACCCGTGCCCGTATGCAGCGTCGCCGCGCGCACCGCCAGATCCCGGGCCGAGGCGCTTGCCGCGATCAGGAGCGCCCCGATGGTTAGCGAAATCGTGGTGAAAACTCCGAAGGTGAAATTTCTCGATTTACTCATTGACCTGCTCCCCGTGCACCAGCGTGATCATGCGGCCCCTGGCCGTGGATGTGACCCGCACCGTCGTCATCAGTCAAGGCATTGAGCCCGCCCTCGGCGACCAGCCGATCATCCGGATCATTCAGGTCGAAACGTTTCCGCCCCTCGACCCAAGTCTCCCTCACCCGCGTGTAAACGCTGAATGGGTCGCCCGAGAGTATGACGAAATCGGCATCCTTGCCCGGCGTCAGCGAACCCACCCGGTCGCCGATATCGAGCATGTCAGCGCCCGCCTGGGTCATCGCCACCAGCGCCGCGTCGCGAGACATGCCGGCACGCACGCCCATCGCGGCCATGCGCAGAAAATAGCGCGAATCGGTAATCCAGTCATCGGTATGAAAAGCCACCCTGGCGCCGGCCTGTTCGAGCATCGGTGCGCTTTTCGCATCCAGATTCAAGGCTTCCAGCTTCCCGCCCGGACTGTCTATCATGATGAGGGATACAGGAACACCGGCCGCGGCGATCTGATCAGCCACTCGCCAGGCTTCGCTGGTGTGATGGAGCACCATCCGGAAACCGAATTCATCGCGCAGGCGAATGGCGGTCAACAAATCATCGTGCCTGTGGCTGTGGAAATGCACCATGCGCTTGCCGGACAGAACTTCCCCGAGTGCTTCCATCGCCAGATCACGCGCCGGGCGGTCGGCTTCCGACTCGGCCGTGACCAGCTTTTCGGAATACTCCATGGCCTTGATGTAGGCCGATCTCACCAATGCTGCAGACTTGGCTCGAGTACCAGGAAACGGCGGCTCACCGATGGAATTGGTACCATTGGCCATCTTCAGCCCCCCGGCCGGCGATCCGTCATCGAAACGGTAAACCAGATCCATGATCTGGTCCCCGTCGCGAAGCTTCAGGTAAATCGTCTGACCGCTGATCAGGTGTCCGGAACCGGGCATCACGTTCACCGATGTTATTCCGCCGGCCAGGGCACGCGTGATACCGGAGCTTCGGACGTTGAGCGAATCCAGCGCTCGCGCCTCGGGCTGGATCGGTGACGAACGATCACCGCCGGAAACCTCTCCGACATGGCTGTGAGTATCGACGATACCCGGTATGATGAAGCTTTCGGGTTCCAGCTCGACCACATCGACCCCATCGGGGATCCGGACCGCATTGCGCGCGCCCACCTTTTCAATCTTGTCATCTTCGATCACCAGAATGCCGTCCGGTATTTCCGCGCCTTCGATGGTAATCAGGGTGGCGCCGGCGAAAGCGCGAATCTCGCTCAGCGCCGTCGCGGGCAACAGTATTCCTGCTGCGAGCGCAGCAATGAGAAATTTTTTCATGTGTGATTCCTTGAGTGAAGGTATACAAAGATGACAGAACCCGGCGGCGAAATCCATCGCCGAATTGTAGCTGGACTGTACAGTCTGCGGAACGATGATCAGGCAATAAAAAACCGCCCCGAGGACGGGGCGGTATAGTGCTGCTGCATTATTTTGTTGTTGTTGGTCGTCGTTACGGGTTGATGAACCAGATGTCGTAGCTTCCGCTTCCACTCCAGGACTCAACGCGCCAGTAGTAAAAGCCGGAAGAACCCTGATAATCAATCTGTTCACTGGAAGTGGAGCTGATCGACTGCGCCACCATGGCCCAGCCGCTGCCGTTCCAGCGCATCAGCTTGAGATCGAAATCCGCGCTGGCGGGCCCTTCAAGCCAAGCCTGGAACCGGCCGCCGCTGGACTGGAACCAGTTACCATCCGGCTGCGCATCCCAGTCGTTGGATCCGCTCAGCGAACCGCTGCGGGACTCGCAACCTGAGCACGGCGCGCCGCCGGAATTGTCGACGACCTGGACCTGCTGGCTCGTGCTGTCTGTGGCGCCATCGTTGTCCATCACGGTCAAGGTCACCGTGTAGGTACCATCGGCACCATAGGTATGCGATGCAGTCGAACCGCTGCCGGTGGCACCGTCGCCGAAGTTCCAGCTATACGAACTGATGCTGCCGTCGGGATCCGAAGAAGCACCCCCGTTGAAGTTGGCGGTCAGGCCGTTCGTCGAGGCGCTGAACGCTGCACTGGGTGGCGAATTGGTCTGCACATCGAAGCTGCCCACCAGGCTGACGCCGGAGAATCCGGACGCGCCCGTGTAACCTCGGACCAGCACGTGGTATCTGCCGTTTCGGGTCGTATCGAAATCTCCGCTGTCGCAGGTCTCGTTGTTGCCGTTGCGCCACGGACGACACTCGTAATCGCTGGTCGTCGGCTCTGAGCCGAACTTCAGATACAGATCGGCATCACCGCTGCCGCCCGAGATCGAGAAGCTCAGATTCTCGTGGCCTGCAGGCACGTCGAGGTAGAAACGCAGGTCCTCTCCGGGACCGCCCGACAGATTGTTCACCGGAACACCATTGGTCAATGCGACCGGACCGGAACTGACCGTCACCTGCTGCTGCGCGGTATCGGTTGCACCGCCATCGTCGGTAACCGTCAATGTGACCGTGTAGGTGCCGGCCGAAGCATAGGTATGCGAAGTCGACAGTGTTCCGCCGTCGGTATTTCCGTCACCGAAGTCCCAGCTCGCCGCGGTCAGCGAACCATCCGGATCCGAAGAGCCCGTTCCGTCGAAGGTTGCTGTCAGATCACTGGTGGAAACGTTGAAGGATGCCGTTGGCGCCGTGTTTCCACCGCCCCCGCCACCGCCGATGAAGCCGGTATAGAGAAGACGGTTGGGCGAGCCATTGAGGCTGCTTAATCGCCCTGTTGTGGCGTTGCTGACCAGCGCGTTGAAGACTTCCGACGGCGCAGCCGTGGAATTGGCATCGAGATAAAGCGCTGCCGCACCAGCAACGTGCGGTGCCGCCATTGACGTGCCGCTGATGGTATTGGTCGAATTGTTGCCGTTGATCCATGTCGAAGTGATCGACGAACCCGGTGCAAAAATGTCCACGCACGAACCCCAGTTGGAGAACGAGGATCGTGAATCGCTGGACGTGCTGGAGCCGGTTGTAATGGCCTCGGCCACGCGATTGGGCGAGCCGTTACAGGCGTTTGCATTGTCGTTGCCGGCCGCCACGACGAAAGTGATGCCCGACGATATTGCGCTTCGCACCGCATCGTCCAGCGCAGTCGAGCTGCCGCCGCCGAGGCTCATGTTGGCGACCGCGGGCAACTGCGCATTGGCCGCCACCCAGTCGACGCCGGCGATCACACCGGAATTGGTGCCTGAACCGTTACAGCCCAGGACGCGCACCGCCCACAACTCGACGTTCTTGGCAACGCCCCAGGTCGAACCGCCCACGGTACCGGCGACGTGAGTGCCGTGACCATTGCAGTCGTTGGTTCCATTGCCGTCGTTGATTGCGGTGAAGCCGGCATTCGCCCGGCCTGCATAGTCGTTGTGGCTCAGCAGGATTCCGGTATCGACGATGTAGGCGTTCACACCTGCGCCGCTGGCATTGTAGGTGTAGCTGCCATCAAGCGGAAGCGCGCGCTGATCGACGCGGTCCAGACCCCATGTTGCGTTGGTTTGGGTGGCATTGATGCTGACGATACGATCCTGCTCGATGTAGACGACGCGCTTGTCGCGCTGCAGTGCTCTCAATCCACGCTCGGGCACTCGCATCACCGCCGCGTTGAGGGCGTTGTTGAAGGTCCGCACCACGCTGCCACCGGACGCTCTGGCGAGATCCGCACTGGCGGCACTCACGAATGACTGTGCCTTCACGCCACGCTTGTCGCCCTGTTCGAACACCACGATCCACTGATCCTTGATTCCGTTATCTGACGCGCGGATGACCGGAGCATGATCTGGATTGTCTGCTGCGCTGAGTTGCGCCGAAGCGCTTGACATTGCAAACGCAAGCGCCAGAAGGACCGCTGACAATGCTGCGCGAACCGATAAGGTTCTTGCAAGCACGCCCCTCCGGCGATTCTGCTTGGGTTGACTACTCATTGGTTTCTCCCGTTCTTATTGCTGGTCGCTCCATCAGTCATGAACGGGTCCGGGGAGCGACTTGCTCGGACCCGAGCGCTACAGCGATCGGTGCGGGGGTTCAGGACATGACTGCCCTGCGCACGGATCAAGACGCGCTGTAACGCTTCACCTCTTCATTCTTGTTGTATGCGTTTGTGCCGGAAGCTACGGATTTCCTGTTCCCTGACGCTCCGCCAAACAGCCAATTTCAGCAATGAGAAAACTCTAACCTGCAGCAAGCGAAGATTGCAAATTTGCGACATTAACAGGGATTGGTGGCAAGATACCTTTCATTTCATGGCTTTATCAGAGCAACTTGATAGCATGCAACATATATCCAAAACACTTAATGTTGTGATCCGCTTCACGCTCTAATGCTTGCAAGCACATTTTCATGCCTGACAGGGCTTGCGGTTGCATTGCAATCGAATCCCGGAATCCGGCCAAACCGCCAACCCGCATGCATGCTTTGTTGGCTATGCTCTCATTCACCCGATGTCGAATACCTGGTCGCCTTCCATGACGAAAAACGAAACGCGAAAACGCTCCGACCGGAACCATCCGATCACCATAGACGGCGTCACGGTCAGGCCCGGCACCCGCCACAGTCTCGATATCGAAGTCGGACGCCTGTATACGCATGCGCCGACGACCATGCCGGTACAGGTGGTATGCGGGAAAAGCGCCGGCCCGGTTCTGTTCGTCTGTGCCGCAATCCACGGAGACGAACTCAACGGCGTGGAGGTCATCAGGCGCCTGCTGCGCATCAAGGCCCTGAAAAGGCTCAAGGGCAGCCTCATTGCTGTACCCATCGTGAATCTTCATGGATTCATAGACAAGAATCGCTATCTGCCCGACCGGCGCGACCTGAACCGCTCGTTCCCGGGCTCCGAAAGCGGCTCGCTGGCAAGCCGCATCGCGCATATCTTCATGACCGAGATCGTCAGCCAGGCCACCCACGGAATCGACCTGCACACCGGTGCCATCCACCGCGGCAACCTGCCCCAGATCCGGGCCAATCTCGACGACGACAACACGCTTGAACTGGCCCGGGCCTTTGGCACGCCCGTGATACTGAATGCCGCCATTCGCCCGGGTACGCTGCGCGCGGCCGCGACCGGCCAGGTGCCGGTACTGGTCTACGAGGCCGGCGAGGCGCTCCGGCTCGACGAACTATCGATTCGAGGGGGCGTAAACGGCATTGTTCGCGTGATGCGCAAGCTCGAGATGCTGCCGCCGTCCCGTCGCAAGACCAGCCTTGCCGAACCGGTGATCGCACGCTCGAGCAGCTGGGTGCGGGCGCCTCAGAGCGGCATATTCAGGTCCTTCGCCAAATACGGACAACGCGTCGTCCGGGGCGAGACGCTGCTAGGGGCGGTTTCGGATCCCTTCGGTGAGCACGAAGAGGAAATAAAAGCACCGTTTTCCGGCATCGTCATCGGGCAACTGCACCTGCCGCTGGTCAACGAGGGCGACGCGGTCTACCACATCGCGCGATTCCACCGCAGCGATGTGGCCGCCGGCCGAATCGAGGACTACCACGAATGGCTGGAGGCGCCGGACTATCCCTTTGCGGATCCGTCTCAACCCGATGCCTGAATCAGCTTGAATGCGGGTCGTGACGGTTCCCCTAGGATTGCATTAAGCCTGCGCGCCTTTTCGGTCGAGCCTGCGCGCAAGCGCTACCCAGCCAAGAAACAGCAGGCACAGTCCTGCGGCAACCAGGTTCTCACGCAGGATCGGCGAAAAAATCGCGTAAAAGTCGTCGTCGCGCACCAGCGCTGAAAAACTCGAGACACAGAAAGGGATCATGAACAGGCGAAACGAACGCCAGAACTCGCGCGCCGCCCCGCCACCATGCTGAACGCTCAATAAAAGTGCCGAACCGACGATCAGCGACATACCGAGCGCATTGCCCCACAAGCGCAGCGACCCCTCGAAATGAAAGACCGTCATCGCCAGATACCAGAACAGGAAGCACCACAATGCGACGAGACCGGCCGGAAGGCGGGCGAAATGGCGAATCATCATTAGACAATACCCGGGCTGAAGCTGTCGGCTTGATTGTATACACTGGCACGCGAATCCACCCGACCGCTTCACCCAAGGAGTCCCGCATGGCCCGGCCCTTTATCATCCTGATATTCCTGTTTGTCCAGTTCTCGACGCCGGCGCTTGCCCAGCCCTACTTCCCCGACCGGCACCACTGGGAAACGCTGGCCCCATCGGACGCCGGCTTCGATGCCGAGGCGTTGCAGCAAGCCGTGGATTATGCCCGGGCGGCCGCCGTTACAGAGCCCTCGAGCCTGTACCAGGCAATAACCGAATCCTTTGCCCCGCGCGAACCGAATTTCAGGATTCTCGGCCCGACCAGGCCGCGCGAGGGCGATAGCGGCGTCATCCTGCGCGGTGGCCGGATCGTGGCCGAATGGGGCGACGTCCACCGGGTCGACATGACCTTCAGTGCGGTCAAGAGCTATCTGGCAACGGTGGCCGGGCTTGCACTCCGCGACGGGCTGGTCGGATCCATCGACGAACGGGCCGCCGACTACGTTGGCGACGGCACCTTCGACGCCAAGCACAACGCGCCGATCACCTGGCGCCACCTGCTCAACCAGACATCGGACTGGTCCGGGACGCTTTGGGACGTGCCGGACTGGGCCGATCGACCCGAAGGCGACGACCGCGAGCAGTGGCCCAACCGCGAGATGTACGAACCCGGAACGCACTTCAAGTACAACGACGTGCGCATCAACCTGCTCGCCTACAGCCTGCTGCAGGTCCATAGGGAACCCCTGCCGGTCGTGCTCAGGCGCGAGATCATGGATCCGATCGGCGCCTCGACCACGTGGCGCTGGCACGGCTACGAGAATTCCTGGGTGGAACTGGACGGTCTGAGGATGCAGTCGGTTTCCGGCGGTGGACACTTCGGCGGCGGCATGTTCATTTCAGCCCGGGATCACGCCCGGTTCGGGCTGCTGATGGAAAACCGGGGGGTATGGAAAGACCGTCGCCTGCTGCCCGACGCGTGGTTCGACATGATCCGGGAGCCGACCCCCGCTCGCCCCGACTACGGCCTGCTGTGGTGGCTCAACACCGATCGGGAAGCCGTTCCGGCGGCCCCGGAATCGGCCTACTGGGCAGCCGGTTTCGGCGGCAACTATGTCTACGTCGACGAGTGCAACGACCTGGTGGTGGTGCTGCGCTGGGTACCCGATCTTGCCGGCGTCATCGAACGCGTCCTGGGCGCGATGGACAACGCGAATGCCTGCGAGCGTGCGGCCTGAATGCATCGCGAGACGCTCGAAATATCGACGCCAGGGCGCGGCTTCAAAGAGATCACCCGCCAGGTCGACGACATCGTCGCGCGCGCCGGCATCCGCGAAGGGCTTTGCAACGCCTTCATCCTGCACACCTCGGCGTCGCTGGTCATTACCGAGAATGCCGATCCCGACGTGCTGACGGATCTGGAAACGGTCATCTCGGACCTTGCCCCGGACGGAGACCCGCGCTACACGCATACCGCCGAAGGTCCCGACGACATGTCGGCGCATATCCGGTCCATGCTCACCCGGACCAGCGTCTCCATCCCGTTCGAATCGGGTCGATTGAGACTCGGGACCTGGCAGGGGCTGTTCCTGTGGGAGCACCGGACTCGCCCCCACGCTCGAAAAGTCGTGGTCAGCATACTTCCAGGTTGACACGGTCGAGGCTTTTCGGGCATGTTGTAGCGCTGCTTCTTCCCAGACAATTCAAAACAACCATTTCGGGGATCTGCCAATGAATCAAACCTCACCCGCCGCCGGAACCCCCGGCAAGACCTTCTTCGGCCACCCGGCCGGGCTGGGCACGCTGTTCTTTACCGAACTGTGGGAGCGCTTCAGCTACTACGGCATGCGCGCCCTGCTGGTCCTGTTCATGGTCGCCACGGCGGCCGAGGGCGGGCTGGGCTTCGACGACCCGACCGCGACCGCCATCTACGGCCTGTACACGGCGGGCGTCTACCTGGCCGCCCTGCCCGGCGGCTGGCTGGCCGACCGAGTGTTCGGCCAGCAGAATGCAGTCTGGTACGGCGGCATCATCATCGCGGCAGGTCACATCGTGCTTTCGCTGCCCGGCATCGGGCTGGTCGGCGAGCATTACGGCTTCTTCTTCGGCCTGATCCTCATTGTGGTTGGCACCGGGTTGCTCAAGCCGAATATTTCGAGCTGCGTCGGCGAGCTGTACCCGGAAGGCGGCTCGCGCCGCGATGCCGGCTACGTGCTCTATTACATGGGGATCAACGTCGGTGCGTTCCTCGGCCCGCTCATCTGCGGCTGGCTACGGGTCGACTACGGCTGGCATTGGGGCTTCGCCGCGGCCGCCGTCGGCATGATCGCCGGGCTGGTGGTTTACCGGGCCACACAGAAGCACCTGGGCGACTTCGGCAAGCTGCCCAACCCGACCCCGCCGGGTCAGGAAGGCCGGACGCGCAACATGAAGCTGGCCATCTACGCGGGCACGGCCGTGCTGTTCCTGATCGCACTCCTGGGGCTGGAAGAAGTCATCTCCATCGATGCGCGCAGCCTCTCCGAGGCCAGCGTGTACGTGATCGTGGGCGTTGCCGCGCTGTTCTTCGGCCGCGTGCTGCTGGACAAGGCGCTGACGGCGCTGGAGCGGCGACGCGTGATCGTGCTGGTCGCGTTGTTCATCGGCGCCGCGCTGTTCTGGTCGGGCTTTGAGCAGGCCGGCTCATCGCTCAACCTGTTCG
>Ga0209947_1000158_pt1 | contig 39384 bp, 36 predicted proteins | sample SalPonR2_B_D2_MG_FD_185706 | JGI IMG/M metagenome (GOLD analysis project Ga0209947, IMG submission 185706) | Salt pond soil microbial communities from South San Francisco under conditions of wetland restoration - Salt Pond MetaG R2_B_D2_MG... ...
TCACCGCATCTACGGACCCGGCGGCGGTGGCGCCCGCGCCCTGTCCGATATCGCGCCGGAGGCCATCAAAGAGGATGGCGGCGTCAGCCGCGCGGCGCTGAGGACCGCGATTGCGGACAACCCCGAACTGCTGAACCGGATCGAGCCGCGTATTCATCCGCTCGTGGCCGAGGACCGGGCCGCGTTCCTGGGCGAACACGAAAGTGACGACATCGTCGTTCTGGACATCCCCCTCCTGTTCGAGACGGGCGGCACGGGTCTCGTGGACAAGATCGCCGTGGTCTCGACCTCCGCCGATGAGCAACGCCGCCGGGTTCTGGAACGGCCGGGAATGGATGCCGAGACCTTCGAGCGTTTTCTGGCCCGGCAGGTGCCGGATGCCGCAAAACGCGCGCGGGCGGACTTCATTATCCGGACGGATGACCTTGCGACGGCCCGCTCTGACGTGGAACACTTGCTGAAAGAAATCCGGGCAGGGAAAGACCATGCGTGAGATCGTACTCGATACCGAGACCACGGGCCTGAACCCGTTCGACGGACATCGCATCGTCGAGATCGGGGCAGTGGAGCTCTGGCATCAGGTACCCACGGGGCGCACCTATCACCAGTACATCAACCCCGAGCGTCCCATGCCGGAAGAGGCCTTCGCCGTCCACGGCATCAGCGACGCGTTTCTTGTCGACAAACCGGTGTTCATCGCTGTCGCCCAGGCCTTCATCGATTTTATCGAGGACTCGAAGCTCGTCATTCACAACGCATCCTTCGACATGCGCTTTCTGAATGCCGAGCTTGAATGGGCCGGGCTGCGCCCCATTCCGGGTGATCAGGCTGTCGACACGCTGGAGATTGCCCGCAGGCGGTTTCCCGGATCGCCGGCATCGCTCGATGCGCTCTGCCGGCGGTTCGGGATCGACAATTCCATGCGCGACAAGCACGGCGCGCTGCTCGATTCCGAGATTCTCGCGGATGTCTATCTGGAATTGATCGGTGGGCGGCAGTCGGGATTCGAGCTGAACCAGGGATCACGCGGCTCTGCTACGAAGGCGCAGCCGAACTGGCGTCCGACACCGCGCCCCGCGAAGCTCCAACCGCGCGTGACCGAGACCGAGACCGCCGCGCACGCGGCGTTCATCGAGGAACTCGGACCCGATGCGCTCTGGGCGCGGTTCCGGTCCGGTTCCTGATCCGGCTCAGGCGTTCGTGGGCTGCGGCTGCTGCGCTGCCCGCTGCGCCAGTTGCTGACGATAAAGCGCGACGAAATCGATCTGATCGAGGTTCAGCGGCGGAAAGCCCCCGTCCCGCGTCACATCGGCCACGATGCGGCGCACGAAGGGGAACAGCATGCGCGGGCACTCGATCAGGAGATAGGGGTGAAGCTGTTGCTCCGGCACGTTCTCGACCTTGAAGATGCCGCCATACTCCAGTTCCAGCAGAAAGATCGACTCAGGGTTATCTCCCTTGGTCTTGCTGTCGATCTTCAGCTTCATGATAATGTCGAACTGGCCTTCGGCCTCGCGCTTGCGCGCATCCAGCGCCACTTGCACCTGGATATCGGGCTGTGTCTGGCCCTGCAGGGATTTCTGTGCCGCGATGTTTTCGAAGGACATGTCCCGGATGAACTGTCCCAGGACCTGCATGCGCGGAAGCTCGACCTGGCCGGGCTGAGCTGCCGCTGCACCGTTTCCGGTCGTCCCGGCGTTTTCGCCACCGTTAGTGTCGGACATCTTAGTCTCCATCTGATCTGTTGGCGGACCTCTAGCAGCAGGCGCGGCTGGCCTCAATGCCGTGTCCAGCCCGAAGGCCCGTCACGCCGCGGCGTGTCCTTCACCTCGTATTCGCCCTCGATGATGTCTTGATCTGCCGGATGGGAGGGCCGCCAATGCGGATTGCCGCTCGAAACGGTGTGGATTTCCATGCGTTCCTTGATCCGCCGCAGTAGGAAATTCCGAACTCCCGGCACAAGCAGCGCGAAGCCGACAGCATCGGTGAAGAAACCCGGTGTCAGCAGAAGCGCGCCCGAAAAAAGGATCATCGCGCCATGGGCCAGCGTGTCCGTGGGGTCACGCAACTCGTCGAAACTCCGCCGCAGACGCTGAAGCGCCTGACTTCCCTGTGACCGGACCAGAACGGTTCCCGCGACTGCGGTCGCGACAACAATGCCGAGAGTCGGCCAGAGCCCGATCCAGCCGCCGACCTGAATGAACAGCGCGATTTCAATCAACGGGACGAGCAGGAACAGAAAAAACAGCCACATATATCGCCTCTCCCTGGCGGTTGGGATGAAAAATGGCCACCTTGCCGCGCGTTTCCCCGCGACCAAGGGGCAATGGACTTGATGATCACCCTCACCTACATATGTGGCCTGTAGTTCACGTTCAAAGCCCCTTCCGCCCCTCGAGGTCCCCAAGATGAATTCATCCTTGCTGTCGCTCCTTGTGCTGGCCGGCATCGCGATCTTCCTGATCCTGCGTTTGCGCAGCGTGCTCGGCACCCGCGACGGGTTCGAGAAACCTCAGGTCCGCACGGCGCCGGAACCGTCCAGCCCCCGCCGCGACTTCGAGGTGATCGAAGGCGGCCCGGACGAGGACATCACGGATCACGTCGACAACGACAGCGATGCGGCCAAGGCGCTTGCTGCCATGAAAATGGCCGAGCCCGGATTCAGCGTCCGCGAGTTCCTGCAGGGTGCGCGCGGCGCGTATGAGATGATCTTGATGGCCTTCGAGAACGGCGATGTGGACACGCTGCGCGATTTCCTTGCGCCAGACGTGCTCGAGACCTTTGAAACCGTCATCGACCAGCGTGCTGATCAGGGCCTGCGGATCGAGGCGGAATTCGTCGGCATCCGTGAGCTGGCGCTGCAGAACGCGACCTTCGACCGTAACACCGGCGAGGCCGAGATCACCGTGCGCTTCGTCGGGGAACTGACCTCCGTCGTTCGCAACAGCGATGACGAGATCATCGAGGGCGACGCCAGCGAGATCAAGCGCCAGCGCGACGTCTGGACCTTCGCGAGGACCATGGGAGAGGACAATCCCAACTGGCTCCTGGTGGCAACCGACGTATGAGCCATGCCGCGCACGCGAAGCATCCTCGCGAGGCTGGCACTCGGGGTCGCGCTACAGACCACGTCCGGTGTGGCTGAGACGCCGGCGCAACTGATCGATTTCGCCGAGCTCGACGGCTGGGAACACGACGACCATGCCGAAGCGCTCGCCGTCTTCCGCAACACCTGCATGGATTTCGACGAACCCGATTGGCAGGGGCTTTGCGCGATCGCCGCTACCGCCCCCGACGCGCGGACTTTCTTCGAGCTCTTCTTTCGCCCTGTCCTGATCGGCGGCGACAGGACCGCGCTGTTCACCGGGTATTTCGAGCCGGAGCTTGACGGCTCACGCACCCGAACCGCCCGCTTCCGTCATCCCGTCTACCGCGTGCCGCCCGAACTCGGCGACGGGCAATGGCTGAGCCGGGCCGAGATCGAGACGACGGGCGTCCTGGAGGGCAGGGGCCTCGAAATCGCGTGGGTCGATGACGCGGTGGAGCTGTTCTTTCTCCAGATTCAGGGATCGGGGCGCATCCGCCTGACGGACGGGACGGTCATTCGCGTGGGCTATAGTGCGCGCAACGGTCATGAATATCGATCCATCGGGCAGGAGATGGTGCGCCGGGGGATTTACCAGCCCCATCAGGTCTCCGCCCCGGTGATCGCGAACTGGGTGCGGCGCAATCCAGATGCCGGACAGCAATTGCTGCACCACAACCCCTCCTACATCTTCTTCCGCGAGGTCGACCTCCCCGACCCGAATGTCGGGCCGCTCGGTGCGATGAACCGGTCGATCACGCCGCTCAGGACAATCGCGATCGATCCGACCTACACTCCACTCGGCGCCCCGGTCTGGATCGAGAAAGCGGGCGCCGCGCCGATGAACCGGCTGATGATCGCGCAGGACACGGGCGGCGCAATCCGGGGACCGCAGCGGGTGGATATCTTCTACGGGTTCGGAGACGAGGCCGGGACCGCCGCCGGAACCATCCGGGACCCCGGGCGCGTGGTTGTGCTTCTGCCGATCGAACGCGCCCACCAGGCCGTTCCGGACGCGTGAGATCATGGCGCGTCGGAGAAAAGGCCTGTCGACCGAGGACCGGGACCTTTGGGATCGCGTGAAGCGGACGGCCAAGCCCCTGGCGCCGTCCAAGCTGCACACGCCACGCGACGAGCGGACCAAGCCGCCGCAACCCCGCCCCGAACAGGCACCCGCGGATGCGCCCGCGCCGATCGACCCTTTTCGCATCGGACAGGCCGTGACCGCGCCGTCATCGCCGCAACCGCGGCACGATCTGTCCGACCGTCTGGCCCAGGCGCCGATCCGCATGAAGCAGACCGCCCATCGCAGGATGACCCGCGGCAAGCTGAAGCCGGAGGCCCGCATCGACCTGCACGGCATGACCCTGTCCGAGGCGCATCCCGCGCTGGTGGATTTCGTGATCGGCGCCCATGCAAGTGGCCAGCGCCTGTTGCTGGTGATTACCGGCAAGGGCCGGAGTGGCGCCGAGGCCGATCACGGCCCGATCCCGATCCGGCGCGGTGTTCTGAAACAGCAGGTTCCCGGATGGCTGACGGCGCCGCCACTCGGGCCGCTCGTCCTCGAGATCCGCGAGGCGCATCAGCGCCATGGCGGCGGCGGCGCCTACTACGTCTATCTCAAGCGGCCGCGCTAGCGTCAGAGAACGTAACGGCTGAGGTCCGCGCTCCGCGTCAACTCGCCCAGGTTCTTCTCGACGAAATCCGCATCGACCTGCACTGAATCTCCGGTGCGGTCGGGCGCTGTGAAGCTCAGCTCCTCGAAGACCCGCTCCATCACCGTATAAAGCCGCCGCGCGCCGATGTTCTCGATCGACTGGTTCACGTCCGCCGCGATCTTGGCAAGCGCCGCGATCCCGTCATCGGTAAATGTCACCGTCACTTCCTCGGTCGCCATCAGGGCGGTGTATTGCCGGGTCAACGCGTTGTCGGTCTCGGTCAGGATGCGCACGAAATCCTCTTCGGTCAGCGCGCGCAGGTTCACGCGGATGGGCAGACGCCCCTGCAGTTCGGGTAGCAGGTCCGAGGGCTTGGCGATGTGAAACGCCCCGCTTGCGATGAACAGGATATGATCCGTTTTCACCGGACCATGCTTGGTCGAGACCGTCGTCCCCTCGATTAGCGGCAGCAGGTCGCGCTGCACGCCCTCGCGACTGACGTCGCCGCCCCGCACGTCCTGCCGTGTCGCCACCTTGTCGATCTCGTCGATGAAGACGATGCCGTTCTGTTCCACGGCGCGCACCGCTTCCTTGGTGACCATCTCGGGGTCGAGCAGCTTGTCGGCCTCCTCCTGCAGAAGGACCTCGTAGCTGGCCGCGACGCTCATCCGGCGGCGGACGGTGCGCTGACCGAAAGCCTTTCCGAAGATGTCGCCCAAGTTCATCATCCCCCCGCCCATTCCAGGCGGCTGGCCGGGGATCTCCATCCCCTGAAGCGGATTCGAGGTGTCGGCGACCTCCAGCTCGATGATGGTGTCGTCAAGCTCACCTGAGCGGAGTTTCTTGCGGAACATCTCGCGGGTCTGGTCGCGGGCACCGTCACCGGCCAGCGCCTCGATCACGCGCTCCTCGGCGGCCTCGTGGGCCTTGGCCTTGACCTCCTCGCGGAGGTTTTCGCGCACCATGGCCTGCGCGGCATCCACCAGGTCACGGATGATCTGTTCCACGTCGCGGCCGACATAGCCGACCTCGGTGTATTTCGTGGCCTCGACCTTGATGAAGGGCGCGCGGGCGAGCTTGGCCAGCCGCCGCGAGATCTCGGTCTTGCCGACGCCGGTGGGCCCGATCATCAGGATGTTCTTCGGGTAGACCTCCTCGCGCAGGTCGTCGCCCAGCTGCTTGCGCCGCCAGCGGTTCCTGAGCGCTACGGCCACGGCGCGCTTGGCGTCCTTCTGGCCGATGATGAACCGGTCGAGTTCCGAGACGATCTCGCGGGGGGTCAGGTCGGTCACGCGGGCGTTTCCTTTTGCAGCAAATCGTAGGGGGGAAGCCGGGTCTTGCCCGGGAAGGTCGGCAGCGCGCGCATGATGGCGCGTCGCAGTGCCTCCCATTGCGCACCCAGCAGGACAAGGCCCGCGCCCAGCGTGAGGATCACGAAGAACGCCTGCCCCTCGGCCACGGTCACGGCCAGCGCCACCACGTAGCCCACGCCCGACACCAGGAAGGACCGCCGGTCGATCACCACGGCGACGACGGCCATGAGCGCGACGAAGGCCGCAAGCATGATCTGCGCGGGGATGGTGCCCGCATCGAACAGCGTCAGCGCGATGGTGTTCACGATGGCCGGCGCCGCGATCACATGCAGCCAGAACCCCGAGGCCGCACGCCGGGTCACACGGTGCGGGTCCGACATGTCGAAGGACATCGCGACGATCAGACCGATCAGGCCAAGCGCCATGGTGACGATGGCAAAGGGCCCATCGGCGCTGAGCAGGAAGATGTCGCGCGGGGTTTCGGGGAAGGACCCGCCAAGCGTGGTGAGGCCGAACACGGTCGCATAGACGGCGACAGCGATCAACGCCACCGTGAAGGGCACCCGGAACAGCGCGTAGTAACCGCTCAGTGCCACGCCAGCGATGGCCGCCGCGCAGGTCAATGTCTGCGGCGTGCTCAGGTCCAGCATCGCGGAAAACGCCATTCCGAACTGCCCCGCCAGCAGCCCGAACATCACCGACAGCGCGATGGACGGCGCCACCATGCGCCGCCTCAGCGTGAAATACCGTGCCAGCAGGATCACCGCGCCCAAGCCGAGCACCGCGTAGACCATCCCGAGGATATAGCCGCTGGTGGTCCCCAGCATGGTCATCCCGGTAACGCCGGCGAAGCCCATGTAGAGGATCACGAGACCCACAACGATGAAGATCTCGTTGAACCCCTTGAACAGCTCGAAAGGTTCGTCGAGGCCGCTGAGATGGGCGCGCACGCCCGCGCGTTCCTCCGCCAGAACGACGAGGGAGGCGGCCTGCGCCTCGGTCAGCGTGCCGGAGGCGACGGCGGCCCTCAGATCGTCGCGGGATATCCCGGTCATGCGCCGATGCGCTCCACGGTCAGGTTTCCGTTGGTGTAGACGCAGATATCGGCGGCGATGGCCATGGCATCGCGGGCGATGGTCTCGGCGTCCTTGTCCGTGTCCATCATCGCCCGTGCGGCGGCCAATGCGTAATTGCCGCCCGACCCGATGGCGGCGATCCCGTGTTCGGGCTCCAGCACGTCGCCCGCGCCAGTGATGATGTAAAGGTCCACCCCGTCGGTGACGATCAGCATCGCCTCGAGCTTTTGCAGGTACTTGTCCGTGCGCCAGTCCTTTGCCAGCTCGACGCAGCCGCGCTGAAGCTGACCGGGCGTCGCCTCGAGCTTGGTTTCCAGCCGTTCGAGCAGGGTGAAGGCATCCGCCGTGGACCCGGCGAAGCCCGCGACGACGTCATGACCGCCGGGCGACAGGCGCCGGACCTTGCGCGCGGTGCCCTTGATGACGGTCTGGCCAAGGCTCACCTGGCCGTCGCCCGCGACGACCACCTCGCCGTTTTTCCTGACGCCTATGATCGTCGTGCCGTGCCAGCCGGGGAAATCGCTGTCTGCCATGGGGCCTCCATCTTTGGGCCTATATGGAATGCCCCGTCCCGTGCCGCAACCATAGGGCGGGTCTTGACCCGCCGCCCCTTGTCGTCACCGGCCCCTCAGAACCACCCCGGCCAGCCGGGCCTGCGGGGCACGCGGACGGCCAGCATCGGCATCAGCCACGGGCCCCGGAAGCGGTTGAGGTCCAGCGCCTCGTGCACGCCCACGGTTTCCTCGCCGTTGATCTTGGTGCGCACAGCCGAGCGGTTGTAGAACGGCGCGTCCAGCATCGGCTTGACCTGTTTCGGCTGATAACCGGTGTCGGCGCGTGTTTCCCGCCTCACCATCCAGCCGGGGCGGCGCAAACGGGCTTTCGGCGGCTCCTCCAAAGGCCTGATCGACCCGTCCTCGGCAAAACCGACCGCGACCGACAGGTCCGTGCCGTCCCGCCGCGTGGCGTCGTAGAAACAGGCCGCGCCGTCCCGAAGCGGGAACCGCCCCCAAGTCCAGTAATTGAAATCCGCCTCCAGCGCGCGCGTACCGAAATTCGCGTCGAAATAGCCATGCCCATGCCATGTCCAGCCCGGGCGGTTCAGCTCCACGCGAATATCCGCCTTCGGCGCGAAGGGCCGCCAGATATGCGCGCCGTCCTCGGTGAGGGGCAGCTCGACGCTCGTCAGCGCCGAGGGCGTCACGATCACGCGGCCCTTGATCCTCTGCGCGTGGGGCGTCGACATCTCGTCGATCTCGACGATCAACCGGTCGCCGTCCCAGACCATGGCCGACGGCCCGATCTGGATGCGGTCCCGCGACAGGCCCAGCGCGTCCGCGCCCCGGTCGGTCATGGTCCAGCGCCCGCCGCGCCCGTAGGTGACCACGTTCAGGCAGCAGTGATTGGCCGGGTTCCTGCGCCCGCTCCAGCGGTACCAGGGCGAAAAGACCGACCCTATGAAACCGATGATCGAGATGGCGCGTTCGCCATCGTCGGAGATGCCGTCGACATACCACCACGCGTAGCCGTCCGGAGGAACGCCGATGTCGAAGCAAGGTCGCTCATGATCGCCGCGGCCGCGTGCTTGCCGGAGAGGCAGGCCATGGGGATCCCCGCCCCCGGATGGGTCCCGCCCCCGCAGAGGTAGAGGCCCGGGATCGTCGTCCGCGCCCCGGGCCGGTGAAACGTCGCCATCATCCCATGCGGGCTCCGCCCGTAGAGGGAACCGTCCGACGCGGGAAAGTCCCTGTCGAAATCCGCGGGCGTGGTCAGGTGCCTGTCGTCCGGAACCGGCGAAAACCTCAGCCCCATCTTCTCCAGGCTGGCGAAAGTGCGTGTCCGGCATGTTTCCCGTTCCTCGTCCGTGGCCTTGTGCCCCGGGGGGCCGTTCATGATGATCTCGAAGCGCTCGGGGCCTTCGGGGCGGGCCGTGCCGCCCCGGTCCTGCGCGCAGACATAGAGCGTCGCGTCACGCGGCATGCGGCCCTTGGCGATATCGCCGAATTCCACCTTCTGATCGGCGCAGAAGAAGACGTTGTGATGGGCCAGATCGACGCCCACGGGCTCGGCCGCGAAGCCCCAGACGAAGGCCGACAGGCTCCGCTCCGCCACGGCGCGCTTGGGCACGGCCGCACGCGGCCCGGACCCCAGCAGCCCGTCATGGAGCGCCTTGGGGTCGCCGTTGAACAGCACGGTATCGGCCCGCAGGCGCTTGCCATCCGCCAGATGCACGGCGGCGCAGCGCCTGTCCTGCATCTCGATCCGGTCGGCTCTTGCGTCGAAACGGAACCTGACGCCCCGTTCTACTGCAAGACCGTGGAGAGCTTCGGCCAGCCGGTGCATGCCGCCTTCGATGGCCCAGACGCCGCGCGCTTCGGAATGCCAGATCAGCCCGAGGATCGCGGGGCTCAGGTAGGGCGACCCGCCAACATAGGTCGCGTAGCGCCCGAACAGCTGCTGTAGCCGTGGGTCCGAAAACTGTAACCGCAGCTTTTGCGCCAGAGTCAGGCCCGGCGCCATCGCCGGAATCAGCGCGGGTGTCTTCATGACATGCGCGGTGAGTGCACCGAGTTTCGGCACGGGTTCCTGCATGACGGGGGCGTCGAACGCTTCGAACAGTCGCCGTGCCTTGTCCGAGAAGCGGCGGAATTCGCCCTCAGCCTTCGGTCCGGCGAAATCGCGGATCGCCGCCGCGCTCAGTTCGGGGTCGGCATGGAGGTCGAGGCTGGAGCCGTCCGGCCACCAGTGCCGCGCAAGGATCGTGTCGGCGTGAAGCGTGACGTGATCCTCCAGCCGCGTTCCGACCTCATCGAAAAGCTCGTCGAAGACATGCCGCATCGTCATGACCGTGGGGCCGATATCGACCGGCCCCGCGACGGACGCGCGGGTGCGCATCTTGCCGCCCGGACCGCTGGCCATATCGACGACCTCCACCGACAGACCGCGATGGGCCAGCCGGAGCGCGGCGGACAAACCGCCGATCCCGGCGCCGATGACGACGACATGTCTGGTCTGAGGGTCTTCGCGGTCTGACACGAGATTGGTCCCTGTAGGTGTCAGTTATAGTTGACAGATTGCCCTTATATGTCCAGTCTAATTTACAGGCCACTCGTTGTGGCGACCAGATTCCTTTTACGACCGGGGGCCTCATGGCTTTGAAAACAAGGATCGAAACGGCGATCGCCTCGGCCATTGCCTCGGCTCAGGGTGGGTCCCCTCCGCCCAGACTCGCTTCCGCGCTCGATTACGCGGTCAATCCCGGCGGCGCCCGGATTCGCCCCACGATCTGCATGTCGGTGGCCATGGCTTGCGGCGACACGAACCCCGCCATGTCCGACGCTGCCGCAACAGCGATCGAACTGATCCATTGCGCGAGCCTCGTCCATGACGACATGCCGTGCTTCGACAATGCCGACATCCGGCGCGGCAAGGCCACGGTCCATCGCGCCTACGGTGAACCCCTGGCGCTGCTGGCCGGCGACACGCTGATCGTGGCTGCCTTCGAGGTTCTGGCCCGCGCGGCCGGAAGCGACCCGGACCGCGCCGTCGGCCTGATCCGCATTCTCGGCGAATCGACCGGCATGCCCGGCGGTATCTGCGCCGGCCAGGGCTGGGAAAGCGAAAGCAAGATCGACCTCTCCGCCTATCACCGGGCCAAGACCGGCGCGCTGTTCACCGCTGCGACGCGCATGGGCGCGGCCGCCGCCGGCGAGGAGCCGGACGCCTGGACCGAGCTTGGCGCAAGGATCGGGGAGGCGTTTCAGGTCGCCGACGATCTGCGCGACGCGCTTTATGACGAGGCCGCGCTGGGCAAGCCCGCCCATCAGGACGAGATCAACGGTCGCCCCAACGCGGTTGCGCAACTGGGCGTGAAGGGGGCGATCCGCCGGCTGGAGGATATCCTGTCAGGCGCCATCGCCTCGATCCCGTCCTGCCCCGGCGAAGCCGCGCTTTGCGACATGGTGCGCAAGACGGCGGAGCGGCTGACCCCCGTGGTCCCTGCTCAACAGACGGCCTGACCCTTGGCGATCAGCGACGACACGCAAGCCCCGCGTCCGAGCCTCTCGGACCGGGTCTATGCCTGGCGCACCGCGCTTCTGGGGTCGCGCGCGTTTCAAAGGGCCGCCGCCCGCGCGCCCTTCGCCGCCCGCGTGGCGCGCAAGGACGGCGAGGCGCTGTTCGACCTCGTCGCGGGCTTCGTTCATTCGCAGGTGCTGCGCGCCTTCGTCGATCTCGACCTCGCCGCGCGGCTTGCGCACCGGCCGAAGCGGGCCGAGGAACTGGCGCTGGAGGTTGGTCTCCCGCCCGATCGGATGCGCGTTCTGTGCCAGGCCGCCGCGTCGCTGAACCTGATGCAGCGCCGCCGTGACAGTCGATTCGCGCTGGGTCGGCTGGGCGCGGCGTTGCCGGGCATCCCGGGCCTCGCGCAGATGATCGCCCATCACGACGTTCTCTATCGCGACCTTGCGAACGCTTCCGGTTTCTTCGAAGACGGTTCCGAGACGGAGCTGGCCGAATTCTGGCCCTATGTCTTCGGCGCCACCGGCGAGGTCTCCGCCGACACGGCCGAGACCTATTCCGAGCTCATGGCGCAAAGCCAGACGCTTGTCGCCGAGGAGGCGCTGCGCGTCGTCAACCTGCGCGGGGTGAAGACACTCCTCGACATCGGAGGCGGGACGGGCGCCTTCCTGACGGCCGCGGGTCTCGCCCATCCCGGTCTGCAACTGCATCTCTTCGATCTTCCGGTCGTGGCCGAGGGTGCCGCGGCGCGGTTCGCCCGCAACGGCCTGACTGCGCGCGCGTCCATCACCGGCGGGAATTTCAGGACGGACGCGATTCCCGAGGGCGCCGATGCGATCAGCCTCGTGCGGGTGCTCTACGACCATTCCGACGACACGGTGCGGATGCTGCTCGCCAAGACCCATGCGGCGCTTGCCGATGGCGGACGCCTGATCGTCTCGGAACCGATGTCAGGCGGGTCGCGCCCGATGCGCAGCACCGACGCCTATTTCGCGGTCTACTGCATGGCCATGCGCACCGGTCGTGTCCGCAGCGCCGAAGAGATCGCCAAGCTTCTGACAGAGGCCGGTTTTTCCGGTGCGGCGCAGGTCAGAACCTCGCGCCCTTTTATCACGTCCGTGGTGACCGCGCGAAAGTCGTGAAAGATGACACCCAACATGTCCATTCATGTTGACATCCCAAAGTGTCAGGTTAAACTGACACTCAAGATGGACGAAACACGGGATTCTGTTCGCCCCATCCCACTGACGACCGATTGGATCTGAACCGTGAACTGCACTTCCGTCATTCTAGAGGCCCCGAAGACCATCGGTCTGGGTGAGCTGAACCTCCCCGACCCGGGGCCGGACGAAATGGTGGTCGACATCCGGTATTCCGGCATCTCGACAGGGACGGAAAAACTCTTCTGGTCAGGACAGATGCCGCCGTTTCCCGGCATGGGCTATCCGCTTGTGCCCGGCTACGAGGCGGCCGGTGAGGTGGTCGAGGCCGGCAGCGCCACGGGCTATCGGCCCGGCGACATCGTCTTCGTGCCCGGCGCCAACTGCTACGGTGAGGTCAAGGGCCTGTTCGGGGGGGCGACCAACCGCCTCGTGACGGCTGCAGACCGCGTCGTGCGCATCGATTCGTCCATGGGCGAGGCGGGCGCGCTGCTTGCGCTGGCCGCAACCGCGCGCCATGCCGTTGCCGGCATCAACACCACTCTGCCCGACCTGATCGTGGGTCACGGCGTTTTCGGCCGTCTTCTGGCGCGTCTGACCATTGCCGCCGGCGGGACCGCCCCCACCGTGTGGGAGATCGACACCGACCGGCAGACCGGTGCAGAAGGCTATAAAGTCGTCCATCCCGACGATGACGAGCGCCGCGATTACACATCGATCTATGACGCCTCGGGTGTGTCTGGCCTGCTCGACACGCTGATCGGCCGTCTCGCCAAGGGCGGGGAGATCGTTTTGGCCGGGTTCTATCCCGAACCTCTGTCCTTCGCTTTCCCACCCGCCTTCATGCGCGAAGCCCGCTTCCGCATCGCGGCGGAATGGACCCGCGATGATCTGGTCGCCACCCGCGACCTGATCGACCACGGGGCGCTCAGCCTCGACAACCTCATCTCGCACGAGCGTCCCGCGGCCGATGCCGCGCAGGCCTACCAGACGGCCTTCGAGGATTCCGCGTGTCTCAAGATGATTCTGAACTGGGAGAACGCCGCATGAGCCTCGATGTGCCTAACCTCAAGGACTACGACAACAAGCTTCGCGAAGAGGCCTCCGAGCCCACGCTTGAAGTTCCCCAGGGCGAGCCGACCAAGAAGACGCAGATCATCGCGATCTACGGCAAGGGCGGCATCGGCAAATCTTTCACCCTCGCGAACCTCAGCCACATGATGGCCGAGCAGGGCAAGCGCGTCCTGCTGATCGGTTGCGACCCGAAATCCGACACCACCTCGCTGCTTTTCGGCGGCAAGGCCTGCCCTACGATCATCGAAACCTCGACCCAGAAGAAACTGGCGGGCGAGGACGTGAAGATCGGCGATGTCTGCTTCAAGCGCGGCGGTGTCTTCGCGATGGAGCTTGGCGGACCCGAAGTGGGCCGCGGCTGTGGCGGCCGGGGCATCATCCACGGCTTCGAGCTGCTGGAGAAACTGGGCTTCCACGACTGGGACTTCGACTACGTGCTGCTCGACTTCCTCGGCGACGTGGTCTGCGGCGGCTTCGGCCTGCCGATCGCGCGCGACATGGCGCAGAAGGTGATCCTCGTCGCCTCGAACGATCTGCAGTCGCTTTATGTCGCCAACAACGTCTGTTCGGCGGTGGAATATTTCCGCAAGCTCGGCGGCAATGTCGGCGTCGCGGGCCTTGTGGTGAACAAGGATGACGGCTCGGGCGAGGCGCAGGCTTTCGCCAAGGCGGTCGATATCCCGATCCTCGCCTCGATCCCGCAGAACGACGACCTGCGCAAGAAATCCGCGAACTACCAGATCGTCGGCACCGCCGAAAGCGAATGGGGCCAACTGTTCGCCGGGCTGGGGGACAACGTGGCCGAAGCGCCGCCGATGCGGCCCACCGCGCTGAACCAGGATCAGCTTCTGGCGCTGTTCGACGGCTCGGAAACCGGCGCCGGATACGAGCTTGTGCCCGCGACCGACGCCGACATGCGCGGCAAGGACGCGAAGCCCAAGCAATCCCTCGAAGTGATCTACGACGAGGCGTGAGAGAAATGACCCCAATCGACGACCAACCCAGAGAAGTCCGCTACGACGACGCAGCCGATGTCGAGGTGATCCGCGGTGAGGCGCGTGTGGATACCGCCCCCGAAGGCGCACCTGCACAGGGCGGCGACGGTATGGGCTGTCACGCGGGCGCGGCCGAGATGGAAAAGGCCGCCCGCATGGCCGGCAAGTCCGAGATCCTCGACCAGTACGCCAAGGATTATCCGCAAGGCCCCCACGACAAGCCGCAGAGCATGTGCCCAGCCTTCGGCTCGCTCCGCGTGGGTCTGCGGATGCGCCGGGTCGCCACGGTGCTGTCGGGCTCGGCCTGCTGCGTCTACGGCCTGACTTTCGTCAGCCATTTCTACGGGGCCCGCCGGTCGGTGGGCTACGTGCCGTTCAATTCAGAGACCCTGGTGACGGGGAAACTCTTCGAAGACATCCGCGACGCCGTGCACGAGATGGCCGACCCCGAGCGTTACGACGCCATTGTGGTCACCAATCTCTGCGTGCCGACCGCGTCCGGTGTGCCTCTCCGGTTGTTGCCGGATGAGATCAATGGGGTCCGTATCGTCGGCATCGACGTCCCGGGCTTCGGGGTGCCGACCCATGCCGAGGCCAAGGATGTCCTCGCCGGGGCGATGCTCAACTATGCCCGACAGGAGGTGGAGGCCGGTCCGGTTCAGGCCCCTGTCTCGGGTAAATCAGACCGTCCGACAGTCACGCTGTTGGGCGAAATGTTCCCTGCGGATCCTCTTGGAATCGGAGGGATGCTCGCGCCACTCGGTCTGGCGGCAGGTCCGGTCGTTCCCTGCCGTGAGTGGCGTGAGCTTTATGCCGCGCTGGATAGTCAGGTGGTGGCCGCGATCCACCCCTTCTACACCGCCGCCATTCGTGAGTTCGAGGCCGCTGGCCGCACGATTGTCGGCTCAGCGCCCGTCGGTCACGACGGAACCGCCGCATGGCTTGCCGCGATCGGGGACGCCTATGGCGTGGACCCCGAAAAGGTGGCCGCCGCGCAGAACGCTTTCCTGCCCGCCATCAAGGCCGCGCTGCAGGCGACGCCGATCAAGGGCACCATCACGCTGTCGGGTTACGAGGGTTCGGAGCTTCTGGTCGCGCGCCTGCTGATCGAGAGCGGCGCGGAGGTGCCTTATGTCGGCTCCGCCTGCCCCAAGACGAAATGGTCCGCGCCGGATGTCGAATGGCTCGAAGCGCGCGGCGTGAAGGTCAAGTTCCGCGCCAGTCTCGAGGACGATTGCGCCGCGATGGAGGCGATCCGCCCCGATCTCGCCATCGGCACGACACCCGTCGTCCAGAAGGGCAAGGAACTGGGCATTCCCAGCCTCTACTTCACCAATCTCATCTCGGCCCGTCCGCTGATGGGTCCGATGGGCGCCGGTTCGCTCCAGCAGGTGGTCAACGCGGCCATGGGCAACAAGGATCGCATGGCGCACATGAAGGCCTTTTACGAAGGCGTTGGCGAAGGCGACACTGCCGGCATCTGGGAAGGGACGCCGAACCTGCGGCCCGATTTCCGCGCGACGAACCTCAAGAAGCTTGAAAAGGCCGAAAAGGCCCGCATCGCGGCGAATGGGGGCGTGAAATGCTGATCCAGGATCACGACCGCGCCGGCGGCTACTGGGGTTCGGTTTACGCCTTCACCGCCGTGAAGGGCCTTCAGGTCATCATCGACGGCCCCGTGGGCTGCGAGAACCTGCCGGTCACCTCCGTCCTGCACTATACCGATGGCCTGCCGCCCCATGAGCTGCCCATCGTCGTGACCGGCCTCGCCGAAGAGGAACTGGGCCGCGACGGCACCGAAGGCGCCATGAAGCAGGCGTGGGACACGCTCGACCCGGCGCTGCCGTCCGTCGTTGTCACCGGCTCCATCGCCGAGATGATCGGCGGCGGCGTCACGCCGCAAGGCACCTCCATCCAGCGCTTCCTGCCGCGCACCATCGACGAGGATCAGTGGGAAAGCGCCGACCGCGCCATGACTTGGATCTTCACCGAGTTCGGCATGACCAAGGGCCGGATGCCGCCCGAGAAGAAGCGCGAGGAGGGTGCCGCCCCCCGCGTCAACATCCTCGGCCCCATGTACGGCACGTTCAACATGCCCTCGGATCTCCACGAGATCCGCCGTCTGGTGGAAGGCATCGGCTGCGAGGTCAACATGGTGATGCCGCTGGGCAGCCACCTGGCCGAGATGCGCAACCTGGTGAACGCCGACGTCAACATCTGCATGTATCGCGAGTTCGGCCGCGGGCTCTGCGAAGTGCTGGGCAAGCCATACCTGCAGGCGCCGATCGGAGTGGAAAGCACCACGAAGTTCCTGCGCACGCTGGGCGAGATGACGGGTCTCGACCCCGAACCGTTCATCGAGCAGGAAAAGCATTCGACCATCAAGCCGGTCTGGGATCTCTGGCGGTCCGTGACACAGGATTTCTTCGCAACCGCCTCTTTCGGCATCGTCGCGAACGAGACCTACGCGCGCGGCGTCCGGAACTATCTCGAGACCGATCTCGGCCTGCCCTGCGCCTTTGCAGTGGCCCGCGTCGCGGGTCGCAAGACCGACAACGACAAGGTCCGCGCCATGGTCAGCGAAAAGCGTCCGCTGATCCTGATGGGGTCGATCAACGAAAAGATGTACCTGGCCGAAATGGCCGCCGGGCACGGGCCGAAACCGGCCTTCATTCCCGCAAGCTTCCCGGGTGCCGCGATCCGGCGCGCCACCGGCACGCCCTTCATGGGCTATGCCGGGGCGACCTACATCCTGCAGGAGGTCTGCAATGGCCTCTTCGACGCGCTTTTCCACATTCTGCCGCTGGGCAGCGAGATGGACAGCGCCGAGGCCACGCCCGCGACCCTGCGCCGGGATTTCCCGTGGGACGACGACGCGCAGACCCTGCTCGACCGCATCGTGGCCGAGCACCCCATCCTGACCCGCATTTCCGCAGCCAAGACCCTGCGCGACGCCGCCGAGAAGGCCGCGCTCGCCAACGGTGCGGAGCGGGTCGTCAAGGATACCGTCAAGGCGCTCGCGCCGGCGGGTTTCGACTTCATCGAGGGAGAGTGACATGACCGACTACACCTCAAATGGCCCCGTCGCGCGGCACAAGCCGCCGAAAACGGAATTCATGATCTACTTCGCGATCGTGTTCCTCGCGACGTTGCCACTTGCGACCGTGACCTGGGCGCTGGCGGCGATCCGGGCGGGCAACATGACGGAAAAAGGCCCCGTGAAACGGGCCTGGAGCCAGGCGCGGATCATCACACCGATGATCTTCTCGGCCTGAGGCCTTCCCGCTTCCGCGACACGCGCTGCTTCAGACCCGGCGCGCGGAAGACGGGACCACGCGACACACTCGGCGTGACGACCGGAGTCGAGACTGAATTCACCCCGAACGGTCCAAGCCGCGATGGGTGGAAAGCCGGCAGGGCAATGAGGCCTTGTCGGGGCCCGGCCGCGGGGAACGCGGCATCGGTCTAACGTTCCGGAGGAAAGTTAATGGCTGATAATTCCGACCTGTCCTTCACAGGTCTTACCGACGAGCAGGCGCAAGAGCTGCACGCGGTGTACATGAGCGGGCTCTGGCTGTTCTCGGCCGTCGCCCTGGTTGCTCATCTCGCCACGTACATCTGGGCGCCCTGGTTCTGAGGAAGGAGCTAACACATGGCTAAGTTCTACAAGATCTGGCTCATTTTCGACCCCCGCCGCGTATTCGTGGCGCAGGGCGTCTTTCTGTTCCTTCTCGCGGCAATGATCCACCTGGTGGTTCTGTCGTCCGGTTTGAACTGGTTCGAGTCCGCCGCAATGACTGCAGGCTTCGGCAACTAAAGCCGAGACCCGTCCTTGACGGCAAGAACATCGCTGCGGGCGGCACGCCCGTTCCGCCCGCAGCCAATCGACGATTTCACTGACGGCTGACCGCACAGGGGATATGCCGCCACACGCGGAGACAGACGCATGGCTTTGCTAAGCTTCGAGAAAAAGTACCGCGTCCGCGGAGGGACGCTGATCGGCGGCGATCTGTTCGACTTCTGGGTAGGGCCCTTCTTCGTGGGCTTCTTCGGGGTCACGACAGCCTTTTTCGCCTTGTTGGGAACAATCCTGATCTTCTGGGGCGCGGCCATGCAGGGCACGTTCAACCCCTGGACGATCAACATCGCGCCGCCCGACCTGAGTTATGGTCTGGGTTTTGCGCCGCTTCTGGAGGGCGGTCTCTGGCAGATCATCACCTTCTGCGCGATCGGGGCCTTCGTGTCCTGGGCCCTGCGCGAGGTCGAGATCTGCCGCAAACTGGGCATGGGCTATCATGTGCCCTTCGCCTTCGGCGTCGCGATCTTCGCCTATGTGACACTGGTGGTGTTCCGCCCTCTGCTGATGGGCGCCTGGGGACACGGCTTCCCTTACGGCATCTTCAGCCACCTCGACTGGGTGTCGAACGTGGGCTACGCCTACCTGCATTTCCATTACAACCCGGCCCACATGATCGCGGTGACGTTCTTCTTCACCACGACCTTCGCGCTGGCGCTCCATGGCGGCCTGATCCTGTCGGCGGCCAACCCCGAAAAGGGGGAGGAGATGAAGACCCCGGACCACGAGGACACGTTCTTCCGTGACTTCATCGGCTATTCCGTGGGCACGCTGGGCATTCACCGCGTGGGTCTTTTGTTGGCGCTGAACGCGGGCTTCTGGAGCGCGATCTGCATCATCATCTCCGGCCCCGTCTGGACCGCAGGCTGGCCCGAATGGTGGAACTGGTGGCTGACGCTGCCGATCTGGCCCGAGCCCGAGCTGCTCTATGACAGCACCGGCCTCGCCACCTACGGCACCAATGCGCCCGCGACCGTGGGAGGTAACTGAGCCATGGCTTACTTCGAATATCAGAACATCTTCACCCAGGTTCAGGTTCAGGGCGAACCTGAAATGGGGATGGAGCAGACCGGGGAAAACATCCTCGGCGGAGAACGGACCAGGAAGGCGGGGTTCTCGACCCTGCTGGGCTGGTTCGGCAACGCGCAGCTCGGGCCGATCTACCTGGGCTGGGCGGGTGTCGTAAGCCTCGCCACGGGCCTGTTGTGGTTCAACATCGTCGGCTTCAACATGCTCAGCCAGGTGGACTGGTCGATTCCGGAATTCATCCGGCAGCTGTTCTGGCTGGCGCTGGAACCGCCGGGTCCGGAACACGGGCTCAGCATGCCGCCCCTCAATGACGGCGGCTGGTACATCATCTCCAGCTTCTTCCTGCTGGTGTCGGTGATGTCGTGGTGGCTCAGGACCTACCTGCTCGCCGCACAGCACAAGATGGGCAAGCACATCGCCTGGGCGTTCCTTGCCGCGATCTGGCTGTTCCTCGTGCTCGGCCTGTTCCGTCCCATCCTGATGGGCAGCTGGTCCGAGGCGGTGCCTTACGGAATTTTCCCGCACCTCGACTGGACCACGGCCTTCTCGATCCGCTACGGGAACCTCTACTACAACCCGTTCCACGCGCTTTCGATCGTGTTCCTCTACGGCTCCGTGCTTCTCTTCGCGATGCACGCGGCCACGATCCTCGCGGTTTCCCGTTACGGCGGCGACCGTGAGCTGGAGCAGATCGCCGACCGCGGGACGGCGTCCGAGCGTGCCGGTCTCTTCTGGCGCTGGACCATGGGGTTCAACGCCACGATGGAGGGCATTCACCGCTGGGCCTGGTGGTTCGCGGTTCTGACGCCCATCACCGGCGGGATCGGCATCCTTCTCACCGGCACAGTCGTGGACAACTGGTTCATCTGGGCCCAGGAACACAACTTCGCACCGGACTACCTGGGCGCCTATGGCTACGAAGCCTACGGAACCTACGGCGACTTCGGCGGCGTTCAGGGCGCGGGGGAGTAACCGATGTTTCCGAAGTGGTTTGACAAATGGAACGCGAACAACCCGACCAACATCTTCGGACCGGCCATCGCGGTCGGGATCGCGGGATCCGCGGTGTTCGTGGCGGCAATGATCGTGGCGTGGGGGCAACCCTTCCCCACGGACAGCCAGCAGACGGGACCGCGTGGCACCGGCATGAGCGTGGCGGAGTTCGTGTCCGATCTCGAGGCCGGTGATCCGGCGATCGAGGACTTCGTCACCTCGGAGCCGATCGTTCCCACGGCGGGCTCCGCCCTGGCGATCGACACGCTCGAAGGTGTTCCGGACTCGCTGTCGAATGTCACGGTCGAGAATTACGAACGTCTGCTCGAGGCCATGCGGTCCTGGACCGGGATCGAGGATCTCCTTGAACCGGGCAACGACAGCTACCAGACCGAAGTTGCCTGGTCGATGATCGAGATGACCCAGAACATAAACCAGAACTGGGCGGCCCACGTTCAGGCCAATGCGGAGGTGGGGGTGACCTGTTACACCTGCCACCGCGGACAGCCGGTGCCGAACAACGTCTGGTTCCGGGTCGGACCGGTCAACAACAACGCCGCCGGGTGGCCCGCCATCCAGAACCGGGTGACGATGACGTCCAACTTCACGTCGCTGCCCTCGACCTACCTGGAGCATTTCCTGCTGCAGGGCGAGGACGGGTTCTACGGTGTCGCGCAGGTCCATGACCTCGCAAGCCGGGTGGAAAACCTCGAGGGCGATCCGCTCATCCAGCAGGCCGAAATGACCTATGCCTGGATGAACTACATCGCCAACTCGCTGGGCGTGAACTGCGTGTTCTGCCACAACAGCCGCGCGTTCTACGATCCGACGCAGGTCACGCCGCAATGGTCGACCGCAAGCCTCGGCATCATCATGGTGCAGGAGCAGCTGGAACAATACATCCTGCCGCTCGAAGAGGTTCTGCCGGCCGAACGCCTCGGCCCGATCTACGCGGACGTGCCGAAGCTTGCCTGCCGCACCTGCCACCAGGGCGAGCAGCAGCCCCTCAACGGTCTGAACGTCATCGCCAACTGGCCGGAGCTCGCCGTTCTCGACGACGCGCCGGACTACTCGGCCTTCGAGTGAGGCGATGGGGGCCCTGAGCCATACAGAACACGGCCGCGGGCGGGTCATCCTGCCCGGGGCGATCCAGGAACCTTGCGTCCCTTCGTAGGTCAACTGGAACCGCGGACAGGTGTCAGACCCTGCCCGCGGTTTTTCTTTTCCAACACCCGGTTCGGGAGGGCCGACACATGAACGACCAGCTCCATACCCCCGTTCTCGATCGCGTACGCTACCCGTCGGACCTGCGCCGCCTGAGCGATGCCGAACTGGCCCAATGCGCCGACGAACTGCGCGCCGAGACGATCAGCGCCGTTTCCGTGACCGGCGGTCATCTGGGCTCGTCGCTTGGTGTCGTGGAACTGACGGTCGCCATCCACGCGGTCTTCAACACGCCCTACGACAAGCTCGTCTGGGATGTCGGCCACCAGTGCTATCCCCACAAGATCGTCACCGGCCGCCGGGACCGCATCCGCACCTTGCGCCAGAAGGGGGGCCTGAGCGGGTTCACCAAGCGCTCGGAAAGCGACTACGATCCTTTTGGCGCGGCGCATTCCTCGACCTCGATCTCCGCCGCGCTGGGCTTTGCCATGGCAAGCGACATGGGCGAGGCCACGGGCGACGCCATCGCCGTCATCGGTGACGGGTCGATCAGCGCGGGCATGGCCTACGAGGCGCTGAACAACGCGGGCGACCTTGGCCGTCGGCTGTTCGTGATCCTGAACGACAACGAGATGTCCATCGCGCCGCCCGTCGGCGCCATGTCGCGCTACCTTTCCGGGCTCTACAAGGGCACGCCGCTCCACACGCTCAAAGATATCGCGGATGGCGTCGCGGCGCATCTGCCCGAACCGCTTCGCCAGGGGGCCGAACGCGCGCGCGAACTTGTCACGGGCCACCCGAAATCCGCGACGCTCTTCGAGCACCTGGGTTTCACCTATGTCGGCCCGGTCGATGGCCATGACATCCCGCAGCTTTTGCAGGTTCTGCGCGCCGCCAAGGCGCAGGCGACGGGGCCTGTCCTGATCCATGCTGTGACCGTGAAGGGCAAGGGCTACGCGCCCGCCGAAGGCGCCGACGACTGCTACCACGGCGTCGCGAAGTTCGACGTGAAAACCGGCGCGCAGAAGAAGTCGCAGCCCAACGCGCCCAGCTATACCGGCGTCTTCGGCAAGACCCTGACCAAACTCGCCGAAGCGGATTCGCGCATCGTCGGCGTCACAGCGGCCATGCCCGGGGGCACCGGCCTCAGCGCGCTTCAGAAAGTCATGCCGGAGCGCGTCTTCGACGTGGGCATCGCCGAGCAACACGCCGTCACCTTCTGCGGCGGCCTTGCGGCGGGGGGGCTAAAGCCTTTCTGCGCGATTTATTCCAGCTTCCTTCAGCGGGGTTATGACCAGATCGTCCACGACGTGGCACTGCAGAACCTGCCGGTCCGCTTCATGATCGACCGCGCGGGGCTTGTGGGCGCCGACGGTCCGACCCATGCCGGGGCTTTCGATATCGGCTATCTTGCGGCACTGCCCAACATGACCGTGATGGCCTGCGCCGATGAGGCGGAGCTGGTGCACATGATGGCGACGGCCGCCGCGCACGACGATGGGCCCATCGCGCTGCGCTATCCGCGCGGCGAGGGCGTCGGCGTCGAGATGCCCGAAACGGGTGAGGTGCTGGAGATCGGCAAGGGCCGCGTCCTGCAGGAGGGGCACGACGTGGCGATCCTGTCCTTCGGCGCGCATCTGTCCGAGGCACGGGAAGCGGTCAAGGATCTCGAAGCCAAGGGCGTGTCCGTCACGCTCGCCGATGCGCGCTTCGCCAAGCCGCTCGATACGGGCCTGATCGACGATCTGATGGCGAAGCACCGGGCGCTCATCACCGTCGAACAGGGTGCGATGCTGGGTTTCGGCGGCATGGTGCTGCATCACCTCGCCGCGACGGCGCAGCTTGACGGACGCTGCGCGGTGCGCACGCTGCATCTGCCCGACCGCTTCATCGACCAGGCGAGCCCGGCGGAGATGTATGCCGATGCCGGCCTGACCTCGGCCGATATCGCGGCCGCCGCGTTGCAGGCAATGGGCATCGCCACGATCCGCGAGCCGCATCAGGGCAAGGTCAGCGCCTGAGCCTGCAAGTTCCGGCCAAACGAAAACGGCGCTCCGATCGGGGCGCCGTTTTTCGTTGAGGGGAGCGTGGCTCAGGCGGTCACATCGCCGAAGATCGACCGCGCGTGATCTCGCAGGTAGATCTGCAGCCATGGCGTGAAGCCGCCGGGACGCTGCGCGACCTCCTCGGCCAGTTCGTCGAGAGGTTGCCAGATCGTGTCCATGACCTCGTCGGCGTTCGGTTCCGGCTCGATCCCCGGCGCGACCTCTCCCACGAAGATGTCGACGACCTCGTGTTCGATCAGTCCGCCGCCCACATCCGCGCGGTATTCCACCGTGTCGCGGTATTCCAGAGCCATGTCGGTCAGGCCCAGTTCCTCCCCCAGCCGCCGCGTGGCGCAATCCAGCGACGCCTCCCCCCAGAACGGGTGCGTGCAGCAGGTATTCGCCCAGAGCCCCGGGGTATGGTACTTTCCCATCGCCCGACGCTGCAGCAGGACCTTGCCGTCGCGCATGAGAAAGACCGAGATCGCCTTGTGGCGGAGGCCGCGTCGATGCGCCTCCAGCTTCTCGACGGGCTGCAACTGCCCGTCCACCCAGGTGGGAATGTCGATGCTCATACGCGCGTGGCCGAGACCAGTCCTGTCAGATGCGCCAGATTCTTCACGCCGATCTTCAGATGCGCAAGGGGGCGGGCCTTCACCAGCTCCTTGTTCATGTAGGCCTCGAAAGTCAGGCGCTGCACGTCCACGTCATGGCACAGGCTGACGAACCGTTCGCGCCGCTCGTCGGACTTGTAATAGGCGTCCTGCATCGCGCCGAGGATCTTGAAGACGTTCTTGTGCTCCCGCATGAAGAGCTTCCGCGCGAGCTTCAGGTCCTTGATCATGCCGGTCTGCAGCTTGGCGGCAGCGGCAATCGCGGCGACCCGTCCGCCGACCATGGCGTAGTAGATGCCTTCGCCCGAGGACGGCGCGACCACGCCCGCGGCGTCTCCGGCCAGCACCACGTCGCGGCCATTGTCCCATTCCTCCAGCGGCTTCAGCGGGATCGGCGCGCCTTCCTTGCGGATCGTGGGGCAGTCGGCAAGGCCAGAGGCTTCCCGCAGATCAGCGGTGGCCTTCTTCAGATCGACCTCGCGCACGAAGCTGCCCATGCCGACGCTGGCGGATTTGCCGTGGGGAAAGACCCAGCCATAGAAATCGGGCGAGATGCGGCCGTCATAGATCACGTCGCAGCGGTCGGGGCGATACTCGCCACGGGGTCCGGGGCTTTCGATGATTTCGTGGTAGGCGATGACGTAGGGGATCTTGTCCCCGTCCTTCACCTCGGTCTTGGCGACGTTCGACCGCGCACCGTCGGCGCCGATGACCATCTTGGTGGTCAGCGCGACGTCCTCCCCGGTTTCCTTGTCGCGGTAGTGGACATGGGTGCCCGTCTTGTCGCGGGTGATCCGCGTGTAGGTTCCGGTATGACGCTCGGCCCCGGCCTCTTGCGCACGATTGCGAAGAAACTCGTCGAAATGCTCCCGGTCGACCATGCCGACGAAGCCGTTCTCGATGGGGATGTCCACGCGTCGACCCGTGGGTGAGATCATGCGTGCCGTGGTGATCTTGGCAACCAGCTGTTCCTCGGGAATGTCGAAATCCCGGATCAGGCGCGGCGGGATTGCGCCGCCGCAGGGCTTGATCCGTCCCGCACGGTCTATCAGCGCCACCTTGTGGCCGGACCGCGCGAGGTCTTCGGCGGCCGTGGCACCCGAGGGTCCACCCCCCACAACGACGACATCGTAAAGCATGGTCATTCTCCCGGAACAGCCGCGCCGCCCGGCGCGAGGGTTGGATCGCGGTCCATGATGCGGACCGCCATGACGGCGGAGGCGATGTAGAGCATGGCCTCGAGGACGAAGACGGTGCCGAAGGCGCTGGGGTCTGTCATGACCGTGCGCATCGCATCGGCCAGCGCGGCGCCCAGAAGGCCGCCGAAGCCCGCCGCGATGGCCTGCGCCGCGCCCCAGAGACCCATGCGCGTGCCCTCGCGTTCGGCGCGGCCTTCGCCTGCCAGCGCCATCATGGAGCCGATGGCGGCGACCGCGAACATGCCGTTGAAAAAGCCCATCAGGACGACGGCGGGCACCAGCGGCGCGCTCGGACCGATCTGGCCCAGCGCGCTGATCAACGCCAATGCCCCGGCGGACCCGATACAGCCCGCCACGACCCACTGGCGCAGGGTGCCGATCCGCAGCGCGGTACCGGCGATCCCCACCAGCACCATGCCGAGGAAGACGCCGCCGTTCTGCGCGCCCGACAACGAGGTCGACTGACCGGGGGTGAACTGGAAGACGAGGCCCGAATAGGGCTCGAGGATCAACTCCTGCATGAAATAGGCGGTCATGCTGAGGAAGACGAAAATGGTGAACATCCGCGCCCTCGGTTCGCCCCAGACCTCGCGGAGGCCTTCGAGGAAGGGCGCGCTGTCCCGCGCAGCGCGGGCGATCACGCGCCGTTCGATGCCCCAGACGGCAAGGCAGGTCGCACCGAAGGCAAGCGCGGTGACGACGGCGACCACGCTCATCAGCCGGGCCGGCGTGTAGGGGTCGAGGAACTGGCCCGAGACACCCGCCGTGACGGCGATTCCGAAGATCATCATCAGCCATGTGATCGTCGCGGCGGCGGGCCTGCGGCGCGGCGCGGTGGCCGTGGCCAGAAGCGCCAGAAGCGAGGTGCCCGACGCGCCTACGCCGACACCGATGGCCGCATAGGCCGCGATGGACACCGCGAGGCCCAGCAAAAAGCTGCCTTCCATCAGGATGACGCCATAAGCCGCTGACAGACCGCCCAGCGCCAGGATCGCCATGCCGCCGATGATCCAGCGCGTGCGATGCCCGCCGGTGTCGGACTTGTAGCCCCATTGCGGGCGCGACAACTGGATGCCGTAATGCAGCGCCACGAGGAAACCGGGCAGGACCGCGGGCAGGGCAAGCTCCACCACCATAAGGCGGTTGAGCGTCGAGGTGGTCAGAACGACGATCGCCCCAAGCGCCATCTGCACGACGCCGAGGCGAACGATCTGCGCCCAGGACAGCGTCACGGCCCGGTTCACGGCAAAATCTCCAGCGAGCGCACCGCGAAGGCGGTGACCATCATGCCCGAGACATAGAGCGTGACGCCGACGCCGTTATACCACGGCGCCTTGCCCTTGGGATCGCGCAGCAGGACCTGCATCGCGTATAGCTGCGCGATCAGGGACATGGCGATGACGAGGCCGTGCCACGGGCGGTCCCAGACCATGTAGAGCAGGATGAAGACAACCAGCTGCGGGATGGCCATCACCACGCAGGCCAGTTTCGCCGCGCGTTCGGGGCCGAGCGTGACGGGGAGCGAATTCACGCCCATCTGGCGGTCGCCCTCCAGCGCCTTGAAATCGTTGAGCGTCATGATGCCGTGCGCGCCGATGCCATAAAGGACCGCCACGATGATGACCGGCCATGACGGCGCGCCGGCGGCCAGCACGGCGGCGCCGGTGAACCACGGCAGCGTCTCGTAGCTGAGGCCAACGAGGCCCGGTCCCCACAGGCCCGAGCGCTTCAGCCGGACGGGTTCGGCGGAATAGGCCCAGGCCGCGGCGATGGCGACCAGCGTCGCGCCGAAGCCCCATGGGCCAAGGGCAAGGCCGATGAAACCCGCCAGGATCGACATGGCGATGGCGATCCACAGACCCCAGCGGCCGGGAATGCGCCCCGAGGGGATCGGCCGGTCTGGCTCGTTGATCGCGTCCACGTGGCGGTCGCACCAGTCGTTCGCCGCCTGGCTCATGCCGCAGACGATGGGACCGGCGAGGATGACCCCGAGGATCAGCACCAGCCAGTTGCCGCCCGGAGCGACACCTGCGGACACCGCGCCACAGAGATAGGCCCACATGGGCGGAAACCACGTGATGGGCTTGAGCAGGGTGAGCACTGCACGCGGTTCGGGCAAGCTCCGGCTGCCGGCGGGGGTGAGGTCGGTCGTTACACTCATGAGTGTCAGGATAAGTTGACACAACCCGACTCGGCAAGTGTAAAATCAAATTGACGCACACGAAAACGACCGGCGCATTTGCCGGCGCTTCAAGGGTATTCGGGGGAGGTCAGTCGGCCGGGTCGTTCTTGCTCAGAAGACCGTATTTCCGCAGCTTCACGTAAAGCGACTGGCGTGAAAGGCCAAGCATCTCGGCGGCCGCGACGCGGTTGTTGTTGGTCAACTCGACCGCCGTCTCGATACACATCTTCTCGACCACATCCGTGGTGGCCGAGACAATATCCTTCAGCGGTGCGGACCCGACAAGGTCCATCACGTTGCGCATCGCGTCATCGGACATCGTCGCCGCACCCGGCTGGTTCGATCCCTGCGGGGCGCTGTCGCGCATCACCTCGAGCCGCGAGGTGTCGCGCAGGACGACGCCGAAGCCTGCGCCGGGCATGTGTGTCACCGAAAGCTCCACCGCCAGCTGCGAGCCGAAAGCGCCTTCGAGCCGTGTGGAATAGAGCCGCATTTTTCCGGATCGCGTCGCGTTATCGATCATGACCTTCAGATCGACACTGCCACGCGACAGGAACTCGCCCAGTGACTTGCCCTTCACATCGCTCAGCTGCCCGGCATCGGTCAGGCTGAGGAAGGCGTCGTTCGCGGAACGGATGACGCCATGGACATCGGTGAAGACCATCGCGTCGGGTCCGTCGCGATAGAGATGCGAAAGCGTCCGGGTCAGATCGGCGGCCACGGTTTCCGCGGTCTGCGACGTGTCGATCCGGCACAGCAGAACCTTGTCGCCCGCGGCACGGAACACGATGGGTTCCAATGCGACCTCGTTGCCGGTCCGGCGCGCCTGCGCCGTGACTTGACCCAGCGCCTCGTCGCCGGCGGCAAGAACCAGACCCTCGATGAACTCGCCGCGCCGCCGTCCGTCGAATTCCTGTGCGAAGTTGCCGCCCGCCAAAACGTCGGGATCGTCGCCCAAAAGCCGCCCGGCGGCGTTGTTGAGGTCGAGGATACGCCCGCTGGCCACATCGACCAGCACGAAAGCGTCCCTCGTCGCCTCCATCACGACGCGGTAGCGCGTCTCGTAATCGCGGTGGGTTTCGTAATCCTTTTCGAGCGCCAGCTGCGCCTTGACGAGGCGGTGCTGCAACTCGGCGATGGGCCGCAGGTCGCGTCCGAGCATCAGGATGATGTCAGGATTGCCTGTCTTGTGGATCGTGTAGCGGATCGGGAATTCCCAATTCGCATTGTCGTAGTGGTTGACCTCGATCGCGTCGGCCTTGGTCTTGCGGCCTTCGCGGTAGGCCTCCAGCTGCGTCTCGAGTTTCGTCAGGCTGTCATCGGCCATGAACTCGCGGATATCGCGGTTTTTCCAGTGGTCGAGCTGCCCGAGTGTCGGGTTCAGGGGATTTGTTATGACGGATTTGACCGTGCCCCGTGTATCGAGCACGATGGCGATGTCCGCGGCCGTGGTCACGATCTCGCTGAACTGTTCCGGTCCGATTTGCGGCGCCGAAGGCTGATCCCAGAAGTCTGTTCCTCGCGTGTTCATACGGTATTCCCTAGCGGTCCGGCCCGCGCTTGCAGCAACTCTTCCGACGCCCCGGGCGTCGCGCCCTCGTTCCGTGTCATCAACCCGCAAGCCCTCAGAGCCGAGGGCACATCGCGCACCACGTGGTCAACGCCCGTCATCGCCTTCAGGTTTCCTTCTCCTTCGATCACGCTTCCGCCAAGCACGACAGGCGTGACCCGCGTGACGGAAGCTTTGATGGTCTCCACCAATTCCTTTGTGCTTGCAAGGGTTCTGCGCCCAGCCGCGGTGATCCCGATCATGCAATAGCGGTTTTTTTGCACCTTTTCCGCGATCTGGCGTGGATGCATGTCCATCGCGATCTCGACCGTGCAGCCGTGGCGGCGCATCTGGTCGGCAACCACGAAAGTGCCGAGCGTATGGTCCTCGACCCGCGGTATGATCAGCAGCACCCTCGGCTGAGCGCGCATCGCCTCGCCCTCGCTGCCGTGCCGGAGCGTTGCCCGGACCGGAGATCCTGACCTCAGGGCGCGGGCGGTTTCCTGTAGCCTCGCGGTGGCGATCGTGACTTCCGCGAAACTGATGTCATCGTCCATCCATCGTCGTCCGGCAGCCCGCGCGACCCGGGGCAGGACAACGTCGATCATATCCTCGATCGAAAAACCGCCATGCCGCATTTTCGAAAAAAGGGCGTGCCGGGTCTCGTCGCGATCCGACAGGAACGCGTCGACAAGAAGGTCGAGCTGCGCCACCATCGAGGGCTGCCCCTCGTCCTTCTCGGACAACACCATCGCGATGGCCCCGGCCGCAAGTCGCGCGACTTCGGCGTCGTGCAAACCGGAAATGCCGGCGGCGTGGATTGTCGTTTGTGCCGTCATGTTCGGTTCACCACGATCATTGCACGTCAAAAAGGTGGGTTTTCTGTCTCGTACGTGATCGTGTGCAATGTGTTTCCGTTTCATTCTCTGCCATTCACTGCAGGCTGTCAAAGAAAATGGACACCTGTGCGGTTTTGGAGCGGGGTCCTGTTCGTCACACTGTCAAAACTGGTGACAAAGCTCTTTATTTCAAGGGAAATGGGAAAATTCCTTGTGTCGGAGCGTCGTCACGGACGATCCGCAAAGAGTGTAAGTTTTGATTGACACTATCCGCGTTTGCCCGCAGATTCCGGTGACAGACCAAGGGAATCGACACATCCATGGCGAGCGACACACTTGCACAGGTGCCGTCCAGGCAGCTTTACACACCCGAGGAACGCGCGCGACGCGACGCGACCGTCTGGACCACCGTCCAGGGCGTTCTCGCCCCGCTGCAGTTCCTTGTTTTCCTGGCATCCCTGGCGCTCGTCATCCGGTTCATGTGGACGGGCGCGGGCTACGACGCGGCCACGGTCTCGATCATCGTCAAGACCTTCATCCTGCTGACGATCATGGTGACCGGCGCCATCTGGGAAAAGGTCGTGTTCGGACAGTACCTCTTCGCGCCGGCCTTCTTCTGGGAGGACGTGTTCAGCTTCGCGGTCATCGCGTTGCACCTGACCTACGTGTGGTCACTGCTCGCCGGCTGGCCCCATGATCAGCAGATGTGGATCGCGCTCGCCGCGTACGCCGCCTACGTGATAAACGCGGGTCAGTTCCTGTGGAAACTCCGTGTGGCCCGTCTCGAGGCGGAGGCCACGGCATGAACCGTCCGGCGAACATCGAGGGCGCCAGCTGCAAGGACGCCCCCATCCTGAAGGAGCGCGGCCAGCGCGAGGTCTTCTGCGGCCTCACCGGCATCATCTGGCTGCACCGCAAGATGCAGGACGCGTTCTTTCTCGTCGTGGGCTCGCGCACCTGCGCCCATCTCCTGCAATCGGCCGCCGGCGTGATGATCTTCGCCGAGCCGCGCTTCGGCACCGCGATCCTCGAGGAGGGCGATCTTGCCGGCATGGCCGATGCCCATGAGGAACTCGACCGCGAGGTCGAAAAGCTCCTCAGCCGCCGCCCCGACATCAAGCAGCTGTTTCTTGTCGGCTCCTGCCCGTCGGAGGTCATCAAGCTCGACCTCGCGCGCGCGGCCGAGCGTCTGACGCAGGTGCACGCGCCCCATGTGCGGGTGCTGAACTATTCCGGCTCCGGCATCGAGACGACCTTCACGCAAGGCGAGGACGCCTGCCTTGCCTCCATGGTGCCGGTCCTGCCCGCGACCGGGGACCGCGAGCTTCTGCTGGTCGGCGCGCTGCCCGACGTGGTCGAGGATCAGGCGGTCTCGCTTCTGACGAAAATGGGCATCGGCCCGATCCGCGTCCTGCCCGCCGCCCGTAGCGCCGAGGCGCCGGGCGTGGGCAAGAACACCGTTTTCGCCTGCCTGCAGCCGTTCCTCGGCGACACCGCCGCCGCGCTCGGTCGTCGCGGTGCGCGCATGATCCAGGCGCCGTTTCCCTTCGGCGAGGAAGGCACGACGCTCTGGCTCAAGGCCATCGCCGACGAGTTCGGCGTGGATGACACCACCTTCGAGGCGGTTACCGCCGCACCGCGCGCCCGCGCACGGACGGCCATCGCCAATGCCTCGGAGCATCTGCGCGGCAAGACCATCTTCTTCATGCCCGACAGCCAGCTGGAAATCCCGCTGGCGCGCTTCCTCGTCCGCGAATGCGGGATGGAAGCGGTCGAAATCGGCCAGCCCTACATCCACAAGGGCCTCGTAAGCCCCGACCTCGACCTCATCCCCGCCGGTCCCACCATCTCCGAGGGTCAGGATGTGGACCTCCAACTCGACCGCGTCCGCGCCGCGCGGCCCGACCTGACGGTCTGCGGCCTCGGCCTCGCCAATCCGCTCGAAGCGGAAGGGCTGACGACGAAATGGGCCATCGAACTCGTGTTCACCCCCGTTCATTTCTACGAACAAGCGGGCGATCTCGCAGGCCTCTTCAGCCGCCCCTTGCGCCGCCGTGCCCTCCTCAAGCTGGAGGCCGCCGAATGACCAACCAAACGACCCGCTCCTTCATCTTTCGAAAAATACGTCGGGGTCCGGGGCAGCGCCCCGGGGGTCGGACATGAAGCTCACCGTCTGGACATACGAAGGCCCGCCCCATGTCGGCGCCATGCGTGTCGCCACCGCGATGAAGGACCTGCACTACGTCCTTCACGCGCCGCAGGGCGACACCTACGCTGATCTCCTCTTCACGATGATCGAGCGGCGCGATCACCGCCCGCCGGTGACCTATACGACCTTCGAGGGCCGTGACCTGGGCGAGGACACTGCCGGCATCTTCAAGAAGACGTGCCAGGACGCCTATGACCGGTTCAGGCCGCAGGCGCTGATCGTCGGCGCCTCCTGCACGGCAGAGTTGATCCAGGACGACCCGGGCGGACTGGCCGAGACCATGGGTATTCCCGTTCCGGTCGTCGCGCTGGAACTGCCGTCCTACCAGCGCAAGGAAAACTTCGGCACCGACGAGACCTTCTACCAACTCGTGCGCGCACTGGCGCAACCGATGGACAGGACGCCCGGGATCACCGCCAACCTGATCGGCCCCCTCGCGCTGGGCTTCCGTCACCGCGATGATATCGAAGAGGTGAAGGGCCTGCTCTACGAGATGGGGATCGGCATCAATGTCGTGGCCCCGTTCGGCGCGACGCCCGAGGAACTGACCCGGCTGGGACAGGCGCATGTCAACGTCGTGATGTACCCCGAACATGCCGAAACCGCAGCCCGCCACATGGAGCGCACGCTTGGCATCCCCTACACGAAAACGGTTCCGATCGGCGTCGGCGCGACCCATGACTTCGTCGCGGAAGTGGCTCGGTTGTGCGGCGTAGAGCCAAAAAAGGACCTCTCCCGCCTGCGCCAGCCCTGGTGGTCGAAATCGGTCGACTCGACCTACCTGACCGGAAAGCGCGTGTTCCTGTTCGGGGACGCCACCCATGTGAAGACCGCCGCCCGCATCGCGCGCGACGAGATGGGTTTCGAGGTAGTGGGCCTCGGCTGCTACAACCGCGAATTCGCCCGCTCCATCCGCGAGCTTGGCCGCGAGTTCGGCGTCGAGCCGCTGATCACAGACGATTACCTCGAGGTCGAGAAGGCCATCGAGGAGGCGTCGCCGGAAATGATCCTCGGCACGCAGATGGAACGCCACATCGGCAAGCGCCTGGGCATTCCCTGCGCCGTGATCTCCGCGCCGATCCATGTGCAGGACTTCCCCGCGCGCTACTCGCCGCAGATGGGCTGGGAAGGCGCCAACGTCATCTTCGACACCTGGATCCATCCGCTGGTGATGGGGCTGGAGGAGCATCTCCTGGCCATGTTCCGCGAGGATTTCGAGTTCCACGACGAGGCCGGGCCCAGCCATCACGGCGGGCATGCGCCCAAGCCGGTGGGCGTGGAACCGGCAGGCGACATGCCCGTGGCGGAGGTTGCCCCCGAAGAGCGTATTTCGGGAAAGATGAAGGAGCCGGATGGCGCCGAAGCGGCCGGGACCGGTTCCGACGTCATGGTCTGGCTCGCCGATGCCGAGCGCGAGTTGAAGAAGATCCCGTTCTTCGTGCGCGGCAAGGCCAAGCGGAACACCGAGAAATACGCCGCCGAGCGCGGCGTCAGCGAGATCAGCGTGGATACCCTCTACGAAGCGAAGGCTCATTTTGCGCGGTGACGGAGATCATATCCCCGGCTACCGGCCCGGTTATCGCGTGGTTATCGTCACGCTGGACAGCCACGCGGCGGGTCCCGCGGCGCGGGTGTCCGAGCGGCTGGCGGAGGAATTCCCGGGCCTGAACGTGTCTGTCCATGCCTCCGCCGAATGGGCCGAGAACCCGGAGGCGTTGGAGGAGGCGCGGGTGGCGGTGCGCCATGGCGACATCATCGTCGCGAACCTGCTGTTCATCGAAGAGCACATCACCGCGATCCTGCCCGAATTGCAGGCGCGGCGCGACCAGTGTGACGCCATGATCGGCGTGATCTCGGCGCGGGAAGTCGTACAGCTGACCCGGATGGGCGAGCTCGACATGATGAAGCCCGCGACGGGGCCGATGCGGCTTCTGAAGAAGCTCCGCGGCTCGAAGGGGCCCTCGGCCAATTCCGGCGAGAAGCAGATGAAGCTGCTGCGCCGCCTGCCCAAGATCCTGAAATTCATCCCCGGCAAGGCGCAGGACCTGCGCGCCTGGTTCCTGACCATGCAGTACTGGCTGGGCGGGTCGGACGACAACGTGGAGCAGATGGTCCGCTTCCTCGTCGGCACTTACGCGAGCGACCGTGCCTTCAGGGGCGCCAAGGCCGAGGCGCCGATCGATTACCCCGAGGTGGGTCTCTACCACCCCGATCTGCCGGGGCACCGGATCACGACTGATGCCGACGAGCTTCCGAACCCGGAAAACCCGGTCGCCACGGTCGGTCTTCTGATGATGCGCAGCTACGTGCTGGCCTCCGACACGGCCCATTACGATGGCGTCATCCGCAAGATGCAGGAGGCGGGTCTTGCCGTCATTCCCGCCTTCGCCGGCGGTCTGGACGGGCGTCCCGCCATGTCCGCCTATTTCGAGGGCGGGCGCATCGACGCGCTGGTCTCTCTGACCGGGTTCAGCCTGATCGGCGGCCCGGCCTACAATGACAGCGCCGCGGCCGTGGAGGTCCTGAAGGGGCTCGACGTGCCCTATATCGCGGCGCATCCGATCGAGTTTCAGACGCTGGGGCAATGGGCCTCGTCCGAAGGCGGCCTCGGGCCGGTCGAGACGACGATGCTGGTGGCGCTGCCGGAGATCGACGGCGCGACGAATCCCACGGTGTTCGGCGGCCGGCATGGGCCGGAAGGATGCCAGGGATGCTCCTACAACTGCCCGCGGTCTTCCGACACCAAGGCAATGGCGCCTTGCCTCGAACGGATCGACAGCCTTGTGGAAAAGACCCGGCGCCTTGCCCTCCTGCGGCGCAAGAAGAACGCCGAGAAGAAGGTGGGTATCGTCCTGTTCGGTTTCCCGCCCAATGCGGGCGCCGTGGGGACGGCGGCCTATCTCAGCGTGTTCGAGAGCCTGTTCAACACGCTCACCCGGATGAAGGCCGACGGCTATGACGTCGAGCTGCCCGCCTCTGTCGACGACCTGCGCCACGCGGTCCTGCACGGCAACGCCAAGCAATACGGGCAGGAGGCCAATGTCGCTGCCCATGTGGATGCCGACACCATCGTGCGGACGACCCCGCCGCTGAAGATAATCGAAAGTGTCTGGGGCCCCGCGCCGGGCAAGATCCAGTCCGACGGGCGCGGCGTCTTCGTCCTCGGTCAGCATTTCGGCAATGTCTTCGTTGGCGTCCAGCCGACCTTCGGCTACGAAGGCGACCCGATGCGGTTGCTCTTTGAAAAGGGCTTCGCCCCGACACACGCCTTCACGACCTTCTATCTCTGGCTCAAGAACACCTACCAGGCCGATGTGCTGCTGCATTTCGGGATGCATGGCGCGCTGGAGTTCATGCCCGGCAAGCAGGCGGGTCTGGGCGCGCGTGACTGGCCCGACCGGCTGATCGGCGAATTGCCGAACGTCTATCTCTATGCCGCCAACAACCCCTCCGAGGCGACGCTGGCCAAGCGGCGCTCGAACGCGGTGACGATCACGCACCTGACCCCGCCTCTGGCGGCCGCAGGTCTCTACAAGGGTTTGCTGGAGCTCAAGGATTCGCTCACCCGCTGGCGGTCGCTCGCCCCCGATGCGTCCGAGCGGACCGAGCTTGCCGCCCTGATCGAGACGCAGGCGGAGGCCGTCGATCTGGACGAGCGCGACCCGGACCGCCTTTGGCTGACGCTCTTGGAGACCGAGGACGCGTTGATCCCCGACGGGCTGCATGTGGTGGGCCGTCCGATGGGCGAGGCCGAGTTGCAGGAACATCTGCGCGTCATGGCCGAAACGGATTCCGAAACACGCGCGCGGATCGAGCATCTGCTGCGCCAGCAGACGGAGTTGACCGGCCTGATGCGCGCGCTGTCGGGCCATTTCATCGAACCGGTTCCCGGCGGCGACCTGATCCGGTCGCCCGAGATCCTGCCGACCGGGCGCAACATCCACGCCTTCGACCCGTTCCGCATGCCGACCGCCTTCGCGCTTGCGGACGGTGCGAAACAGGCCGACCGGCTGATCGAAGCGGCGGGCGAGATGCCCCATTCCATCGCGCTGGTGCTCTGGGGGTCGGACAACATCAAGTCGGATGGCGGGCCGATTGCCCAGGCGCTGGCTCTGATGGGCGCCTGCCCGCGTTTCGACGGTTACGGCCGGCTTTGCGGCGCGGACCTGATCCCGCTGGAACAGCTTGGCCGCCCGCGCATCGACGTGGTGATGACGCTGTCGGGCATCTTCCGCGATCTCCTGCCGCTGCAGACCCGCATGCTGGCCGAGGCCGCCTACAAGGCCGCGACCGCCGATGAGCCGGTGGAGATGAACTTCGTCCGCGCCCATGCCCTCGACTATGCGCAGCGGATGGGCGTGGGCATGGAGGAGGCCGCACTTCGCGTCTTTTCCAACGCCGAGGGCGCCTATGGCTCCAACGTCAATGCGCTGGTCGATAGCGGTGCCTGGGGCGAGGAGGACGAGCTGGCCGACGCCTACCAGGCGCGCAAGAGCTTTGCCTATGGCATGGACGGCAAGGCCAAGAAGAACGCCGGGCTGCTGCAGAATGCGCTGAAAGACGTCGATCTGGCCTACCAGAACCTCGAAAGCGTGGAACTGGGTGTGACCACGGTCGACCATTACTTCGACACGCTGGGCGGCATCTCCCGCGCGGTGAAGCGCGCCAAGGGCGGCAAGGAAGCCCCCGTCTTCATCGGTGATCAGACCCGCGGCGAAGGCAAGGTGCGGACCCTTCAGGAGCAGGTGGCACTGGAAACCCGCTCGCGCAGCCTGAACCCCAAGTGGTTCGAGGGCCTGTTGAAGCACGGACATGAGGGCGTGCGCCAGATCGAGGCGCAGGTGACCAACACGCTGGGCTGGTCGGCGACGACCGGACAGGTGGATCCATGGGTCTATCAGCGCCTGAGCGAAACCTTCGTGCTGGACGAAGAGATGCGTCGCCGGATGGCGGAGCTGAACCCGCAGGCCTCTGCCCGGATGGCCAACCGCCTGCTGGAGGCGTTCGAACGCGACTACTGGCACCCCGACGACGAGACACTCGCCGCGCTTCAGGCTGGCGCGGATGAGCTTGAGGACACGCTGGAGGGTTTGACCCCCAATGCGCCTGCCAACGTGGCCGCCGAATAAGGAGAGGAACGACGATGCTGGACGAAAAGAACCCCCCCGCCGCCCGTGCCGCAATGCGCGAGGCCGCCGGTCTTGCCGCCAGAGGCATCGGGACGCCGCCCATCCTGAAGAAGGGTGAGGATGGCGAAGGATCACTTCAGGTGCATCAGGACGCCTCGATGAAGATCGAGGGAGCGAAGGTCTTCGCGGTCTACGGAAAGGGCGGGATCGGCAAGTCGACCACCTCCTCGAACCTGTCGGCCGCGTTCTCCAAGCTGGGCAAGAAGGTCCTGCAGATCGGTTGTGACCCGAAGCATGACAGCACCTTCACGCTGACGGGCCATTTGCAGCCCACGGTGATCGACATCCTCAAGGACGTCGATTTCCACGCCGAGGAACTGCGCCCCGAGGATTTCATGGCCGAGGGCTATAACGGCGTCATGTGCATCGAGGCCGGCGGCCCACCCGCCGGCACCGGCTGCGGCGGGTATGTCGTAGGCCAGACGGTGAAACTGCTGAAACAGCACCACCTGCTGGAAGATACCGACGTCGTCCTCTTCGACGTGCTGGGTGACGTGGTCTGCGGCGGGTTCGCGGCACCGCTCCAACATGCCGACCGCGCGGTGATCGTCACGGCGAACGATTTTGATTCGATCTACGCGATGAACCGCATCATCGCCGCCGTGCAGGCGAAGTCGAAGAACTACAACGTGCGGCTCGCGGGCTGCATCGCCAACCGCTCGAAGGACACCGACGAGGTCGACCGTTTCTGCGAGCGGACGAATTTCAAGCGGATCGGGCATATGCCCGACGTGGACGCCATCCGGCGGTCACGCCTGAAGAAGAAGACACTTTTCGAGATGCCCGATGACGAGGACATCGTGCAGTGCCGCGCCGAATATATCCGCCTTGCGGAGATGATGTGGAAGGGCACCGACCCGCTCAGCCCGCACCCGCTGGAAGACCGCGACATCTTCGAGCTTCTCGGGTTCGATTGATGGTGGCGACGCCCACATACGGCGCCACGCGTGACCGGGTTGAGGCCTACTTCGACGGCACCGCCACCAAGACGTGGGAGCGGCTGACCTCTGACGCACCGGTCTCGGGCATCCGCCAGACGGTGCGCGAGGGCCGCGACCGGATGCGCGCGATCATGCTGTCGCGCCTGCCCGACGACCTGACGGGCGCCCGTGTGCTCGACGCGGGCTGCGGCACCGGCGCGATGACCGAGGAACTGGCCCGCCGCGGGGCGCATGTCACCGCGATCGACATCTCGCCGCAGCTGGTGGAGATCGCCGAGAGGCGCATCCCCGAGGCGCTGCACGGGCAGATCGAGTTCACCTCGGGCGACATGCTGTCCCCCGATCTGGGCCGCTTCGATCATGTCATGGCGATGGATTCGATGATCTACTACACCGACGACGACCTCGGTCAGGCGCTTGCCGGCCTGTCGGCGCGCGTCTCGACCTCCATCGTCTTTACCGTCGCGCCGCGTACGCCCTTCCTGATGGCGTTCTTCACCGTCGGAAAGCTCTTCCCGCGGTCGGACCGGTCGCCGACGATGATCCCCCATTCGCCCCGCCGCATCGCCGCAAAAACGGCTCTGCACAGCGGAACAGGGTCTGTTTCCGAGATCGAGCGCGTCAGCCGCGGCTTCTACATCTCGACCTGTCTGGAGTATCGCGCATGAGCCTGCTCAAGCGCATATCGATCAAGTATCTGCCCTTCGCGGATGCGGCCAGCGACGACTTTCCGCTGAGCCAGCTTCTGCGCCTGAGCCTGTTCCAGGTGTCTGTCGGCATGGCCGCCGTCATGCTGTTGGGCACGCTGAACCGCGTGATGATCGTGGAGCTCAAGGTCTCGGCCTTCCTCGTGGCCGCGATGGTCGCGTTGCCGGTGCTGATCGCGCCGTTCCGGGCGCTCTTGGGCTTCAAGTCCGACACCTACAAATCCGCCATCGGATGGAAGCGTATCCCCTACCTGTGGTTCGGCACGCTCTGGCAGTTCGGGGGTCTTGCGATCATGCCCGCCTCGCTCTTGGTGCTGGGCGGTGACGTCACGCAGGTGCGTTACGATATCCCCTATGCCGGGGAGGCGCTGGCCGGGCTCGCGTTCCTGATGACCGGTATCGGCATGCACATGACCCAGACCGCAGGTCTTGCGCTGGCGGCAGACCGCGCGACGGATGAGACGCGCCCGCGCGTCGTCGCATTGCT
>Ga0209947_1000160_pt1 | contig 39341 bp, 38 predicted proteins | sample SalPonR2_B_D2_MG_FD_185706 | JGI IMG/M metagenome (GOLD analysis project Ga0209947, IMG submission 185706) | Salt pond soil microbial communities from South San Francisco under conditions of wetland restoration - Salt Pond MetaG R2_B_D2_MG... ...
GATGCGCAACTCGAGCACGCCATTCGCGCCGCCATCGAGCGCAAGCCCAAAGGCCACGATTTCGACTATTCCCGCCAGAAGGTCGACGGTCAGGTCAGCCGCCACATGAGCCATACCGGAGGGTGAGTGGCCTAGTCGGGTGTCGGGTGAGCGCACCATGCAATCTCAGGGTCGCCGGGTTCCCACCGCACAAATCCGCGCCTTTCCAACAGTATTCCTAGATCGACGGCATTGGTCTCAGCAACGCGCTCAACTGTTGAAACGATACGGCCAGAAAACGATCCCTCCTCCACGTTCACGAGCAAGATTTCCTGACCCGATGGGAGAAGGTCCTCCAGGGTTGATTTCGCGAGCGCGGCTTGAAGCCGTTCCTCCTCGCAGTTCGGTCGAAAGAGCTCCGGCGCGTCGAAGCCGCGAATTCGAACACTGACTACGGCCTCGACATTTGGCCAAATTCCGATACGCGCCTCAAAGGTATCGCCATCGATTATTCGCACTACTTCGCCGGAATACGGGCCGGGAAACACTTCGCCCGAGAGGGCGGAAGGTGCTGCAATCAAGATGAGAAAGGCGAGTTTAAATACGGAACCAATCACCAGTTTCCTCCCTCCAACGTGGTGCGGCGACTACTCCGTCCCCACGGCCTCGATCACCGGCCCCTCGGGGCCGCGCAGGATCAACTCACCGCCATCTCCAATGTCGAAGGAATTGACCTGCTCCAGCGCCGCGAAGAAGGCCTGTTCCTGCGCCATGATCTCTTCGGGGCAGGCCATGCGCGTGCTGGCCGCCGGGCCGAGGGACAGACCCTCGCCGGTGATCTCGTAACTGCCGGTGAAACGGTTGCAGCCGCCGCTGCCCGCGACCCCGCCCTCCGCGTTGAAGCCGAGCGTCACCTCGGTGCCCTCGACGGGGGCCGCGCCCGCGATACGGGTCACGGTCCAGAGGTCAGTGGAGGTCAGCAGATCTTGCGGATCGCCGCCGCAGCCGTTCAGGACGGTGTCACCCAATGCGAGCTCCGCTGTGAAGGGATAGGTCTGGTCGGCCATGGTGTCGTTGCAGGGGCCTGCGCCGAGGCTCAGAAACGCCTGCAGGGCCGGACTGGACGAGGCGGAGGTGATCACATGGGTGCCGTCCTCGCGTGTCTGCCGCTCGATCACCGACAGAAACAGCGGATCGAAATCGGGGCGCATCAGCGCGAAGGTGTCGCCCTCGATCTCGACGCGCCAGAAGGGTTCGTTGCCCGAGGCGCTGACGTCTTCCGGCATGTCCTGCGCGGCGGCACCCGAGGCGCCAAGCGCAGCCAGCAGCAGGGCGATGGGCAGTGGTCTTGTGGTCATGGCGCGTCTCCCGATCAGGTCCCCGGAGCGGAGCATAGCGGATTCTTCGGGACCGCGCAGCGCTGATCGACGTCCGTTCCTGCCTCAGGCTGTGGAACGGAGGGCCCTCGGGTCGTAAGCCGAGGCAACCCAATCGGCAAACGGCATGGCGCTGTTGGCCGCATAGGCGTCGAGAACAGCGTCGAGAATCCCCGCCCTGGACGATCGCAGATGCAGGAACCGCCAGGACAGCATCGCGCGCGCCTCCGGCAGTGGCGCGCCCGTCATCGTCAGGAGATACACCGCTGAAGCGAGCCCCGCCCGGTCCGCCCCCGCCTTGCAATGGATCAGGAGCGGCGTCTCCACCTCGCGGAACGTGTCGATCAGATGCAAGAGCGCATCCCGCGGCGGGGCCACCTTGTCGCTCATGCCGACCGACCGCAGCGTGAGGCCCAGCTCCTCGCACCACAGCCGCTCTGTCGCGTTATGGGCCGCATCGCCGCCGCCGCGCAGGCTCACGACGGTGCGCAGGCCCTTCGCCTTCAGCCGTTTCAGCCGCGCCTTCGTCGGATGGTTCGACCGCCAGACCCCCGGCGCGATCTCCGCCTGGTTGGTCCAGACGGTGCGCAGGATCGCGTGATCGAACCACGCGTTGTAGATGCGCGCCTTGCGCCATGTCTCGTCATCCACAGGCGCCACGTTGTAATGGGCGCGCCAGCGGCGTTCGATCTCGGTCAGACGGCGGAACATGGGTGGCGGCGCCCATCGGAAACTGCGGGGAGCCCGCATGTCTCAGAAACGGGCGGCCGCCGCAAGGCTCGGCCCCTTGCCGTCACGCCGCCGGCAGGCGTTGCTCCACGATCTCCGCCCACCACGAACAGCCCGCCGGAATGGCCTCGTCGTTGAAGTTGTACTTCGGATGATGGACCGGCGCGCCTTCGCCCGTGCCGACGAGAATGTAGGCGCCGGGCCGGGCCTCGAGCATGAAGGCGAAGTCCTCGCCCCCCATCACGAGCGGGGCGTTGGTGTCGCAATCGCCCGCCACCTTGCGAGCGGCCTCGGCGGCGAATTCGGTCTGGTCTTCCCAGTTCACGGTGACCGGGTAGTTGCGCTTGTAGTCCAGCACGGCGGTCGCTCCGAAGGTGGCGGCGGTGCCTTCGACGATCTGCTTCATCCGCTCTTCGGCGAGATCGCGGATCGCCGGGTTGAGCGTGCGCACGGTGCCACGCAGCTTCACCTTCTCGGGGATGACGTTATGCGCCTTGGTGGCGGTCTCGAAGCTCGTGACCGAAACCACGACCTGCTCGACCGGGTCGGCGTTGCGGCTGGCAATGGTCTGCAGGGCCAGCACCATGTGGCTGGCCACGACCGTGGTGTCGATCGTCTCGTGCGGCTTGGCGGCGTGGCCGCCCTTGCCGGTAACGTCGATCTCGAAGAGATCGGCGGCGGCGAAGAACGGACCGGGCCGGAGTGCGAAGGCTCCGAGCGGTTGACCGGGCCAGTTGTGCATGCCGTAGACCTCGTCGACGGACCAGCGGTCGAGCATGCCGTCCTCGACCATCTCGCGGCCACCGCCGCCGCCCTCTTCGGCGGGCTGGAAGATCACCGCGACCGTGCCGTCGAAATTGCGCGTCTCGGCGAGGTACTTCGCGGCGCCCAGCAGCATCGCGGTGTGTCCGTCATGGCCGCAGGCATGCATCGCGCCCGGCGTCTTGGAGGCATAGTCGAGCCCGGTTTCCTCGTGGATCGGCAGCGCATCCATGTCCGCGCGCAACCCGATCGTGCGACCGGAATTGTCGGTCTTGCCCTTGATGATGCCGACGACGCCGGTGCGGCCGATCCCCGTCACGACCTCGTCGCAGCCGAATTCCTTCAGCTTCTCGGCCACGATCCCGGCAGTGCGGTGGGTGTCGAACAGGATCTCGGGGTGTTCGTGCAGGTCACGCCGCCACGCGGTGATCTCGGGCAGCATCTCGGCAAAACGGTTCTTCACGGGCATGGCACGTCTCCTTGTTTTTGTGTCAGCGCGCCGGCATCCGGCGTTCGACGATCTCGGCGAAGAAGCTGCATCCATAGGGGATGGCTTCGTCGTTGAAGTTGTATTTCGGGTGATGGCACATGGCGCTGTCCCCGTTTCCAAGAAACAGATAGGCGCCCGGACGCTCGTTCAACATGTAGGAAAAATCCTCGGACGGCATTATCGGCTGCGCGTCGTCGGCCACGTCGTTTGCGACGGCGCGCGCGGCCTCCACCGCCCATCCGGTCGCGTCTTCGTCGTTGACGGTGACGGGATAGCCGTAGTCCCAGTGCAACTCCGCCTTGGCCCCGAAGGCGCTGGCCGTATCCTCCACCACGCGGCGCACGCGCGCCTCCATCTTCTCGCGGTCGTCCGGATTCAGGCAGCGTACCGTGCCCCGCATCCGCGCGGTCTGGGGAATGATGTTCGACGCGTTGGAATCCGTCTGGAACGTGCCCACGGTCAGCACGACACTGTTGAGCGGATCGACATTGCGCGACACGACCGAGTGCAGCGTCACCACGATCTGCGAGGCGACAAGCGTCGTATCGACGGCCTTGTGCGGTTCCGCCGCGTGGCCGCCGAGGCCCGTGACCACAATCTCGAACTCGTCGGCCGAGGCCTGAAGAGGGCCGGGACGGGTGACGATCGTGCCCACCGGAACACCGGGGGCGTTGTGCATCCCGTAGACCTCGTCGATGCCGAAGCGCTCGATCAGACCGTCATCGACCATCGCCTTTGCACCGGCCCCGCCTTCCTCGGCGGGTTGGAAGATGACCACGACCGTGCCATCGAAATTCCGCGTCTCGGAGAGGTATTTCGCGGCGCCCAACAGCATCGAGGTGTGCCCGTCATGACCGCAGGCATGCATTTTCCCCGGCACCTCCGAGGCATAGTCGAGCCCGGTTTCCTCGATGATCGGGAGCGCGTCCATGTCGGCGCGCAGGCCGATGGTGCGCGTACCGCCCCCCGTGCCGCGGATGACGCCGACGACACCGGTCCTGCCGATCCCCTCGACCACCTCGTCCACGCCGAAGGCACGCAGCTTGTCGGCCACGAAGGCGGCGGTCTGGTGAACGTCGTAGAGGATCTCGGGATTGCGGTGCAGGTGCTGCCGCCATTCCGTGATCTCGGGCAGAAGCTCGGCAAAGCGGTTTCTGATCGGCATGGACCCCTCCTCAGGCTGCGGGCATCCGGCGTTCGATCAGTTCGGCGAAGAACGAGCAGCCATAGGGGATCGCCTCGTCGTTGAAATCGTATTCCGGGTGATGAACGCCCGCCGTATCACCGTTGCCAACATTGATGAAGGCCCCGGGCCGCGCGTTGAGCATATAGGCGAAATCCTCGCCGCCCATGCGCGGGGGACGGCCCCATAGAACCTTGTCTTCCCCGGCCACGGCCCGCGCGATCTCGGCGGCCATTTCGGCGTTGGCGTCATGGTTCACGACCACCGGATAGCCGCGCTCGTATCGCAAGTGCGCCTCGCAGCCATAGGCCTCGGCCGTGGAATGGACCAGCTGCGTCACCCGCCGTTCGGCCATGTCGCGGACCTCGTCGCTGAGCGTGCGCACGGTGCCGCGCAGCAGGACCTCCTGCGGGATGACGTTGTGAGCCTCGGAGGACGTCTTGATCGTGCAGACCGAGACCACGATGCGCTCGATCGGATCGGTGTTGCGGCTGGCCACCGTCTGCAGCGCAAGAACCACGTTGCAGGCCGCGGGCGACGGATCGGTGCACATATGCGGGCGCGCGGCATGGCCGCCCTTGCCGACGATGCGGATCTCGATCTCGTCGGCGGCTGCCATGATAGGCCCCGGCGCCACGCCGAACTGGCCCACGGGCAGGCCCGGCTCGTTGTGCATGCCGTAGACCTCGTCGATGCCGAAGCGCTCCATCATGCCGTCCTTGACCATGGCCTCGCCGCCGCCGCCGCCCTCTTCGGCGGGCTGGAAGATCAGGACGGCGGTGCCGTCGAAATTGCGCGTCTCGGAAAGGTACTTCGCCGCCCCCAGCAGCATCGCGGTATGCCCGTCATGGCCGCAGCCATGCATACGCCCGGGGATCTGCGAGGCATGCGGCAGGCCCGTCGCCTCGGTCATCGGCAGCGCGTCCATATCCGCGCGCAGTCCCACGGCGTAGCCGCGCGTGTCGGACTTGCCGCGGATGACGGCGACGATGCCCGAGCGGCCCACGCCGGTGACGATCTCGTCGACACCGAATTCGCGCAGCCTCGCCTCGACCATGGCGGTGGTCATGGGCAGGTCGTAGCCAAGCTCGGGGTTCATGTGGATCTCGCGGCGCCAGCCCGCGATCTCGGGCATCAATTCGGCAAGACGGTTCTTGATCGGCACCTAGGTCTCCATGAGTGTATCGAGAAGGCGGGTCATGAAGGCCTCGCCCTTCTGCAGTTGATCGACGGTCAGATATTCGTCGGGTTGATGGGCCTGGGCGATATTGCCCGGACCACAGACGACCGCGGAATAGCCGGCGGCCTGAAACTGGCCCGCCTCGGTGCCGTAGCTGACGACCGAGCTGCCGTTTTCGCCGGTCAGGTGGCGCACCAAGGCCTCCGCCTCGCCTTGCGTCTCGGCGGCAAGGCCGGGAACGTTCCAGCGCTCCTCGAAGGTGATGCCGGTGTCGGGCCGCACAGCCTTCATTCCCGCCTCGACGCGCAGGATTTCCTCGCGCATCCGGTCCAGCCAGTGTTCCACCGGTTCTTCGGGGATGCAACGCGCCGACAGGATGAAAGTGCAGTCCTTCGCGGTGATGTTATGCGCGGTGCCGCCGTGGATGATGCCCACATGCAGCGTCGTCCATGCCGGGTCGTAGGGGCTGTCGGCGGCGGCCTTCGCGCGGTTTTCCTCGTTGGTGCGGTTTGCCCAGTCGATCAGGCGCGCGCCCTCCATGATCGCGGAGACGCCCGTATGCGGCATGGAGGAATGTACCTCGTGCCCATGCACGTGGATGTCATAGGCCCCACCGCCCTTGTGGCCAGTCACGACACCCCATTCCGTGGGCTCCCCGATGATCGCGAGCGCCGCCTTCGGCACACGGCCCTGCATGTGCTCGATCATCGGCGGCGCGCCAGTGCAGCCGATCTCCTCGTCCCGGCTGAGGCAGAGCTGCAGCGGCCGGGCGACGCCCCGCCGTTTCGCCTCGACCGCCGCCCAGATGGCCAGTGCGTCGAAGCCCTTCATGTCGCAGGCGCCGCGCCCGTGCAGCTTGCCGTCCTTCTCGATCAGCGTGAACGGATCGCTGTGCCAGTCCTGGCCATCGACCGGAACCACGTCCGTGTGCCCCGACAAGACGACGCCGCCCTCGATCTCGGGGCCGACATGGGCATAGAGGCTCGCCTTCTGCCCGGTCGGGTCATAGTCCCGCTGGCAGGCGATGCCATGGTCGTTCAGATAACCCTCGACCCAGTCGACGAGGGCGAGGTTCGAATCGCGGCTCACCGTCGGAAAGCTCACGAGTTTTTCAAGAAGGTCCCTTGGACTGAGCGGATCGGACATGGTGCGCTCAATACCCGCTGTCGGTGGTCAGGATCAAATGGCCCGGCTCCACCTCTTCGTAGCGCGACGGCTCGGGCTCGTAGCCGACCGGGTGCACCGGCGACGGGATCGGCTTGAAATTCAGGTCCTTCTCGGCCTTGCGCCGGGTCGGGTCGGCGATGGGCACGGCCTTTAGCAGCGCCTGCGTATAGGGATGCTGCGGGTTATCGAAGATGCGGGCGCGCGGCCCGATCTCGACGATGCGCCCCAGATACATCACACCGACGTTGTGGCTCACCCGCTCGACCACTGCCATGTCGTGGCTGATGAAGAGGTAGGACAGACCCAGCTCCGCCTGTAATTCCATCATCAGGTTCAGCACCTCGGCCTGCACCGACACGTCGAGCGCCGAGACCGCCTCGTCCGCGATGATGAGCTTGGGGTTGAGCGCGAGCGCGCGGGCGATGGCCACGCGCTGACGCTGACCGCCCGACAGCTCGTGCGGATAGCGCGACATGAAATCGCGCGGCAGCTGCACCCGGTCGAACAGCATGGCGACGCGGTCGTTGCGGTCCGACGTCGACAGGCCACCGAAATTCTGCATCGGCTCGGCCACCTGATGCGACAGGATCATCTGCGGATTGAGCGACGCGAACGGATCCTGAAAGATCATCTGCATGTGCTGACGCGCGCGGCGCAGTTCGGACGGGTCGAGGGCAATGATGTCCACGCCGTCCAGATCGATCTTGCCCGACAGGGGTTCGACAAGCCGCAGGATGGACCTTCCCGCTGTGGATTTGCCGCAACCCGACTCGCCCACGAGGCTGAGCGTCTGACCGGAATTCAGCGTCAGCGACAGGTCCTCGACGGCATGCACGTTGGCGATCGTCCGCCGCAAAAGCCCGCCCTTGACCGGAAAGCGCGTGACAAGGTTCTCGACCCTCAGCAGCACCCGGTCCGTGCCGGCGATCGGCTTGGGCTCGGGCGTGCCCTCGGGCGCGCTCATCAGCTTCATCGGTTCAGGCAGCGCCTTGCCCCGCATCTCGCCCAGCTTGGGCACCGCCGCCAGCAGCGCCTGGGTGTAGGGATGCTGCGGGTTGGCGAAGATCTCCTCGACCGGTCCCTCCTCGACCTTGTTGCCACGGTACATCACCACGACCCGGTCGGCGATCTGGGCGACCACGGCCATGTCATGGGTGATGAACATCACTGCGGTGCCGGTCTCACGCTTGAGCCGGTCGATCAGCGCGAGGATCTCGGCCTGGATGGTGACGTCGAGCGCGGTCGTGGGCTCATCTGCTATAAGAATACGAGGCTCGCAGGCCAGAGCGATTGCGATGACGACGCGCTGACGCATCCCCCCTGACAACTCGTGCGGATACTGCTGGAGCCGACGCTCGGGTTCGGGTATTCGCACCTGGCGCATCAGCTCCAGCGCGCGTTCCCGCGCCTGCGCCTTCGACATGCCCTTGTGCTTGATCAGCCCCTCGGTCAGCTGCTTTTCGACAGTGAAAACAGGGTTCAGCGCGGTCATCGGCTCCTGGAAGATCATGCCGATCTCGTTGCCGCGAATGTCGCGCATCAGGCCACTGTCGGCCTTCGCGAGGTCGATGAGGTCTTCTTCCTTGCGGTCGAACATGAGTTCACCGCCGGCGATGGTGCCACCCCCGAACTCAACGAGACGCATCAGCGACAACGACGACACAGACTTGCCCGAGCCGCTTTCGCCCACGATGCAGACCGTCTCGCCGGGGCCGACCTCGAACGAGACATCCTCGACGCCCACGACGGTACCGGCCTTGGTTTCGAATTCCACCCGAAGGTTGCGGACCTCCGCAATCGGCCGGTCAAGCATGTGGCCATCCACCCCTGTTCTGGCGTCCCCATCCCGTATCGATGGCGTGCGATTTGTTCCTGGACAACGGTCTCACCCGAACGGGAGACCCGCTGACGCTATGTCCATCGTCAGGGTGCTGTCAAATGCTGCGGGTGCCCATTTTCCGGGCATTCCGTTGCGGCATCAGGCTTGCTTTTTGAACATGATCCGCGTTCGATAGCTGCGGGGCTGGACTTCCGACGATGCATTGACCTGTGATCGTGCCTGCCCGACAACAGAAACGAACCGGCAGCGAATGCTGGCAACAACCGCCGAAAAAGGCGTGTTCAACAAGGAGAGAGAACACCACATGAAACGCACTTCACTCATGCTCGGCGCTGCGGCGCTGGCGCTGGTCCCCGCGGCCGCGCTGGCCGAACGCGGTGCTTCGGGCCATCTGAACATCATCTACTGGCAGGCGCCCTCGACCCTGAACCCGTTTCTGTCGGGCGGCACGAAGGAAATCGAATCCGCTTCGCTGGTGCTCGAATCCATGGCGCGTTTCGACAACACCGGCACCATGGTGCCGTGGCTGGCGGAATCGATCCCGACCGTCGACAATGGCGGCGTATCCGAGGACCTGACCTCGATCACCTGGACGATCAAGGAAGGCGTCATGTGGTCGGACGGCACACCACTGACCTCGGCCGACTTCGCTTTCACTCATGAATACTGCACCCATCCCGAGGGCGGCTGCGCGCAGTCGAGCTTCTTCGATGGCGTGACCTCGGTGGAAACGCCGGACGAGCGCACGGTCGTGGTGAACTTCGACGCCCCGACCCCGTTCCCCTACACCGCTTTTGTCGGTTCGGAGAGCCCGGTGATCCAGGCCGCGCAGTTCGCGGACTGCCTCGGCGCCCGCGCGCCCGAATGCACCGACGCCAATTTCGGCCCGATCGGCACCGGCCCCTTCGTGGTGGACGAGTTCCGCCCCAATGACGTGATCGAGTTCTCCGCGAACACGAACTTCCGCAACCCCGATCAGCCGGGCTTCGCCACCGTGACCTTCCGCGGCGGCGGCGACGCGGTGTCGGCCGCGCGTTCCGTCTGCCAGACGGGCGAGTTCGACTATGCGTGGAACCTGCAGATCGACCCGCAGATCCTTGCCGACATGGAAGCAGAGGGCCTGTGCAACGTGGTCACCGCCTTCGGCACCTCGGTCGAGCGTCTGCACATGAACCAGACCAACCCCGACCCGGCGCTGGGCGACGTCCGCTCGACGGCGCAGGCCGGTCCGCACCCGTTCCTGACCGATCCGATCGTCGGGCAGGCCCTGTCGATGGCCATCGATCGCGTGCTGCTGACGGAACTGGGCTATGGCGCGGGCGGCCAGCCGACCTGCAACGTGCTTCCGGCACCCGAGCTCTATGCCTCGACGGCCAATGACGCCTGCCTCGTTCAGGACCTCGAAGGCGCCATCGCGCTGCTGGACGAGAACGGCATCGTGGACAGCGACGGCGACGGCATCCGCGAATACGAGGGCACGCCGCTTTCCGTGGTGTTCCAGACCTCGACCAATGCCGTCCGCCAGGACTATCAGGCGCTGATCCAGGACTGGTGGTCGCAGCTGGGTGTCGATACCGAGCTTCGCAACGTCGACGCCTCGGTCTTCTTCGGCGGCGATCCGGCCTCTCCGGACACGTTCCAGAAGTTCTATGCCGACATCGAGATGTACACCAACAACTTCGCCGGTGTCGACCCGCAGGCCTACATGGCCAACTGGGTCTGCGATGACTGGCCGCGTCCGGAAACCCAGTGGCAGGGCGCGAACATCCAGCGCTTCTGCGATCCGGTCTATGACGCGCTCGTGGCCGAGATGGCGGTGACCGCCGATCTCTCCGAACGTGGCCGACTGGCGCGCGAGATGAACGACATGCTCGTCCAGAGCTACTCGATCATCCCGATCACCCACCGCGGCGGCGTCTCGGCCCATGCCGTGAGTCTCGAGGGCATCAACATGTCCGACTGGGACAGCGAGTTGTGGAACATCGCCGAGTGGACCCGCATGCCTGGCATGGAACGCCAGTGACGGCGGCCCCCCTGAGTTGACAAGACGGCCTCCGTCCGGAATGGACGGGGGCCGTATTCCGGCCGCACCGACGGCCACATCGTTTCCCCCCCGATCCTCTGACCTAGACCCCACCCCAGCGAGGCGAAGCCATGATCACATACATCATACGGCGCCTGATCCTCGCGGTCCCGGCCCTGATCTTCATCAGCTTCATCATCTTCATGATCGTGAAGCTGTCGCCGTCGGACCCGACCGCCAACCTGCCGCTTACGATCCCGCCCGAAGTGCGCGAACAGATCCGCGAAAGCCTTGGCGTGAACGAGCCGCTCGTGGGGCAATACCTGCGCTGGGCCCGGATGATGTTCATAACCGAACCGCTGATCATGCTGGAGGACGCGCTCTGCGGGCAGGAGCGCCTGCCCGATCGCATCATGCCCGAGGGCTGCTGGCAGATCGTGCCGCCGGACACGTCCCGCATCATCAGCTACCAGACGCGCAGCCCCGTATTCGACCTGATTGCCGTGTCGTTACCGCAGACGCTGTGGGTGGTCGGGACCTCCTACATCATCGGTATCCTGATCGGTGTGCCGCTGGGCATAATCTCGGCCTACAAGCAGTATTCCGTGACCGATCAGGCCGCGACGTTCTTTTCCATGGTCGGCTTCTCGATCCCGACCTTCTTCACCGGAACGATGGCGATTATCATCTTCTCGGTCTGGACGCCCACCGACGCGTGGTGGTGGCTGCCATCGAGTTACACGACCACCCATGTCGTCAACGACTGGGACAGCTTCGTCTTCCAGCTCCGTCAGATGGTCCTGCCGATGATGGTGCTGGGCCTCTACAACGCCGCGCAGATCAGCCGCTACATGCGCGCCTCCATGCTCGACAACCTGCAGCAGGATTACGTGCGCACCGCCCGCGCCAAGGGCATGGGAGAACGCGTCGTGGTTCTGCGCCATGTCCTGCGCAACTCGCTGATCCCCGTCGTGACGGTCATCGCGCTCAACGTGCCCGCGGTCTTCGGCGGCGCGCTGATCACCGAGCAGGTCTTTCGCGTCAACGGCATCGGCTACCAGCTGATCCAGGCGATCCGCGGGGCCGACGTGCCGATGGTGCAGACCATCAGCTTCATCTTCGCTGTGCTCGTCGTGACGTTCAACCTGATCGCGGATGTCCTTTACGGCATCCTTGACCCGAGGATCCGCTATGACTGATCGTCCAAACGTCGCCGCAACCTCGGGCGCCACGCCCGCTGGCGCGGCCCCCGCGATCCTCACCGACGCGCCTCGAAGCCAATGGGCCGATGCGTGGTACCAGTTCCGGCACCACCGCGGCGCCATGGCGGGCATGTTCTGTTTCGTCGCGATCATCCTCTTCGTGACCGTGGGCCCGTATATCTGGACGGTCGACCCCGGCGCGCTGGACACGCGCAACCGCTTCACCGCGCCCAGCCTGGCGCATCCCATGGGGACGATGCAGCTGGGGCAGGACGTCATGGCGCAGGTCATGTTCGGCGGGCGCATCTCGCTTGCCGTGGGCCTCGTGGCGATGGTCATCACGCTGCTCTTGGGCACGCTCATCGGGGTGCTCGCCGGGTTCTTCAAATCGCTCGACGGCATCCTGATGCGGCTGACGGACCTGTTCCTCGCCCTGCCGGTCCTGCCGCTTCTGCTGGTCATCATCATGCTCTTCCGCGAGCCGTTGAGCCAGAGGTTCGGGACCGAGGCCGGGATCTTCATCCTCATGGTTTCGGTCATCGGACTGACCTCGTGGATGCCGGTGGCCCGCATCGTGCGCGGCGATATCCTCGCCCTGAAGGAACGCGAGTTCATCCTCGCCGCGCGCTCCATCGGGACACCCTCGCGGCGGCTGATCCTGCGGCACATCCTGCCCAACGTGCTGTCGCCGATCATGGTCTCGGGCACGCTTGCAGTGGCGAACGCCATCATCACCGAATCGGCGCTGAGCTATCTTGGCCTCGGCTTTCCTTCGGACTTCCCGACCTGGGGCAAGATCCTGATCGACGCGGTGCAATATACCGAGCGCGCGCCTTGGATGGTCATCGCGCCGGGCGTCCTGATCTCTCTGACGGTGCTGAGCGTGAACTACATGGGCGACGGCATGCGCGACGCGCTCGACCCGCGCATCCGGGGCCGTTGACGGCGGCCGCAGGGGTATCTCAGAACAGGGAGCCCTGGTCCGGCGGCGTGTCCGTCGAACTCTTTCGGCGCGGCGCGGCGGGGGCGGGCCGCTCGGTCGGCGCGACCGCCAGCTTGCCGTCGGCGAACTCGACTTCCAACCGCGCGGCGTCCTTCGCCTGGGCGACCCGCGTCGCCACGTGGCCGTCGGCATGGACAACCGCATAGCCCCGGCGCAGCGTGGCCTCGTAGCCCAGCGTGGAGTGCAGCCGTTCCAGCGATGCCAGCCGCTCCCGCCGCCGTGCCTGGGCGTCCGAGATGGCGCGCTCCGTCCTCCGGGTCAATTCGGCCAGCCGGTCACGTTCGGCCACACCGCGGCGTCTGACGACAGACGGCCGCAGCCCCGCCGACACGCGCCCAAGTTCCAGCCGCCGCGCCGCCACGGCACGCTCCAGCGCCGGTTCCAGCCGCGAAGACAGCTGTTCCAGCTGGCGCCGACGCCCCTGCGCCGCGTGCCTGAGCGCGGGTCCAAGTTGCAGAACGGCGCGGTCCAGCCGCTGCCGCGGCATGTCGAGCAGCGCCTCCGGCCGTGGCAGACCGCGCGACAGATCGCCCAGCCGTTGCCGCCGTGTCGCCACGCCCTGCCGTGCGGCGCGCGTCATGTACCCGTCCTGCTGGCGCAGCCAGTTCATCAGGTCCATGCGCACCGGCACCGCCATCTCGGCCGCCGCCGTGGGCGTCGGCGCGCGCCTGTCCGAGGCATGGTCGATCAGTGTCGTGTCGGTCTCGTGGCCCACGGCGGAGATCAACGGGATGGCACTCTCGGCGGCGGCCCGCACGACCGTCTCCTCGTTGAACCCCCAGAGATCCTCGAGGCTGCCGCCCCCGCGCGCCACGATCAGGACGTCGGGGCGCGGGATCGGCCCGCCCTCCGGCAGCGCGTTGAACCCGCGAATGGCGCGCGCCACCTCCGGCGCGCAGGCCGCGCCCTGCACGGCGACGGGCCAGATCAGCACATGGCGCGGGAAGCGGTCGCGCAGCCGGTGGAGGATGTCGCGGATCACCGCGCCCGAGGGCGAGGTCACCACCCCGATGACGCCCGGCAGGAACGGCAGAGGCGCCTTGCGGCTCTCGTCGAAGAGCCCCTCGACGGCCAGTGCCGCGCGGCGGCGCTCCAGCATGGCCATCAGCGCCCCGGCTCCCGCCGGAACGAGATCCTCGATCACCAGCTGGTACTTGGATTGCCCGGGGAACGTGGTGAGCCGCCCGGTCGCCACGACCTCCATCCCCTCCTCAGGCGCATGGGCGAGACGGCCTGCGACACCCTTCCAGATCACCGAGGCCAGGACGCTGCGGTCATCCTTCAGGTCGAGATAGACATGCCCCGACCGCGGCCGCGACAGGCGGCCGATCTCGCCGCGCACGCGGACGCGGGCGAAGTTGCCCTCGATCGTGCGCTTGACCGCGCCCGATATCTCGGAGACGGAATATTCCGGCGTGTTGCCGGGAGCTTCACCGCCCGGCTCGTCATCGATCAGATCGTCCATGGCGCCACCTTAGCCTCCGCGCGCGCGGCCCGGAAGGTCCCCGATGCGGCATCCTCCGACTTGTCTGTCCGGGGTGGGTCGGCTACGCCCACGGGCGTCACAGGAGAGCGGCATGAACATACTCATCCTCGGCGGCGGCGGACGCGAACACGCGCTGGCCTGGGCCGTTCTGCAGAACCCGAAATGCGACCGGCTGATCGTCGCGCCCGGAAATGCAGGGATCGCGCACATCGCGGAATGTTCGAATATTGATATTCTTGACAATACTGAGATTCTCGAGTTCTGCGAAGAAAACAACATTTCTTTCATTATTGTAGGCCCCGAAGCTCCACTTGAGAATGGCATTGTGGATATGTTGACCGAGGCCGGCTTTCTGGCATTCGGACCCCGACAGGCCGCGGCACGCCTCGAAAGCTCCAAGACCTTCACCAAGGAGGTCTGCGACGCCTGCGGCGCGCCCACCGCGGGCTGGGCGCGCTTCACCGAAGCCGCCGATGCCCACGCCCATATCGACCGGACGGGCGCACCCATCGTGGTCAAGGCTGACGGTCTGGCCGCCGGAAAGGGCGTCGTCGTCGCCATGTCCGAACAGGAGGCCCATGACGCCATTGACGACATTCTCGGCGGCGCATTCGGTGCCGCCGGATCCTCCGTCGTGATCGAGGAATTCATGGATGGCGAAGAGGCCAGCCTTTTCGTGCTGTGCGACGGCATGGACACGCTCGTCATGGGCACCGCGCAGGATCACAAGCGCATCGGCGAGGGCGACATCGGCCCGAATACCGGCGGCATGGGCGCCTATTCGCCCGCCCCGGTCCTCACAGATACCGTGCTGACAGCCGCGATGGAGCAGATCGTGAAGCCCACCATGGCCGAAATGGCCCGGCGCGGCACGCCCTATACGGGCGTCCTTTACGCGGGCCTGATGATCGAAGATGGCCGGCCCCGCCTCGTGGAATACAATGTCCGCTTCGGCGACCCCGAATGCCAGGTCCTGATGATGCGGCTGGGTGGTCAGGCGCTCGACCTGATGCTGGCCTGCGCGGAAGCCAAGCTTGCACAGATGCGCGTCAACTGGGCCCCGGACCACGCGATGACCGTCGTTCTGGCGGCAAAGGGCTATCCCGGAACCACGGAAAAGGGCTCCGTCATCAAGGGCATCGACACGCTTCGGGAAGACGCGTTTCACATGATGTTCCACGCCGGAACAGGGACGAGGGACGGCCAGGTCGTCGCGACGGGCGGCCGCGTGCTCAACGCCACCGGGCGCGGCGCGACACTGCAGGAGGCCCGGGACCGCGCCTATGCGCTGGCCGATGCCGTGGACTGGCCCGATGGCGTCTTTCGCCGCGATATCGGCTGGCGCGCGCTCGACTGAGCCTCAGGCAAGCCACCGCGCGTAATCCGACACCAGAAGATGCGTCGGCGCCTCGTCCTCGTCGATCTCAGCGAAACGCCCGATGGGCTCACGGAACCAATTGTCGGTTTCGTCGTCGTTGACGGTCGAAACCTCGCCGATCAACACATCCCCGCCCTCGCCCCAGAACGCGTGCCAGTCCCCCGGCATCAGCGTCACGCTTTCGCCGGGCGCGAGCATCAGAACCTCGCCGGGCGCGAAGTCCCGCGCGATCCCGTCGCAATGCACGGTTCCGCCCGCATCGGCGTCGAAACTGCCGTCACTGGCCGAACCGAACAATTCGATGGCCAGCGTCGCACCGCCACGATTGATGATATCCTCGGCCTTGAGGTAGTGGCGATGCATCGGGCTGATCTGATCCTTCTTTGAAATCAGAAGCTTCTCGGCATAGCACATGCCCCCGCCCCGCTGCAGGTCCGATAGTCGCCCGTTGCGCAGGGTGAACAGGAACAGGCCCAGTCTCTCGAAATCCCCCTGCCCGTAATCGGTGATGTCCCAGCCCATCCGGCCCGACACGATCCCGTCGATCTCGGCGCGGCGCGCCTGCATCTCCTCAGGGCTCCAATAGGCGAAGGGCGGCAGTGCGAAGCCGAAAGAGCGAATGAATTCATCCGCCTCGGCCATGATGGCGTTGATCTCGGACCGTTTCATGGCAACCTCCCTCACACTCGGCCGCACCATGTCCGGCATAGGCCGGGGAAGACAAGTCTTCCCTTCATCTTTCCGGAAATACGCACGCCCGAAGGGCGACCGTGGTGTCCGGGGTTCGATACCCCGGACAGCGCGGCCTGCCTGCCGCCTCCTGGGTGTGGCTCAGCCCGCCGCGATGTCCCCGTATTCCCCGGCCGCCGCCTCCTCGGCCTCGATCGACTCGAAGAGCGCCTTGAAATTGCCCTCCCCGAAGCCGTCGTCACCCTTGCGCTCGATGAATTCGAAGAAGATCGGCCCGATCACCGTCTTGGAGAAGATCTGCAGCAGGATCCGCGTTTCGCCGCCATCCACGACCCCCTCGCCGTCGATCAGGATGCCGTGCTTCTTCATCCGGTCCACGGGCTCCTCGTGGCCCGGTACGCGTTCGAAGCTCTGGCGGTAGTACGCCTCGGGCGGGCCCGGCATGAACCGCACGCCCCGCTCGGCGATCGCGTCGACCGCGCCGTAGATGTCGCGCGCGCCCACGGCGATGTGCTGGATGCCTTCACCGTTGTATTTCTTCAGGTAATTCACGATCTGCCCCGTCTCGCCGCGGTCCTCGTTGATCGGGATGCGGATACGCCCGCAGGGCGAGGTCAGCGCGCGGGAATGCAGCCCGGTAAACTTGCCCTCGATGTCGAAGAACCGGATCTCGCGGAAATTGAACAGGTCCCCGTAGAACCGGAACCAGACGTCCATGTTGCCCTTGAAGACGTTATGCGTGAGGTGGTCGAGGTAATAGAACCCCACGCCCTCGGGATGGGCGGCCGAGACCCAGTCGAATTCCTCGTTGTAGGGCGAGGTGTCCCAGTACTGGTCGGTGAAGTAAATGAGCGACCCGCCGATCCCCTTGATCGCAGGCCAGTCGAGCGTCTTGTCGTCGCCCTCGTAGGGCTCCGCCCCTTTCGACACCGCATGCGCGAAGGCGTGCTGCGCGTCCACCACGCGCCAGGCCATCGACGGCGCGCAGGGCCCATGCTTCTCCACGAATCGGGCCGCGAAACTGTCGGGTTCGGCGTTCAGGACATAGGTGATGTCGCCCTGCTGCCAGAGTTCGACGGCCTTGGTCCTGTGGGTCGCGGTGTGTGTATAGCCCATGCGCGCGAACAGATCGCGCAGCACCTTCGGGTCGGGATGGGCGAATTCCACGAATTCGAACCCGTCGGTTCCGGCGGGGTTCTCTTCGGTGATTGTCGCGCGGGGGGCGTCATGCGGGAAAGGTCCCATGGGCGTCTCCTGGATTTCCGTTCGCTTGTCCTGACGACAGGATACGCCCATTCCCGCGCGCGTTGTGCGCGTTCTGCTTGATCTTCCGGTCTGAAGATGCGAGATTTACGCATGATAAGCGACACCCACGAAGAAATCCCGCATATCGAGGACATCGACCGCCGCCTGCTCGCCCTGATCCAGCAGGACGCGACCCTGACCGCGCAGGCGCTTGGCGACCGGCTCAACCTCTCGGCCAGCCAGGCCGCGCGCCGGCGGCAGAAGCTGGAGGGGCGCGGCATCGTGCGCGCGACCCGCGCCGTTCTCGACCCGCAGCGCGTCGGCCTCGGTGTGCAGGCCTTCATCCAGGTGGTGATGGCCACCCATACCGAGGCCAACGCAAGGGACTTCGCGGCACTGACCCGGTTGCAGCCCGAGATCGTCGGCGCCTGGACCCTGACGGGCGAGGCCGATTACCTGTTGCGAGTCTATTGCACCGATCTCGACGCCCTCAACCGTCTCGTGCAGGGTGTTCTGCTGCCACATCCGGCCGTCAGCCGGGTGCAGAGCCGGATCGTGATGGACCCGATCAAGCCAGACGCCCCCCTCCCGCTTTAGGGAAACGCGGGCGCGCGCGGCAGGATGCGCGTGGACTTCGCAGGTGCAGCGCGACTAGGGTCCGAACTGGACAAAGACGGCAGGACATCGCGATGGAGGGCGCCCTTCTACAGGCCACGATCTACCTGACGGCCATGGTGATTGCCGTGCCGCTCTCGGTGCGGCTGGGGCTGGGGTCGGTCCTTGGCTACCTCATCGCCGGGATCGCCATCGGCCCGGTCCTCGGGCTCGTCGGCTCCGAAACGCAGGATTTGCAGCATTATGCCGAATTCGGCGTGGTCCTGATGCTGTTCCTCATCGGGCTGGAGCTCGACCCCAAGACGCTGTGGAACATGCGCCGGAAGCTGATCGGCGTGGGCGGCGCGCAGATCCTGCTGTCGACCGTCGCCATCGCGGCGGTGGCCAACGCGTTCGGTCTGCCTTTGGCCACCTCGGTCGCGGTGGGGATCACCCTGGCGTTGTCCTCGACGGCCATCGTGCTCACCACCCTCAATGAGAAAGGCCTGATGCGCACCGAAGGGGGTCGGAGCGCGTTCTCCGTGCTGCTGACGCAGGACATCGCGGTCATCCCCGCGCTGGCGGTCCTGCCACTGCTGGCGGTTCAGGCCAGCGTCGCGATCTCCGAGGACGGCTCGATCCGGCGCGGGGTGGAAGAGGACGGCTACCACAGCATGTCGCTGGTCGAAGGGCTGCCGGCCTGGGGCGTCACGCTGGTGACGCTGGGGGCCGTCATGGCGGTGATCCTCGCCGGCCGCTACCTGTCGCCGATCCTGTTTCGCTACATCCATCTCAGCCGCTTGCGCGAGATGTATACCGCCGTGGCGCTGGTCATCGTCGTGGGCATCGCCTTTTTGATGATCCTCGTGGGCCTCTCGCCCGCGCTGGGGGCCTTTGTCGCGGGCGTGGTGCTGGCCAATTCCGAATTCCGGCACGAGCTCGAGGCGGATATCGAACCCTTCAAGGGGCTGCTTCTGGGCCTTTTCTTCATCACCGTGGGCGCGGGGATCAATTTCGGGACGCTCTTCGCGAACCCGTTGACGATCCTCGGGCTGACGCTGGGGCTTATGGCGCTGAAGGGTGTCATCCTTTTCGGCATCGCGCTCGCCTTCCGGCTGCGCGGCCGTGACAAGTGGCTCTTCACGCTGTCGCTGGCGCAGGCCGGGGAGTTCGGCTTCGTGCTGGTCGCCTTCGGGCTGCAGCAATCGGTCTTCCCCGTCCGGATCGGAGAGGTTCTGCTGCTTGTGATCGCGCTGTCGATGCTGCTGACGCCACTGGCCTTCATCGCATCGGACTGGATCGGGCGGAGGCTGGGGCAGGAAAGCTCCGGCGAGGAGGGCGAGGCCGACGAGATCGAGGAAAAGGCACAGATCATCATCGCGGGCATCGGCCGTTTCGGGCAGGTGGTCAACCGGATGGTGCAGGCTTCGGGCTACAGAACGGTGGTTCTCGACAACGACCTCGCCACGATCCAGCTGATGCGCAAGTTCGGCTTCAAGGGCTATTTCGGCGACCCCTCGCGGCCCGAGCTTCTGGCGGCGGCGGGTCTGGAGACGGCGAAGGTTCTCGTCGTGGCCGTCGACGACAAACAGGCGGCCGTGGATCTCGTGCGCTACGCGCGCCGGGTGCGGCCCGACATCGCGATCACCGCGCGCGCTCATGACAGGCTTCATGTCTACGAGCTGTACGATGCCGGGGCCGATCACATCGTGCGCGAGATGTTCGATTCCAGTCTCAGGGCCGCGCGCTACGTTCTGGAGGACATGGGGCTGACCGACTACGAAGCCCACGAGATGGAGACCGCCTTCTATCGCCACGACCGCCAGACGTTGAGGGAACTGGCGGAACTCTGGCAACCGGGCGTCGCGCTGTCGGATAACGCGGCTTATGTGGAACGCGCGCGGGAGTTGAACAACAACCTCGAAACCGCGCTTCTGACGCAAGGCAACGAGGCGGAGGAGGCGCCCCGCACCGGCTGGCGCCCGCGCGGCGACGGCGGCGCCCTGAGCGGGCTGCAAAGGTCAGGGTCGTCGGGCCGGAAGCACCCCGATACGGACTAGGCCAGAGCGTGTCGAAAAGGCTGCGCATGTCGAAAAGCTTCGAACCGGTTTCCACTTCGAAGCGACATGCTCTAGGCGCCCGACACGCCCGCCTCCGCGAAGGTGGTCATGCCCGAATGACAGGCAAGCGCGCCCTTCAGCACCTGGATGGCCACCGCTGCGCCCGACCCCTCGCCCAGTCGCATGCCCAGCGACAGGATCGGCGTCTTCCCGATCCGCTCTAGCAAGGCCCCATGGGCATGCTCGGCCGACAGATGACCCGCGACCGCGTGGTCCAGCGCGCCCGGCACGGCCTCGTGCAGGCAGGCGGCGGCGGCCGAGCAGATGAACCCGTCCAGAATGACCGGTATGCCGCGCACCCGCGCATGGGCGATGGCGCCCGCCATCGCGACAAGCTCCCGCCCGCCGAGACAGCGCAGGACCTCCAGCGGATCGCCCAATGCCGTCGCGTTCGCCGCGACACCCCCCGCGACTGCCGCCGACTTGGCCGCGAGCCCCGCATCATTCACGCCGGTGCCGCGCCCGATCCAATCCTCCGCCGATCCGCCGTAAAGCCCATGGGCCAGCGCCGCCGCCGCGGTGGTGTTGCCAATACCCATCTCGCCCGTCACCAGCAGATCCGCCTGCGCATCGACCGCCCGCCACCCGGCGGCCAGTGCCTCGGCGAACCCGGCCGCGTCCATCGCCGGGCCGGTGGTGAAATCCGCCGTGGGCCGGTCGAGCGCGATCGCGACCACGTCCAGCCGCGCCCCGGCCAGCTCGGCCAGCTGGTTGATCGCCGCGCCGCCTGCGTGGAAATTCGCGACCATCTGCGCGGTCACGTCGGCGGGAAAGGCGCTGACGCCGCGGACGGTGACGCCGTGGTTTCCGGCGAACACCGCGATCTGGGGTGCGGTGATCCGCGCCTTCGCATCGCCGCGCCAGGCGCAATACCAGATGGCGAGCTCTTCCAGCCGACCCAGCGCACCCGGCGGCTTGGTCAGTTCCGCGTTACGCTCCTCCGCCGCGGCGCGCGCGTCGTCGTCCGGGAGGGGCGCGGTCGAGAGCGCATTCCGCAATTCGGTCGCGTTTCCGGGGGCGGAGAGGGACATCCGGTTGAGGTCTCCATTGCCGAAGGGGTCGGATTGCGGGATGTGTAGCCACAGACCGGCCGCTTGCCATTGCGTCAGAAAGGCTCACCCGAGCATGTCCAGGGATCCCGAAGCGCAGTTGTTCCACCCGCGCGATCCGCTGCGCGCCCTTGTTCTGCTCACGCGTCTTCCGGTGGCGGGGGCCGATGGCCAGCGCGGGGCCGCCTCGGCCTGGGCCTGGCCCGTCGCGGGGCTGGTCGTGGGCGGATTGGCCGGTGGTCTCGCATGGCTGGCGCTGCTTGTCGGCTTCACACCAGCGATGGCCGCGGGGCTCGCACTTGGCGCGGGCATGGTGATGACCGGGGCGCTCCACGAAGACGGGCTGGCCGATTGTGCAGACGGGTTCTGGGGCGGCCACGCGGTCGAGCGCAGGCTCGAGATCATGAAGGATAGCCGCATCGGGGCCTATGGTGTCCTCGCGCTGATCTTCACAACGGGGCTGAGATGGCTGGCCTTGACCGCGCTGATCGAGGCCGGCGCGCTCTGGGCTGCGGTCCTGGTGCCCGCCGCGCTGAGCCGCGCCGCGATGGCGGGGGTCATGGCAACCCTGCCCTTCGCGCGGGAGGACGGGCTGGCCCGGCACGTGGGCAGACCCGCGACCACCGCCACCGGTGTCGCCTTCGTCTTGGCGGCACTGGCAACGGTGGGTTTGTCCGGGATCGCCGGGGTCGCCGCCATCGTTGCGACAACAGGCGCGGCCATCGGCGTCACAATGCTGGCGCGGGCAAAGATCGGGGGACAGACGGGTGACGTTCTTGGTGCCACCCAGCAGCTATCGGACCTGTCCGCCCTGCTTGCGCTGGCCGTCTTCGTGTCGCCTTAGCACGGACCCGTGCGATAGACCGGCTGACCGGCGGAATTGCGGCCCGCGTAATAGGCGCATTCACCTGTTGCGGTGTTCCGGGCGACCTGCTGGCCGATGGCGGCACCGGCAAGCGCCGTGCCGACGGTCCATGCGGGGTTGGCATCGAAGGCGTCGGCCAGAAGCAGCCCGGCCCCTGCACCGATGACGGTCCCCGCCAGTTCGGACTGGTCCTGCTGGGTCAAGGGCTGACAACCAGCCAGCACGAGGACTGAAGCGATTCCGAGAAACGCGGCGCGAATGATGTTCATGGCTGAACTCTCCCTTGTGGTACCGGGGAGCAACGCGCGGCATTCGTCCAGGTTCCCGACAGCGTGGTCTCCTGTGCTCGGACGCGCTTGCCGAACCGGTCACCCGATAGCCTATCACGAAAAGACCCCGCCACGCGGTGCGGGCGGGGTCCGAGCGGCCGGATGGCCGATCATTGCCTACGGTATCTGCGTCTGTCTCAGGCAGCGCGGGCGGTCAGCACCTCGTCCACCTGCTTCTGCGCGCCGGCCTCGTCCATGCCCTTAACCGCCGCCAGCTCACGCGTCAGACGCTCCAGCGCCGCTTCGTAAAGCTGACGCTCCGAATAGGATTGCTCGCGCTGGTCGTCGGCGCGGTGCAGGTCGCGCACGACCTCCGCGATCGAGATCAGATCGCCCGAGTTGATCTTCTGTTCGTATTCCTGGGCGCGGCGCGACCACATCGCGCGCTTGACCTTCGCCTTGCCCTTGAGCGTGTCCATGGCCTTGGACACGATATCGGGCGACGACAGCGACCGCATGCCGACCTCGGTCGCCTTCGCGGTGGGAACACGCAGGGTCATCTTGTCCTTCTCGAAAGAGATGACGAACAACTCCAGCTTGAGGCCAGCGATTTCCTGTTCCTCGATCGAAACGATCTGGCCCACGCCATGCGCCGGATAAACGACGTAATCGTTCGGGCTGAAGTCCTGCGATTTCCGCGATTTCGACATATGCACTTCCCTTTTCCCGGTATGCCGTCACATCGCGTTACTCAGGCGACAAAATGCCTGTGGAAAACCCCTGTTTCCCACGAGCATGGTGTCTGGCGCTGAACGGAAGGCAGGCTGGCAGGCCCGCGTGATGCTTCGGACAATCAACTATGTGAAGGATATATAGCACAAGAATCACGTGATTACAAAGATTCGCGGGCACACCGGACACATACCCCTGAATCCAAGGGGTTTTTTGACCGACGCACCGCGTCGCACGGCTCCGGCGGTCCCCATTCGGGGTTATGTCGACTCAGCCGCCCTCCCCGGCGGCTTCGGAAAACATCTCCATCTTGCCGGGCTTGCCGTCAAGCTCATCGGCGTCCGGCAGGGGATCCTTCTTGGTGACAATCACCGGCCAGGCCTCGGAATACTTGCGATTGAACTCGACCCATTTCTCCATGTCCGGTTCGGTATCGGGACGGATCGCGTCGGCGGGGCATTCCGGCTCGCAGACACCGCAATCGATGCACTCGTCGGGATGGATCACCAGCATGTTCTCGCCCTCGTAGAAACAGTCGACGGGGCACACCTCCACGCAGTCGGTATACTTGCAGGCGATACAGTTATCGGTCACGACGTATGTCATGCATAAACCTCGGATGGTCGTTCGTCCCGGCTTGCTACGTGACGCCCTTGTCCGATGCAAGTTCAGCGCGCGCCCGCGGCGATCCGGCGGTCTGTCTCTCAACTGTAAACTTTGGTTGACAGGTTGCAAGGGCGATTTTTCAGCCCGCACCGCCCCGTTTTGCCGCAGGTCAGTCTCCGGTATCGCGCAGATCGTCGAGCCTGCGTCGTGCCTTTTTCGTCGGCCGCGGCCCGGCCCGCGGCGCCTCGTCTTGCCCATCGGCGCGCTCCCTCGGCGGGTCGAGATCGTCATAGAGCGCCTGCGCTTCGGCGGCTGGCCCCCGGCGCGCTGCCAGTGCGGTGATCCGGACAACCCGGATCGCGCGGGCCTGGGCGAAGGTCAAAACGTCACCCGGCCCGACAGCGGCGGCAGGCTTGGCTGTCCGGGCGCCGTTCACGCGAACGCCGCCGCCGCTGACGATCCGTGCCGCCAGCGAGCGCGTCTTGAAAAACCGCGCGTGCCAGAGCCAGCGGTCCAGCCGGTCGGTGGGGCGGGACATACCGCCCCCGCTCAGCTCTTGTCCTTGAGCGCGGCCAGAACGGCAAAGGGATTGTCGGGATCGACCTTGGCGGGCTTGTCGGGTCGTGCCGAATAGGTGCGCGGGCCGTCCTGACGCTCCTTGCGATCCTTCCCGCCCTTGCCACCGGGGCCATTGGGGCCACTGGAACCCTTGCCGCCTTTGCCACGGGGCTTTCCGCCGCCCTTCGGCTTCTCGCCGCGGGGCTTGGCGCCGGCCCCCTCGGGGCGGCGTTGCGGCCGGTCGCCGCCCCGGCGCCGGGGTGCCCATGTGAAGGTATAGAAGACCTCGGTCTCAGGCTCGGCTGTTGCTTCTGCGGCTGCTCCGGTTTCGGGCGGCGCATCGCCGGGAAACTCGATAGGAGTGTCGGCAGGCGCTTCGGAGGGCGGCGCGTCGGGCGTTTCGGACGGCATGTCCGGGGCCTCGGTCGGCGGATCGACAGGAACCTCCTGTGGCGTCGGGTCCGGAGTGTCGGCCCCTTCAAGCCCGGTGGAGGGCGCGTCGCCGAGCGGTGTTTCGTCGATCGTCTCGGGCGCATCCGTCGCCGCAGGCTCCGTTCCCGTCTCTTCCTCGGGTTCGGGCGCAGAATCGGGCGCCAGCACCGGCGCGGCCTTCACCTTGGGCCGCTCGCCGCGATCAGCCCGGTAGCCGAGGCCGCCCATCAGGTCGGCGAACTGTTCCAGCGTGAGCCCGGTGATCGACAGCATGTCCGCCGTCGCCTCGAAGCCGCCCCGCGTGTTCTGATTGCGGAGCATGTCCGCCAGACGCTCCAGCATGTCGATGCGGATCGCCCGGCTTGCCGCGGGACGGTAACCCGACATGGTGTAGTAGCCCTCGGGCCGCCCGGCGTCGTGCGGGATCGTCACCAGCCCGGGCGGCGGGCTGTCGGGAACATGGTCGAGACCCTTCTCCAGCGCCCAGAGCACAAGGCGCAGACGCGTCGGCGCGGGCTTGAGCAGGAGGGGCATGAAGATCGTGAACTGACCGAAGCGCACGCCATGCTTGCGCAACTGGCCGCGGGCATCCTGATCCAACGCCTTGATGTCATCGGCGATCTCGGAGCGTGGCACGATGCCATAACCCTCCACCAGCCGGAACGCGACGCCGCGCGCCAGCCCGGTGATCGCCTCGTCGCGAGCAAGGCCCAGAAGCGGCTCGAACTGTGCGGCGATCCTGCGGTCGACGAAATGCTGCAGCCGGCGCTGGACTTTGAGGATGACCTCAACGCCAGCGTCCTCTTCCACGAAGGCCTCGGCCGTGGGCTTCATTGCCTCGGGTCCGGATACCAGCCGTCCGACCGCATGCTCGCCCCACAGAAGGCCACCCTCCTCCGTCATCTCGAAGGCGGTGTCAGGCGCGTTATAGAGCCGGTCGGCCCGCAAGTGGAACTCCGGCCTGAGTGCCGCCATCGCGGCCTGCCGCAACGTCTTGGCCTCATCCGGGCTCGCCGTCTCGTCCTGTCGGAACCGAAACCCTTCGATCCGGCCCAACACCTGACCCTCGACGGTTACCTCACCGCTCTCTGTCACCTCGGCCACAAGGCTCTCCTTCTGCTTCAACCGGCGCAGAAGCACACTGGTGCGCCGGTCGACAAATCTCTGGGTCAGCGCGCCATGCAGCGCATCCGACAGGCGGTCTTCTACGGCACGGGTGGCGCCGCGCCAATGGCTTTCGTCCTCGACCCAGCCGGTGCGCTGCGCCACGTAGGTCCATGTGCGGATATATGCCAGCCGCTTGGACAGCGTGTCTATGTCGCCCTCCGTCCGGTCGATCCGACGCACCTGCCGCGCCAGCCAGTCGTCGGGCACGCGCGCACCGTCGCGGAGAAATCCGAAGATGCGGCCCAACAGATCGGCATGTTCCGCATGGCTGATGCCCCGGAAATCCGGGATGCGGCAGACATCCCATAAAAGCCTGACGTCGCGCGCATCGCCGATGCGGCCCGCCACCTCCTCCCGGTCCGACAACGCCTTGAGCGCCATCAGGTCGTCTGCCTCCCGGCCCCGGGTCAGCCATTCGTCGTCGGTGCGTTCCTCAAGCGACGCGATCAGCCGCGCGACCGAGCCGAAGTCCAGCTCGGAGTTGCGCCACCAGAGCTTGCGCACCGGCGCGAAGCGGTGGCTCATGATCGCCTCGGCCACGCCCTCGTCGAGCGGCGGCGCCTCGCCGGTCACGCCGAAGGTGCCGGGGTTGGTGTGCCGCCCCGCGCGCCCGGCGATCTGCGCCAGCTCATGAGGCAGCAGGTCGCGCATCTTGCGTCCGTCGAACTTGCGCAGGCCGGAAAATGCCACATGCCTGATGTCGAGGTTGAGCCCCATCCCGATCGCATCCGTTGCCACCAGCACGTCAACATCGCCGTTCTGGTATAGTTCCACCTGCGCGTTGCGGGTCCGCGGAGAAAGCGCGCCCATGACAACCGCCGCCCCACCCTTCTGCCGGCGAAGAAGCTCGGCCATGCCATACAGGTTCTCGACCGAGAACCCGACGATGGCGCTGCGTGGCGGCATGCGGCTGACCTTTTTAGAGCCGATGTACGTGAGTTCCGACATCCGCTCGCGGCGCATGAACTGGCAGCCGGGCACAAGTGCCGCGATCGCGCCCCGCATCGTGTCGGAGCCCAGGAACAGAGTCTCGTGCAGGCCCCGCGCGTGCAACAGACGGTCGGTGAAGACATGCCCGCGCTCGGGGTCGGCGCAAAGCTGGATTTCATCGATGGCGAGAAAATCCGCGCCGTTGCCGACCGGCATCGCCTCGACCGTGCAGACCCAGTACTGCGTGCGCTCCGGCACGATCCGCTCCTCGCCGGTGACGAGCGCCACGACCGAGGGCCCGCGAAGCGCGACGATCTTGTCATAAACCTCCCGCGCCAGAAGCCGCAGCGGCAGCCCGATCACGCCCGTGCGATGCGCGAGCATCCGTTCGATCGCGTAATGGGTCTTGCCGGTGTTCGTCGGCCCGAGGATGGCGGCCACTCGACCGCGCGTGCCCAGACTCGTGCCGGGACTGAAGTCCCTCATGGGCTCGTCCTCCTCCGGGGGCCACGCGTCAGAGCGTGCGGCCCTCCAGCTCCCGCTCGATCCTGCCGATGGCCTCTTCTATGTCCGGCCGGTGCGGATGTATAGCGTGGGCGGCGCGATAGGCGTCCAGCGCCCGGTCCATCTCGCCCATTTCCTCAAGCATGATGCCCAGCCCCGTGAGGGCCGCGAAATGCCGCGGCTCCAGCGCCAGCACCCGCTGGATGTCCGCGATGGACGGACCGTAGGCGCCCATCCGGAAAAGAAGCGTCGCGCGCGCGTTCCAGCCTTCGGCGAAGTCGGGCGCATGGTCGGTGAGCGCCGTCAGATGGTCATAGGCCGCCTCGAGATCCTCCGCCTCAAGGGCATCGCGCCCCCGCCGCAACAGGTAGTCCGTCGAGGCCGACCCGGATCGCGACCACGCCTGATAGACCTGCTGTTCCACCACGTCCCAGTTGCGCAGGTCCGGCTGAGACAGCCGGTCCAGCAACTCGTCGGAACTTGGTTGAGCCGCGGCAATGGCGGGAAACCCGCACAAGGCTGCCGCGACGACAAGATTGAGAAGGCACGTTCGAATTGGCATGCTGACACATGTAGCATTTCCGCGCGCGCGTTCCATATCAAAGCGCGGTGAACATACAGGCGGGACAAACGGACTGACGGGCAGACCCTGTCAGACCGGCCCGGAAATACGGCAAACGGAGAGACCGAATGACAAGTGTGATCGAGGCCGCCGTCGGCGCCATTTCGCAAAAGCTCGGCGGCGATTTTGACGGATCGGCCAAGTTCGTGATCGAGGGAGAAGGCGCCGTGATCGTCGATGGCGCGGGCGTACGGGCAGCCACCGAAGCGGACACGGCCGACGTCACGATGACGGCGAATTCCGACACGTTCCAGGAGATCCTGTCGGGCGAGCTGAACCCCACGTCCGCCTTCATGTCGGGCAAGCTGAAGCTCGACGGAGACATGGGCACGGCGATGAAGCTGGGCTCCGCGCTGGCCTGATGCTTGCGGCGTCCGCCATAGGACCGCTGGAACGCGCGCCCTTCCTGTCGGAAATCGCCGAGGGCCCCGCCACGGCGCGCGCCTGGTGGGTGACCAGTGCGGACGGCACGCGGCTTCGCATGGGGCTGTGGGAGGCCACGACCGGGACGCCGCGCGGCACCGTTCTGCTTTTCCCCGGAAGGACGGAATATGTCGAGAAATACGGACGCGTCGCGCGCAATCTCGTCGCTTGCGGCTACAGCGTCGCCGCCTTCGACTGGCGCGGTCAGGGCCTGGCCGACCGTCCGCAGCATCGCCGCGACATGGGCCACGTCATCAGCTTCGACGAATACCGGCAGGACGTTGCAGCCTTTCGCCGCGCGCTGGCAGAGATCGGCGTTCCGGAGCCCTGTTTCCTGATCGCCCATTCCATGGGTGGCGCCATCGGGCTCCGGGCCCTGCATGACGGTCTTCCGGTTTCGGCCACGGCCTTCACCGGACCGATGTGGGGCATCCAGATGAGGCCCTTCCTGAAATCCATTGCAGGCATCGTCCTGGGTCTCGCGGGGCCGCTCGGCTTCGGGGCGACTTTCGCGCCCACCACAGGACCGTGGCAGCCGATGGAATTCGACGACAACCAGCTGACCAGCGACCGCGACCAGTTCGACTACATGTCGGCGCAGATCGACAGACATCCCGAGCTGGCGCTTGGCGGACCCTCCGTCCTCTGGGTCAAGGCGGCACTCCGGGAAACGGCCAGCCTCATGGCCCTGCCCGCGCCCGACACGCCGACCCTCACCCTGGTCGGCAGCCGCGAAAGCATCGTCGAGGTTCCCGCGATCCACCGCCGCATGGCGACCTGGCCGAAGGGCCGCCTCATCACCATCGAGAGCGGGCTGCACGAGGTCATGATGGAAACGCCTCGGCTGCGCGAAGCAGCACTCGGCGCCATCATCGACCATTTCGACGCGCAAGCCTGAAGCGCCGACGCCTTTCCATTCATCCTGGCAAAAAACTCCGGGGGAGCGCCCGGAGGGCGCGGGGGCAGAGCCCCATGCGAATATTCGCGGGAATAATCGCAGCCCCGCTCAGACCAGCGCGCCCTGGTCGAGACGCAGCACCCTGTCCAGCCGCGCCGCCAGCTCGGGATTATGGGTCGCGATGAGCGCCGCCATCCCCGTCTCGCGCACGAGCGACATCAGCACGTCGAACACCCGGTCGGACGTCTCGGGGTCGAGATTGCCCGTGGGCTCGTCCGCCAGCAACAGCCGCGGTGCGTTGGCGAGCGCCCGGCAGAAGGCCACACGCTGCTGCTCGCCCCCTGAAAGCTCGGCGGGCCGGTGCGCCGCGCGCGCCGAAAGCCCCACCCGGTCAAGCAACATCGCCGCCCGCTCGTCAGCCGCGGCGCGCGCCACCCCATGGGCCAGCTGCGGCAGGACGATGTTTTCCGCCGCGCTGAACTCCGGCAGCAGATGATGGAACTGGTAGACGAACCCCACCAGCCCGCGCCGCGCGGCCGTGCGCGTCCGGTCGGACGCCCCGGTCATGTCCTGACCGGCCAGCGACACGCACCCCGCATCGGCGGTGTCGAGCAGCCCCGCGATATGCAGCAGCGTCGACTTGCCCGCGCCCGACGGCGCCACGAGGCCCACGACCTCGCCCACCGCGATCTCGGCAGAGGCGCCGCGCAGCACCTCCACCGCATTGGGCTTGCCCCGGTTATAGACCTTCTCGATCCCCTCGAGCCTGAGCGCCGGCGCCTCACTCATAGCGCAGGGCCTCCACCGGGTTCATCCGCGCCGCGCGTCTTGCGGGGAAGATCGTCACCAGAAAGGACAGCCCCAGCGACAGGGACACCGCCGAAAGAACATCGCCCCATTCGAGCCGCGCGGGCAGCGAGGACAGGAACCGGACCGAGGGATCCCAGACCCCGCCCCCCGCGATCCAGTTCACGAAATCGAAGATCGGGTCGATCCAGATCGCGAAGGCGCAGCCCAGCGCCACCCCCGCCAGCGTGCCCGCCACCCCGATGGCCGAACCGCAGATGAAAAAGACGCGCAGCACCGCGCCTTCGGTCAGGCCCACGGTGCGCAGGACCCCGATGTCGCGCGACTTGTTCTTCACCAGCATGATGAGGCCCGAGACGATGTTCATGGTGGCGATCAGCACGAGGATCGAGAGGATGACGAACATGATGTTGTCCTCCATCTGCAACGCCTGCAGGAACGCACCCGAACTGTCCCGCCAGGTCCAGAGAGACACCGTGCCGCCGGCCGCCGTCAGGATCGGCAGGACCATGCCGCCCACCTCCTCGGGATCGTCGAGCATCACCTCGATCTCGTCGGCCACGCCGTCCCGGTTGAAATAGGTCTGCGCCTCGGCGAAGGGCATGTAGACGCGTATCCGGTCGATGTCCCACCGGCCCACCTGGAAGATATAGACGACCTCGTAGGCCGATACGCGCGGGGACGTGCCGAAGGCCGTACGCGCCCCGTCGGGCGAGATCAGCCGCACCGTGTCGCCCACGGCAAGACCAAGCTCGCGCGCCACGCCCGATCCGATGGCGACGCCTTCGGGAAACCTCGCGATCTCGCCCCGCGCGACCTCAGGCTCGGCCACCAGCGGCACACGGGCCAGGTCCTCGGGCGCGATCCCGATCACCTCCACGCCCGCATTCCGCCCCTGGTGGGAGGCCATGACCTGACCGCGCACCACGGCCGCCGCATGGGCCACGCCGGGCAGGACGCGCACCGCCTCGGCCACCTCCTCGTAATTCTCGAGCGTGCGGTCCACGCGGCCCGCCTCGTTCACCTCCGCCTGATCGTAGATGCTGACATGGGGGTTGGCGCCGAGGATCGTGCCGACGAATTCGTAGCGGAACCCCGACCGCACGGCGAGCGTGGCGATCAGCGCCGCGACCGCCAGCGCGATGCCGAGAAAACTGATCCATGTCATCACGCTCACCCCGCCCTCGGCACGCCGGGCGCGCAGGTAGCGCCAGGCGATGAAGAACTCGTAGCGGGAAAAGGGCGGCGGGGTGGCCATTGCGCTGGCTCCTTCGTGCTCGATGGGCGCAAGGTGGCCAGTTTCGGCCAAGTGTCAAGCGCACGGCCCCGCCGACGCAGCGCCGCCTCGCGCCCTCGTGAACCCACGCCCCGGCCGGGCAGCCAGACGCGTCAGGAGCGCGCCACGTAGCGGTCGCGGCGGTGGTTGAGCGTGATGAGCTGATTGAGGATCGCGGCGCCCAGAAGCGACCACAGCACGGTCTGCCAGTCGAACAGGAACAGCGCGACTGCAAAGACGCAGACGTCGAAGCCCAGCTGCGTCCGCCCGGCGGGAATGCCGTTGCGATCCTGCAACCATAGCGCCACGACGCCGATCCCGCCCAGCGTCGCGCCATGCCGGAACAGCGCCAGGAACCCCGCGCCGGCCAGCACGCCGAACAGCGCGGCACCCAGCGCGGGCGGCAGAGCCTCGATGGTGAAGAACAGCGGAAACGCATCCGCAAGCGCCGACATGATCGTGACGGCGATGAGGCTCTTGATCGTGAACCGCCAGCCCAGCTGCACGATGGCGAGCGCGTAGAACGGCAGGTTCAAAACGAAAAACAGCGTTCCGAACGTCCAGTCCGAGGCCTGCGACCCGATGATCGCAAGCCCCGCGATCTGACCGGTGAACAGCCCGGCTGCGTTCAAAAACTGGACCGACAGGGCCACCAGCGTCGTCCCGACAAGAATGCCCTGCACATCCTCTATCAGGGAATGCTGCTCGGCCGGGGGTCTGGAGAGGATCAACATCGGGTCGGAGCCATTTTCAGGGGCACCGCGGAAGGGCGCCGCCGCAGCATCGGGGATACCCTCATGATCCACACGGCGCAGGTCAAGCGCGTCGGCCTTGACCTCGCCGGGGTTTGCCCTGCATCTGCCGGGACACCGCCGGGAGGGGAGACATGCACAGAGCCGCCATCACCGGGCACGGGGTGTTCACCCCGTCCGAGATCATCACCAACGATGAGCTTGTCACAGCCTTCAACGCCCATGCCGACCGCTGGAACGCGGCCAACGCCGAGGCCATCGCGGCGGACGATCTGGAGGCCATGGCGCATTCCTCCACCGGGTTCATCGTCGCGGCCTCGGGCATCGAGCAGCGCCATGTCCTCGACAAGACCGGCGTGCTGGACCCCGACGTGATGCACCCGTGGCTGCGGGAGCGGTCCGACCACGAGCCCGGGCAGATGGCTGAAATGGCGCTGGAGGCCTGCCGCGCCGCGCTCGACATGGCCGGCGTGGCCCCGTCCGAAGTCGACTGCGTCCTCTGCGCCGCCTCCAACCACGAACGCGCCTACCCCGCTATCGCCGTCGAGATCCAGGACCTGCTGGGCACAGGCGGCTTCGGCTTCGACATGAACGTGGCCTGCTCCTCGGCCACCTTCGGCATCCAGGCCGCCACCGACATGATCCGCGCGGGCTCCATCACACGGGCGCTGGTCGTGAACCCCGAGATCTGCTCGGCCCATCTGGAATGGCGCGACCGGGACTGTCACTTCATCTTCGGCGACGTGGCCACCGCCGTCCTGATCGAACGCGCCGACCTCGCGCGCGGGCCCCATTTCCTGATCCGCTCCACCCGCTGCGCGACGCAGTTCTCCAACAACATCCGCAACAACAATGGTTTTCTGCGGCGCACGCGCAAGGGCCACATGGAGGACCGCCGCGACATGCAGTTCATGCAGAACGGCCGCAAGGTCTTCAAGGAGGTGCTGCCGCTGGTCTCGAAACACATCGCCGACCACATGGATGCCGACGGCGTCGAGGCCGCCGACCTCAAGCGCCTCTGGCTGCACCAGGCCAACAAGACGATGAACGACTATATCGGCAGACGCGTGCTGGGCCGAGACCCCGAACCCGGCGAACAGCCCAACATCCTGCAGGACTACGCCAACACTTCCTCCGCCGGGTCGATCATCGCGTTTTCAAAGTACTCCGAGGACATGGACCCTGGCGATCTGGGGCTCATCTGCTCCTTCGGCGCGGGATATTCCGTGGGCTCGGTCATCGTCGAGCGGAGGGGCTGAGCGCGGCCGCCACCGTCACGCCCGCGCCGCGCCCGGCATCGCACCGCCCTTCAGGCCCGTCCCTTTGGTTTGGCGCGCCAAAGTTGCTTCGCTTCGCGTGGTCATTCGCGCGGGCGCTTGCCCCTTCGCCGGGCCTGCGGCAGAACCACGGACATGGCCAAGCTCTACTTCCACTACTCGACCATGAATGCGGGCAAATCGACCCTGCTTCTGCAAGCGTCCTACAACTATATCGAACGGGGCATGCAGACCTATCTGCTGACCGCGAATTTCGACGACCGCGCCGGCCCGGGCCGCATCGCCAGCCGCATCGGCATCGCGGCAGAGGCGGACACCTACACGCAGGACGACGATCTTTTCGAAAAGATCGCGGCGCGGCTTCGGGCCGGCCCCTGCGCCTGTGTCCTCGTGGACGAGGCGCAATGGATGACGCGCGCTCAGGTCTGGCAACTGGCGCGTATCGTCGACGACCTGGGTGTTCCGGTCATGTGCTATGGGCTGCGCGTCGATTTCCGGGGCGAGCTTTTTCCCGGCTCGGCGGCGCTGCTCGCGCTTGCCGACGAGATGCGCGAAGTGCGCACGATCTGCCATTGCGGCAAGAAGGCCAGCATGGTCATCCGCGTGGATGCCGAGGGCAAGGCGCTGACCGAAGGCGCGCAGATCGAGGTGGGCGGCAACGACCGCTACGTCTCGCTCTGCCGCCGGCATTTTCGCGAGGCGACCGGGGAACGGCCGATCTGATCAACGGCACGCCCCGGTTTTCATCCTGGCGAAAAACTCTCGGGGGGCTGCCGCAGGCAGCGGGGGCAGACAGCCCCCTACCCGGACAGCCGCCGCTCAAACCGGGTTGGGCAGGTCCCGGCCCTCCGCGAAGGCGATCACGTTTTCCAGAGCCATCCGTCCCATCGCCTCCCGAACCTCCAGCGCGGCGGTCCCCAGATGCGGCAGGAGCGTCACGTTCTCCATGGCGATCAGCGCCTCCGGCACCACCGGTTCGAACTCGTAGACGTCGAGCCCCGCGCCCGCGATCGCTCCGGCCTTCAGCGCTGTGATCAGCGCGGCCTCGTCCACAACATCGCCGCGGCTGATGTTTACGAAAATCGCGTGGGGCTGCATCGCCGCGAAGGCCTCCGCGCCCATCAGATGGCGGGTGTCCGCACCCCCGGGCGTGGCAAGCACCACGACATCCGCCACGCCAAGCGCCTCGGCCATCTCCATCTGCTCGGCCGGCATATCCACCGCCTTGGCGGAGCGGTTCACATAGACGATCCGGCAGCCGAACCCGTTATGGCAGCGATGCGCGATGGCCTGACCGATCCGTCCCATGCCGACGATGCAGACCGTCCTGCCCGACAGGTGCAGGCCCAGCATCTGCGTGGGATGCCAGCCCGTCCAGTCGCCGGCACGCACCATCCGCTCCCCTTCGCCCGCCCGTCGCGCGGTCATCAGGATCAGCGTCATTGCGATATCGGCGGTGGCATCCGTCACGGCGCCCGGCGTGTTCGTCACGGCGATGCCCACGGCCCGCGCCGCGGCCACGTCGATATGGTTGTAGCCCACGCCGAAATTCGCCAGCAGGCGGCACCGCAGCTCCGGCACCTCGGCGAAGGCCTCGGCGCGGAAGGCATCGCCCAGCGTCGGCAACACGATGTCATAGGCGCCCAGCGCCGCGACGCATTCCCCGTGATCCATCGGCGTCGTCACGGTCCGGCAGGTCACGTCGAAGCGCGCCTCGGCCTCCGCCATGACGGTTTCGGGCAGGCGGCGGGAGATCAGCAGTTTCATCAGTGCATCCTTTCGCCGTTCGCGACGCGCTGGTCCGGTGCCAGCAACACGATCCCGCCCTCAGGGTCCGACACGCCAAGCACCAGAACCTCGGACCGCATCGGGCCGATCTGGCGCGGCGGGAAGTTCACCACCGCCATCACCTGCCGGCCCACAAGCCCCTCGGGCGCATAATGCGCGGTGATCTGGGCGGAGCTTTTCTTTTCCCCGATTTCGGGGCCAAAATCGATCCAGAGCCTGATCGCGGGCTTCTTTGCCTCGGGAAACGGCTCGGCGCGGGTCACGGTGCCCACGCGGATGTCGACCTTGAGAAAATCGTCGAAGGAGATCTCACTCATCCCCTGAGCTCCCGGCTTCGATCGGCGGCCGCACCGACCGTCCGCCGGATCAGCGGGGCAAGCCCCGAACCCTCGTCCATGAGAACCTCGAGCCCAGCCTGGGTGGTGCCGTTGGGACTTGTCACGTTGATCCGCAACTGTTCAGGCGTTTCGTCGGCCGACGCTGCGAGCGCGCCGGCCCCCGCGACCGTCGCCTTGGCCAGCGCCATGGCCAGATCCGGCGCAAGGCCCTCCGCCTCTCCGGCGGCGGCCAGCGCGTCGATCATGTAAAAGACATAGGCCGGCCCCGAGCCCGACACGCCGGTAACAGCGTCGATCTGGTCCTCGGCATCCAGCTGCACCACCTGCCCCACGGCAGACAGGAGCGCCTCGGCCATGGCGAGGTCTTCGGGCCCCGCGGCGTCATTGCCGACAATGGCGGTGATCCCCTGGCCGATGGCCGCTGGCGTGTTCGGCATCGCGCGCACGATCCGAGTGCCCGCGCCCAGCGCCGCCTCGAACGTGGCGATCGGCGTGCCCGCGGCCACCGACAGGAACAGCGTCTCCCCGCCGCCAAAGCGCGCCACAGTCGGCAACGCCTCGGCCATCATCTGCGGCTTCACGGCCAGCAGCACCACCGCCGGGCTCTCGGGCAGATCCGTGTTCAAGGAAACGCCCTGACCCTTCAGCCAGTCGGACGGATGCGGGTCGGCCACATGCACCGAGGACGGCGGCAGATCCCGGTTCAGCCAGCCCTCCAGCATCGCCGACCCCATCTTGCCGCAGCCCAGCATGACAAGGCCGCGGCGCGCAATCTCGGAAAACGCCATCTCGCTCCCCCTGGTTTCTCCGGGGGCGGAGACTAGGCGCGGCCGTAGCCCTCCGCAATGGCCACCTGCATGGCCTCTTCGGGGCTGCGGTCGGACCACAACGCCAGCTGGAACGCGGGATAGTAGCGCTCGGCCGACAGGACGGCCGTCTCCACGATGCAGGCGATCTGGTCGGGGCTGGCAAGCTGTTCGCCGGCCAGCACCAGGCCGTAGCGGTAGACCATCAGCTTCTGCGCCGCCCACCAGGTGAAGGCGCCGGCCCAGCAGCGGTCGTTCACCAGGTTGAGCATCTCGAAGAGCTTTTCGCGACCGTCCTGCGGCGGGTCCATGTCGAAGGTGCAGATCATCCGCAGGGTCTCGTCATAGGACGACCAGGCGAGCGTGACCGAATAGGTCCGCCACTGTCCCTCGATCGCCATCGCGATCTGGTCGTCGGCGACGCGATCGAAATCCCACTCGTGATGCGTGGCCAGGGATTCCACGATATCGATGGGGTGGATATCCCCGGAATCCACAAACTGCTCGGAAAGCGACATTGCCCAGGCCTCGTTTTTTGGCAGCCTTGCGGGGCCTTGGTTATCTTTCCAAGACTCCCACGACAGGCTGGGTGTCCTTGCTAGGGGTCGCCAGACGTTAGCCCGCCCCCTACAAGATATGGTGCGGCGACTTGGGGGTCCTGTAAAGAAGTATTTTTGTGACGAAAAGGCGAGTACCGCCCATTTGTGGCGTTACCCACAACATATTGCGGTCCGGCGGACAGGCTCGTGGATTACTCGGCCGCAATACCCTCTCTGGTCTGAAGAAGGCGGCTGATCTCGTCGCGGCGTTCCGTCGAAAGACCGTCGGCAGTCACGATGAGATAGGCCACACCGGCGCGCCGGCAGATCTCACCTTCCACTTCCAGAGCGTCCGTGGCCGAGCCGGCGTCGCGCTCGATATTCACGGCCACCACCGGCTGCCAATCCGCATCGACGACCAGGAAATCCACCTGCAATCCCGCCAGATGGGCCGTCACTCTCTGCTCGTCCGCCCGCGACAGGCCCGAAGACCCCGCATAAAGGAACGCGCTCAGCGAAAGCTGCGTCAGCACGCGGTGACCCATGACGCTTTGGGACGCAAGATCCTCGAGCGCGTCGTGGATCCGTTCCTCGATCAGGCCAATGACCGGCATGGGATAGGCGGTGACCTTGGGCAGCTCGTTGGACACGACTTCCGCCGCCTCGGACGGGGTCGCGGTCACCGCCGTCTCGACGCGCTTTGCCCGCCGGGTCCGGCGACGCTGGGCGCGACGCTTGCGCGAGCGCAGGCGGAGCAGAGCGAACAGAAGCAGCAAAAGCGCCGCAAAGCCGCCGATGACTTCGAGCGGAACCACCAGAAGTGACAGGATCGTTTCGTCCATGACGTCAGGCCTTTGCAATCAAAGTTGCAAACGCCCTACGGGCAGAATTGGTCGATCGCTTGGCGGGGTTTGGGCAGTTGCGGGGCGATGGCGCGGCCCGGGCGTCCGGCCGGAGGCGTCAGTCGCCGCGCTTCGTTTCGAGCGCGGCGAGGCGGGCTTTGAGCGCCTCGTTCTCCTCACGGGCCTTCTGAGCCATGGCGCGCACCGCCTCGAATTCCTCGCGCGTGACGAAATCGCGATCCGCCAGCCAGCGGTCGATCATCGAATTCAGCGCGGTCTCGGCTTCGGCGCGGGCCCCTTGCGCCACGCCCATGGCATTGGTCATCAGTTGGCTGACATCTTCCATGATGCGGTTACGCGATTGCATGACGGCCTCCATTGCACACGACCGTGATATGGCCGCGCAGCGGGCCGGGATCAAGGTTGACTTCGCCGCAGCCCCCCCGCATCCCCTCGGCGCGAGTGCCCGGCGCGACAGAAGAAGGACCCCCGATCGATGCTTCTGGCCATTCCGTTCCCCGACATCTCGCCCGAGATCTTCGCGATCTCCATCGGCGAGTTCCGCTTCGCACTGCGCTGGTACGCGGTGGCCTATATCGTCGGGTTGCTCGCGGGCTGGTGGCTGATCGTCCGTGCGATGCGCACGCCGAGGCTTTGGCCCGCCGACACGCCGCCCATGCGCCCCGAACAGGTGGAGGGGCTGCTGACCGCCGTGATCCTCGGCGTCATCATCGGCGGGCGCATGGGCTATGCGCTGTTCTACCAGCCGGGGGGGTACTTGTCGGACCCGCTGTCGATCCTGCGCATCTGGGAAGGGGGCATGTCGTTTCACGGCGGGTTGCTGGGTGTGGCGGTGGCCGCCTTCATCTTCTGCCGCCGCAATGCTATCCCGCCGCTTCAGGTGGCCGATGCCATGGCCATGGTCGTGGCCATCGGGATCGGACTTGGCCGGGTCGCCAACTTCATCAACGCCGAGCTCTGGGGCCGTCCGACCGACCTGCCGTGGGGCGTGATCTTCCCCGGAGAGGCCGCGCAGGCCTGCCCGGGACCCGAGGGAATGCTGCTGCAGGGGCTCGACGCGGTCTGCGCGCGCCATCCCTCGCAACTTTACGAGGCGATCCTCGAGGGCCTCGTGATGGGCACGGTCCTGCTCTGGCTCGCATGGCGGCGCGGCTGGCTGAAGCGGCCCGGCGCGCTGACCGGCGTGTTCCTTGTCATCTACGGTCTCTCGCGCTTCGCGGTGGAGTTCGTGCGCCAGCCCGACGCACAGTTCGCGAGCCCCGGCAACCCGGTCGGCTACGCCATCCAGTTCTCGTCCTCCGCCGGCCTGACCATGGGACAAATCCTGACGATCCCGATGATCGCGCTGGGTCTGTGGCTGATCGCACGCGCGCGCACGCCCACCCTATGACCG
>Ga0209947_1000166_pt1 | contig 39019 bp, 41 predicted proteins | sample SalPonR2_B_D2_MG_FD_185706 | JGI IMG/M metagenome (GOLD analysis project Ga0209947, IMG submission 185706) | Salt pond soil microbial communities from South San Francisco under conditions of wetland restoration - Salt Pond MetaG R2_B_D2_MG... ...
CGGCTTGAGGACGGCGCGTCGATGCTGTGGAACCCCGAAACCGGCGCCTATGACGCGAGGAACCTGCGGACGGGGAATTTCGCGGGGTCGGTGTCGAACGCGTCCTTCCTGAGCTGGTGGGCGGGGCTGGAGGACAGGCGCCCGCTGGAGACGCTCCACAGGGTGATGGCGGCCGCGCGCTACGTCCTGCCCAGCCATGATCTCGCGGCGGCGTCCTTCGATCACCTGCGCTACTGGCGGGGGCCGGTCTGGGCGATCATGAACTACATGGCGGCCAACGGCATGGCCGAGCAGGGGCTGACGGCGGAGGCTGCGCGCATCCGCGCCGATACCGTGCGGCTGATCGTCGAGAACGGGTTCGCGGAATATTTCAGCCCCTCGGACGGCACGCCCGCGGGGGGCGCCACATTCACCTGGACGGCGGCGGTGTGGCTTGCCTGGGCCAGCCCGAGCCGGGGAGAAGGATAGATGGGGGCGATCGAACTCAGGGCCGTCGAGAAATGGTTCGGCGAGGTGCAGGTCATCAAGGGCGTCGACCTGCAGATCGCGGATGGGGAGTTCGTGATCTTCGTGGGGCCATCGGGCTGTGGGAAATCCACGCTTCTGCGGATGATCGCGGGGCTGGAGGAGACCTCGCGCGGGCAGGTCGTCATCGACGGGAGGGACGCCACGGCCGAGCCGCCGTCGAAGCGCGGGCTTGCCATGGTGTTCCAGTCCTACGCGCTTTACCCGCACATGTCGGTGGCCGAGAACATGGGGTTCTCGCTCAAGACTGCCGGCGCGCCGAAGGCCGAGCAGGAGGCCAAGGTGGCCGAGGCCGCGCGGGTCCTGCGGCTGGAACCCTATCTTGAGCGTCGTCCCAAGGACCTCAGCGGCGGCCAGCGCCAGCGTGTGGCGATCGGACGGTCCATCGTGCGCGACCCGACGGCCTTCCTGTTCGACGAGCCGCTGTCGAACCTCGATGCCGCGCTGCGGGTGGAGATGCGCTACGAAATCGCCAAGCTGCACCAGCATCTGACCTCGACGATGATTTACGTGACGCATGACCAGGTCGAGGCGATGACGCTCGCCGACCGGATCGTGGTGCTGGATTTCGGCACCATCGCGCAGGTGGGAACCCCGCGGGAGCTCTACGAGAAACCCGCGAATCTCTTCGTGGCGGAGTTCATCGGCAGCCCGAAGATGAACATCCTGCCGTGTTCCGTGTCGGGCGGGGAGTACCACCTCGAGGCTGGGCGCGGCGGCCCCGCGCCGGGCTGCGACGGCGCGGTCAGGCTGGGCATCCGGCCCGAGGCGATCGAGCTTTGCCCACAGGGCGAGGGCGATATCGACGGGGTGGTGGACCTCGTGGAATATCTCGGCGCCGATATCTTCCTGATCGTCGATTGCGGGGCGGTGGGCAAGGTGACCGTGCGGGTCGATGGCGACAGCGCCGTTCGCATGGGCGAGCATCTGGGCCTGCGCTTCGTTGCGAAACGGCTGCATTTCTTCGACGAGGGGGGCCTTGCGCTGATGTGAGCCGGACGCCCTGACACGGCCCGAGGGCTGTCGTTCCGCCTTTTCTTGCATTCGTATGCAGACTGCGCTAGCCGGGATGGGACAGCCCCCTTTCGCGGGGCGTGGCCAGACGCGGGAGGCGATGATGGCGGAGTATCTCAAGCGCGGAAAACCGGCCGATGAACGGGCCGAGGACGATGCCAGGGTCCGGGCGACGGTCGAAGGCATCCTCGGTGATATCGAGGCCCGTGGCGACGCGGCGGTGCGGGATCTGTCGGAGAAGTTCGACGGCTACAAGCCGCAGGCCTTCCGGCTGACCGACAGCGAGATCGCGGCGGCGATGCAGAAGGTCTCCACCCGGGAGATGGCCGATATCCGCTTTGCCCAGGACCAGATCCGGCGCTTCGCCGAGGTGCAGAAATCCTCGATGACCGACGTCGAGGTCGAGACGCTGCCGGGCGTGGTGCTTGGCCACAAGAATATCCCCGTGAATTCCGTCGGTTGCTACGTGCCGGGCGGCAAGTTCCCGATGGTGGCCTCGGCGCATATGTCGGTGATCACCGCGAAGGTCGCGGGCGTGCAGCGCATCGTCGCCTCCGCCCCGCCGGTGAACGGCGCGCCGCACCCGGCCATCGTGGCAGCGATGAAGGAGGGCGGCGCCGACGAGATCCTCGTCCTTGGCGGTGTGCAGGCGGTGGGCGCCATGGCGCTGGGCACCGAGAGCATCGCGCCGGTGGACATGCTGGTGGGTCCGGGCAACGCCTTCGTCGCCGAGGCCAAGCGGCAGCTTTTTGGGCGGGTCGGGATCGACCTTTTCGCGGGGCCGACCGAGACGATGGTGATCGCCGACGACACCATCGACGCGGAGATGGTGGCCACCGACCTGCTGGGGCAGGCGGAACACGGCTACAACTCCCCCGCCGGCCTGATCACCAATTCGCGCAAGCTTGCCGAGGCGACGCTGGCGGAGATCGACAGGCTTCTGGCGATCCTGCCGACGGCGGAGACGGCCTCGGTCAGCTGGCGGGATTACGGCGACGTGATCCTTTGCGCTGATCACGACGAGATGCTGCGTGTCTCCGAGGAGATGGCCTATGAGCATGTGCAGGTCATGACCGACCGCGACGAGTGGTTCCTCGAAAACATGACGAATTACGGCGCGCTGTTCCTCGGGCCGCGCACGAACGTGGCCAACGGGGACAAGGTGATCGGCACGAACCACACGCTGCCCACGAAGCGCGCGGGCCGGTATACCGGCGGGCTCTGGGTGGGTAAGTTCCTGAAAACGCATTCCTATCAGCGGGTTCTGACCGATGAGGCGGCGGTCCTGGTGGGCGAGTACGGCTCCCGGCTCTGCATGCTGGAGGGCTTTGTCGGCCATGCCGAGCAGTGCAACGTCCGCGTCCGCCGCTACGGTGGCGTGAACGTCCCTTACGGTGAAGGCGCGCCCTATCGCGACGCGGCCGAGTAGGCCCGGGGCCGGGCGGGCCCACCCGCCCGCCCTTTCTTGGGGGCTCCGCCCCCTTGCCCCCCGGAGTTTTCCTGCCAGGATGAAGGAGTTGCCATGGATCTGCCGAGGACACCGTCATTCCGCCTGGATCAGCGTCGCGCTCTGGTCACCGGCGGCTCGCGCGGGATCGGGCTCGGCGCGGCGATGGCGCTGGCGGAAGCCGGGGCCCATGTGATCGTCGCCGCGCGCGGTGCGAGGGAATTGGAGGCGGCCGTGGTCGCGATGCTGGCGGCGGGTCTCTCGGTCGAGGCAGCGGTTCTCGACGTCACCGACCGGAAGGCGGTCGCGGCGCTGCTGGATCGGGTGGGGCCTCTCGACGTTCTCGTCAATTCGGCCGGCATGGCGCGGCACGGGCCCGCGCTGGACACCGTCGAGGCGGATTACGACGCGGTCATGGAGGTCAACGTGAAAGCGGCCTTCACCCTCGCGCAGGAGGTGGCGCGGCGGATGACCGGTCCGGGTGCGATCATCCAGATTTCCAGCCAGATGGGCCATGTGGGGGGCATCGATCGCGCCGTCTATTGCGCCAGCAAGCACGCCGTCGAAGGCATGACCAAGGCCATGGCCATCGAATGGGGAGCACGCGGCATCCGGGTAAACACGATCTGCCCCACCTTCATCCGCACGCCGCTGACCGAAAGCACATTCGCCGACCCGGAGAAACGCGCCTGGATCGAGGGCAAGATCAAGCTCGGCCGGGTGGGGCGGATCGAGGACATCATGGGGGCGGTGGTTTTCCTCGCCTCGGACGCATCGGCGCTGGTCACGGGAACGGCACTGATGGTGGATGGCGGCTGGACGGCGGGCTGATGGCGAAGGTCACGGCCACCGATGTCGCGCGGCGCGCCGGGGTCAGTCAGAGCGCGGTGAGCCGGGTCTTCACGCCGGGCGCGAGCGTGTCGGAGGCCATGGCCCAGCGCGTGCGCGAGGTCGCCGAGGAGTTGGGATACCGGCCCAACGTGCTGGCGCGGTCGCTGATCACCGGGCGCACGCGGATCGTGGGGCTGGTGGTCGGTTACCTCGAAAATCCCTTCTATCCCGAGGTGTTGGAGGCGCTATCCGCCTCGCTCGAGGCGCTGGGCTACCACATCCTCGTGTTTCATGCCGGCCATGGCGAGGGCGAGGAGGACGTCGAGCGCGTGGTGGGCGAATTGATGGATTACCAGGTGGACGGGCTGGTCACGGCCTCGGTGCACCTGTCTGACCGGCTGGTGGCGCGGTGCCGGGCCGCGGGGCTGCCGGTGGTGCTATTCAACCGGGGCCTGCCGGGTTCGGGCCTGTCGAGCGTGACCTCCGCCAACCGCGCGGGGGGCGCGGCGGTGGCGGAGTTCCTTGTCGCCGGCGGTCATAGGCGCATCACGCATATCGGCGGGTTGCAGACGGCCTCGACCGGGCGCGACCGGTGGGAGGGGTTCCGGGACGCCCTGCGCGGGGCCGGGCAGGAGGTTCACGCCATGGCGCAGGGCGACTTCGACCGGGCGCACGCCATCGCGGCGGCACGCGCCATGATGGAGGCCCCGGTGCCGCCGGATGCGATCTTCGTGGCGAACGACCACATGGCGCTGGGCGTGCTGGACGAGCTGCGCCACGGGATGGGTATGGACGTTCCGGGCGAGGTTTCGATCGTGGGATATGACGATGTGCCGGCGGCGGCGTGGCAGGCATTCGGCCTGACCACGATCCGCCAGCCCGTCGACCGAATGGTCGCTGCCGCAATCGACATGCTGGTGGGCGAGATCGAGCAGGGAGCGCCCTCGGGACGGGTGGAGGAAGTGCCGGCGGAGCTTGTCGTGCGCACATCCGCGCGCCTGCCCCGAGATGTTTGGAATTGACGGTTAAGTGAAATTAAATTGCAGAATTTCTGAAATAAGGCTGTGAATAGATCGGTTTTCTGTAAGATCAGGTGTCACTCGCAGGTCGCTCGATCTCGGCCACGGGTGCGCCTTTTGCAGGATTGAAGAACGGTGTCTCCTTCCAGCGGCCCGAGAGGCGCGCGGCCACAGTGCGGCGCAGGAACCGGCCCACCACGCGCCCGCCATGCACATGCCGGGACTTGCCGTCGGCGCCTTCCACGAAGCCTTCGGCGATGGTCGGCCCGAGCGGTTCGGCCGTCTCAAGCCGGTCGGTCAGCGCGCAGGCAAAGGGCAGCCTTGGCGTGGCCATGATGTTGAAGAGCTGTGTGTCACAGAAGCAGGGATACCAGCGCAGTATGCCCTTGCCGGTAAGGCACATGTGAACGGCGCCCTCGTCGATCTTCACCTTGTTGGGGGCCTCGCCATAGACCCACACCCTCGTCGCGGGTGCCGGGAATGCCGAAATGGGCGTTGGCGCGGCGGCAGTCGCCGCAATGGCAGTGCACATGGTGGGTGCAGACAAGACGGTCTATCGATAAGCCGCCCGCCGATCTTGCCACACCGGCAGGAAAAGCGGACGGTGGGTCGTCGCGGTCTCAGCTTGCCGCGACCCCCTTGACGGGTGCCTTGGGCACATCGCAATTGGCGTCGATGAAGTCCAGGACCAGTGGGCGGATCTTGTCGCGCCAGCTACGGCCGGCGAAGATGCCGTAATGGCCCGCGTTGGGCTCAAGGTAATTTGCCTTTTTCGAATCGGGCAGGCCCGTGCACAGATCGAGCGCGGCAACGCATTGCCCGGGGGCGGAGATATCGTCTTTCCCGCCCTCGACCGTCTTCACGGCGACGGTGGTGATCTTGCCGATATCGACCGGCTTGCCGTCCACGGTGAAGCGATTCTGCGCGATCTCGAGCCCCTTGAAGATGCGCTCGACGGTCGAAAGGTAGAACTCCGCCGTCATGTCCATCACGGCGAGATATTCATCGTAGAACTTGTTGTGCTTGTCGTGGTCCGAGGCCTCGCCCTTGGCCACGCGCAGCACCTGTTCGCTGAAGGCCTTGGCGTGTTTTTCGGCGTTCATGGCCATGAAGGACGACAGCTGCTGCAGGCCCGGATAGACCATGCGGCCCGCGCCTTCGTATTTGAAGCCGACACGTTGCAGCACATAGCGTTCGAGCTGACCCATGGTGACGCGACGGCCGAAGTCGGTGACATCCGTCGCGGCCGCGTCCGGGTCGATGGGCCCGCCGATCAGAGTGAGCGAGCGCGGTTGCGCCGCAGGCTCCTCCTCGGCGAGATAGGCGGTGGCGGCCAGCGCAAGAGGCGCGGGCTGACAGACGGCGATCACATGGGTGTCCGGGCCCATCTCACGCATGAAATCAACGAGGTAGAGGGTGTAGTCCTCGATGTCGAACTTGCCTGCGCTGACCGGGATGTCGCGCGCGTTGTGCCAGTCCGTGATGTAGACGTCGCAATCGGGCAGCAGGCTCAGCACCGTGGAGCGCAGGAGCGTCGCGTAATGCCCGGACATCGGCGCCACCAGCAGGACCTTGCGGCCCGTGGGCGCGCGGCCCTGCACGTTGAAGCGGATGAGGTCGCCGAAGGGGCGGGGCACGACCGTCTCGATGGAAACCGTGTGATCGCGCCCGTCATCGGCGGGGATGGAATAGATGCCCCAGTCGGGCTTGGCCACCATGCGCGCGAAGGTGCGTTCCGTGACCTCGCCCCATGCGGCGGTCAGCTGGATCATCGGATTGGCGAAGAGCCCAAGTTGCGGGTAGGAGCAAATGGCGCGTGCCGAGGACCCCATCCACTGATTGGTGATACGAAGGGATTCGAAAAGATCGTAGGTGAGAAGGTAGCGCATGCTCGTCTCCATCCTCGGACAAGGAGCGCGTGTTATAAGCCGCGCCGCCGGTCCGGTTCAATTGGTCGCTTTGCCCCCTCACCCCGGCAAAGTTAGGGTGGGGATGAACCAAAATCGGGACGAAATCAAGGTGACAGACAGTGACGACGCCATCGAAGCCGGGGAGCGCGACATGGGCGAGAACCTCGATCGGCTGAACCAGAACCTCGCACGGGTCGAGGAATTGTCGAAACGTCTGGTGGCCGCACTTGCCCAGCGGCACGCAGGCGACGTCGGTCTGGAGGGGCCGGGGCAGGACCTCTATCTCAAGGCCGGGATGGCCTATTGGAAAGAGGCGATGACCAACCCGGCCCGCCTGATGGAGCACCAGGTGCAGTACTGGGGCGAGACGCTCACGCATTTCCTCGAGATGCAGCAGAACATCAGCCACGGGCAGTTCACGGCGCCTGAAGACGCCCCCGAACTCGTGGGCGACAAGCGATTTTCTAACCCACTGTGGCGCACGCATCCCTACTTCAATTTCGTCAAGCACCAGTATCTTCTGGGCGCCAAGGCGATCGAGGAGGCCGTGAGCGAGTTGAAGGATCTCGACGAGACCGACAAGGCGCGGGTGGAGTTCTTCGCCAACCAGATGATCGACCTGTTTTCGCCCACCAACTACCTCGCCACCAATCCCGATGCGCTGGAACGCGCGGTGGAGACCGAGGGCGAAAGCCTCGTGCAGGGGCTGGAGAACATGGTGCGCGACATCGAGAGCCACCACGGTGAGCTTCTTCCGACGCTCGCCGACCCGAAGGCCTTCGAGGTGGGCGGAAACATCGCGACCACCGAAGGCTCGGTGGTGTTCCGCAACAGGATGATGGAGGTGATTCAGTACGCGCCCACCACCGAAACCGTGCACCGCACGCCGATGGTGATCTTCCCGCCCTGGATCAACAAGTTCTACATCATGGATCTCAAGCCGCAGAACAGCCTGATCCGCTGGGTCGTGGACCAGGGCTACACGCTTTTCGTCGTGAGCTGGAAGAACCCCGACGCGAGCTATGCCGATGTGGGGCTCGAGCAGTATGTCGAGGAAGGCTATCTCGAGGCCGTGCGGGTCGCCCGCGAGATTACCGGCGAGAAACAGGTCAACGCCATCGGCTACTGCATCGCTGGCACGACGCTCTCGGCGGTGCTGGCGCTTCTGAAAAAGCGCAAGGAAAAGCCCATCAAGTCGGCGACCTTCTTCACCACGCTCACCGATTTCTCGGTGCAGGGCGAATTCACGGTCTTCCTGCAGGACGATTTTGTCGACGCGATCGAGCGGCAGGTGGAGGCCGAGGGGCTTCTGGACAGTTACTACATGTCCAAGACCTTCTCGTTCCTGCGCGCCAAGGACCTCATCTACGGCCCTGCAGTGCGGAGCTACATGATGGGCGAGGCGCCGCCGGCCTTCGACCTGCTCTACTGGAACGGCGATTCGACGAATCTGCCAGGCCGGATGGCGGTCCAGTATCTGCGCGGCCTCTGCCAGGGCAACCAGTTGAGCGAGGGAACGCTGGAATTGTTCGGCGAGACGCTTTCCGTCAAGGACGTTGACGTACCGGTCTATGCGGTCGCCTGCGAGACAGACCACATCGCGGCGTGGAAGGACAGCTTCCGCGGGGTGGCGCAGATGGGGTCGAGGAACAAGACCTTCGTGTTGTCAGAATCCGGCCATATCGCGGGGATCGTCAATCCGCCGTCGAAGAAGAAATACGGCCACTACACGAACCCGGAAGTGTCGGGCATGCCTGAGGCATGGCTTGCTGCAGCGCAGTACAACGAAGGGTCATGGTGGCCGCGCTGGGAAAGCTGGCTGGCGAGTCGGTCGGGCAGGCAGGTGCCGGCGCGCGTGCCGGGCGAGGCCGGCTACGAGGTGCTCGCGTCCGCCCCTGGGACTTACGTTCTCGAACGGACAATCGCTTGATTTACCTTGGGTAAGCCAAGGCAATCGAAAATTATGCTGCAGTGCAGAAAAAGTATTGACTTTCTGCACTGCAGCATTCATATTCCCATCATCGCAGCAAGGACCGCAAGGCGCGGTCAAAGGAGAAGACCGATGGCCAAGAACCCTGACTACAGCAAGATGATGTCGGAAATGATGTCGTCCTTCCCGATGGACATGACCGCATTCAACGACGCTTTCAAATCCTCCGCCGCCATGGGCGACAAGATGGCGAAGGTCGCCCTCGACGCCGCGGAGAAGTCCACCGAGATCTCCTCGAAGTGGACAAAGGACACGCTCTCCAAGGTAGGCGACATGACCTCAGCCAAGGCAGAGCCGACCGACTACACCAAGGCGATGACCGATTTCGCGTCCGCCCAGGCCGAGATGACTGCCGAAACCATGGCCGCCTTCGCCGAAGTCGCGAAGAAGGTCCAGATGGAAACGGTCGAGCTGATGATGGCTGCCGGCAAGGAAGCCACCGAAGAGGCAACCGCGGCCGTCAAGAAGGCCACCGCGGAAGTGACCTCGGTCGCCAAGAAAGCCGCCGCGAAGTAATCTCGCGACAGGACACGGGTTTCGTGTCGACGTCCTCCCCGTCGGCATGAATACCGGAGGGCGGGTCCATTACAGGGCCCGCCCTTCTTCTATATGATTGCACTGCAGAACCCGATTGCTTTTTGCCCGCAAGGGGCTAGGCTACGCGATGCTGCACCGCAGGAAAGGGAGGCCGCCATGGCGACCGGAAACGCGAAGGCCAAAGCGTCTGCCGATGACGCACTGTTGATCAAGCGCTACGCAAGCCGTCGCCTCTACAATACCGAAACCTCGGACTATGTGACACTCGAGGATATCGCAGGATTCATCCGCGAAGGCCGCGAGGTGAAGATCGTCGATCTGAAATCCGGCGACGACCTGACGCGCCAGTATCTCCTGCAGATCATAGCCGAGCATGAAAGCCGCGGTGAGAGCGTTCTGCCAATCGCGGTGCTGACCGATCTCGTGCGCAGCTATTCCACGCAGGCGCAATCGGTCGTGCCCGACTTTCTGACCATGAGTTTCGAGATGCTCAAGCAGGGCCAGTCGAAGATGGTCGAGAACATGACGGCGATAAACCCGATGGCCTCAATGCCCGGCTTCGACGCGATGCGCGCGCAACAGGAGGCATTCTTCAAGGCGATGACGGGTGGCATGGGGCAGACCTGGTCGGGCCCCTCCCATGACGACAGTGAAGAAGTCGCCAGCCCCACCGACAGCAGCGCCGAGGATGAGTTGAGCGATATCAAGAAGCAGCTTGCCGAGCTTCAGTCGAAGCTCAGCAAGATGTGATCCCGCGCGGTCTAGGTGCCGTAGGCGCGGGTTTCTTCCCCCATCACATCCTCCGCCGCCCCGATCAGGGCGCCAGCGATGAAGTCCAGATCGGGTTTCTGCAGTCGCGCGGGCAGGCGCACGTCGCACGCGCGCATCAGCATGGCGCGGGTCTGTGGCAGCTCGGCGCGCTCGCCGGGGATGAAGTTCCAGTTCCAGAAGGCCCGTGCATTGTCGGTCGACAGGCCGAAGACCTGAACCTTGACGCCACGCGCCGCGGCGGCATCCGCGAAGGCGCGGGCGTGATCGTCGGTTGGCATGTCGACGAGGTTGAACTGGATCGAGTCCGGTGCACGCTCTTCGGGGCCGAGCGGATCGGGAACGTCGATCCAGACCGAGGTGTTCAGCAGGTCGGCCACGTAGTCGTGGTTGGTCCGCCCGTCGCGCACCCGACGCGCGACCTCGGGCAGTTGCGGGCGGATCACGGCAGCCGAAAGGTTCTGCATCCGCATGTTGTAGAGCGGCAGCATGTTTTGCCAGCGCGCGAAGGCGAGCTCGAGCTCGGGATCGTTCTGACCGTCGGGGCCCCCGTTCTTCACGGCATGCTTCTTCCAGTTGTGCTCATAGGCGCCCGACATGATCACGGCGCGCGCCACGAGGTCGGCATCGTCGGTGATCAGGATGCCGCCCTCGCCGGCATTCACCAGCTTGTAGGACTGGAACGAGAAGCAGCCGATGGCGCCGATCGTACCGATCTTGCGCCCGTGCCAGAGCGTGCCGAGCGAATGGGCCGCGTCCTCGATGACGGGTATGCCGCGCGCCTCGGCAAGCGCCATTATCGCGTCCATGTCCGAGGTGTGGCCGCGCATGTGGCTGATGATGACGGCGGAGATGTCGTCGTCGAGTCTTGCCGCGAAATCGTCGATGTCGATGCGGTAGTTTTCGGCCACCTCGACAAGAACGGGCTGGCAGTTGGCGTGCACGACGGCCGAGGGCACGGCGGCGAAGGTGAAGGCCGGGATCAGAACCCGCGCGCCGGGGGCGAGGTCCAGCGCCCGCAGGCTGAGGAAGATCGCGGCCGAGCAGGAGGACACGGCCAGTGCATATTTCGACCCCATCAGGTCAGCGAATTCGCGCTCCAGCAGAGCCACCGGCGCGTCCTCGGGCGCGGTGTAGCGGAACAGGTCGCCAGACTGCAGAAGGCGGTCGATCTCCGCTCGTGCTGCCGCGGGGATGGGTTCGGCGTCGTAGACGTTGGGGGCAACGCTGTTTGCGGGCGCCATGGTTTCACCTTTTTGAAATGTCCCATTTCGGAAATCTTAACCTGTGAGACCGCAGGAATCCAGTCTGCGGTTGCCGCGGCCAAAACCTGTCGCATGTGTGCCACGGGGGTGGGTTCTCTGGTCGAAAAACCGCGGTTTTTCGCGCCTATAGCCCGATGCGGTCACGCAGCGCGTACCAGGTCATCGCCAGCGTCAGGAGCGGCGCGCGCAAGGCCATGCCGCCGGGAAAACGCGGCACGGGGAGCGTCTCGAACGTCGCCAGCCCTTTGTCCTGGCCCAGCACCGCCTCGGCCATGACGCGGCCGGCCATGCCAGAAAGCGCCACGCCGTGGCCGGAGAAACCCGCGCCGGACAAGATGTTCGCGCCCACCCGCGCCACATGAGGCAGACGCGTCATGGTAATGCCCAGCGATCCGCCCCAGACATGGGAGATGCCCACACCCTTCAGTTGCGGAAATAGCCGTTCCATCCGCGCGACGAGCGCCGTGGAGATGTCGGCGGGAAAGCCGATCCCGTAGCTTTCGCGCCCGCCGAACAGGAACCGTCGGTCGGCGCTGAACCGGTAGTAGTTCACGACGAATTTCGAATCCGCCACGCAGATATCCTGGGCCAGTACCTCCTGCCAGCGGTCGGGCAGGGGCTCGGTCGCGGCGATGAAGGAGTTGATCGGCATGACCTTCCTGTTCACCGCAGGAAGGATATCCGGCAGGTATCCGTTGCCCGCGACGATGGCGTGGCCCGCCGTGACCTGACCCTCGCGCGTGGTCAGCACGACGTGGCGGCCCTCGGTGACCCGTGTCACCTCGCTCAACTCATGGATGACGGCGCCGGCGGCCTCGGCCTCTCGCGCGAGTGCTCTCGCATAGGCCAGCGGGTGGACGTGCCCTCCGCCCCGGTCGAGAAGTCCCCCGGCGTAGTGCGGCGACCTGACGAGTTCGGAGAAGTCCGGAGGATCCATTACCTCGAGCCTGTAGCCATAGCGGTTCTCGAGGAACGCGGCCTCGTCGCGCAGCTCCGCGACCGCATGCGGGCTGTATTCGGCGAAGGCCGAACCGGGCCGGTAGCTGGCCTCGGGCGCGTGGGTCTTGCAGAAGTGGCGCAACTGCGCGCGGGCCTCCTCGGCCAGCTCCCAGAGTGCGTGGGCACGTGTTTCGCCCAGTTGCGCCTCGAGCTTCTGCTGCGACTGGTTGAAGCCGAGATTGACCTGCCCGCCGTTCCGTCCCGACGCGCCGAAGCCTACGCGGTGGGCGTCGAGCACGACGACAGAGCGCCCCGCGCGCGCCAGCGTCAGTGCGGCCCAGAGCCCAGTGAAACCCGCACCGAGGATGGCCACATCCGCCGTGACGTCGCCCTTGAGGGGCGCGCGCTCGCGGTCGGGCGGCAGGCTGGCGGCGTACCAGGACGGGGCGTGCTTCCCGGGCGCGTCGTTGCGATACAGCGCGGTCATGGGGCGCGCTCAGACGTTCATCAGCAGGTGTTCACGCTCCCACGGGCTGATGACCTGCAGGAATTCGCTGTATTCGAGGGACTTCACCGCCGTGTAGACCTTGCAGAACTCAGGCCCCAGAACGTCGGCGATGGCCGTGTCTGCGTTGAACAGCTCCAGCGCGCTGTCGAGGCCCTTGGGGATGTCGTCGCCGCCGGTATAGGCATCGCCCGTGAAGGCCTCCGCGGGCGCGATCTGCTCCACCAGTCCGAGATATCCGCAGGCCAGCGACGCGGCGATCCCCAGATAGGGGTTGCAGTCCATGCCCGGCAGGCGGTTCTCGAGCCGGCGCGAGGCGGTGTCGGAGACCGGAACGCGCAGGCCCGTCGTACGGTTGTCGCGCCCCCAATGAAGGTTGATCGGTGCCGCGAAGTCGCGGACGTAGCGGCGGTAGCTGTTCACGTAAGGCGCCAGCAGCGCGATGGCCGAGGGCAGGTGCCGTTGCATCCCGCCAATGAAATGCAGGAATGCCTCGGTCTCGGACCCGTCGGCACTCGAAAAGATGTTCTGGCCTGACTGGGTGTCGACCACGGAGTGATGGATGTGCATCGCGCTGCCGGGTTCGCCCTCGATCGGTTTGGCCATGAAGGTGGCGTAGCAGTCGTGGCGCAGGGCGGCTTCCCGGATCATTCGCTTGAAATAGAAAATCTCGTCGGCCAGCCGGACCGGGTCGCCGTGGCGCAGGTTGAGCTCGATCTGTCCCGCACCGCCTTCGTGGAGGATGCCGTCGATCTCCAGCCCCTGTGCCTCGGCGAAGTCGTAGATGTCGTCGATGACGGGTCCGTATTCGTCCACGGCGCTCATGGAATAGGCCTGCCGCGCGGCGGCGCGACGGCCCGAGCGTCCCATGGGCGGCTCGATCGCTCGGGCCGGGTCGGTGTTGGGGGCTACGAGATAGAACTCCATCTCGGGGGCGACGACAGGGGTCCAACCGCGCGCCTGGTAAAGGCCGACGACGCGTTTGAGGACATTGCGCGGCGCGAAGGGCACGGGGGTGCCGTCCTGAAGCGCGATGTCGTGGATGACCTGAAGCGTCCAGTCCGCCGTCCATGGCGCCGGGCTCGCGGTCGAGAAATCCGGGGTCAGGACCATGTCGGGCTCGGTATACCCGTCGTCCACGGCCTCGGCCCAGTCGCCCGTGATGGTCTGGAAGAAGATCGAGTTGGGCAGGTAGAAATGCGTCTGCGCGGCGAATTTCGAGCCCGGCATCGCCTTGCCGCGCGCCACTCCCGCCAGATCGGCCACGATACATTCGACCTCGTCGATGGACCGCCCTTCGAGGTAAAGCTGGGCCACCTCCGGAAGCTTTGCCCGCAGATCCGTGACACTGGTCATGCGGTGGCAGGCTCGAGGCGCGACATGGCGCGTTCTACGGGTGTTCCCCGCAGCACCTCGGCGATCCAGTCGGCCGCGCGGTCCGCGTCGTTCTCCGTGTCAAGCTCGGCGATGGCGGCCTCCAGTTCCTCAGGCGCAAGATGCGTGCCGCGAAGCCGCAGAAGGTAGGCCATGAAGCCCGCCTCGATCTCGGGATGCGGCTGCACCGTCAGAATATGATCGCCATAGGCCAGCACCGCGTACTGGGTAAAGTCGTTGCCGCCCAGATACTCGGCCTCCGCAGGGGGCTCGATCACCTGGTCCTGGTGGGCCGCATTCATCGCCAGCGTCTGACCGGCGATCTTGTAGTCCCACCGGCCGAGCGCCCAGCCGCCTTCGTATTTCTCCACACGGCCGCCGAAGGCCTGCGCCACGATCTGGTGGCCGAAGCAAATCCCCACCAGCGGCCGGCCCGCGTCACGGATCTCGCGGATGAGACGTTCCAGAGGGGCGATCCATGGCCGGTCCTCGTAGACGCCGTGGGGCGAGCCGGTGATAAGCCACGCATCCGCCGCATCGGGGCTTTCGGGGAACTCTCCATCGACCACCATCCAGACGCGCTGCTCGAAGCCCCGCGGTTGGAACAGGCGCGCGAACATATCGGGGTATCCGCCGTAAAGCGCGCGCGCCTCATCGGACACGCGGCCTGTCTGCAGTATGCCAAGGATCATCGGGGTCACTCGTGCTTGTCCGGCCAAAGCTAGGCGCGCCTGTGTCGCGGCACAAGAGGCCACTGGGCCCTTGGGCGAACAGCGAAGCTGTGTTCCACTAGGTGCGATGGCGTATGGAGGCGCAAATGAAAGTCGCAATCATCGGGGCTGGAATGGTGGGGTCGGCCGCAGGCTTCGCGCTGATCCTCAAAGGGATCGCGAAGGAGCTTGTCCTGGTCGATATCGACGAGGCCCGCGCCCGTGCGGAAGCCGAGGATATCGCCCACGCCGTGCCTTTCTCCGCCCCTGCCGTGGTGCGCCATGGCGGCTATTCGGATATCACCGGCGCGGGGGTGGTGATCCTCGCCTGCGGGGTGTCGCAAAAACCCGGCGAGACGCGTCTTGCGCTGCTGGAACGCAATGCCGAGGTCTTCCGCGACGTCGTGGGCGAGGTCATGGCGGTCTGCCCAGACGCGGTGCTTCTGGTGGCCTCGAACCCGGTCGACATCATGGGCCAGATCACGGCGCGGATTTCCGGCCTGCCGCCAGGTCAGGTGATTGGCTCGGGCACGATCCTCGACACGGCGCGGTTCCGTTGGCTTCTGGGGCGGCATCTGGGCATCTCGTCCAACTCCGTCCATGCCTACGTGCTTGGCGAACATGGCGACAGCGAGGTTCTGGCATGGTCGAACGCGCGGGCGGGATCGGTGCCGCTGACGGGGTTCGCAGCGCAAATCGGATCGGCGCTGACGGCGGATGTGCGCGCGCGCATCGACAAGGGCGTGCGCAACGCGGCCTACACGATCATCGAGGGCAAGGGCGCGACATGGTACGGGATCGGCGGCGGGCTTTCGCGGATCGTGGGCGCGATCGCGGGCGACGAACAGGCGGTGCTGTCGGTCTCGACGGTCGAGAGCGAGGTGCTGGGCGTCCCGGACGTGGCCCTGTCGCTGCCGCGTCTGGTGGGCCGGGGCGGCGTGTCGGCCACGCTCTGGCCGGATCTGGACGCTGACGAAACCGAGAAGCTGCGTGCATCTGCCGCGACGCTCAAGGGGTTCGTGGACCAGCTTGACCTCTGAGCCGCGCAAACTTCAGACTGTGTCGAGGTAAAGGTCCCGGCGCTCGGTGTCCGACAACTCTCCCATGTAGTGCAGTTCCTGCCGTTTGGTGGCGAGCATGTTGTCGATCAGGCCCGGGGTGAAGATGCGGCGTATCTCCGGCGCCTCCGCGAAGGCCGCGATGGCCGCGCCCCATGTCTGGGGGAGCTGCGGCAGGTCCTGCGCATAGGCGTTGCCGGTGATCGGCGGGGGCGGTGTCTCGTGATCCTCCAGCCCGTTCAGTGCCGCGCCGAGGATCGCGGCGATCAGCAGATAGGGGTTGATGTCGCCACCCGCGACACGGTGCTCGATGCGCCGCGCGGCCGGTGCGCCCGAAGGCACCCGCAGCGCCGCCGTGCGGTTCTCATGCGCCCACGCCACGGCGGTGGGCGCATGGGCGCCGGGGACGAAACGGTCGTAACTGGTGGCGTGCGGCGCGAAGACCAGCGTCGATCCCGGCATCGCCGCGAGGCAGCCCGAAATCGCATGGCCCAGCAGGTCCGCCCCACCCTCGTGGCGTTCGTCGAAGATGTTCGCGCCATCGCTGTCGATCACCGAGAAATGGGTGTGCAGCCCGTTGCCGGCATAATCCTCGTAGGGTTTGGCCATGAAGCTCGCCGCCACCCCGTGTTCGCGCGCCAGCCCCTTGACCAGCAGCTTGAACAGCCACGCATCGTCGGCGGCTTTCAGGGCGTCGGGCTGGTGCATCAGGTTGACCTCGAACTGGCCGGGGCCCGCCTCCGAGATCGTGGTGTCGGCGGGGATGTCCATGGCCTCGCAAGCCTCGTAGAGGCGGGTGAAGAACCCGTCCCAGGCATCGAGCTGGCGCAGCGCGAGGATCTCGGCGTGATGCCTGCGCTTGCCGGAGCGGGGGGATGGCGGCACGCGCGGTTCGCGGCCCCGGTCGTCGATGAGGTAGAATTCGAGCTCCGTGGCGACGACAGGGGTCAGACCCAGCGCGGTGTAACGGTGGATGACGCGCGCCAGCGCCTGACGGGGGTCGCCGTCATAGGGGCGGCCGTCCTCGTGGAACATCCAGACCGGCAGAAGCGCCGTGGGGGAGGTCAGCCACGGGACCGGAAGGAGGCCGCGTTCGGTGGGTTTCAGAACGCCATCGGGGTCGCCCGCGTGGAAGACGAGCGGGCTGCCTTCGATATCCTCGCCCCAGATATCGAGGTTCAGGACGGAGAAGGGAAACCGCGTCCCCTCCGCCAGCGCCTTGTCGGCATAGCGTCGCGCGATGCGTTTACCCCGCGCCTGGCCGTTGAGATCGGCGGTGACCGTGCGGATGGAGGTGATGTCGGGATGGGCGTCGAGATAGCTCACCGGATGACCTGCGGGCGGTAGCGAAGGCGCGGGCGGGCGTCCTGCGGCAAGTGGCGGTTGAGGCGTGTGTTGATGGCGCTGAAGCCCCAGATGATCATCAGCGTGAAGACCACGAAATAGATCGCCACGATGGGGTAGGGGACGAAGGGGTTGAACGTCCGGTCCGCGAAATAGCTGGCGTAGTAAAGCGCATCGCCCCGTTGCTGGAACGCAGGGAAGGACGAGAAGAACACGAGCGCCGTGGAGTGAAAGAGGAATATCGCCTCATTGGTGTAGGCGGGCCACGCGAGCCGCATCGTGGTGGGGAAGGTGACGCGGCGGAATTTCTTCCAGCCGGTCATCCCGTAGGCATCGGCGGCCTCCAGATCGCCCTTGGGCACGGAGCGGAGCGCGCCGTAGAAGATTTCGGCGGAATAGGCGGAGGTGTTGAGCCACAGCACGATCAGCGCGCCCAGCCAGGCGCGGGCGAGCCAGCGGGTCTCGGCCTCGATGGCGACGCCGAGGAGGGTAAACTCGAAGCCCAGCCGTGGCAGCAGGACGAAGGCCTCGTAGGCCATGAAGAACTGGATGAAGAGCGGCGAGCCCCGGAAGACGAAGATGAACCACTCGGCGGGCTTGCGCAACGCGCGCCGGGGGGAGGCCTTGGCGACAGCGAGTGCGACGGCGAAGAAGAAGCCCAGACCGAGGGCCAACACGGCGAAGTAGATGTTCCAGATCATGCCGGAGCCGATCAGCACCACCTGTTCGCAGATGCCGATATCCGAGCGCGGCAGCAGGCGTTCCCCGATGCCGATGGCGCGCAGGGCATAGGCCTGGATTGCGTCAGCGCAGGTCACGCCGAGGCCCTCCGCAGATCTTCGCCCGCCGCCGTTGCTTGGCCGTGGCTGAGCCGCGCGGTGAGGCGGGAAAGCACGATCTCGGAGACCCGGGTGAATGCGAGGTAGAAGATCAGGAGCCCCAGGAAGTACCAGAACCGCCAGTCGGGATGGGGGTATTGGAACGCGGAGGTGCGGGAGCCGCCCAGTTCGCGGGCCCAGTAGACGATGTCTTCGATCCCCAGAAGGAACAGAAGCGGCGTGGCCTTGATCAGGATCATCCAGATATTGCTGAGCCCGGGCAGCGCGTAGACCCACATCTGCGGCACGAGGATGCGCCAGAAGACCTGGGTCCGCGTCATGCCATAGGCTTCGGCGGTCTCCAGCTGGGGGCGGGGCACGGCGCGCATGGCGCCATAGAGGACATTGCCGCAAAACGCGCCGAAGACGATGGCGTAGGTGAAGACGGCAAGCGCGAAGCCGTAGATCTCATGCACCAATTGCGGCGCGCCGGATTGGGGCGTACGGGCCTCGGGGCAGACGATGAAATTCGCGCCCTGCCGGATGGGGTCGGTCCAGTCGGGGCAGACCACCGAATGGCGCAGGTACTCGATGCCCTGATCCAGCACGAGGATGAAGAACAGGAAAAAGACGATGTCCGGCACGCCGCGCACCATGGCCGTGTAGAGCTTGCCCAGCCAGCTGACGGGCGGGATGGTCGAGCGGGATGCTGCTGCGGCGGCGAAACCGAAGGCGAGTGCCGTGGGCGCGGTGACGGCGAGCAGCGCGAAGACCACCAGGAACGACTGGTAGAACAGGAAATGCGCGCCGTTGGTCAGGTAGCAGCTGAACCAGCGGAATGTGTCGAGCGTGTCGGGGTCGGTGCAGAACTCGAACATGGGCCCCTTCCGGCCGGCGGCGCGCTGTGCGTATTTTTGGAAAGATGAAGGGGCAGGGGCGCGCGACAGCGCCCCCGCCCGGGATGCCTTACCAGGTTGCGGCCTCGTCGCCGAACCATTCGACGATCAGCGCGTTGAGCGTGCCGTCTTCCTTCATCGAGGTGATGGCCGCGTCGAAGGCCGCCAGCCGCTCGTCGCCCTCGCGCATGCCCATGCCGACGCCGCCGCCAAGCTGGACCGGATCGAGGACGATCATCAGGTCCGGGTCCTCCGCCGCGATCGGGATCAGGTAGTCGCCATCGGCGAAGACCGCGTCCGCCTCGCCGTTGCGCACGGCGGCGACGGTTTCATCGGGGGTGGCGAACTCGATGAGAGTCGCGCCGGTCTCGGCCGCGATATAACCCGCCTGGATCGTGTTGGTCTGGGCCGCCACGACAGCGCCGTCGAGGTCGATATCCTCGGACATGCCGACGAAGAGCGAGGAGGCCGGCGGGATGTAGGGCTGGGTGAAATCGATGACCTCGTCACGCTCGGGCGTGATCGACATGCCCGCGATGATGGTGTCGTAATTGCCCGAGGTGAGGTTGGGGATGATCGAATCCCAGTCGTTCGTCACCCATTCGCAGGACAGTTCGGCACGCGCGCAGATCTCGTCGCCAAGATCACGTTCGAAGCCGTCGACCTCGCCGTTGTCGTTGATGAAGTTGTACGGAGGGTAGGCGCCTTCGGTGCCCATGCGCACGACATCCTGGGCGGACGCGATGCCTGCGCCGAGGGCAAGGATGCTGGCCGAAAGGATAAGAGGTTTCATGGAATTGCTCCCTGTTTTCTGTTGGAGGTTGGTTTCAGGCCGCCTGGCTGTGGCTGAGGAACTGCCGCAGGCGGTCTGATCTGGGGTTGTTGAACAGCTCGTCGGGCGGGCCCTCTTCCTCGACCAGGCCCTGGTGCAGGAAGACGACCCGGTCCGACAGGTCGCGCGCCATGCGCATGTCATGGGTCACCAGCAGCATGGTGCGCCCTTCTTCCGCCAGCCCGCGTATGACGCGCACGACCTCCTGTTCGAGCTCGGGGTCGAGGGCGGAAGTGGGCTCGTCGAACAGCAGCGCGCGCGGTTCCATGCAGAGCGCGCGTGCGATGGCCGCGCGCTGCTGCTGCCCGCCGGAAAGCTGCGCGGGGTAGGCGTCGCACTTCTCGTGGATGCCGACCTTGTCGAGGATGCGGCGAGCGCGGTTCTCGACCTCGGCCTTGTCCTGTTTCAGGACGGTGACGGGCGCCTCCATCACGTTTTGCAGGATCGTCAGATGCGCCCAGAGGTTGAACTGCTGGAACACCATCGACAGGTTCGTGCGGATGCGCTGGACCTGCAGGGCATCGGCGGGCCGTCTCGCATATCCCGTTCCACGCCATTTTACCGGCTCGCCCTCGAAAAGGATATCGCCTTGCTGGCTGTCCTCCAGCAAGTTGGCGCAGCGCAGAAGCGTCGATTTGCCGGAACCCGAAGAGCCGATCAGCGATACCACGTCACCGGCTCGCGCCGTCATGTCCACGCCGCGCAGGACGTGCAACTCGCCGAAGCTCTTGTGCAGTCCTGTTATGTCGATCACCGGCGTCGATTGGTCGGTCACGTTTGAGTGGTCCCCCTGAGGCGTGTGGATTTGTGACCAAATTGGCATGAATTGCAACGGGGCAGGGCCGCGCAGTGGCAAGGAAAGTGCCGTGGAAATCGTCAAACGCCTAAGGATCGGGCAGTGCAAGATACTCCTTCGCCGGAATTCGGGCGAGGCCGACAAGGCCGAGCCGTGCACGGTCCGGAGGTGACAGTGCGGCGATGGCGGCGCGGGCCGCCTCGAAGATCGGCGTGGGGTCGCTGTCGGCGCGGGTGATCAGCGGCAGACCGGGGCGCGGCGCGGTGGCGTGGACGATCCTGAGGCCGGTCGTCTCCGAGGCGGCCGCGAGGTGCCGGTAGGTCACCGCGTCGATGGCGGCGAAATCCGCACGCGCCTCGCGCACGGCCAGGATCGAGGCGCGGTGGCTGCCGGTCTCGAGCTTCGCGCCGCCCAGCACCTCCGGCGCCTCCGCAGCCAGCGCGGCCCAGCCCGATTGCGAGCCGGGATCGTTGAAGGCGAAGCGTGCGCCGCGAAAGGCCGTCAGTTCCGTACGGGGATCATCGATCCGCGCGACGACGAAGCTACGGTAATGGGCCGGGGGACAGCCCTCCACGCCGTAATCGGGGGTGCCGACCAGCTGCACCTTCCCGTGCAGGAATGTCTTGTAGGGACGCCCGCAGGTCTGCGACAGCAAAAGGTCCGGGTCCGTCCAATGGGCCATGAGGTCGCCCGGCGCGCGGGTCAGACGCTCGGGCGCGTCGAAACCGGTCTTCCGCAACCTGTCCCTGATCCCGGCCCAGAGCCGCGCTTCGGCGGCCTCCGTGGCCGGAAAGGCGTACATCGGAAGCGATGCGATCATCCGCCGGCGGCTTCGACCCGTTTGCGGGCAAGGTTCGAATCCCGGTCGTTCACGCCCAGCATCGGCGCCACGAGGCGCAGGATCGCGTCCTCCTCATGGTCGCGTTCGCCATCCGCAAGCACGATCTCCCAGAGCGACTCGACCACCTTGAGCCGGTCGTCATAGGGCACCGCATCCTTGATCGCGCGGGTAAAGCGGACCGTGTCGGGGGCTTCCGCCTCCAGCCGCTCGGCCTCACCGCGCAGCTTCGTCACCTCGAAGGGAGACAGCGCGTAGCGCTTGGCCAGCACCGCATCGATCCGGTCGATTTCGACGCCTTCGTAGTCGCCATCGGAGCGCGCGATGCGCACCAAGAGGGCCGCCAGCGCAAGGCGCGCGTCGTCGAAGGGAAGCGGTTCGGGTTCGGGGGCCGTCAGCCGGCGCAGGAGATCACCAATCATGGCAAGCCATATAGGGGCCGTCGCCCAAATGGGAAAGATGGCCCGCGTCCGGGCACGCGATCAGGCCTCCGGGATGCGTATCCTGCCCTTGGCGATCTTCACGGCGCTGCCGGCCACACGGATGGCGGTGATGGCGCCAGCCGAAACATCGACGGACAGGCGCAGGTTGGAGGGGCGGCCCATCTCCACGCCCTGCCGCAAGGTCCAGACCGAGGTGCCCTCGGACAGGGCGCCGGTGGCAAGAAGCTGGCCTGCGAGGATCGCCGTGGCCGAGCCGGTGGCGGGGTCCTCGGGGATGCCGGCGGGCGGGTCGAACATGCGCGCCTGTATGGAGGCCGGGCCGATTCGGACATAGGCGTAGATCGCGCCGGTGTCGCCGGCGGTCTCGCGCGTTTTCGTGAAGGCCGGCTCGCAGATTTGGGCGCGCGCAAGGGCGTCGAGATCGGTGAGTTCGACGTAGAAAAAACTCGGGCCACCCTCGAAATTGCCCAGCGGCGTGGGGGCGAGATCCTGTTCGGTCAGACCGAGGGCGGCTGCCATCGTCGCCCGGCCCGGCGTCGCGGGCAGGGCGCGGGGCAGTTTCGGCGCGGTGAACTCCGCCTGCACTGTCGGCCCGTCGCGGGTCAGCGTCACGGGCACAAGGCCCGCGACCTCCTCCAGCGTCACAAGCGCCGCGTCATCGCCTGCCAGATGGATCGCGCAGCCGATGGTCGGATGGCCCGCGAAGGGGATCTCGGCAGTGGGAAAGAAGATGCGCACCTTGGCGGAATGGGCCGGGTCCTCGGGTGTCTGGACGAAGATTGTCTCGGACAGGTTGAACTGCCGCGCGACGGTCTGCATCTGCGCCGTGCTCAGCCCGTCGGCCTCCTCCACGATGGCCAGCGGATTGCCGGTGAAGGGCTGCGAGGTGAAGACATCGTAGACGTGAAATGGCAGCATGGCGGCGCGGGCTCCGGGCGGATGGGGTCACCGTGACGCAAGCACCGGGGTGCGGGATTGGCAAGGGCCGGGGCGATGAGAATCTTTGACAGGGGCGATGACGGGTTTTAATAACTGAACAAGCGTTCAATTAAGGGAGGGCGGGGACCATGTTCATGGCCTCGATGACGTTCGATCTTGGCGACGACGTGAACAGCCTGCGCGAGATGGTGCATCGCTGGGCGCAGGAGCGCGTGAAACCGATGGCCGCCGAGGTCGACAGGACCAACGCGTTCCCAAACGAGCTTTGGCCCGAGATGGGGGACCTTGGGCTATTGGGCATCACGGTCGACGAGAAATACGGCGGCGCCGGCATGGGCTATCTCGCGCATACCGTCGCGGTGGAAGAGATCAGCCGCGCCTCGGCCTCCATCGGCCTCAGCTACGGCGCGCATTCCAACCTCTGCGTGAACCAGATCAAGCTGAACGGCACGGAAGAGCAGAAGGCGAAATACCTGCCCGGTCTGATCTCGGGGCAGCATGTGGGCGCACTGGCCATGTCCGAGGCCGGGGCCGGTTCCGACGTCGTGGGCATGAAGCTCCGCGCCGAAAAGCGCAACGACCGCTACGTTCTGAACGGGACCAAATACTGGATCACGAACGGGCCAGATGCCGACACGCTGGTGGTCTATGCCAAGACCGACCCGGATGCGGGATCCAAGGGGATCACGGCCTTCATCGTCGAGAAATCCATGAAAGGCTTCTCCACCTCGCCGCATTTCGACAAGCTCGGCATGCGCGGGTCGAACACCGCCGAGCTGATCTTCGAGGATGTCGAGGTGCCCTTCGAGAACGTCCTTGGCGAGGAGGGGCGCGGGGTCGCCGTGCTGATGTCGGGCCTCGATTACGAGCGTGTCGTCCTGTCCGGCGTCAATATCGGGATCATGGCCGGCTGCCTCGACGAGGTCATGCCCTACATGGTCGAGCGCAAGCAGTTCGGGCAGCCTGTGGGCAATTTCCAGCTGATGCAGGGCAAGATCGCGGACATGTATACCGCGATGAATTCGGCCCGCGCCTATGCCTACGAGGTCGCCAAGGCCTGCGACCGGGGCGCAGTCACGCGGCAGGACGCGGCGGCCTGCGTGCTCTATGCCTCGGAAGAGGGGATGAAGGTCGCCCACCAGGCCGTGCAGGCGATGGGCGGCGCGGGCTTCCTGAACGACAGCCCCGTGGCCCGCATGTTCCGCGACGCCAAGCTGATGGAAATCGGCGCGGGCACGTCGGAGATCCGGCGCATGCTGGTGGGACGGGAACTCATGAGCGCCATGGGCTGACGGAGGGTTTTGCGGGTCATGGAATCGCTGCCGGAAATAAGCGCAACGGAAGGCATCCTGCACACGGAACTGCAGGGTCTGGTGCTGGTCCTGGAATGGATGGCCGCGCTCATCGCGCTGCTGGCCATTCTGGTGATGCTGATAGGAACCGTGCGCTTTCTTCTTGGCTTCATCCGCGCCGAAACCCTGAAAACCGAGGCCAACCGGGCCCGCATCATCAACCGCGAGCGGGTGGAGCTTGGCCGCTACATCCTGTCGGGGCTGGAACTGTTCATCGTCTCCGACATCATTCACACCGCGCTCAGCCTCGCGCTGGGCGACCTGCTGTTTCTCGCGCTGCTCGTCGCGATCCGCTCGGCAATCAGCTACTTCCTCGACATGGAAATCAGCGAGATCAAGGAGGACCCGGAACGATGACCGGGACGCAGCGGATCAGCCTTGTGGCCCTCGTGGCGCTGGCGTTCTGCGCCGGGCTCCTGTGGTGGGTGCGCAGCGTGCCGCCCTCCGAGACGGCGATCATCGATGCCGCGGCGGCCGACTATGTCGCCCGGACCGGCGGGGCGCACACCGATTGCGCGGCCCGGCCCTCGGCCCTGCCGGAGGTCCGGCTCGTGGTGATCTGCGCCGAGGGCGCTTGGGTCGCCGCCTTCGACGATTACGGCCGCCCCGTGACGATCGACCCGGAAAAGCTGGAGGAGGAACCCCTGACATGAGCGCGTTCGCCGATCTCGAAGCCGTCTACGTCAACACGTCCCTGAAGAAGACCGCCGGCCAAAGCCACACGCGGCTTCTGATGAACGCATCGGCGGCGATCATGGAAAAGCAGGGCGTTTCGGTACGTCATCTCCACATGCTCGATCATGAGGTGCCGCCAGGCGTCTATCCGGACATGACCGAACATGGCTGGGACCGCGACGACTGGCCGATCCTTTGGGAGCATATCCTCGCCGCCGATATCCTCGTGGTCGGCACACCTCTCTGGCTGGGCGAGGAAAGCTCCGTCTGTCGGGTCCTGATCGAGCGGCTCTACGCCATGTCGGGGATGCTGAACGACAAGGGGCAGTCGGTCTTCTACGGCAAGGTGGGCGGCACGGTCGTCACCGGCAACGAGGACGGCATCAAGCATGCCGCGATGACGGTGGGCTATGCGCTCAATCACCTCGGTTTCACGATCCCGCCGCAGGCCGATTGCGGCTGGATCGGCGAGGCGGGGCCGGGCCCCTCCTATGGTGATGAAAACGACGCGGGCGGGCGCGTGGGCTTCGACAACGATTTCACCCAGCGCAACACGACGATCATGACGTGGAACCTGGTGCACCTCGCGGCGATGCTGAAGCGTGCGGGCGGGTTGCCGAACGAGGGCAACGACCGCACCGCCTGGGAGGCGGGAACGCGTTTCGGCTTCGAGAACCCGGAGGCGCGGCAGTGAAGCTCACATCATCCTTGGCGGCGGGGTCGGAGGAGGCGCGGGCAAACCGCGCGGCCCATCTGGAGGCCCTTCGCATCGTGCAGGAGGCGGCTGACCTGGCCGCTTCGGGTGGGGGCGCGCGGGCGCGGGAGCGTCATGTCTCGCGCGGCAAGATGCTGCCCCGCGACCGGGTGGCGAACCTGCTCGACCCCGGCTCTCCGTTCCTCGAGGTCGGCGCGACGGCGGCGCATGGCATGTATGACGGGGCCGCGCCAGCGGCCGGGGCGATCGCCGGCGTGGGCCGCGTGATGGGCCGCGAGGTCATGGTCGTGTGCAACGACGCGACGGTGAAGGGCGGCACCTACTATCCCATCACGGTCAAGAAGCACCTGCGCGCGCAGGAGATCGCGGGCGAATGCCGTCTGCCCTGCATCTACCTCGTGGACAGTGGCGGCGCGAACCTGCCGCAACAGGACGAGGTCTTTCCCGACCGCGACCATTTCGGGCGCATCTTCTACAACCAGGCGCAGATGAGCGCCGCGGGCATCCCGCAGATCGCCGTCGTCATGGGCTCCTGCACCGCAGGCGGCGCTTATGTTCCGGCCATGTCGGACGTGACGATCATCGTGAAGGCGCAGGGGACGATCTTCCTTGCCGGGCCGCCGCTGGTGCAGGCCGCGACGGGCGAGGTCGTGTCGGCCGAGGAGCTTGGCGGCGGCGACGTGCACACGCGGCTGTCGGGCGTGGCGGATTACCTTGCCGAAGACGACGCCCATGCGCTGGCGCTGGCAAGGCGGGCCGTGGGCTCGCTCGGGGGGGCAACGGGTGGCGGCGGGACAAGTCCCGCCCTACGCGAGGGGCGGCCGCCGGCCCATGACCCCGAGGAAATCCTCGATGTGGTCCCGGCCAGCCTGTCCACGCCCTACGACATCCGCGAGGTGATCGCGCGCGTCGTCGATGACAGCTGGTTCGACGAGTTCAAGCCCCGCTTCGGAGAGACCATCGTCACCGGCTTCGCCGAGGTCATGGGTCTGCCTGCGGGGATCGTGGCCAATAACGGGGTGCTGTTTTCCGAAAGCGCCCAGAAGGCCGCGCATTTCGTGGAGCTTTGTTCGCAGCGCAAGATCCCGCTGATATTCCTGCAGAACATCACCGGTTTCATGGTGGGCCGGAAATACGAGAACGCGGGCATCGCGCGGCACGGCGCCAAGATGGTGACGGCGGTGGCGACGACCGCCGTTCCGAAGATCACCATGCTGGTCGGCGGGTCCTTCGGCGCCGGGAATTACGGCATGGCGGGACGCGCCTATTCCCCGCGCTTCCTCTGGACATGGCCCAACTCCCGCATCTCGGTGATGGGCGGTGCGCAGGCGGCGGGCGTACTGGCCACGGTCAAACGCGCGGCAATGGAAAAGGCCGGCGAAAGCTGGAGCGCGGAGGCGGAGGCTGCGTTCAAGCAGCCCACGATCGACATGTTCGAGGAACAGGCCCACCCGCTCTACGCGTCGGCCCGGCTCTGGGATGACGGCATCGTCGATCCGCGCAAGTCGCGGGAGGTGCTGGCGCTCTCGCTATCGGCGGCGCTGAACGCGCCCATCGACGACACGCGCTTCGGCGTCTTCCGGATGTGAGGCGCCATGGCACGCGGTGACAAAGCCAAAGGCCTCGGCCGTGGTCATCGGCGTCCCCGCCGTGGTCGGATTCAGGCCTTCGCGGGCACGGCGGTCGTGCTGCTCGTGCTTTTGGGGCCGCGCCTGGGCGATGTGGTGAATGCCGGCGTCACGCGCACGGATGGCTGCCGCATCTACGGGGTCGTCGATGGCGACACGGTGCGCATGCATTGCCGCGGCTCTGGCTTTGGCCGGACGCGGCTGACGGGGTTCGACACGCCGGAGTTCCGGGCAGACTGCGGGCGGGAGCTGATCATGGCTTATCTCGCGAAACATGCGCTCCGGTGGGAACTCTGGCGCGCGGGCGAGATCGCCGTGCGAGAGAGGGGGCAGGACCGCTTTGGCCGGCGGCTGGCGCAGGTGCGCGTCGATGGGCGCGCCCTGTCGGGTCGCATGATCGACACGGGGCTGGCGCGGGTCCATCTGGGTGGCATGGAGCGGGGGTGGTGCACATGATGACGCTCGATGAGATCAGGGCGCGTTACCCCGGCGCCGAGACCTACCGCTTCGGTGATGGCCCCGCGCTGTCCGACAGCCTGCTTGCGCTGGTGCGGTCCGGCCGAAAGCGCGCGACCTGCACGGCTATGACGGAGGTCGGGGTTTCAGAGGCGCTGCCGCAGATCGGGCGCTGCGATATCGTGTTGGACTTTTCCGATACGCCTCACCTAATAAACCGGACTATGGAGCTTCGGATATTCCGGTTTTGCGACATTCCTGAACACCTGGTGCTCATGGAGGGAGAGGACGAGACCCTCGCGGGCTGGCGCGAAAACCACGAACGCTACTACCGCAGGCTCGGTATCTTCGATCCCGAGATGGAGTTGATCTGGGAACGCTTTGACGTGATCGAAGATCTCATGAAGGGCGGTGCGTGATGGTGTCGATCCTTGGAGGCCCGCGAACGCATCCTGATGTCACGGGGAACCTGTCATGTCGATGAACGCTGTCGCAATCGAGGTGGTCGAGGGCGACATCACGACGCTCGAGGTGGACGCGATCGTGAACGCGGCCAACGAGACGCTTCTGGGCGGGGGTGGCGTCGACGGCGCGATCCACCGCGCGGCGGGGCCGGAGTTGCTGACCGAGTGCAAGGGGCTGGGCGGCTGCGAGACGGGTCAGGCCAAGTTGACGAAGGGCTACCGGCTGCCCGCGGCACATGTGATCCACACCGTCGGGCCGGTCTGGACCGGCGGCGATGCGGGGGAGGACGCGTTGCTGGCCGCCTGCTACCGCGAAAGCCTCGCGCGGGCCCGCCAGATCGAGGCGGAAAGCGTCGCTTTCCCCGCGATCTCCACGGGTGTCTATGGATTCCCCGCCGATCGCGCCGCGCGCATTGCGGTGGACACGATCCGGTCGGAGGCCGCACCGCCCGTGAAGCGCGTCCTGCTGGTGGCATTCGGAGACGCGGCGCGCCAGACGCTCGAGACCGCCGCAAGGGAAGGGACCTGATGTTCGACAAGATCCTGATCGCGAACCGGGGCGAGATCGCCTGCCGCGTGATCGACACGTGCCGGCGCATGGGTGTGGCGTCTGTCGCCGTCTATTCCGACGCGGACCGCAGCGCGCGGCACGTGGCCATGGCCGACGAGGCGGTGCATATCGGGGGCGCGAAACCGGCCGACAGCTACCTGCGCGGCGACGTCATCATCGCGGCGGCGCGGGCCACGGGCGCGCAGGCGATCCACCCGGGCTACGGCTTTCTCAGCGAGAACCCGGATTTCGTGGAGGCGGTCGAGCGCGCGGGCCTGACCTTCATCGGGCCCTCGGCCCCGGCCATTCGCGCCATGGGTCTCAAGGACGCGGCCAAGGCGCTGATGGACGAGGCGGGCGTGCCGGTCGTGCCGGGCTACCACGGCAACAACCAGGATCCCGAACACCTGTCGGGCGCGGCAGACGCCATCGGCTACCCGGTGCTGATCAAGGCCGTGGCGGGCGGCGGCGGCAAGGGGATGCGCAAGGTCGCGCGGCCCGCGGAGTTCATGGACGCGCTGGCCAGCGCGATGGGGGAGGCGGCGACGGCCTTCGGCAATGACGCCGTGCTCATCGAGAAATTCGTGGAAAAACCGCGCCATATCGAGGTGCAGGTCTTCGGCGACGGCACGCGGGCGGTGCATCTCTTCGAACGCGACTGTTCGCTCCAGCGGCGGCACCAGAAGGTGATCGAGGAGGCGCCGGCGCCGGGCATGACGCCCGAGATGCGGGCCGAGATGGGGGCTGCTGCGGTGCGCGCGGCCGAGGCCATCGGCTATTCCGGGGCGGGGACCGTCGAGTTCATCGTCGACGCCAGCGACGGGCTGCGCTCCGACCGGTTCTATTTCATGGAGATGAACACGCGCCTTCAGGTCGAGCATCCCGTGACCGAGGCGATCACCGGCGTCGATCTGGTCGAATGGCAGCTGCGCGTGGCCTCGGGCGAGCCGCTACCTGCCGCACAGTCGGACCTGTCCATCACCGGCCATGCCATCGAGGCGCGTCTCTATGCCGAGGATGCCGCCGCCGGGTTCCTGCCAGCCACCGGCCGTCTGGAGCATCTCCACTTCGGCGAGGGCGCGCGGGCCGATACCGGCGTGGGGCCGGGCGACGAGATCTCGCCCTGGTACGACCCGATGATCGCCAAGCTGATCGTGCACGGTCCCACGCGGGGGGTCGCGCTCAGGCGGATGGACCGCGCGCTGGCCACGACCGAGGTGGCGGGCGCCACCACCAACCTCGCCTTCCTGCGGCGGCTGGTGAACCATCCGCGTTTCGCTGCAGGTGACGTGGATACCGGCCTGATCGAAGCCGATCTCGACGCGCTGACCGCGCCGCCCGAAACCCCGCCCGCCGTGATCGCCCGCGCCGCGCTGGCGGCGATGGGGCTTGGCGGCGACCCCGCCCCACTTGCGGGCTTCAGCCTCTGGGCGCCGCTGGGCCAGGATATCCGCCTTGCACAGGGAGAGACGGCGCTCGATGTGCGCGTGGCGCTGGAGGGCGCCGGTCGCACGCGTTGCAGCTTCGGCGAGGAACTCGTCGTCCTGACCCGCGAGGCGGCGGGTTGGCGGCCCGAGGGCGGCGGCCAGACCCTCCGCGCTGTCACCACGCCCCGCCGTGTCGTGGTCTATGATGGCGACGCGCATGTCTTCGATGTGCTTGACCCGCTTGCCATCGCGGCCGAGGCGGGTGCGGGCGGCAACCGGATAGAGGCGCCCATGCCGGGGCTGGTCAAGGCGGTCTTCGTCGCCGCCGGCGACCGTGTCGAGAGGGGTGCGCGCCTTGCGGTGCTGGAGGCGATGAAGATGGAACATGTCCTGACGTCGGGCCGCGACGGTGTCGTGGCCGAGGTGCTCGCGGCAGAGGGCGCGCAGGTGGAGGCGGGCGCGCCCCTGATCCTGCTCGAAACGGAGGAGGTGGCGGCATGATCCGGCTCCACCATGTCCCGCAATCGCGGTCGATGCGGGCGCTCTGGCTCCTCCATGAGCTGGCCGTGGAGTTCGAGGTCGTCGACTGGCCCTTCGACAAGACCCTGCGCTCGCCCGAATACCTCGCGCTGAACCCGGCGGGCCGCGTGCCCGCGCTGGAGCTCGACGGCCGGACCATCTGGGAAAGCGGCGCCATCACCGAGGTGCTGTGCGAACGCTTCCCGGCCACGGGCATGGGGCGCACGCCGGATGACCCCGAACGGATCGACTGGCTGATCTGGGTGCATTTCGCTGAGACGCTGAGCCAGCATATCGCGACGCTGACCCAGCAGCACATCGTGCTGCGCGAGGATCACATGCGTTCTCCGGTGCTGATGAATATCGAGGCGCGGCGGGCGGAGAAGTGCTTCGCGGCTATCGATGCGCGGCTGGCGGGGCGGGATTACCTGCTGGATGGAGGGTTCTCGGCCGCAGATGTCAGCGTCGGGCAGGCGGTCTACATGGCGCGCCACTTCGTGCGGACGGAGCGCTTTGCGGCGCTGCAAGCCTGGTACGACCGGATCACGGCGCGACCGGGCTTCATCGCGAGCCTGCCGATCGAGGATAGCAACCGCCTTTACACGCGGGACTATTACGAACCCTGGGAGGTGACATGAATTTTCGCACGAAAATTCGCAGGGCGCCAAAATTCCCAAGAATTTTCGGCACCGCGTCGCGCCGTGAGGTCGGGACGCGATGACGGAGCGGGTGGAGATTTTCGAGGTCGGCCCCCGTGACGGGCTCCAGAACGAGGCGCGCCCGATCCCCACGGCTGAAAAGGTGGCGCTCATCGACACGCTGTCGCGTGCCGGGTTCGCCCGGATCGAGGTGGCCAGTTTCGTCAGCCCCAGATGGGTGCCGCAGATGGCCGACAGCGCCGAGGTTCTGGCCGGGATTACCCGAGCGCCCGGCGTCCGTTACGCCGCGCTGACGCCGAACATGAAGGGCTACGAGCGCGCGCGCGCGGCGCGGGCCGACGAGGTCGCGATCTTCGGCTCTGCCTCCGAAGGGTTCAGCCGGGCCAATATCAACGCCTCCATCGAGGAGAGCCTCGACCGTTTCGCGCCCGTGGTCGAGGCCGCACGGGCCGATGGAATGCCGGTGCGCGGCTACATCTCCTGCGTGGTGGAATGCCCCTATGACGGGCATGTCGCGCCTGCCGCCGTGGCCCGCGTCGCCGCGCGGCTGCGCGACCTGGGTTGCTACGAGATTTCGCTGGGCGACACGATCGGACGGGCCGTTCCGGAGGCGGTCGACGCGATGCTGGCGGCGGTGCTGGAAGAGGTTCCGGCAGGTCGCCTCGCCGGGCATTTCCACGACACTTCCGGTTGGGCGCTCGCCAATATCGAGGTGGCGCTGGCGCGGGGTCTGCGCGTCTTCGACGCTGCGGTGGGCGGCTTGGGCGGCTGCCCTTACGCCCCCGGGGCGGCGGGCAATGTCGCGACCGAGGCGGTGGCAGCACGGCTGGAGGCGCTGGGCTATGAGACCGCGCTCGACTTGGCCGTCGTCGCGCAGGCCGCCGGGATGGCGCGGGACATGCGCGTGGCAGGCACGGACATGAAAAACGGAGGCATTCATGGCTGACACCATCGAGGTCGCGGTCGATGCGCGCGGGGTGGCTCGGCTCACGCTGAACCGGCCCGACAAGCACAATGCCATGAATGCAGCGATGATCGGCGAGTTGACCGAGGCGGCGGGTCGTCTGGGCCGCGATCCGGCTGTGCGGGCAGTCGTGCTGACCGGTGAAGGGGTGTCGTTCTGCGCGGGCGGTGATCTCGGCTGGATGAAGGCGCAGATGGACGCTGACGCCGCGACCCGTGCGCGGGAGGCGCGCGGCCTGGCGCAGATGCTGGGCGCGCTCGACGCCATGCCCAAACCCCTGATCGGGCGCGTTCAGGGGCAGGCCTTCGGGGGGGGCGTGGGTCTGATCAGCGTCTGCGACGTGGCCATCGGGGTCTCGGGGGCGAAGCTGGGTCTGACCGAGGTGCGGCTGGGGCTTATCCCCGCGACCATCGGGCCTTACGTGATCGCGCGGATGGGGGCCGCGCGGGCGCGGTCGGTGTTCTTCTCGGGCCGGGTCTTCGACGCGGAGGAGGCGGTGGGCCTCGGGCTGCTGTTGCGCAGCGTGGCGGCCGATGCGCTCGATCAGGCCATCGAGACGGAGGTGGTCCCTTACCTCGCGGCGGCACCGGGGGCCGTGGCGGCCGGAAAGCGGCTGGTGGCGGAGCTTGCGCCGAGCGTGGACGAGGCTCAGGTCGCGCGCAGCATCGAGGCACTGGTATCGCGCTGGGAGGACCCCGAAAGCTCGGAGGGCATCGCCGCCTTCTTCGACAAGCGCCGCCCGTCTTGGCGGGAGTGAGCGCATGGGGCTCTGCCCCCGCGCGCGTACCGCGCGCTCCCCCGGAGTTTTCTTGCCAGGATGAAGGGGGCGGTTCGTGCTGGACAATCGACGTTTGGCTCGTGTTAGCCTTCCTGCATGCGTGAGATGCGGCGAACTCAACGCCGTGCCGCGAGGGGAGGATATGCACATGACGGGTTACCCGAGCCGGCACGGCGCGGTACAGGTAGATGCCGTTTCGATCACCGAGAAGCTCTTCGAAGGACTGGTCGGCCGGGAGGAGGAGACCGCCATCACCGACGGGCCGACGGGCCGCGCGCTGACGGCCGGCGCCCTGATGCAGCAGATCAAGCGGCTTGCCGGGGGGCTGACCGAGCGCGGCATCCTGCCCGGCGGCACGGTCGCGATCCTTGCGCCGAACATGCCCGAATATCCGGTGGTATTTCACGCCGTGGCCTGGGGCGGCGGGACGGTGACCACGATCAACCCGACCTACACCGCGCCGGAGGTCCACCACCAGCTGGTCGATGCGGGAGCAGAAATGCTGGTGACTGTCCCGGCCTTCGAGGGTGTCGCACGCGCGGCCGCCGAGGGGACGGACGTGAAGGACATCGTCGTTATCGGGGCAAAAACCTGCCTGTCGCTCGATGACGTGATGGGCCAGCCACTCGAGGCGCAGGTGCCCGTCGATCTGGACGACCACGTTGTCGTCCTGCCCTATTCAAGCGGTACCACCGGGCGCCCCAAGGGTGTGATGCTGACCCATCGCAACCTCGTGGCCAATGTCCAGCAATCGGGCGCGGTGGCCGGGATCACTGCGCGTGATACGGCGATCGCCTTCCTGCCGTTCTTCCACATCTACGGAATGACGGTTCTGATGAACCTCTTTCTCGAGAGGCGCGCGAAGCTCGTGACCATGCCGCGCTTCGACCTCGAGCTGTTCCTGCGGCTCATTCAGGACCATCGCGCCACGCGGCTCTACATCGTGCCGCCCGTGGCGCTGGCGCTGGCCAAGCATCCGATGGTCTCGGAGTTCGACATGTCCTCGGTCGTCGAGGTGTTCTCGGGCGCCGCGCCTCTGGGGCCGGAAACCGAGATCGCTGTGGGCGAACGGATGGGCGCGAAGTCGGTGCAGGGCTATGGCATGACCGAGATGAGTCCGATCAGCCACATGACCATCGGCGGCAACGTGCGCCATGGCTCGAGCGGGCAGGCCGTGCCGTCGACCGAGTGCCGGATCGTGAACCCCGAGACGCTGGAGGACATGCCTCCGGGCGAGGAGGGAGAGCTTTGGGTGCGGGGGCCGCAGGTCATGAAGGGCTACCTCAACAACGCCGACGCCACCGTCCAGACCCTGACGGCGGATGGCTGGCTGCGCACCGGGGATCTGGCGATCGTCGACGAGGACGGCTTCATGTTCATCCGTGACCGGCTGAAGGAGCTGATCAAGTTCAAGGGCTTCCAGGTTGCGCCCGCGGAGGTGGAGGCGGCGCTCATCGCGCATCCGGGCGTGGTGGATGCCGCCGTGATCGGCCGTCCCGACGAGGAAGCCGGCGAGGCGCCGATCGCTTTCGTGGTGTGTGCACCCGGCTCCGAGGTGGGCGAGGCGGAGCTCCAGACTCATTGCGAGGGCTGCCTTGCCCATTACAAGCACCCTGTCGCGTACCGCTTCGTCGAGGCGGTGCCGAAATCGGCCTCCGGCAAGATCCTGCGGCGCGAGCTGCGCGCGGCGCTCTGAGGCCCTGCTGCCACCGTTCAGCAATCCTTGGATCCACATCAGGTGGAGGGCGGAAGCGTCATCTTTTGCTTGTCCGGCGCGACGGCGCCGTTCGGAACACGGCGCCGTCGGCTTCGTTGTTTTGTCAGTGCACGCGTGAGTGCAAGGACAAGAGGAACACCGCATGACCTATTCAAGATCCATATCCCGCGCCGCCGGACTGCTGGCTGCCGCGGCCATATCCACCGGTGCCCCCGCGATCGCGCAGGGGCAGGGGATGAACACGACCTCTCTCGGGCACGAGGTGGTGGTCGACGGGCTTGAGGTTCCGTGGGACATCGCCTTTCTCGACGACGGCACGATGTTCTTCACCGAGATCTGCCGGGGCCTTTCGGTGCGCATGCCGGATGGCGACGTCCATCAGCTCTTGGGCATGGGCGGGTCCGACGGCTACGCCACGGTTGCCGACGATCTGTTCTGCAACGGCCAGGCCGGGATGAACGGTGTCGCGGTCGATCCCGATTTCGACGAGAACGGCCGGATCTACGTGTACTCGGCTTCCGAGATGTCGGATCCGCAGACCAATCGCGTGCTGCGCCTGACGGTGAGCGAGGATTTCGCCGACGTGTCGGACCGCACCGATCTGATCGAGGACATTCCCTACAAGACGCAGCCGACCGATCACCCCTTCGGCAGCGCCGGCGCCCATAACGGCGGCCGCATCCGCTTCGGTCCGGAGGGTTATCTCTGGGTGACGACGGGCGACAATCACAACCCGACGATTCCGCAGGATCCGCAGAGCCTCGGCTCGAAGGTGCTGCGCATCACCACCGACGGCGAGCCCGCGCCCGGCAACGGGGTCGGCGAGGAATTCGATCCGCGGATCTACACCTACGGCCACCGCAACGTCCAAGGCATAACCTTCCACCCCGAGACGGGCGACGCGATCGTCACCGAGCATGGGCCCTGGCATTCCGACGAGATCACGGTGCTGGAGCCCGGCGGCAATGGAGGCTGGGACCCGCGCGACAACATGGCCGGACGTGGCGACTGCCCCGACGGCTATTGCGGCTACATGCCCAACCAGGAGGAGGGCATGAACCGCTACGAACGCGCGGCCTTCATGCCGATGACGGATTTCGACACCTATCCCGATGCAATGCCGCCGATCTGGACGAACAACGGATACTCCCAGGGCATCACGCAGCCGACCTTCCTGACCGGGGAGCAATGGGGTGCATGGGATGGCGCCATGGTCGTCGGTTTCATGGGGATCGGCTTTGGCGGGACCCCCATCGGCCAGCGCATCGACGTCATCGAACTGGATGAAGACCTGTCCGTGGTGGACGTGACCGAGATGACCCTGCCGATGGAACCGGGCCGTTTCCGGACGCTGGTGCAGGGGCCTGACGGCAACCTTTATACCGCCACCGACGCCGGCATGATCCACCGGCTCATTCCCGGCGGCGCGGACAGCGACAGCTAGGCTGCGCGCATCGCACGGTTGAAAGGGCGCGCGGCGGGGATCATCCTCGCCGCGTTTTCGTCGTGCCGCAGGGTCAGAACCGTCCGGGATAGAGATGCATCATGCACTGGACGTCTGCCTCGCTGGTGAAGGCGTGGGGATGGTCCTCCATCATCGTCAGCATGAAATCGCGGCGGTCACGGTCCGTCTCGGGCGCGCCTTCGGCATGATGGGCGGGGTCATGGGCGGGTGCGGCGCGGTCGATCCATGCCGCGATGCTGTCGAGAAGGCCGGGGCGGCGGGGTGCATTGGTCTGGGCGAACATGGGCTCTCTCCGGGGGCGTTTTGTGCGGTGGGATCAGCGTGATCCGAGGACCGCCGCGCTGGTATCCGCCGCGCCGTTGTGCTGTTCTGCAAAAATGAAGAGCGATAGCTGGAACTGGTCGGACCTGCGCGTATTCCTCGCGGTGCTGGACGCGGGATCGACGTTGGCCGCGTCCAAGGCGCTGGGCATGGCGCAGCCGACGGTGGCGCGCAGGATCGACGCGCTGGAACATGCCACGGGGCTGACGCTGTTCGAGCGGGACACGCGCGGCGCCCGGCCGACCGCCGATGCGCGGGACCTGGAGGCCGAAGCGCGCGCGGTTGCCGAAGCGGCAGCGGCGTTCGAGGGCGCGGCCAGCCGGGCGGGCCGCACCCTCGAGAGGCCGATCCGGCTGACCGCGCCCAAGTCCAACTTCTCCGAGAACCTTGCCGAGGCGCTCGCCGATTTCACGGACATGCATCCCGGCGTGCGGTTCGAATTCGTCGCGTCGAACGAGTATGTCGATCTGATCGCGGGGGACGCGGATGTCGCCATCCGGTTCGGCGAAATCGCGGATGACCGCCTGATCTGCCGAAAGCTGACGATGTCGACCGCGTCAGTCTATGGGTCTAGGACCTACGCGGAACGCCATGGCCTTCCTGCCGGTGAGCACGACCTCGCCGGGCATCGGTTCATGGGGTATGACCGTTTGCGACGTACGTTTCCCGTCTACAACTGGCTGCTCGAGCGCATTTCCCCGGACCAGATTGTCGGCCGGGTCAGTGACCCCGAAGCGATCGTGCCGGCCGTGCGCGCCGGCCTCGGGCTTGGCGTTGTTCCCACGACCCTGGCCGAGGAGGCAGGGCTGTTGCGCTGTTTTCCTCCGCCCGAGGGCATGTCCGTGACAGGCCATCTGGTTATGAGCCCCGAAGCCTGGCGGCGGCCCGAAGTGAAGGCCTTCGCGAAGTTCTTCGTGCCGCGCTTCCGATCCTACATCCACAAGAAACGCTGAGCGGCAATTGCCCCGTTTTCCCGTTTTTGCCGCACCCTGCTTGCGTTGACGCTATGGTGGGTCGCGTTTAGATCACCCCTATCGACCGGACCCGCCGTGCGTGTATGCTTGCGCACGAGAGGCACGCGAGGAATGCAGATGCAGGACCTTCTGTCCAACTACGCCCCGATTCTCATTTTCCTGGCTCTGGCCATCGGGCTGGGCCTGGTGCTGATCCTGGCTGCCGTGATCGTGGCCGTGCGCAACCCCGACCCCGAAAAGGTCTCGGCCTATGAATGCGGGTTCAACGCTTTCGACGATGCACGGATGAAGTTCGACGTGAGGTTCTACCTCGTGTCGATCCTGTTCATCATCTTCGACCTCGAAATCGCGTTCCTTTTCCCGTGGGCCGTGGCCTTGCCCGAGCTGTCGATGGCCGCGTTCTGGTCGATGATGATCTTCCTCGCCGTCCTCACGGTGGGCTTCGCCTATGAATGGAAGAAGGGAGCACTGGAATGGGAGTGATGACAGGCGTCAACACCGCCGGGGCCGACCGCGAGGTCGCCACCCAGACCCTCAACCGGGAGCTTCAGGACAAGGGGTTTCTCGTCACCTCGACCGAGGACATCATCAACTGGGCGCGCACCGGCAGCTTGCACTGGATGACCTTCGGGCTTGCCTGCTGCGCGGTCGAGATGATGCACACCTCCATGCCGCGCTATGATCTCGAACGGTTCGGCACCGCGCCGCGCGCCTCGCCGCGCCAGTCCGACCTGATGATCGTGGCCGGCACTCTGACCAACAAGATGGCGCCCGCGCTGCGCAAGGTCTACGACCAGATGCCCGAGCCGCGCTACGTGATCTCCATGGGCTCCTGCGCCAATGGCGGGGGCTACTATCACTACAGCTATTCCGTGGTGCGCGGCTGCGACCGGATCGTGCCGGTGGACCTTTACGTGCCGGGCTGCCCGCCCACGGCCGAGGCGCTGCTTTATGGCATTCTGCAGCTGCAGCGGAAGATCCGCCGTACCGGAACCATCACGCGCTGACCCGCGCCGTTTCGGCCCGAGACAGGAGACGACCCCATGACCGAGGCCCTCAAGGAGCTGGCCGCCCATATCGCCGAAAGGCAGTCCGACGCGGTGCTCGGCCATACCATCACCCATGGCGAGCTGAGCGTGGAAGTGGCCGTGGCCGAGATCGACAGCTTCGTGGAGTTCCTGAAGGCCGACCGCGCCTGTGCCTTTTCCACGCTGGTCGACATCACCGGCGTCGACTGGCCCGAGCGCGAGCGGCGTTTCGACGTGGTCTATCACTTCCTCAGCATGTACCAGAACCACCGCATCCGCGTGAAGACGGCCGTCCGGGAGGAGGACGTGGTGCCCTCCATCACGGGCGTGCATGCCAGCGCCGGCTGGTACGAGCGCGAGGTCTACGACATGTTCGGGATCCTGTTCTCCGGCAACCCGGACCTGCGCCGCATTCTGACCGATTACGGCTTCCGCGGGCACCCTTTGCGCAAGGATTTCCCCACCACCGGTTACACCGAGGTGCGCTACGACGAGGAGCTCAAGCGCGTGGTCTACGAACCCGTCAGCC
>Ga0209947_1000167_pt1 | contig 38727 bp, 32 predicted proteins | sample SalPonR2_B_D2_MG_FD_185706 | JGI IMG/M metagenome (GOLD analysis project Ga0209947, IMG submission 185706) | Salt pond soil microbial communities from South San Francisco under conditions of wetland restoration - Salt Pond MetaG R2_B_D2_MG... ...
AATATTTAATATTATCTTAGAAGCTTCCGCTGCTGTCATTCCGAGAAACGAAAGTGACGAGGAATCTTGATTGTTAAAGATTTCTCGCTACCGCTCGAAATGACAATGCGGACGCTTTTCAGAGTTATTTTCTGCAAAAATGGGGCGCCAGCGCAATAAATCGCTTTTTACGAGATTGTCAAATTTAATTATATAATAACTATATAAACATAATCTTATGATGTCAATAAATGATGCTCCCTCAAGAGCCCTCAGTTTTTAGGCCCCCGAATGCCTAAAGGCGACGCCAAAATTTCAGACCAAATCACCGCCTGGCGCAAATCCTGACGGGATAGGCGCCCCCTTTTTGCCGGATGGGGGACTCTTTCAGGGGCCGGGGATGCGTCCTGCCGGGCTTTTGCCCCGGCCCCCCACTGCCTGAAGCCGCTATCGGCCTCATCCCGAAATTTTTCCCCTTCGTCGGTAGCGGCGCCGCGCCCGGATTCTGCCGGCGCCGCTTCGGCAGCCGTCTGTTTGGGGGCCTCTTCTTCAGGCATCAGATCCTCCCACCAGGACCGGACACGGGCCGGTTTCTCTTCGGTTTCCGAGGACTCCCTACCGGTTTCCATCTCCTGTCTGAACTCCTCCAGTATATTCTCGAGCCCCTTGCGCCATCCGGCTGCGGGCTTTTCAGCCTTCTTTACCGATTTCCGGGCCATCTGCTTGAGGATCTGGGTAAAAATCATGACCCCCAAAATGAACAATAGAAACAGAACCTCAAAATTCATTTTGATCCACCTTTAGTCGGTTCATTCTTCATGCTCCGGCGTTTCCGGATAATCCCCGCCATCTTCGCGCTTGCCGATGGTATCGCGCATCTGGGTATCGGCTTCGATATTCTTCATCCGGTAATAGTCCATAACCCCAAGGTTGCCGCTTCGGAATGCTTCGGCCATGGCCATTGGGACTTCGGCTTCCGCCTCCACTACCTTGGCGCGCATTTCCTGAACCCTGGCCTTCATCTCCTGCTCGGCCGCATAGGCCATGGCGCGGCGCTCCTCGGCCTTGGCCTGGGCGATTTTCTTGTCCGCCTCGGCCCGGTCGGTCTCGAGCTCGGCCCCGATATTCTTGCCCACATCCACATCCGCGATATCAATGGATAAAATCTCGTAGGCGGTTCCCGCATCCAGGCCTTTTTCGAGCACGCGGCGGGAAATGCTGTCCGGGTTTTCAAGCACGTTCTTGTGGCTGTCGGAAGAGCCGATCGTTGTGACGATGCCTTCACCGACGCGGGCCAGGATGGTCTCCTCGCCGGCCCCGCCGACCAGGCGGTCAATATTGGCTCGCACGGTGACGCGGGATGTGGCCCGCAGCTGAATCCCGTCTTTGGCCATGGCCGCCACCATGGGCGTTTCGATCACCTTGGGGTTGACGCTCATCTGCACGGCTTCCAGAACATTTCTGCCGGCCAGATCAATAGCGGCCGCCCGGTTGAAAATCAGGTCGATATTGGCCTTATCCGCCGCGATCAGCGCCTGTACCACCCGCATGACGTCCCCGCCGGCCAGATAATGGGATTCCAGATCGTTGGTGGATATCTCCAACCCGGCTTTAACGGCCATGATCTTTGCATTCACGATTAATTTGGGCGGGATCTTTCGGAACCGCATGAACACGATATTGAAAAGCCCCACCGCCGCGCCTGAAACCAGGGCCTGCACCCACAGGGAAATCGCGGAGCCGATAAAATAGATAAACACAATAACGGCGATAAAAAGCAGGATAAACAGAATATGGGTCAGTGTCATAACGCTCTCTCCTATCTTTGCCTAAGTCTTAATCTTAATCTTACTCTTACTCTAACTCCCGCACCACCACCCGGTTTCCCTCCACCGCGATCACGGTAACGGGTTTTTCCCTTTCGATAAACTCCCCCCGGCTGACCACGTCTACCCGTCGGCCTTCGATCAACGCCGTGCCCGCCGGGCGAAGATGGGTTATGGCCTTCCCGCTCCTGCCCATGTAGCCCGTCAATTTCTCGGACTGCGAGGTCACACCGTCGGTCTTCTTGAGGGATTTGCGAAGGGCTGCCGGCGAATAGGCGAGCAGTTTTAACCCGGCAATCAGAACAACGGGCAAGATAATAATATCCGCCACCACAAACATCATACCGACGGCCATGGACACGTTGGTAAACACCGAATAGAGTGAATAACCGAAGCAGCCGATGGCCAGAATGGTCAAAACCCCGCCGGAGGGCAATATAACCTCGGCCAGCAGGACAAAAATACCCGCCATCTGCAAAATAATGGGAAAGATCAATGCGGCAGTCATTCTTCCCCTTTTCTTGCGACAATCACCCGGTTTCCGGAAATTTCAGATACCACCACCGGCGCCCCCCGCTCGATGAATTCGTTTTCCGTTACCACATCAAAAACATCCGCACCGATTCTCACCTTACCCGAAGGCCGCAGGGCCGTCATCGCCACCCCCGTATCGCCGGCATGGACGCGGCTGGTTTGCCGGGAATCCGAATGGGCGTCCTTAAGGCTCGATGTCAGGTACGGACCCTCCGTGGCCGTTGAAAACCGGGGCAGCACATACCGGATAAAAAACAACCCCAGCAGGAAGGATACGATATAGGCCCCGAGAACCTTGATGATATTATTCAACAGGATCTCCGTCTCCCATGGAATGGACGGGTCCGGTATAACGAAATCCTGAAACGTTAGTATCAATCCGATAATGATGCACACGATCCCGGCAAAACCGGCGACACCGAATCCGGGCAGAACAAAGACCTCGATGGCCATAAGCACGACGCCCAGCACGATGATCAAAAGCTCGGTATAGTCGGCCAGGCCCACCATGTACTGGTTTAAAAAAACCACTGCCAGGCATGCCAGCCCCACTAAACCGGGGACGCCGAATCCGGGGGCCTTCATTTCCATGTAAAGGGCGGCCAACCCGATCATCATCAATATGGGAGCGATGCTGCCGATAAACCGCACCATGGTTTCAGACCAGGACGGCTCGATCCGGCTTCGGCTGTATGGCCCGCCCCCCATTTTCTCCAGCATCCCGTCGATGCTGGATACAGTCATGGACGAAAATCCCAAATCCGCTGCCTCCGCAGCCGACATGGTCAGGAGCTCCCCCTTTTCCACCACTGTTTTTTTCTTGGTCACCCGCTCTTTTTCTTCCGGGGTCAGGTCTTCAAATGCCTGGCCGTCCATATATTTTTTTTCCCCGTTAATTTCCACGGCATATACGACTTTTTCCGGCGTTACCATGGCTTCAGTCAGGGCTTCGGGGTAGCCGTTTCGTTTGGCAAGGGCCCTGAATTTGGCCCGAATCGGGGATTGAAACTTCTCCCCCATCATCTTCGGCCCCTCTTGGGAATAGATGATGGGGGCGCAGTCACCAATGGTCGTTGCGGGCCGCATCGCCAAATCTCCGCAGGAAAGCGCAATCAGGGAGCCGGCGGAAATCGCTTTTTTTTTCACGAATGCGATGGATTGTTCGGCCGGCACGGTGAGCAGGGTATCGACAATTTCAAGGGCCGCATCCACCCGCCCGCCGAACGTATTGATCTCCAGAATAACCAGGCTGTTCGGCGCTTTTGCGGCCTCCCCGCATGCCCTCTCGATAAATGCGGCCATACCCGGATCCACCGTACCGGACACCGGTATGACGAACACGGGACGGCCCGGCTGCGGGGTATCCGCCGTCTGCGCATGAAGCGGGGCAGCGGGTGGCACCGCCAATAGCAGCGAAACGACCAGAACTCCGCAAAGATTTCGAAATGTTTGGGGAACCTGCATGCAGGGCACGCATCCTGTATCCGGGATAGGTAAAAATAATTGTAATCTTGATAGGTTAAAAATACAATTGGACGTATTCAAGTGTCAAGCTGAAAAGCGCACCGGAAAATCTGTTTGCACCCCCTTGAGCTTATGTTAGTGTTAAATTATAAATAATCCTCAGCAGGTGCCGTGGCATCCAACCCAGCCCTGTTAAAATAGAAAGGTCTACTGAATGAAAACCACCTATTGGCCGGATGAATACATTGAGAAACAGCGTACGGTGGAAGACGCATTGGGCACCATTCGATCCGGCCAGCGGGTTTTCATCGGCTCCTCCTGTGCCGAACCGCAGCACCTCGTTGAGAACCTTGTAAAATCGGCCCACCTGTTTCCGGACCTTGAAATCGTCCGGCTAATGAGCATTGAGAACTCGCCGATCACGCGTCTTGCCTTTGACAGTCAGAATGAGAATTTCAGTATCAGAAACATTTACCAGGGATCGGCCACCGCCAAGCATCTCTCCGCCAATCGCCCATTTATCACCCCTATGCACATCTCCGCCGTACCCGGTCTCTTTTTAAAACGCCACCTGCCCATCCATACCGCCTTAATCCAGACCTCGCCGCCGGATGATTTCGGCTGGATGAGCCTGGGTATATCCGTTGATGTATGCCAGGCCGCCGCCCGCGCGGCTGAGCGGGTCATCGTGCAGGTGAATCCTAAAATGCCCCGGGTTTTGGGTCACAGCTTTATCCATGTCAATGACGTGGATATCATCGTAGAAAAGGATGAAGAGCTTTTGACCCTTGACCAGCTGCCCGAATTCGAGACTGCGCATAATATCGCCAAAATCGTGGCCAATCTCATTGAAGACGGCGCCACCTTTCAGCTCGGCCTCGGGGCCACCCCGAAAGCCATACTGCTCGCCCTCTCGGATAAAAACGACCTGGGGGTTCATACCCAGTTTATCATCGACGGCATCATGGATCTCGTCTCCATGGGGGTAATCACCAATCGGTATAAGGGCATCAATAACGGCAAGGCGGTGGCCAGCAATGCGGTGGGCTCAAAAAACCTCTATGAGTTCGTCCATGACAACCCGGCCATTGAGTTCTCCCCTTCCGATTATGTAAACAACCCCGCCGTCATCGCCCAGCATAATAAGATGGTTTCCGTCAACATGGTCATGGAGATGGATCTGACCGGGCAGGCGGCCGTGGATGCGCTACCGCATAACTATTTTGCCGGGGTTTCCAGCATGCTGGACTTTGTCAGGGGCACGGACGCCTGCCCGGACGGCAAATCGATTATTCTCATCCCTTCGACCTCTATGGACGGAAAAACCAGCCGCATTATCCCCACTCTGGAGAGCGGGGCGGTCGTCGTGCCGAGAAGCGACGTCTCCTACGTGGTGAGCGAATACGGGGCGGTCAATCTTTACGGCAAGAACTTACAGGAGCGGGCTACTGCCATGATCAGCCTGGCCCACCCGGATTTCAGGGATGAATTGTTTCAGAAGGCCCGGGATATCGGCTTGATGAGTCCGGAACGAAAACTCAGCGAATCGTTGCGCAGCGTCTATCCCGTCGGCTTGGAGGAATCCCGCAGATACTGCGATCAAACGGTGAAGTTCCGACCGGCCAAACCCGTGGATTTGCGCCGCATCCAGGAGCATTTCTATAACCTGGACCGTCAGGATATTATTGCCCGGTTTTTTTACGAAAAAACCGCCTTCCTCAAAGACGATGTCGAGTCCATGATAGAAACCGACTACATCAAAAACCTCACGATTCTGGCCGTCACCGGAGAATTTGGCTTCGGGACGGTCATCGGGCTGGGTGCCTATATGCTGGAGCCGAATAAAAACATCGCAGAAATCGCATTTTCCGTATCCCGCCCCTGGCAGGCAAAGGGCATTGCCACCCTAATTCTTCATAAACTGGCTGAAACCGCCAAAAATAACGGCATTGAAGGACTGGTGGCCTATACATCGCCTGACAATAAATCCATGATCAAACTTTTCCGAAAACTCCCCTACAAGGTCCACTCATCTCTGGATAACGGAATGATCATTCTTAACTGTCGATTCGAACCGCAAGAGGCACCGACGCAATCCCCACAATCCTGAAGGAGGCCGTTGATGACGGAAAAATACGACGCCCATTTGGAACAGTATCGAAAGACCGCCTTTATTAACAGCTGGGAGCAATATAAAGAACTCTATGACAGGTCCGTAGCGGATCCTGAAGGGTTCTGGGCGGAACAGGCCGGGAAATATCTGACATGGGACAGGGACTGGGATTTTGTGTTAAAATACGATTTCCATGAGGCCAAAATTGAATGGTTCGGCGGCGGCAGGCTCAATGCATCGGCCAACTGCCTGGATCGGCATATGGATACGATCAGCGACAAAGTCGCCTTTTTCTGGGAGGGGGACGACCCCAATGAGGCCAGAACCTATACATACGGCGATATTTACCGGCAGGTCAACCGTTTTGCGGCGGTTTTAAAGTCCCGGGGCGTCAAAAAAGGCGATCGGGTTGTCATTTATCTGCCCATGATCATCGAACTGCCGGTGGCCATGCTGGCGTGCGCCCGGATCGGGGCCATTCACAGCGTGGTATTCGGCGGATTCAGCGCGGAGGCGATCGCCAACCGGATCAAGGATTGCGGCGCCAGGCTCGTGATTACGGCAGACGGTGGGTATCGCGCCGGCAAAACTGTAGCGCTTAAAAAAAATGTGGACGCGGCGCTTGAAAACTGCCCTGATGTGGAAACCGTGATCGTGGTCAACCGCACCGGCTCCGACGAACAATTGGACGGCAAGAGGGAAATCTGGTGGGCGGAGGCGATGGCTGATCCGAACCTGCCGGATTATGTGGAACCGGAGCCCATGGATGCGGAAGATCCCTTGTTCATCCTTTATACCAGCGGAAGCACGGGGAAGCCCAAAGGGGTGGTGCACACCCACGGCGGCTATCTCCTGTACTCAGCCATCACCACCCGGCTGGTGTTCGACTTAAAAGACGATGAAATCCTCTGGTGCACTGCCGATATCGGATGGATTACCGGCCATAACTACATTGTCTATGGCCCCATGATCAACGGTTTGTCAGGCGTCATGTTTGAAGGGGTACCGAGCTACCCGGACTTTGACCGATTTTGGGCGATTGTCGAAAAATACCGGGTCAATAAATTCTATACCGCCCCCACCGCCATACGAGCGCTGGCCAAGGAGGGCGACCACCATGTAACCAAGCACGACATCTCCTCGCTAAAGCTCCTGGGCACGGTCGGCGAGCCGATCAATCCGGAAGCCTGGCGCTGGTATTTCCATCACGTGGGCCGGGACTGGTGCCCCATAATTGATACCTGGTGGCAGACCGAAACCGGCGGCCATATGATCTGCCCTCTCCCCGCGGTCGCCCCGATAAAACCCGGCTCCTGCTCGTTTCCCTTTTTCGGCGTGGATCCGGTAATCCTGGATGATACGGGAGAGCCGGTCAAATACCCCGAAGAGGAAGGGGTTCTCTGCATCCGGCAGCCCTGGCCGGGTATCGCCCGAACGGTTTACGGGGACCATGAACGGTTCCGCGACACCTATTTCAGCCATGTGCCCGGCATGTATTTTACGGGGGACGGGGCCAAGCAGGACGAAGACGGCTATTTCTGGATTATCGGACGCATCGACGACGTCATCAATGTGTCCGGCCACCGCCTGGGCACCGCCGAGGTGGAATCCGCGCTGGTGCTGAATAAAAAGGTGGCTGAGGCCGCGGTGGTGGGCTTTCCCCACGACATTAAGGGCCAGGGCATATACGCCTATATCATTTTAAAAAGCGGCGTCACCCCCTCCGATGACCTGAAAAAGGAGCTTGTTGGGCAGGTGAGAAAAGAGATCGGGCCGATCGCCACCATTGATGTCATCCAATGGGCCGAGGGGCTCCCCAAAACCCGCAGCGGGAAGATCATGCGGCGGATCCTCAAAAAAATCGCCGCCAATAAACTCGACGAACTCGGCGATACATCCACCATTGCCGATGAGTCGGTCATTGACAAACTGATTTCCGACCGGGTGGACATCTCCTCTTTATAGGCGTATAGACCTGCCATGGCAATAAAAATTGGGATAGCAAGGGACGACCGGTTTATGGCGCATAAAACCGGTCATTTTCACCCGGAGCATCCCAAACGGTTGGACGCCATTTACCGAATGCTGGACCGGGACTTTGGCGAAGGCCTGCTTTGCCTTCAAGCAAACCCAGCCCCTATGGACCGGCTCGAGGATATCCATTCGCCGGAACACATCCAGCGGGTATTACAAACCGCCGAGCAGCATGTCACCAACCTGGCGCCGGACACACCGGTTTCCGAACAATCCTACATGGCCGCCTGGTTGGCCGTCGGCGCCTGCCTCCAGGGTATTGACGCCCTGATTAATGGCGAGTGCAGCGGGTTTTTCGGCCTGGTGCGTCCCCCGGGGCATCATGCCTTTGCCAACCGGGCCGGTGGGTTCTGTATATTCAACAACATCGCCATAGCTGCCAAATATGCCATAAAAAAGCATTATTTAGAACGTATACTCGTCGTTGACTGGGACGTCCACCACGGGAATGGCTTACAATCGCTTTTTTATCATGATCCCCGGCTGCTCTATATCTCCACTCATGACCTGATGCTCTATCCTTACTCCGGGGGGCTCGAACAGACCGGCAGCGACTGGGGCGCGGGCTATACCATTAACGCCCCGATTTCACGCTCAATGACCGACAACGATATTATCCGGCTGTATCAATCGATACTGATGCCGGTAGTGCGCAACTTCAAGCCGGAATTGATTATGGTGGCGGCAGGATTTGACGCCCATCGGGATGATCCGCTGGGGCGATCCGTGTGGACGGAGGCCGCGTATGCGGCAATCACCCGGCTGATCATTCATGCCAAAAAAACGGTTGGGGACCCCCCGATTTTTCTCTCGCTCGAAGGCGGCTATAACCCCAGGGCACTTGCCAATTGTGTCCGTTCTGTGTTATTAGAACTCATAAAAAATAGCGTTGAGATCCCGAAGCCGCCACCGGCGAATGAAGAGACTGCCTGTCTGATCGAACAGCTGGGAAAAATTCATTCACAATATGGACTCATAAAATGATTAAAGCACGAATACCCGCACAGAACACCGAATCCGCCAACCTGAAATCATATGATGACGCCTGCCGGGAGTTTTCCTGGGCGGAGATCGAAAAAGAGTTTTCCTGGTACGGCCATGACCGGATGAATATTATCACCGAATCCATTGACCGGTGGGCCGATGATCCCCGTAGAGCCGACCACCCGGCCATGGTTTTCCAGAAGCAGGGGGTTATTGAAACCTATACCTACCGGATGCTCAAGGAAAAATCCTGTCAATGGGCGAACCTGCTCCACGAACATGGATTTGTCCAGGGGGATCGGCTGATTACCCTGCTTCCCCCCTCGCCGGAAACATTTTTTGCCATGGCCGCCTGCGCCCGCATGGGGGTCATTTTTTGTCCCATATTCGCCACCGCCGGTTTTTATGAGCTTGAAATCCGGCTCGAGTCCACCGCGCCCAAAGGCGTGCTGACCCATCCGGACCTGGTGGAAAAACTATCCTATGATTTTGCCTCGCAGGTGGAATACATATTTCTCAACCAGTCCAAAGGCCCCGGCCTGTTTCCCAACGAAACCCCGGTATCCGAAAAAATTGGACGGATGCCCTCGGACTTTCCGGCCGTACCGCTGCCGGGGGACACCCCGCTCTACATGATTTTTACCTCCGGTTCCACACGGCCGCCCAAAGGGATCGTCCATACGCACCGGGATATGACCGGAATGATGGCAACCGCACGGTGGGTGCTGGATGTCAGAGCGGATACCGTGCTATGGACGGATGCAGACCCGGCCTGGGTGACCGGAACGGTATACAGCGGATTTGCAGCGTGGCTCTGCGGCATCACCTCCGTGGTGCAGGGGGACCCATTTACTGCGGCCAACTGGTATTGGACGATTGAGAGGCATAAGGTAACCGTCTGGTACACAACCCCGCGGATCATAAGGGATTTGATGAGTGCCGGCGACGATCTGCCATCCAGATACGATTTGAGTTCCCTCAAGCATATTGCCACCGTGGGCGCCCCCCTCGTGCCGGATATTTTCTACTGGGCCGGCAAGCACCTGAACTGCTATCCGCATGACAACTGGTGGATGACGGAAACCGGAATCATCTGCATCGCCAACTATCCGAGCATGGATATCAAGCCGGGGGCCATCGGCAAGCCGGTCCCCGGCATATACGCCACCATATTGGATGAAGACGGCGAAGAGCTGCCGCCTCTCTCCCTGGGGGAATTGGCCCTGAAGGCCCCATGGCCCGGCATGATGCATAACATATGGCAGGACACCGGACGGTTCCGAAAATATTTCAAGCGGGACCAGTGGTTTGTTACCGGTGATATCGCCATTTGCGACGAAGAAGGCTATTTTTACCATCAGGGAAGAAATGACGACCTCTTAAAAGCCGGCGGGGACAAGCTGATCGGACCGTTTGAGGTCGAACAGATCCTGACGTCCCATCCGGCGGTAAGCGAAGCCGCCGTTATTTCCAAGGGCACGAATTCAGAGGAAGACGCTTCCTATTTAAAGGCGTTTCTGACGCTTAAAAAAGGCTATATCGCCTCGAACCGTCTGAACTATGAGATCAAGGCCTATGTGAAGGCCAACCTGAATTCGGATATTGCGATTCGTGAAGTGCTTTTCCTCGACGCCCTGCCCAAAACCCGCAGCGGAAAACTCCTGCGCCGCGTTCTGCGGGCCTGGGAACTGGGACTGCCCGGCGGGGATGTGATCAACATGCAGGAATGAAGGCTTTTGGTATTGGGTATTGGGCTAATCAATTCTTTCCCCTTCACTCCCCTCTTTCATTCCGAAGCGCACCCGCGTCGAGGAATCTTCACGTAAAAGATTCCTCCTCGCCGCTGTTTGCCGGAATGACAAAAAAAAAGGCAACTGACACTGGAGGCATTTCAGATGAAACCCGCAAATCTTTATTCCCTTTGGCAATCGCTGCTTGTGACGACAAAATATCCCATCACCTCGAAAAGCCGGCGAATTTTCTATAACTCCCTGGTCCACGGGCTCCTTAAGCTGATGGGCCGAAAACATCAAAAAATGCTTGAAAAAGCCCATCAGCAGGATACCGCCTACCGCAAATCGACCTATGATCAGAAAAACAAGGACCTCGCGCAAAAACTTTGCTCCCGCCATCACTACCGAATGACCGGGAACAAGGCCGATCCGGGCGTCAAATACCTTGACGATCCCTACCTTTCTCATTTCCGCCTAGTTGATTTCCCTCGGCTTCAGCCCTTTCTTGATCGGTATTTCAACGAAATGCCGGAAATCTGCCCGGAACGTCCGCAGCTCCTGACAAAATGGTTCCGGGAAAACGGGTTTGAGACCCAGGCCAAGGACACGCCATGGATTCCGGAGCTTCGCCAGGCCCATGCATTTGCTTACCTGATGGCCGGTAAACAGCCCATCATACGCAAAAACGACCTGGTGGCCGGAACCACCACCACGAACGACAATATCGGGGTGGTCATCTACCCGGATGCCCAGGGTGTCATGGCTTGGGGCGAACTGGGTGCCATTGACAAACGGATGCTAAACCCCTACCGCATAACTGATGAAACCGCCCATATACTTCACCATGGACAACAACATCGCGTTCAATGTCAAGCTCAACCCAAGCCCCCAGGATTCCCGGGAAAAAACCGTTGATATCATGGCCTCCTACGTCAAGACCTACTTCGATATGGGCGGCATGCAGATGCAGTTCAACGTGGTCAACTCAGAAACCCTCAAGGATGCCATGGCCAACCCCGATGCCTATCGCCAACTCATGGTCCGCATCTCCGGGTACAACGCCTATTTTGTCATGTTAAACAGAGACATCCAGATTGAACTCATCGAACGGGCCGAATATGGCCTATAGGGTAAAGCGCAGCTTCGCCCCGATGCCGTATTGATCAAACGTATCATGCCGGGCAAATATATGCTGGACTTCGCCGTTCTGAGAAAGCGCCTCTTCCACCATCTCATCGGCCAGATACGCCGTATAATGCATATCAGCGCCGCAAATCGGGCAGGTTGCCTGGTATGTGGAAAGCGTCCGATCATTCGGACAAATATAGCCGTCTGTTTTAAAATCCTGGCCGATCGCAAGCGTCTGCACCTGCCCCATCATCAGGGCTTCAAGTACCGGCTCAACGCCGAGCTCACCCTTATCCTTCGGGCCGCTGTGATCGATAATTTCTTCGATCAGGGCCCTTTCATTGTCCCGCTCCCATGTTTGGGCGGCTTCAATGGCCTTTTCCTTTAACTCCTCAGACGGATTGTCCGGATGGGCGCTGAACTCGGCAGCCAACCGGCTCTTCAGATAACTGTGTAAATGCTCCTTCAGGCTGGGCCGGGTTTTATCATCCGGACCGCCGAGGATCAGGCGGGTAAAATTTTTCCTCTTGAAAAAATCAAGGGTCCTGTCGGCCACGTGCTTTAGGTGACGGTGTACATGGTCCTCGATATGGCGTTCAATGCGCTTGTCACCGAGGCCGGCCTGAACCGCTCCGCCGGCGCCTGCGGTCATGGACTGCTTGACGCGCACGCCGTCCGGCACATTGTCCTCGATAAAAATATCCGGGAACTCCTCGAATTCGCCCAGATAAAGGGAAAAAATGCGGGCTTTGCGCGAATCGCCGACCACGACGCAATAGCGGTCAAATTCATCGATCAGCATGGTCAGGGGACGGGTATATGGATCCACCTCCACGACCATTGAACTGGACAGACCGACCGGCAAGTCGTATTGCTCCCACAAGCCGTCGGCATCCGCAAATATAACGACAAGCCGCGTTCGGGACAGCCGTTTGAATTCTTTTTCCGCATAGCTCTCGATGGTTTCCATCAATTTTTGCAGCCGCTTTGTCTGCTTCTCATCAAAGCGCTGGTCCGCCTCGATTGTTCTTAACGTATTATGGATCATGGAGTTGAGTTCGTTCTCATAGTTTCTGGGGGGCGTGATGTTTAGATAAAGGCTTATTACCGGATTATCCGTATTCTGATAATCAGCCAAAGACTCGAGTTTGCTTCTGTCAATCATTATAGGCTGCTCCTCCTTGAAAAAATTATTTAACACTCAAAAACTTACCCTTCGCCTTTCGACAAAAAGGGGGGAAGAATCGACTGGTATATTTATAACATTTTGTTTTATATAATAATTTAATCAATCATGGCCCTGTGTCAAGCGTCCGCATCAGGATCAAGACCCTGTCCACTATATATCGGTTGACCGCTCTCTGATTTTGTGCGATTGGTTTTTTTTAACTTAAAATTTATTACAGGAGGACAACTTAAATGACAACTTATGAAGGACTGGAAATATCGGATAAGCCCAATTATTATCTATTTATCCGGGAGCGGGTCGATAAATACGGCGAAAAAATCGCCTTACGGGCCAAGAAAGACGGCGAGTGGGAATCCATTTCATGGCGTGAGTTCGGCGAAAAGATTAACCAGGCGGCCAAGGCCATGCTGGAGATGGGCATTGAAGATCAGCAGATGATAAGCATCTTTTCCCAGAACAAGCCGGAATGCAGCATCACGGATATTGCGGCGCTTGGCATACGGGCCGTCCCGGTGTTCATCTATGCCACCAATACGGCCGGCCAGGCCGAATACATCGTCAACGACTGCCAGGCCCGCCTGATTTTCGTGGGCGACCAGGAGCAGTACGACAAGGCCAAAACCCTTTTTCCCAATTCGGACTCACTCAAAAAAATCATCGCATTCGATCCGAACATTCGGCTCGATGATACGGAAAACGCCATGTACTTTTCCGATTTTCTCGACATCGGAAAAAATTCGAACCTGGATGATGAAATCGAAAACCGGATGGCCCGGGCGTCACAGGATGACATTCTCACCCTGATCTATACCTCCGGTACCACCGGCGAGCCCAAAGGCGTGATATTGACGCATTTCAACCTCATTTTCACGGCCGCCGCCCATGACCAGCGCCTTGAAAGCGTCAGCGACCAGGACGTCTCCCTCTGCTTTCTGCCGCTCTCCCATGTTTTCGAGCGCACCTGGACCTATTATGTATTGTATCGCGGCATGGAAAATATCTATCTGGATGATCCAAAATTGATCATCGATTTCATCAAAGAGGCAAAGCCCCATATCATGTGCTCGGTCCCGCGGGTCTATGAGAAGATATACGCCGCCGTGTACCACAACCTTGAATCCGCCTCGCCGACGAAGAAGAAGCTGTTTCACTGGGCGCTTGATATCGGGGCGCAGCGCAATAACCGGAAAAAGGATCAGAAATCCGTTCCCTTAACTCTGGAAATAAAATACAGGCTGGCAGACAAGCTGGTGTTGAGCAAAATCCGGGATCTTGTCGGCGGCCGTATCCGGTTCATGCCGTGCGCCGGTGCGCCCCTTGCCCAGAATATCGAGGAGTTCTTTTACGCGGCCGGCATGTTCGTCTGGTACGGCTACGGCTTAAGTGAAACCACAGCCACCGTCACCTGCCACCCCTCGCATAATTTCAAATTCGGTCTGGTCGGCACCCCGCTTCCGGACGTTCATGTAAAAATCGGCGACAACGGCGAGGTCCTGATCAAGGGCGGCAATGTCATGCGCGGCTACTATAACAAGCCTGAGGCGACCGCCGAGGCATTCACCGAAGACGGCTGGTTCAGATCCGGCGATGTGGGAGAATTCGATGAAAACGGAGAGCTGCGGATTACAGACCGAATCAAGGACCTGATGAAGACCTCGGGCGGCAAATACATCGCCCCGCAGCTTATCGAGTCCACCTTAGGCGCGGACCACTACATTGAGCAGGTAATGGTGGTCGGCGAGCAGAAAAAATTTGTTTCCGCCCTTATCGTCCCCTCGTTTGAAGCCCTGGAAGAATATGCGCAAGACAATAATATCGAATACAACAGCCGGGCCGAACTGGTCCAGCATCCGGACGTTATCGAGCTCTACCGGCAGCGAATCAATGAACGCTCCAAGGATCTGGCCGGTTATGAAAAGGTCAAGGAGTTCACGCTGCTTCCGGATGAATTCTCGGTGGACCGCAATGAAATCACCCCCACCATGAAGATCAAGCGCAAAAATGTAGCGGAAAGATACAATGATGCCATAAACAATATGTACGGCGAGGCTTGACGGCTTCGCAAAAAGCGGTTTATGGATATGTTTAGTTTTTCCGGTAAAGCAAAACCCCTATGCTAATACACCTGATATTGCTTGCCGGCGGGTTCCTGCTGCTGTATTTCGGGGCGGAGTGGCTGGTCAAAGGCTCGGCCAATCTGGCCCGTAGCCTCGGCATCACGCCGGTGGTCATCGGTCTGACGGTAGTCGCATTCGGCACCTCCGCCCCCGAATTCGTTGTGAGCGTCATCTCCTCGATCCAGGACAAAAGCATGATCGCCGTGGGAAATGTCGTTGGCAGCAATATCTGCAATATCGCCCTTGTCCTGGGCGCGGCCGCCGCCCTGATGCCGATTACCGCCAACCGATCCGTAGTCAGGCGAGACATCCCCCTGATGCTCGTCATATCCATATACCTTTTGCTGCTCTCCCTGGACTCGCACATCAGCCGCATAGAAGGGATCACCCTGTTCACGGGGGTCATTTTATACACCATTTTCAACTACTATATATCACTAAAAGAAAAACGCAGCAGTCAAGCGGCCTATTTTCAGCCGAACAATAACGCCGGCGGGGGAACGCCGGAGGCGGGAAAAAATTTCGAGGCCAAAGTCGAAGAGATTGAAATCATCCAATCCCGACCCAGGCAGGTGGTGATGATTATCGCGGGCATTGCCGGGGTCGTCATCGGCGCGGATACGATGATTGATTCGGCCTGTGTGATCATGAAGCAGTTCGGCGTCGGTGAAAAATTTATCGGACTCACAGTCGTGGCCTTTGGCACATCGCTTCCGGAACTCGCGACTTCCGTCGTCGCCGCCATGAAAAAACAGATGGACATCAGCATCGGCAATCTGGTGGGCAGCAACGTCTTCAACATTCTTTCGGTAATAGGCGCCGCCGGTATCGTCCGGCCGATTCCGGTGCCGGGCGGTTTTATTGAAAGCGGCTTGATTATCGACTACGGGGTGATGATGGGGATCTGTATCTTGCCGTGGTTAATGATGCGCAAAGACTGTACGGTCAAACGGTGGGGCGGCGTGCTGCTGCTTTGCTGCTATGCGGGCTACCTCGCCTACCTGATCAAAACCGGATAAGAGGTTAAAAAAATGACAAATAATCTCATAACCGCGCATTACGATGTCGATAAAAACCTGACGGCCAATGTCCTGGCCGCTATAAAAAAGGAAAAGGGCGGCCTTGAGAATCTGAGCGTGGACGACCTGATCGCAATTGACGGGTTCCATATCCGGGGCCGGAAATCGACTGTCGAACTGGCCGAGCGACTCCAGGTCCGGCCGACGGACCGGGTCCTGGACATCGGCTCCGGTTCCGGCGGTACGGCCCGCTATTTGGCGTCAAGATATGGCTGTCATGTCATCGGCATTGATCTCACGCCCAGCTATGTCCATCTCGCCGCTGACCTTTCGAAACGACTGAAACTTGATGACAAGACCGCATTCGGATGCGGAAACGGCGCGGTCCTGCCCTTTATGGATGAAAGCTTTGACATCGTCTGGATGGATCATGTCCAGATGAACATTCCGGACAAGGGTCAATATATTTCCGAGTTCGCCAGGGTCTTAAAGCCTTCAGGGAAAATCGCCCTTCATGAGGTATTCAAAGGCAAAGCCGGGGAACCCTACATGCCGGTTCCCTGGTCCAGCGACGAGGCCACCAGCTTCATCATCCATGCCGATGAATTGAAGGCGCAATTAACTGAGAGGTATTTCAGCCTTATTGAATGGCGGGATGTCACAGAGATTTCCACCCAATGGTTTCAAAAAATGCGGGCCAAAAGGCGTGCCAATGGTCCCTCGCCGTTAGGGGTTCACTTGCTGATGGGGCCGAATGCAGAGGAAAAGATCGCCAACATGGGGCGCAGCCTGGCCGACGGCCGCGCCACAGTGATCATGGGCATTCTTCAAAAGGCCTGAGCGCTCGCCGGTTCACTCTGATCCGTCAGGCGGTTGAGAAATCGGGCCATGGGCAATGCGGGTTAATACCATGGGCATTTCCCCGGCAAACAGGCTCTTGCGAACGGTTGTCCGAATAATATGATGCGCTCCGGAAACATCCAGCCAAACAGGCGTACTTGTGTCGAAAAGTTTCAGGTACCATGAGGATGAGGACACCCGAATATTTATACATTCAAATCGCCCGGCAGGTACGTCAATGGTTTCATTACCGGTTACTTCCCAATCCGCGGGGAATACTTTCATTTCATCGCCCAGCAGACCGACCGCATTAAACTCACCGCTTGCCTGTGAGGCGTCAACCACTTGAGTGAGATAGTATTTCATGAAAGGCTCTATGATAACCGTCCCCTTGGGAAGGGTCAGACGCTGTTTTGAAATTTTCCCTCCAGGATCGGTAATTGTGGCCTTCAACAGCCTTCCATCCAGCTGCACCTTTATGGTTCGGACGCCTTCAGGGTCTTTAATCCGTCTTTTATAGCTTGTGGGGCGCAGCGTATCGGGCTCAAAGGTCACATCAAACGTCTCCGTTTCCTCCTCTTCCTCGTATATCCGAACTTCGTGCCACTCATTGAGCTCAGCCCCCCTGGTGATGCGGATATAGACCTCCCCCTTTTTTTCACCGGTTTCGCTGTCGTTAACCGCGTAATAAAGACGCGTAACCGTTTTTTCCGGCTTGTCCGAAGCCATGCCGGGCAGCGCGAAGCTGATGGCAAAACATAACACAAACGCGGCATATATTGCCGTCGCCCCGTAACCGCCGATCCGGTATGCTATATGGCCTATTTGAGTGATCATATAAACACCTGAATTGAGCATCAGACCCCCTATTTCACTCCTTTAACTGCGACAAATGAGCCCTGCCCGCAACCCTGCCAAACGGTACCCGACGGTTCTCCGGCGATGATGGCCTGCCTGGCGTCTCCGACCCTAAAGCCCGCCTCTCTCATAAGCCGCCATATCTCATGGGACGAAAAAAATACGGCATCCTTGTAAAAGCGGCTTTTTTCCCGGTTCTTTTCATACTGACGGCCGAGTTCGCTTTCTTTATCCACGAACCCGATAATCAGGCATCCGCCGGGCTTCAGCACGCGAAACGCCTCTTCTATGGCCTTGGCGGGATCATCCACAAAACAAATGGTGGTCACCATTAATACCCCATCAAAGCGGCCATCGGCAAAGGGCAGGGCTTCAGCGGTGCCGGAATAGACCGAAATGCCACGGGCTCTTGCTTTGGCTGCCATCTGTTCCGACGGCTCCACCCCTACCGCTATCCCAAGCGGCAGGGCAAATTTGCCCGTGCCAACACCCACTTCCAAAGCCCTCCCGCCGGCCCCAGGCATGAGCTGGCGAACGGCTTCGACTTCCGCGGCGTAAAGCCTGCTGTTTTTTTCAAACCAATGCTCGTAGGCATCACTGTATTTCTCAAACGGCGCTGTCTTTGGCATGCCGACCGCTCCCGCCCTTCAGTGGATTAAAATTTGAGCCCGACACAGAAATTGGGCAAATTTGCCATTTATGGATGGGCACTATTTAGGTATAGACTTCACAGTCAAAGTGGATTAGAATTTTTTTGATTATTTTCGCATACAGACGCTTGGATTGTTATTAAAGCCTTGTCATTGTTAAGGATGGCGTATAGAATCGGTTGCCTGATTCTATTTGTATAGTAAAAACTGACCGGCTATTTTTATAGAATGTTATCAACACCCATTTTGCCTGTAAAGGGCTATTGCGCATCGATTGGATCAGCAAATCATAATTCCAGAAGCTTAACTCTCTGTTAGGGCGAGGAGCGAAAGTGACGAGGCATCTTGTTTGTTAAAGATTCTTCCCTATCGCTTGAAATGACAATGTGTATTTTTTTTGGGCGACTTGCTGCAAAAATGCCGCGATGCGGCTTTAATCGCTTTTGATGAAGCCATCAAGAAACAATTGACGCCTATATATGGGTTTAAAACATTAAGAAAGGAGATTGAAAAATGACGACAAACGAAGCCACAGCAAAAAAGCCTCTCTGGTTGTTGATCGAGGAAAAAATCCTTGAGACCGGTCTTCAGGAGCTTTCAGGGGGAAACCCGGAAAAATCGATTCAGCGTATTGCCGGGGCACTTGATGATATGGGCTACAATTTTTCGGGTCATGGCGGCAATATGATTAAACTCAGATTTGCAGTGAATCGGGCGCGCGAAGTAGGAAGGCCCTTTTTGAAAGACTTCAACGAGGCGGTTTCTGCGTTGACACTGGAAGATGTGGCGGCCCCTTTTGCGGCTACCACCGATCTCATCGACCAATTAAGCCAGAGCTGGCCGGGAATCAGAAGCTCCGAGCGCAGAGCGGATGTGATTGAGATCATAGAGAATACCAAACTCGACCGGCTCATCGCCAAGGCAAAGGAGCTGCCGGGCGATGAGGGTATCCGCCTGCTCATTGAGGAAGAGGTGGAATTTCCGGTAATTACCCAGGCCATGGGGATTACAGAGGAAAAACTCGGGCAAGTAAACGAGCAGATCAAGGCGGAGCGGGCCGAACGGGAAAGAGTGGCAGCGCTGCTCGAAAAGGTGGCGGACAAGAGCAATGAAGAAAAGGTCCGGCACCTTCTTGATAATGACGTCTCCGAGGAATTGATCATGGAAATGGCTGGCGTGGATCAAAGCGTCCTCGATGACGTCAAGAAGGCCATGGAGGAAGAACTGAAGGAAAAGCAGAGAAAGGCCGAAGAGGAGGCCGCACGGAAAAAGGCGGAGGCTGAAGGCCCTGCGCTGGAGGATATTCCGTCGGACGAAATGCTCGATTACATCGAATCCCTACGTGAAATCATGGAATTTAGCGATGAGGAGAAGGAAATCAGGGTAATGGCCGAACAGAGCGCCATACCAAAAGCCCTTGTGGACGTCGCCGTCTCTGAGCCTGACAAACTGGATGAACTCGAAAAGAAAGCGGAGGGTTAAGCCTTCTCCGCCGATTCGGACGCGTTCTCGTTCTCGTGGCCGCCATCGGCTATTAGATGACGGCAACGGGCACGAGAACCGTCCTGCTAAGACCGGGAAGAGACGATCCTGGAGATTTGTCAAAAACAGTCTCCTACGAAGCCGGAAATTTTCAGATGATTTGAAATATACCTTCAATCAATGGCGGGAAGAATGGATCTGACGGGCTATCGGATAAGAATTACGAATGCCGCTAACTGTCCTGTTTTTAATGAGGACGATATCTTCAACTTCTCCGGCTACGCTTTGGCATTGCCAATGGAAACCCATTTATGCATGGGATTTGCCCAAAACCTGGCCAGCGTCTTGCCGGAGATTTCCAGTGTCAATGCACTGGCATTCGAGTTTAGCTGCAATGGGGAAAAAATCGGGCAATCGTGCAGCCTGACCTACCTTATTGAGAAGTCTGATATTGAAGCAAAGATACTTCCCGGCGCTATCCCGGGAAAAAATATCGAGGCCATCTCCCATCTTCTTTTAAATCTACCGATGTTTCGCTCTTTTGATAAAAACAGCATGCTTCGCTTCCTGTCCTACTTTCAAGTCGAGCATATCTATGACCTGGGATTTAAATCTTACCGGACCGGCGATATCTTTATCAAAAAGGGCGAACCGGGCAGGAACCTCTATATTATTATTGCGGGCAGGGCAGAAGTCATTGATGAAAAAGGCAATTCCATCGCATTTCTTGCCAACGGGGAGGTCTTCGGCGAGATGAGCCTGATCAGCGGCAACCCCATCAGCGCCACTGTTCGCGCCACAGCCCCATCAACGGTGATCCGTCTATCGAGCAGGGATTTTTCCCGCATACTGCCAAAATTTCCGGCCCTGCAAACCTATTTTTCCCGATTGCTGACCCAGCGATTGAGCCGAAGCAATATTGAGCGGGCAAAAGATTTGTCAGCTGTAATGGCTGGCGATTTATCAGAGATGCCGCCCGAGGATGTAATGCAGACGATGCACATTAATCAGAAATCCGGGGTGCTCAATTTCCATAGGGGAGACGTCAGGGCCCATATCCTTTTCAATCAAGGCGAAATCATTCATGCCGAATATGATGGACAAACCGGGGTAGAGGTAATTGCAAAAATTTGTCAAAACCGGTCGGGAAAATTTAACTTTTCGCCAAAGCTCCCGCCAGAGGCAGAAAAAATGGAGATCCTGGGCAATTTCATGGCCATTCTGATGAGTGCCTTAAAGGACATCGATGACAGCTAAAAGAATACTGATTCGCTTTTCAAATGGCCCTATATAACCTAAATTGAGGGTTTCAAATTTTGATGGCTTCGTAAAAAGTCCAATATCTGTGTTGCGCTGCATCCCTCGGAATTTCACGTACAGCTAAGTACGCTGCATTCCTCGGGATTTTGCGCGCCTTGATCTTGAACTTTTTACTTTGCCATCCTAAAATCGACTTTTTACGAGATTGTCAATTTTTTGATTTAAAAAATGTTCCAATATCCTAAAAATAAAATAAAAATTAAATCTTCAAAAAATTGAAACGCTCAATTTAGGTATAATTAATGCCCGTCCATAAACAGGATGTTTTGTTCAGGTTCAAGGAAGGCGCAAATTAGCCATTTATGGATGGGCACGAATTAGGTCACGACTGTTTACGCGCCTGCCAAAGAAAGAAGGAGAAAAAAATGCCTCAAAAAATAGCAATAATTGGTGGCGGCGTCGCGGGTCTGACGACAGGGTATCTATTAAGTGACAGCTATGATGTGACCCTTTTTGAAAAAGATAATAGGCTGGGAGGAAATGTATATACGCTGGATACAAAGACCGGAGAGGCAATCGATATAACCGTCTTTTTCTACTCCCCAATGCAATATCCTAATTTCTTTAAACTTTTATTAAAGCTTGGCATTAAATCGACAACCCGGCCGATGGAAGGTTGCAGCCAGTCTTTTCAAAATCTTAAAACAAAACAGGCTTATTATCTAAATTGTGACCCAATGAGAATAACCTCGACACTGCACCCAAGAAACTTCAGGGCGCTTTTCTACCAGGGGATTGTATTCTGGAATTATTATAAAGGCATGCGGATGAATAATGAAGGAAAATTCCATGGCCTTATCCTTAAAGAGGCACTCAGATTTCTGCCGGGTTTAAAAGGGGATGTTTTGAAAATGGCTATTTTCCCGATCTGCATCATGACCTCAATGCTCTGGGATGAACTGATGGAAGCGCCTGCGGAATTTGTATTCAATAAAATTGAAAAACAATGCGGATCCATAAAAAAATTCGTTTCCTGGCGTCTTTACCCATGCAAAACAAGGACTTATGTTGAGAAACTGGCAGCCCCCATCAGGGAAAAAATAATACTGAATGCGAATATTAAATCTGTCAGCAGATTTAATGGCGATGTGATCGTTAAAATGGCAGATGAAAAGGAACAAACCTTTGATAAAGTAATTTTTGCCTGCCCGGCGGATACGGCATTGAAACTCTTGGAACAACCGACTGATGAAGAGAAACGGCTTCTGGGGGCATGGAAGTATAAAGATGGCCTCGTGATCGTACATACGGATAAATCTTCCTACCCATCAGAGAATCTTTGGGGATTATACAGCTATCTTTACACCGAGGAAGACGGTAAAATTAATACCTCGATCAACGCCCATTACAGATTTCAAAAAGGTGTGCCCCGTAACAGCAATTATATCGGAACGCAGCATCCCAATATCGATATTGATAAAAATTCAATCGAATTTCAGAAAGTATTCAGAACGCCCATTTATGATATCAATTCCACTGAAACGATTAAGGCGCTTCCCTCATTAAATGCTCAGATGGGCACCTATTTTTGCGGATCCTATTTCGGATACGGACTTCATGAAGATGCCGTGACATCTGCCATAAATGTCTCAAAAATGCTCGGGGCCGATTGGGATTAGTTTTTAAGGTTATCTTGTTTTCGAAACGTTACAGATCTCCAGTTACCGGTTTGGGGGAATGGATTTTTTCAGTTTTTTGCGATCCTGTATAAAAAGGGGGAGAGATGAAAATTGCCGTCCTCAATGGAAGTCCTAAGGGCCTTAAAAGTATTACAATGCAATCCGTTCAGTTTATAAAGAAAGAATTTGCGCAGCATGAGTTAGAAATCATAAATATTTCGCAAAAAGCAAATAAAATAAAAAAAGATCCTGAAACCCTGAATAATATTATAGAAAAGATTAAAGCCGCAGATGCCGTACTTTGGGCCACACCGGTTTACTATTTTCTTGTGCCTTCACAATATAAAACATTTATCGAGCTCATTTTCCAGGAGGATAAGAATATCAATGCGTTTCGGGATAAATATACGGCTGTCCTGACTACCTCGGTGCATCTGTTGGATCACATTGCCCATAACTACCTGAATGCCATATGCGATGACCTATCAATGAAGTTTTTGGGGTCTTTTTCGGCTGATATGCATGATTTCCTGGATGATAAAGAGCGGCAAAGGCTGTTGTTGTTCATGCAATCCTTCTTTAATGGGATTGAGAAAAAATTGCCTACTGCAAAAAAACATGGGCCAATCGATCACAAAGCAATTGAGTACAAACCTTCTATGCCTGATGGCAGAATAGATATGGGTAGGCATAAATGCGTCATCTTGAATGATGCGGAAGAAAATCAGTCTAATCTCTTCAATATGGCGAATGCAGTGGCGAATCATTTGAAGGGGGATGTCGAAGTAATAAACCTATATGATATTGATATTAAAACCGGATGCCAGGGCTGTTACCATTGCGCATATGACAATACTTGCCGATTTGAAAAAGAAGATGAGTTCGTGGGGGTTTTTAACAGCAAAATAGAACCGGCGGATATTCTGTTGTTTTGCGGAACAATTAAGGACAGATATCTTTCGTCACGCTGGAAGCTTTTCATTGATCGAACCTTCTTTAAACAACATGTCCCCTACCTTAGCGGGAAACAGCTGGGTTTTCTGATTTCAGGCCCACTCAAAAAAAATCCCAACCTCAGGCAAGCCCTCGAAGCCTACAGTGACCTAATGGGGGCTAATCTTGTCGACATCATCACAGATGAGAATGAAAGTTCAGAAGCAATGGATGCATTGTTGAGCAGCCTCGCCCAACGCCTCATCGACTTTGCAGAAAAGGGCTATTATCAACCCCGGTATTTTTATTCGATCGGCGCCATGAAGATTATGAGGGATCTGTTTTGGGGGAAATATCGTTTTCTTTGCCAGGCTGATCACAAATTTTATAAAAATAACGGTATCTACGATTTCCCCCAAAAGAACTATAAGGATAGGATGTTAAATAATATCGTCATACCCCTTACAAGGATTCCATCAGTCCGAAAAAAGCTATACAACAGTGTTCAAGAGGAAATGATTAAACCATATGCAAAAATATTGAACAAAATAGGCGAATAAGGGGCCGCCCCCATTAACATGGCGTCGGGTTTTAGTGGCCATTATAGGACAAAAAAATGACCGATAGATCCAGATATGAAAAAAAATTATTTTTTATCGGAGCCTTATGGAATTGGATCGCCTCCCTGCTACTTTTGTTTTTATATTTTGTAAATCAAGAGCTTCTTGAATATTACCATAAAATACCTGAAACGATGTTATGGTATTATATTTTCCTTGGGGCCGTTTTTGTTTTTGGTTTGGGGTATTACTATATCAGCAAAGATGTTCAAAGAAATCGAGATCTTATAAAAATGGGGGTCCTTGCCAAGGGGATCGTATTTCTTTTGTTCCTTATTTATTTGATAGAGGGTGAAGTAAGAGTGCTGCTTTTCCTAGGAGGCTTTGTAGATCTAATTTTTGCAGTGCTCTTCGCTGAGGTTTTAGTTCGAATGAGGCAAGCCTAATAACCGGCTATATCCATAAGGTCTAAGGTTTTCATCATCCCCTGCCCACTGACCAAAATAAAGAGGGTTCGTTAGGCAAAAGGGAATCCTAACGAACGATATAAAAATGGCATCAGTATTCCTTCAACTCGAACAGCACTTTGGTGCTTTGAAAAACCGCATCCGCTGTAAAGCTTGGCTCGTCCTGGTAGGCCTCATAGGTCTCATCAATGTGGCCCGAAAGGCGTCCCTTCAGTTTTAGCGTTTGATTCTCGCTATCTGGATCGATGTCGACACAGGCGCTGCCGGACGCGCATTTGTAGTCTCCTTCCTGAAACGGCGTCAAGGTCGCTACCTCCTTGTAGTCCGATCCGGCCATTGTTATATACAGGCGCGCCCAGGTATGGATATTCCAATCGGTTCCCTGGTAGCGACCTTTCACGGTGCCTTCGGTTACGACCCGCCAACTCTCATTGGATGGGTGCTCGAATGTATAGTTCAACTCCTCAGTCATTGTAATTAGATGGGTCAGCTCGTATTGATAGTCACTCCAACAATAAAAGCCGGAACAATGATTGTGCGTCGTAACTTTGACGTTGCCGATATCGGTTTGGAACGTCATTTTCAACAACGTTTCAGGCCCGTATGTGCCCCTCGCCCAATTGGAGGTCTCGGGGGATAACTTTTTTTCCCCCCGGTAGCACATGAAGTGGCTCAGACTGGGGGTGTACCTGACCCCGAACAGGTGGAACCCAAAGGGCGCCGCATTGGGATCATTCTCCGTTGACAGGCTGTACGCATAGCTCCCGTCATCGGTTTGTCCAAAGGAATAGTAGCCGAACATATCCTTGACCTTGCCCGGAACGTACCGGCCATGCTCGAACCGGCCATGCCCGAAAAGCATGCCATCGGACGACAGCATCCCCCAGCAGCCCCTTTCCCAATCGCGTGGAGCGCCGGGAGGCTCGGCATTCTGGTAGTCACCAGGCTTGTGTACGAAGGTAGCGACGCTTACGTTCGTCGTGCTTACACCGTTGAGATTCTTCGGGTCCGGGTCCCAACCAGTATACTTAGAATGCCACTGAACATAAGGTTTGGCCCAGGCCGGCGGCTTGTTGACATAGAAGTCGCTGCTCTGCAGGTTGTAGACCTTGTGATAAACGGGCGTGAGGTTGTACCACATGCTGCCGTAGTACTTCTGCAGCATCACCTGACGACTTCCCTTTGCAAAGGCATCCACTTCCCGTGGCTGACCAACAACCCGAACGGTGATCCCCTTCGGGTACTGCGTCGAGAACTGCTGGGCGATGAAGTCGGCCCGTTGATAGACCGTTCCCGTATCGTCAGGCAGAAACTGATGCGGATTAACCATTTCCGAAACATAGTCGGCGTTGCTAATCACGAGATAGTCCACCCAACGCATAAACTCGGCTACTTCATCGTCAATATAGTCCTGAAACACCTCATCGCGATAGGTGGCGACGCTGTTGAACTGCACTTCGGAGTTGTCCCCCTCCGCCAACACGTGAATAGCTTCGGTAACCAGCCCAAAGGCGCGGTACTGGTAGGCCAGTATCTTTCCGAAATAGGCCTCAAAGGTTTTATAGAGCGCCAGCACATCCTTTTTACCGTTGCCGGCATTCAAGGAAAGGGCGTAGCGCCCAAGCGCGCCGGATTTACCGGTGACTGGATCGGGCATGACGTTGCCGTGGATTGTCACGAGCATGTGCGGTACGTCATTCTGTGTGGATGCGTTGTTGCTGATGATGCTAACACCGAAGGCGTGAGGGTCCAGCGGATTATCGGACTTCGCCTTATCGACGGTGTAATTTACATTGAGCCGCTTGACAAGCGCATCAAGGTTATTGATGGCGTCGCGGACCGGCTGTTGGCTGCTGTCGAAAAGCAGATCGACGATGTCCTGTTCTAACTGTCGCTCTAGCCGCGAAAGCTCCTGTTTCACCACCGACAGCTCATCCTCGATTGACTGAAGTTGTTCATTCTGCGCCTGAAGCGCATCGAGCACTTCCTTATTGGGGTCCGGGTCCGTCGCGAGTCCGAATTTCTTCAGCAGGAACCCGGCCGTCTGGGTCCCCAACGACGTTCCGGCGGCCTCAGCGGCGCTGACCGCTAAATCCTTGTAGAAGCTGCCTTTCGACTCACCGCCGTACAGTGCACTCAGTTGCGTATGGGCCGTCTTATCGGGAATACGTTCCAATACCAGCATATCGAGATAGGCATCAAGGCCGCCGGCCGCCTCGGCCGCGCGCATGAATAGCGCGGGGTCCAAGTGCTCGTGCATTGCCTCTTGGTGTAGCTGCTCGGCGTAGTTGAGGCCCATTGGAAGCCCCAGATGCCGTTTAACCGCCTCCAAGGCCTCCTCGTGACTGACGTTGTAGGCCAGACGATAGCGGTCGACGAGGGTCGTGAACAGGTTCACTTCGAGATGCGCGCCGGGCGTGTATTCGGGCTCGTAAGCGCTAAGCTCGGCACCCAGCCGTTTGCCGTCGACTTCGACAAGATGGGCCGACACGCGCACACCGCCTTCCCCGCTCGTTAAAGTGCGGCCGAAAAACTCGCCGTCTTCGCAAAGACCGGCCCATACCTTCTGACCGTCTACCTCCACCGTAATCATAGCTGTATCGACAGGTCCCGCCACGTCGACCGTTCCCCACATGATGACATCGCAGCCGGTAAAGGCGGTCACGATAAACGCTAACGCGCACGCAATGAGAATGCCGCGGCTATAACGCACCCACCGTGATTGCATAACATACTCTCCTCTCTGATCCCGAAAAAGCCTTGATATCCATTTGAGCCCTCAACCCGAACCCATACCCGCCCGTCCTGGGCTCGGCGTAATAGGAGGCCGCTATCCGCCTTTTCCTTGATATTTCTTGACGCGGCGAACGGCGAATGACGATGGGCAAAACGCCACGGTAAAATCGGGCCGTCGAAATACAGTTTTACCTAAATTGAGCGATTTTCAAGTTTGCTGCAGATACAAGGAAGCGGATGTTGAGCTATAGCGGGCTATGCGAGACATCCGCTGGCAAAGTAGATGCGGAAAAATTGGAAATCCCGGAGGGTTTCAAATTTTTAAAGCTAGAATTGATGGCTTCGTAAAAAGTCCAATATCTGTGTTGCGCTGCAACCCTCGGAATTTCACGTACAGCTAAGTACGCTGCATTCCTCGGGATTTTGCGCGCCTTGATCTTGAACTTTTTACTTTGCCATCCTAAAATCGACTTTTTACGAGATTGTCAGAATTGATTGAAGTCTTTTAAAATAATAAAAAAAACAAAAAGTTTAAAAATTTGAAACGCTCAGTTTAAGAGATAGTTAGTTTACTAACATCCCTTTGTCAATAAAAAAATCGGGCCACCACCGATACTAATGCCGGCGTTAGTCCTCCAATGACTGGACCATCTCGTCTAGACGAATCTTCATTTCACTCCAGTCCCCCTGGGGATTGCAGACGATGATGATAAAGAGGTTCATCTGGTACGCCTGCATAAGAATCGTAGAGGACGGGCAATGCAATGTAAGGGCGCTGGCCCTTCCAATTTTGATTTGATCCGCGGTATGCCGGGCATCTGCGAACAACGGCTTCATGTGCCTGGCCATGATCCGCAAATTCAAGACATATTCACTTTGATCCGCCGCAAGTATCTTTCCTTCTTCGTCCACCAAGGCGAAGGCCAGATAGCCCTTCATTTTTTTAACGCGGTTCAAAAAGTCTTGAAGCACCCGGCCGGATTTCTCCCAATCGATTTCAAAAGGCGTGACCTCTTCTGTTAAAGGGATAGACGGCTCATTTTCCCGGAGATCCGCCGGCTCAACGTCGCCCGGGGCCAACGCCTCCTCTTTCTGCCAGGAGGCATCCACAATTTCCATGATATTGGTTTTGACGCGCTTCCTGGTTCTCTGCCGGGGCAACTCGGATAGCTTAAAACCAATGCGGTTCCAACTCGAAATCTCCTTGGCCGCCTCCTCTCCGTCCATGCCGCTGTAAAAGGCATCGAAAAGCACCCCCCGGTCAAAATAGAGATAGCCTTTGCCGGCATCAGCTGAAGCCACCCGCATCCGGCAGGTCTTCTGCTGCAATTCGACCAAAGGCAGCAGGCTTGCCATGGTCATCCCCCGCCGATTCAGCCCCTCGTCCCGAAGATTAAGCCCGACAAAAATAGCGGAGGCGATGGCGCCTATGCTGAAGGGCTTCTCCAGGTGATACAGAAACGTCTGCTGGCTGAGTTCCTCTCTGAACCAGGGTTTGCCCATATCAGTAGTGACAATACAGGGGCTGCCGGGATGTTTTTCTGTCATAAAGGAGAGGAGTTCCAAACATTCGATCTTAGGGGTTTGGATATCGCAGACCAAGACAGAAATCCGCCCATTTTTTAGACAGGCCAAGGCCTCTTGGCCATCCACGGCGATTAATACCTCAAACTGTTGGAGTTTCTCCAGGCCCGCTTTAAGGTTTTTGACAAAATCGGCGTCGCCATCGACAATAAGAACCTTATCCATGGGAAAACTTTCAACTCATCGGTTTTAAATCAGCTGGGTGTGGAATAAGCCGATACGGATTAAAAATAGGCCTCTCTTGATTGCGTATTTAACGCAACCAATTTGCCTGCCCCTTGCGTTTAATCATGAAAAAAATGCTCATCTCATACAGCGCTAAATTTACCAGAGCAAAACAAATATTCAATAATAAAAATTCAAATCCGACCCTATCGAACAGAATCCCAACCCCACTTTTCCGGATATCCTCCCCCTATTTTCTCCCATGACGATCTCGACCCTCAGACCGGGGCTTTATTGAAACGCTCAGGTTTAGGTGAAAATTGCTGCCATATCGAATCGCGTCTACCGGGCAGACATTCAGGCAGCGCCCGCAACTAAAACAATCGGCTTTCAGCTTCCTGTCATAGACCCGATCTTTCGCCGCATCACAGGGGCATGCCCCTATACAGGCCCCGCATTGGATGCACTTCTCTTTATCAATCCGGACCTTCGAGATACTGAGCCCCTCAAACATCCAGGCCACAAAACCAAAAGGACAGATAAGCTGACAAAACGGACGGTAGACAAAAAAAGAGCCAATCAAAACAATAATGACCGTCAGCAAAATGCTGACGGCTTCAAAGTGCATGTTAAACAGATTAAACGGATTGATATAGTGATAGATAACAAATCCTTCACGCCCCCCGAGCACGCCAAAAAGAAACAATAGCACAAGGAGCAAAAGCCCGCCGCGAATCGTATTGGTAAAGACAAACGGCAGCTTGAGCCTTCTTAATCGCCGAAATATCGGAAAGCTGTATGCCAGTTCCTGAAGCGCCCCGAAAGGACAGGCCCAGCCGCAGATCATCTTATTGCCGATAACCGCCAGTATCAAAAAGAAAATAAAAGCCGTCGCCTTGGCCACCGGATCCGGATAGAGCCCCACCATCGACTTGAATACCTTTACGATGCCCTCCATGGGGTTTGGCGACTTGCCCAGATAAAAGCCCGCTATACCAACCGAGATAATTAATGCCAGATTATAGGGGAGCCTTGGGTACCAGCTTCGTCTGTGCCCGCTCCCTGCCCCATCCGGTCGCCCTAAAAAATTCAGATAGACAAACCCTATTAGGACCAAAGCGATGAAAATATAGTATTTTGCAGTCGCATCCGTATGTGAAAGCAGATGATGGACAGCGTGCGATAACTCGTCAGGGCTTACATCTAATTCCCGGAAGTTTTTGCTTTTAGAAACATCGAGCGGTAAGCCAAGCTCCCGCGCCAGGGCCTTGCCGGTCACCCCAAGCTCAGGGGCAATTTGGCGTATAGACATGCCGACATCAACGTTCAGATCCTCATTAGGCGGCGCCCCCCGGTCGCCCAAAAATCCAACGCCCATAATAAGCGAACTCAATACAAGGGTTAAAAGCAACACGGCCCGCTGTCTGATAGAGAGCAATAAAAACCAGTCACGAATCTTCATGCGTTATCCTTTGCTCCCGTGCGAGATGCCCGCCCACGGCCTACATCACATCCTCGCCGGAGTGTTCATTGAGCTTTTCCATAAAATCCCAGAGTTCTTTGACTTCCGGCAGCAGATCCCACTCTTCGGGCCGGGTTGAGATCCTATCGCCGTCATTTAAAAACCGGTAGAAATGGATAGTACATCCCCTGTATTCCTTTTCGCCGCCGGCCCACCGGGTGAAGTTGCCGGGAAAGATGCCGGCGATTTTCCATCCCAACCGCTTAAACCAGATATACTGCGTCGTATTGTGCCATGTTTCGCAGAACACGGTCACATATTCGGCGCCCGTACCTTCAAGCCATTGGTAGAACGAGGCCAAATTCGACCAGATACTGGCGGCAACCGGGCCCTTACGATACGCCGGGTGTATCGCGATAAAACTGGCCTCCACCTGAAGGTTTAGATCCCACTTGGTATACATGCTGGACATCACGATCCTATTTGACCGAAGATCTTCGCCGACCATAACCGCATGGGGCCGGGTGACGGCATGCGCCTCCCAGTTTTCAGCGAATGCCACCCTTTCCTCGTATTCTCTGGGATCCAGAATCCATTCATGGACCGAACCGTATACCTCCGGATAGGAGCTCCGCCAGAGTTCGGCCACCGCTTCCAGATCATCTCTGGTAAGGGTCCTTAACCTGAAATTCGGGTTTTGCGGATCCATTCGGTCGATCAACGGCCAAACGACCCTCTTGTTTTCTATTTTCCTTAATTCACAGGACTTCCCCATTTCCCTGTACGGCTGATAAGAAGACATATCGATCGGCTTCATGAGTCTGCTCCTTTATAATTCCGTCTTTTTTCCCGACGTTCGTTTCTACAGGCTAATCCTTCTTCTCGATCGTACCCCCTGCCCGCTCAATAGCGGATTTTTCAAAGTCCGCCTGAAACCCCGGGGCATAATTCATATACTGGGGAATGGGGTATCGCAGCCCGGCGGCATGCGTCTTCTCGATGCCTTCCAACAGGATATCCAGTTTTTCACCCGGACATGAGAACATGACCTCCTGATCCTGTGCGCCGCCCCAGACCCGGTCCCCGTTGCCCAAAGTAACGTACTGGGGTTTATTCGTCTTGATTGTTTTTATGACCCCCTCGTGGCAGGATCCGATTCTTCCCGCGGCGCTGAATTCCATCACGCCCCCCTCCATATACAGATAGCCCTGAACAAACCGTATCGCCTGGGCCGGCAGACAGTAAACCATTACAGTATCCGGCACGACCCTGGTCCGCGTTAGCGGGGAGATAATCAGCCCCGGGAATTCGTTATTAAAACAATAGAGGTGCGGCCCAAATCGACTCTCGGTCACCCCGTCCTTTGCATACAGGCCGACGCTAAATGCTTCCGCCCATGCCTTGTATTCCGCCGCAAGCCGGTCCCAGCCATAAATCGCGCGGGCGAGCCTGCAGTTTATATCCGCCTCGGTTATGGCAATGGTCCAGCCGTAGACGCGGGACATTTTAAAATCCTGGCAGAGAAAATTCTGCAGCCCCAGATCGCGGGACGGTCTTTTATACGCCGGCCGGATCTCCCCCTCGGATTGAATCATTTTTACCGCCAGAGGAAACGTCGCAGGCCGAATCAGCGATTCGATCCGCTGGCCATACTTTCTGTATCGATCCAGTTCTGTCGTCATATTCTTTTCCGTATTCCTTTCTTGTCGCATCATCAACCATCTTCGGCCAGTGCGCAGTTGGAAAGCCAGGCTTCTATATATTCTGCGACTTCCTGCCAACCCGGCTCGGCAACCATCCAATGCGCTTGCCCCTCGAATTCTTTATACGTCGAAACAGACTTATACCGCTCAGCTATCGGCCGGGCGACAGAAGGAGGCGAGGCCCTGTCTTCGGCACCAGCAACCACCAAAACCGGACAGGCCACCTTTGAGGCGTCCACTTTGGCCGCCCCGTTCGAATCCAATAACCAGTATCCGATCTCAAACATGGCCCGACCCGACTCGTAAACGAATTTCTCGTAGGTTTCCTTTTGCTCATCGGGCGGCAGCAGGTGAAGCATGCTATATACCGCCGCATCAAACTTTGGCAGCATAGGCTTTTTCCAAAATCCCCACTTCATTTGTATACTCCAAAAACTCCTTACCACAGACGGTTTAAGACACATCCAGTTACCCGAGGGCGGTGCCGGCGTCACCAGAACGATAGCCTTGGCCAACCCCCGCTCGGCCAGCATCTGTGACAGCAGCCCGCCCATGGAGTGTCCCATCAAAATGGGTTTGACGTTAAGCTCCCGGATTTCTTGCTCCAGGTCGGCGGCATAATCCAGAAGGCCGGTGGTGCCGAGGCGGGGATCAGGGACGCCTCTCGGATCCATGTCGTGGTGGCGTAAAGTCGTTGCCACACAGCGGTAGCCCTGGTTTTCAAAAAAACGCCGGTAGTTTTCCCAGTACCAAGCGCCGCCCCACATGCCATGAATAAAAAAAATGGTTTCAGTCATATCTACCCCCTTATGATTCGATTGGGTGCATTCAGCCAAAATTGCCCATCGGGCCATACCACATGGCCTCTATTTTGCAAGATTCGATGAAATGAAACGGCCCAATTCCTTCACCGACTGATCCGCCTCCGGCATAAAACCGGCAAACATCTGCCATAAATGCCACATACGTGGCCAGATTTTGATATCTGAGCTGCCGCCGTGTGACTTGATGCGCTCGGCGAGCCATACCGAGTCATTGAGCAGGGTTTCGTATTCGCCCACATGGATCAACGTTTTCGGCAGGCCATCCAGAGATGCGTAGATCGGCGAAACGGAAGGGTGATTTAGCGGAAGGCCGCCGGCATATTGCCTGGCAGCCAGGTGGAGGCGCTCGGGTGTCGGAAAATTGGGGTCAAAGCGCGCCTTTGTTTGATGCGTTTCGCTTGTCATGGCCAGGTCCGTCCAGGGAGACATAAGCGCAAGCGCCGCGGGGACCTCAGCCCCGCTTTGTTTCAGATGCACGGACAATGCAAGGGCCAGACCGCCGCCCGCTGAATCGGCGACAACGGCGGGTTGCATATCCTTGTTCGCCCCTGATAATTCCATGAATACGCGACTCGCGTCTTCGAGCGCCGCCGGAAACGGATGCTCCGGGGCCAAGCGATAGTTAAAGATCAGCGTCGGGCGCTTCGAAGCAACCGCCATTCGGGCGGCCAGTGCCCTGTGAGTGGTGGAGGAACAACTGTTGTAGGCGCCGCCGTGGATGTACATAACCGAGGCAGGGCCATCGACATTTGCCGGGATAAGCCATTCAGCTGTCAACCCGGCGACTTGAACCCCCGTTACCTCCACCCGGCCGGGCACGGAAAAAAATCGGCGCGCCGCTTTTTCCCGTTCAATCCGCAGATTTTCCAACGTCAGCGCCCTGCGGGCGAGTCTGGCCATTTGATACCGCACGATTCGATAAAATAAGCGGGAGCGTAGGCTTTGCATTGGGCGTCACTCTTCGCTGCGTTCGTTTCTTTTAATACCCCCTGCTTCTAAGTAACTTGAAAATATATATTAATATTCCAGAAGCTTAGCTCTCTGTCATGCCGAGGGGCGAAAGCGACAAGGAATCTTGATTGTTCAAGATTTCTCGCTGCCGCTCGAAATGACAAAACTGGATGAATCGTCTCAGTGCCTTCAAACATGCAATAAAAGTTACTTTTAAACTCGGTCCCGGGCCGCGGCCCGGGGGGGGTTACTTCTAAAAAAATTATATTAGACTGATTCGCTGTTTTAATCAACTGTCGAACCAAAATATAGGGCCAGCGTGGGATTGATGGCCCTACGCCTGGCCGTTTTGCGGCGCCGCCTTTATTTCTTGACTTGAATTCACCATCGGCCATATGCTTTTACCATTTAAGGCACGGCAAGGATGGCGACGACAGGCGGCAAAAAAACCCGCGATCAGGCAATTGCGGCATTGGCAAAAGGGAGGAGGCAGAATAATGACGGGCAAAAATATTTTGTATGAAAAAAACAACAGTACCGCCGTAATAACGTTTAACCGGCCGGAGAAAAAGAATGCCCTTTCGCTGGAGTTGATGGACGAGCTTCGCGGCGTCCTTGAAGGGGTGGAAGACGACGATTCGATCCGCTCGGTGGTGATCACCGGGGCCGGCGGCAATTTTTCTTCCGGCGCGGATCTCTCCGACCCCCACTCTTTACAGATGATAGAGCAGCAGCTGGATGAATCCTCTGGCAAATCCACCATGATAAGGCTCATCAATCTGAACAAACCGACGATCGCCGCGGTACATGGCTATGCCCTGGGGCACGGCCTGGAATGCGCCCTGATGTGTGACATCATTATCGCTTCGGAGACGGCTGAATTCGGGTTCATCGGCCCGCTGCGGGGCTCCATATGCCCTTACGCCAATATTCGGCTGGCTGATGAAGTGGGCCGGGCAAAGGCAAAGGAGTTGCTGTTTACCTGTGACCGCATTTCCGCCGATGAGGCGTTAAGAATAAGGCTGGTCAATCGGGTTGTCCCCAACGAAAAGCTTATGGAGGCCTCCCTTGGGCTCGCCGAAAAAATGAAAAACGCCGCCCCCCTGGCCACGAGGTTGACCAAAGAAGCCATCAACAGAAAGCTTGGCGGCTATGAGACCAGCCTTAAGGCATTTAAAGAAATCGCCGCCGGCGAGGACCTGATGGAAGGCGCCATGGCCTTCCTGGAAAAAAGACCGCCCAAGTGGCGCCAATGATGAAATTAAATCGGGGGACACCATAAAATCGGGGGACACCATACCTATTTTTGAAATCGGGTGGTATCCCCGATTTCAAAAATAGGTATGGTGTCCCCCGATTTAACAATAGTTTTAATAACTATTTAATATATACTTAACAATATTTTAATATAGCCAGGGCAATCAAAAAAACAAAACATAAGAAATTATCGCCCTTCTACGATAAAAAAATATATTTTCAGTTAGTTAAAATATAAACGGGTTTCTTCCATCAGGCCTGCCCTCTATTTGGTATGAATAATGCATTAGGATATAATATAAATATCCGAAATATTATTAGGACCTAAATTGAGCGATTTTCAAGTTTACCGCAGATACAAGGAAAATGATTCAATATCCTAAAAACAAAATAAAAATTAAATCTACAAAAAATTGAAACGCTCAGTTTAGGTAGGAATCTGATAGGAGGAAAGCCATTGGTTGATAGATTTTTGATTACGGTCGGAATCGCCATAGCCGCATTCCTCTTCATATGGCTAGGGAAACGAATAAATACCAGAGATGAGGAGGAGGCGAGCATGCAAGGCAACAAAGAGGCGAGGGTGGACGACTATACCGATCTTTGCTGTCATCCCGCAGTCCGTCCCCTCATATGGGTTAAGGACGTCCAGGGATTTTCCTGGCTCTGTGACAATGACGTCAACCCTTCTCAGGACTTTCGCAGCCAGGAATGCTGGCGCTGCGATGAAATAGCCTTTCCTGCAGGCGGCAGATAAAGACGCCGGATATTCGCAAAAGGTTTTGTTGAAAAAGGAAGAGGCCGAGGCGGTATCGATTTTTTGAACTTTTTTTGCAAACCATGCCCCCTGAAGTGTGAACCTCAAGCTAGATTAGGCATAACTCTATAATATGATTTACAAACAGATTATCAATGCCCTGGAAATGGAGTTTGTCTACATTGAACCCGGCAGTTTTACCATGGGCAGTCCGCCGGATGAACGGGGGAGGGGCTGTGATGAAACCCCACATCAGGTAATTTTGTCCCGCGGCTATTATATACAGACGACAGAAGTCACCCAGCGTCAGTGGCGGGCGGTGATAGACAACAACCCGTCATATTTCAACAGATGCGGTGATGACTGCCCGGTGGAAAGGGTGTCATGGAACGATGTCCAGCAATTTATCGGTATGCTTAATTCCATGAATGGAGAGACCTACCGGCTGCCCACGGAAGCCGAGTGGGAGTATGCCTACCGGGCGGGCAGCGCAACCGGCTTGGCAGATGGGGAAATCAGCAGAACCAGATGCGGTCTTGATGCAAACCTGGACGCCATAGGGTGGTATTGCGGCAATTCAAATTACAAAACGCATCCGGTGGCCCAAAAACAGCCCAATGCCTGGGGCTTGTACGACATGCCGGGCAATGTGTGGGAATGGTGCCAGGATTGGTACGACGATTATCCATCAAGTACGGTTATTGACCCGCAAGGGCCCGCTTCCGGTGCCTACCATGTGCTGCGCGGCGGCAGCTGGAATTCCACTGCCAGGCACTGCCGTTCGGCCTATCGCCATATTTACGACGTCCCTGGCTGCTCCAACCACTATAGCGGATTCCGGCTGGCCTTGTCTCCAGAAGAATGACAGTCTCGTAAAAAGTCAGTTTAGAGATGGCAAAGTAAAAAGTTCAAGATCAAGGCGCGCAAAATCCCGAGGAATGCAGAGTGCTTAGCTGTACGTGAAATTCCGAGGGACGGAAACGCAACACAGATATTGGATTTTTTACGAAGCCATCAAGAATGAAACCTGTGAAATCTGGGCAGCCTCCCAAATCGGGGGACACCATACCTATTTTTTCCTTTCAGTGGAAAAAATAGGTATGGTGTCCCCCGATTTAGGAAAAAATAGGTATGGTGTCCCCCGATTTATATCATTCGGCGTCACTCTCCACCCGGTTTCTTCTGGATAAAAGGGCGTCCGGGTCAATCTCCCCGAGGTTTTCGAAAACATAATCGGGCTGGTAGGGAAACCGGTTCATGCTCTCCCGGTCAGTGACGCCGGAGAGAACCAGGCAGGTGGTCATCCCCGATTCCAGACCGCCCACAATATCCGTATCCATCCGGTCCCCGATCATAAAACAGTTGGCTGAATGAACGCCCAGCTGCTTTCGCGCCAGAAACATCATGACCGGGTTGGGTTTGCCCAAAAAATAGGGCGTCACGCCGGTCACCTTCTCGATTGGGGCAACCAGGGCGCCGCACGCTGGCACCGACCCCCTGAGGCTCGGCCCGCTCAGGTCCGGGTTGGTGGCAATGAATTTGGCGCCCTCCTGGATCAGCAGGGTGGCTTCAATGATCCGGGCGTAGTCATAGGCCTCGGTCTCCGCGATAATCACATAGTCCGGATTCTCTGATGTGATCTTCACCCCGGCTTTCTCGAGCGCCTCGATCACACCCTTGCCCCCGATCACGTAAGCCGTGCAGCCGCCGGGCCGCTGCACCTTGAGAAAGCTGGCCGTTGCCATGGCAGAGGTATAAAACCGGTCTTCAGAGACATCGATGCCCAGGTTCAAAAGCCGCAGCCGCAGCTCCAGGGGGGTATGATAGGAATTGTTGGTCAGAAACAAGAACTTGTACCCCTGCTGCTTGAGCCGGCTGACAAACGTCTTTACCCCGGGGATCAGCCGTGAACCCGTGTGGACCACCCCGTCAATGTCCATGATAAAAGATTTATGGTAGGTTCGGTCATCTTTGTACATCACTTCATCCTGCCGCCGGCACCATTCAGGCGATCCCCAAGCAGCCTCCGTTTCATTTCATCCACCCCTCTTCCCAACAGATTTCAAGCCCAGCCCCGTGTGCTTGTAACCAAAGGCCGATCCAAAAATTAATGCGCTTAAAAAAAGCCCCCCGGCATCCACTGACCGGAAGGCTTTTCCCAGGACTGCGCCGAAAATTGACAGTCTCGTAAAAAGTCGGTTTTAGACGGCAAAGTAAAAAGTTCAAGCCCCAGTTAAGATCCGGGGGCGCGCAAAATCCCGAGGAATGCAGCGTACATAGGAGTACGTGAAATTCCGAGGGACGGAAACGCAACACAGATATTGGACTTCTAAGTAACTTCGTTAGGTATTAGGTTTTGGGTATTGGGTATTAGGTTATAAAATCAATGCTTTATACACTTACCTTGTTAAGCTCATAAAAGAAGTTACTTTTAAGCTC
>Ga0209947_1000168_pt1 | contig 38720 bp, 31 predicted proteins | sample SalPonR2_B_D2_MG_FD_185706 | JGI IMG/M metagenome (GOLD analysis project Ga0209947, IMG submission 185706) | Salt pond soil microbial communities from South San Francisco under conditions of wetland restoration - Salt Pond MetaG R2_B_D2_MG... ...
GTCGTCAGGGTCATTTTCGAGCCGGGTCAGGTCCAGCAGCGCCAGGACTGTAGCTGCGATTTGTGCGGTGTCTTCCATAAAGCCGAGTTGTTTGGCCGGATGCACAGCATAGCGAATTCTGCCCGCGTCGAATGCCGCCGGTATTCCGATGCCAATAAAAAAAGGCCCCGCACTGGGCGGGGCCTTTTCAAAGCTTTCGGGTCGGACGCGATCAGATCGTGACGACGTTCGAAGCCTGCGGGCCCTTGGCGCCGTCGGTCACTTCGAACTCGACCTTCTGGCCTTCGGCAAGGCTCTTGAAGCCCGAACCGGTCAGCGCGCTGAAATGCACGAATACATCCTTGCCGCCGTCATCCTGCGAGATAAAACCGAAGCCCTTCGCATCGTTGAACCATTTCACTGTGCCAGTGGTAGTAGCCATTATTTCTTTACTCTTTCAATTGGTGTGTAAACCGGGTTGCCGAAATGGCGGTGCCCGATGTGCTGCTGGTGCGCCTTTGACAGCGCGTGAATTCAGGAAATGGAGGAGATTGAAGGGTAGTCTTTAGGGATTACGGTCAAAATCAACCACTGCTGTGCTCTGCAGCTGAGCGCACTATACGCTATTTTTGCGCAAATGGGGAAAATATTGACGACCTCGTCAGTATCCCGGGCGAGCGCCGAACGACCGGATTGAACCTCGCTGCAGGATTTCCGGTAGCAACGCGCTCTGCAGGTATTCAGACAGGAGTTCCTCGGGAAATTTCCGGGTTCTGGTCGTGCGAGAATCCGATCGATTATCAAAACGAGATTGACATCGATGAGCTCGACGCTTCGATTCGAAACCTGGGATGTTTTCACGAATCGCCGTTACACGGGCAATCAGCTCGCCGTGATTTTCGGTGCCGACGTGCTGTCCGACGACGCAATGCTGAGAATCACGCGCGAATTCAACTATTCGGAAAGCGTGTTCCTGCTGACCCCGAGGACCATCGACGGCATCGCCAGGCTTCGCATATTCACGCCCGGCGGCGAATTGCCGTTTGCCGGTCATCCCACGGTGGGCGCGACCGCCGCGATAGCGCGTCAGCGAAACCTTTCAGATGCGATGGTGCTGGAGCTGCCGGCGGGCCGCTTTCCGGTGCGGGTCGGTGGACATGGCGATGTCTGGCACGCTGAATTCGACAATCCCAATCTTCCGACCTTTCAAGGCGATGGCCCGGAAGCGGATCGGATCGAAGCGGCGCTGGCCCTGCCGGAAGGTAGCGTCGACGCCGGGTCGCATGCGCCCAGGCGCTGCGGCGCCGGCATCGACTTTTTCTATGCGGCAGCACCGCTGGCAGCCGTACAGGCCGCACGGCTGAATACGGCGGCGTGGGACGCGCTCGGGCTGGGCGATGCCTGCGGCGTTCTGCTGTACGCCCCCGCCGCACCGGGATCCGGTGTCGACTGGCATGTGCGCATGTTCGGGCCCCACATCGGCGTGGCAGAAGACCCGGCCACCGGTTCGGCGGCTGCCGGTTTGCCGGCCCAGCTGATGGCCGCCGGCGCGCTTTCCAACGGTAGCTACGACTGGACAGTGGAGCAGGGCGTCGAGATGGGGAGACCGTCGAGGATCACGGTGCGGTTCGAAATTGGGGAAGACCGGTTCGAATCGCTGACGATCGGCGGCGACGCGGTCGGGGTCTGTGCCGGTGAAGTTTGCTGGGAGAGCTGATCAGGCGTGCCCGCCGCTCAATTCGGCGGTGCTAATATGTCGACGCGAAAGAACGGATTCTGCGACGACATGACAGCGTTAGAAGACTACGCGCCCGGCGCGATACTGCGGGTTGCGTTCTGCAGCGAAGCCAATTTTTCCAGCTGGGCCGACCCGAGAGGCGTCGAACTCGAGATTTCCCGAATCATGTACCCGGCGCCCCGAACGCAGGCCGACGAACTCGCCGGCGGCATTTTTCACTATGGCAACCGCTATTTCCTGCAGTGCATAGAAAGTCCCCGCGAAGCCGTCGAAGCCATCTACCAGCGAAACTGTGACGATGCCAGGCACAAGAATACCGAGTTGCTGGCCGCCGCGCCGATCACCCGCCGCATGTTCCCCGGAAACACCATGAACTACGTCAGCATGCGCGGCCAGTTGCTGGAACTCCTCGGCAGACATGACATCGGGGAATTCAATCCCTACCGGATCACGCCGGAAATACTGGATGAATTCCTGCAGATGTACGCCGAGACGCACCGCTGAGGGTCAAACCGTTCGGATCGGTTGAAAATGCAAGGCAAAGTCCGACCGAATCGGTCCGGAAAAAACACAGAACTTGGACTTGTCGAGGGTATGAATGGTGGCTACGGGTGGACTTGAACCACCGACCCCAGCATTATGAATGCTGTGCTCTAACCAGCTGAGCTACGTAGCCACGGACAAGCCTGATATTTTCTTCCGTTTTCCGTTGAAAGTCAACCATGGAGCCCGTCTGACGCGGCATATTTCGATCCCGGTTCGCGTTGTGTCCGGGTTTTGCACTTCCGCTGGATTTTGAGATTTAGTAGGGTGGATAAGCGCCAGCGCATCCACCTTCCCGGACGCAATGGTGGATGCGCTGGCGCTTATCCACCCTACATAAAAAACACGACGCTGATCAGGGGTTCACTTTCCTTTGGGGCCGAGCCAGCGTTCGGCCAGCAGTCCCTCGGTCGCGATGGCGGGCGTTGTTCCGGTTACCAAATCGGAGACCAGTTCGGCCGAACCGCAGGCCTGGGTCCAGCCCATGGCACCATGGCCGCTGTTGACAAACAATCCCTCGACCGGCGTCGGGCCGAGCAGCGGCGGCCCGTCCGGGGTCATCGGGCGCAGGCCGGTCCAGGCATTGGGCGGTGAATTGCGGATTCGGTCGGCCATGGCCGGCAAAAGCTCGGCGGCGCCTTTCAGCAGCACGGCCATCCGTGCCGGATCGATCGTGGTGTCGAATCCGGCGAATTCGGCCAGCCCGGCAATCCGCAGGCGATTGGGGCCCAGGCGTGCGGTGACGAATCTTCGTTTCAGGTCCAGCAGCGGCATGACCGGCGCCGGATCGTCGGGTTCGATTTCTATCGTGGCCGAATAGCCCTTGACCGGATATATCGGCGCTTTCATCCCGAGCGGGGAGAGCAGGGCGCGCGTGTCGCAACCGGCCGCGACGATGCACGCATCGGCTTCGATGTCCCCCTGTTCTGTCGCAACGACGCGGAACCTGCCGGCTTCACGTTCGAGGCCCGTGGCGCGGGTATTGAAAAGCGTCTTCGCGCCCAACGCAGCGGCGCGCTCGCTCACAAGCCGGCTGAAGATGCGCGCGTCGCCGGACTCGTGGTTGCTGAAAAGAAGCGAACCGTGGACTTCATCGGCCACCGGCGCCAGGGCCGGTTCCAGCGACACCAGTTCGTCGCGGCCGACGGTGCGCAGTTCGATGCCGGGATCGTCGATGCGGCGCCGCAGTTCGGCGGCCTGCTCGAACTCCGCGGCGCTGTAATAGAGTTCCAGCGATCCCTCGGTGAACTGCTGGTAGTCCAGCGCGTGCCGTTCGCGCAGCGCCACCATGCACTTTTTCGCGTACATGGCCAGGCGAACGCAGTGACGCGCATTGGCGTAATAGCGCCGCGCGCTGGAGTGGCGCAGAAAATGAAAGCCCCAGTGCGCCAGGCCGGGCAGGGCCGTGGGATTTACCCGCCAGGGCCGGTCCTTGCGCAGCATTGCCGGCAGCAGTTTATAGGCGCTGCCGGGGGCGTTCCAGGGCTCGGCATGGGCCGGCGTGATGCCGCTGCCGTTGGCCTTGCTGGTGCCGTCTGCCGGCTCGCCGGCCCGTTCGACAAGCGTGACGTCCAGACCGCGTTCGACAAGTGAAAGGGCGGTGGTCGCGCCGACAACGCCGGCGCCGATGACGACGATATGCATGGTCGGGAAATGTATCAGAACGGCCGCGTACCGGCGTCAATCCGGGCGCGGAATCACTCGAAGCCGTCGTCGAAGACGAGCTGGCTGTCGATGGGTTCGACCAGGCAGTTCGCCCCGCCGACCTCGGCAGTCATTTCAGCCAGGCTGCAGTCGCTGAACTGCTGTGATCCGTTGATACTCGGGTTCATGATGCCCTGGAAAGTTTCGTCGGCACATGCACCCAGTTGGCCTTCGCCTTCCTGCCCATCATGGGGTGCGTTGAAGTTGTGTCCGACTTCGTGGGCGAATACGAGCGCACTGTTGGTCTCACTGTTGAGGTCTTCGTTGACACCGTAGCCGAAGAATCTATCGCAAAGCACGCCAAGATAGGCAATACCGGCAGTGCCGCCCGCGGGCCGAGTGTCGGTAAACAAATGAGCCAGACCCTCGAAGGGAATTTCGCTACCCGCGCCGTTTGTCATGAACATTCGGAACTGGTTCAACAGCTCCGAGGCGTCAGTCGCGGTCAGCGTTCCATTGGACGATAGAATTTCGTGATGCCACAGCGTGATGCCCGTGCCCAGTTGAGAGGCGTAAATGCCGTCGATGAAGTTGACGCGGCCGGCAACGACAGAGGTGACGCTGCTGCCGTGTCGATTCGTGAACTGGACATCGCTGACGATGGTTACGGGCATGGCGAGCATCGTCGCGCCCTGCAGCGTAGCGACCTCGCGCAGATGTTCGACGAAGTTCCGGTAGTCCGCACTGTCGGTTTCGGCGGAGCCATCAGGGTCCGGGTCGATTCCGCCGTGGTCGACCAGACCGGGAAACTCGAGGTCACCGAAGCGGTACACAATGGCCCGGTCACGCGAGATTCCAGCCCGGAGGACGTCGGAGAAACCATCAGCACGGTCGATGAGGTAAAGCTCGGTGCCGTCGAAGAAGCCGCCGCTGAATCGCCCGTCGATCCGGTTGAGCCGCACCCAGGAGCCGGGAATGCCGTTGAGCGTGCCCTTCAGGAACGCGTCTTCAGCGGCAATTCGCAAGCGCTGTTTGCCTGGTAAAGATGCCAGCAAGGCCCGGTTCGGGACCAGTTCCAGCATGAAGCTGCGGCCGAACGCACGGATGTGAAGCCGGGTCGGCGCCGGGCCGACTTCGGACTGGAGTTCCACGACCTCGAATGCCTTCAGCGAAATCTGCTCTGCGCTGGTCACCGGGCTTGCGATGGACGCCAGCAGCAAGAAAAGCAAAGTCTTTGCACGATTCATTTTTTTGGCTACCCTGACTGCTTCAGCGGGTCAGTTTAAAGAGTTGAAGGCTGCAATTCTCTGATCCACTTCACAATTTCGGAATTATTCCCGTTATTTCGAGCAGGTGTTGCGCTTCGCTTGTCACGATAATTGGGTCATTTCAATCGAGCCTGATTACTTGAAATGACCCAACCGCGCGCCCCAGGCCGAACCGGGAACATCCCGCACAGGCGCCGACGCGCCCATGCAGGGTCGTTCAGAGGTTTCCTGGAGGTCGGCCCGGCGGGGAAGCTCCGCCCGGCACGGAAAGGCGAGTGCTTCGGTTCAGGCCGGCATCGGTCGACCGAATTCCCGCTCGAAGCGGCTCCGGATCGACTTCGGTTCGATTTCGAAGCCCTGCGGCGCTGCATGCGCGATCTTGATTGAACCCATCAGCGAACCCAAACAGGCTGCGTCTTCGGCTTTCCAGCCTTTCTCCAGCCCGAACAGCAGACCTGCGCGGTAAGCGTCGCCGCAGCCGGTGGGGTCGGCGATTCGATCGGGCTTGACCGCCGGAATGCGTTTCTCGCCATCACCGGTGAGCATTTCGGAGCCTTCGCCGCCGTGGGTGATGATCAGGCCCTGCTTGAGGCCGCTCAGCGCCTCGCCGCGATTCCAGCCGGTCTTGTTGGCGATCATTTCCCACTCGTAGGAATTGACGGTCAGCCAGTCTGCATCGGCGATCATGGTCTTGAGTTCGTCGCCGGAAAACATCGGCAGCCCCTGGCCCGGATCGAACACGTGCGGAATCCCGACGGACTTGAGCTGTTCGGCGTGATCAAGCATGGCCTGCTTGCCGTCGGGCGAGACGATGCCGTATCCGATGCTGCCGTCGGTGGGGATCTTGTTGCGATGGTTTTCGTTCATCGCGCCGGGATGGAATGCGGTGATCTGATTGTCGTCCAGATCGGTAGTGATGTAGGCTTGCGCGGTGAAGTGATCGTTGTCGCGGATCACAAAGCGCTGGTCGATGTCCAGTTCATCGAGGCGGTCCGAATAACGATCGAAATCGGCACCCACTGCGGCCATCGGCAGCGGACTGCCGCCGAGCTTCTTCAGGCTGTAGGCAATATTACCCGCGCAGCCGCCGAAATTCCGCCGCATTTCCGGTACCAGGAACGCCACGTTGAGCATGTGGGTCTTTTCGGGAAGGATATGATCCTTGAAGCGTTCCGGGAACACCATGATGTTGTCATAGGCCAGCGAGCCACAGATAAGAATCGACATAATTCACCTGATTTCGGGTCAGCCAGTCAGTATACGGGATCGTTGGAAGCGGCGCAGACGCATCCGGGAACGACAATGCCGCTATGCCGACCGGCAGCCTTGGTTGCGCCACTGTTGCCGGTCTTCGCTGGCGTCGATCATGGGCGTGCGCCGGAGGTCGATCGGCGAGCCTTAGTTAAGGCGTGACCTTGTACGCTAGTGCGACGACCTTTGCGCTCGACGTGCGCCATCCGGTTGCAATCAAGAAAGCCGAGCGTGTAGACTACGCGTTTTCGCCCTCGGGCAAACCGGATTTTCAGGTTTATTCGGACCCGGGGCCAGAGCCGAACGTTTTCCATGTCCGGGCTGCACAGTGGTTTCCACTTCTGCCTGATTTTATGAGAAGCTCGCTCGTTCCTGCGATAAAGATCGAACGCACACGGGTTTTTTTGACGCCCGCAATTCGAGTAGTCGCTGGGTTGGACGGCCATACACGCAACATTCAAACAGAAGATCTTGGGTATGAATAAATTGACTATGAAAGCAGACTGCATGCCGGCGATTGCCGCGCCAATGGTCGCGCCAATCGTCGCGCCAATCGTCGCAACAATCGTGGCGGTTTCGTCGCTGCTGGTGTTTGGGCTCTCCACGCCGGCGCACGGGCAGGCGATTGAACCTGCGCTGGATGCCAGCCGGCAGGCAGCACAAGGGACGCGTGAGTCGCAAGAGCAAATCGATGAAATCGATGCTCAAATTCAGGAGCTGCTTGGTAGTTACCGGGCCAACCTGAGGCAGCTCGAGCAGCTCAACCGGTATAACGCCTCCCAGCAACGCCAGGCGGATGCGCAACGCAGGGAAATCGAGTCGTTGACCGAAGATATCAATAACATTGCCAGCCTTCAGCGCGCGGTTCAGCCGCTGATGCAGGACATGGTCGATTCGCTGGACCGCCTGGTGCAGGCGGACATCCCTTTTCTCGGCGACGAACGGCGTTCACGAGTCGAGCGCTTGACGCGTCTCATGGAAAATCCGTCGAGTTCGCCGGCGCAGCGGTATCGCCTGCTCATCGAGGCTTATCAGATCGAATCCGAATATGGCAGAACCATCGAGGCCTATCGCAGCGACATCGAAACCGCCGAGCGCTTGTATGAGGACGTGGATGTCCTGCGAATCGGTCGCCTGGGGCTGATCTTCAGGACCGACGATGATCAAGTGCTGAAGCGCTACGACAATGAATCCGGCATCTGGGTTGATCTGGACAAGTCCTTCATGGGCGATGTGAAGACTGCGATGCGCGTCGCGCGCGAGCAGATTCCGCCCGAGCTGCTCTATATCCCGGTAACGGCACCCGAGACTGCGGATGAGGGCTGAAACAATGAATGGAACGCTGAAAATGCATCTCACCCACCGAATCAGAAGCGGGAGCTACACCATGCGCAATCGGTCAATAGGCCTTCAATCTGTACTGGCTGCACTGGCGGTTGTCTTTTGTTCTTGCGCGATGGCGCAGGAGCAGCCTCAGTCGCTTGAGGAAGTCGTGCGCGCCATGCAGCAGGAACGCCAGGCTGTGGCCGAGGCCAACCGCGAGCGTGAAGAACGCTTTCGTCGCCAGGAGACCAATCGCGAACAAGAGCTGCGCCGTATTCGCAACCAGGTTGCCGAGGCGGAGGCCGAAGCCAGCCGGCTGGAAGGCCTGCGTAATCGCCTGGATCGAGAGTTGGCGGAACTGCGCGATCAGTTGGCCGAGCGCCAGGGCGAATTCGGCGAACTCTTCGGCGTGGCGCGGGCAGCCGCGGCCGATCTCGACGAGCAGCTCAGCGACTCGCTGATTTCCGTCCAGTTCCCGAATCGCGGGGACGAACTGTCCGAGATGGCCCAGTCCGACTCGCTGCCGACCATCGATCAGCTGGAAGGTCTGTGGTTCACTTTCCTGCAGGAAATGACCGAGCAGGGCAACGTGGCGCGTTTCGATGCCGATGTTGTTCGCAACGACAATTCTTCGACGGCCGAAACCGTGGTGCGTATCGGGCCGTTCACTGCATTCGGCGACCAGGGTTATCTGGTCCTCAACGACAACACGCTCCGCTACCTTGCACGTCAGCCCGGCGGCGGCGCGGTTGCCGCCGCACGTCGCGTCATGGATCACACCGGTCCGGGGGTCGTTCGGGGCATGATCGATCCGTCGCTCGGCAGCCTGTTGGGTCTGGTGACCCAGACGCCGACGCTGCGCGAGCGGATTGATCAGGGTGGCGCGATTGGTTATGCCATCATCGTCGTGGCCGCGCTGGGTATTCTTCTGGCCGTCTATCGCTGGTTGATTCTGTCGCTGACCTCTATGAAGGTCCGGAGGCAGATGGGCAAGCACGAGCCCAACGATTCGAACCCGCTGGGTCGTATCCAGGCCGCCTACGAAGAGCACAAGAGCGAAGGGCTCGAGACGCTGCAGTTGCATCTGGACGATGCGGTGCTCAAGGAACTGCCGCCGCTGGAGCGCGGCCTGAACCTTGTCAAGGTGCTGGCCGCCGTGGCGCCGTTGATGGGCCTGCTCGGTACCGTGATCGGGATGATCGTGACGTTCCAGGCGATAACCCTGTTCGGCACCGGCGATCCCAAGCTGATGGCGGGTGGTATCTCGCAGGCCCTGATCACTACGGTGCTCGGACTGATCGCCGCGGTACCGCTCTTGATCCTGCACGCTTTCGCTTCCGCGACCTCGCGCCGCCTCGGCCAGATTCTCGAAGAGCAGTCGACAAGTCTTGTCGCCGATGCCGAGCAATCAAGCCGTTGATGCATGTACTTGAGGATTATCTACCGTGCTTGAATTGCTGAATCCGGTCAACGCCTGGTCGGCCATCCAGGGCTTCCTCGAGGCAGGAGGCCCCGTTGTTGCCGTGCTCTTGTGCAGCACTGCGCTGATGTGGATCCTGATCAGCGAGCGTATTCTGTACGTCCTTTTCTCCGGCCCCCGTCTGCGCAATGCACAGGTCGCGAGATGGAAATCGCTGGACAACCACGTCGCCTGGGAATCGCACATGTTTCGCGAGCGATTGATCTCGGAAGTCCGGATCGAGAGCGAACGCTTCATGGGCGTCATTCGAGCGCTTATTCTCATCACGCCCCTGCTGGGTCTGCTGGGGACCGTTACCGGGATGATCGAGGTGTTCCAGGTCATTACTGACACCGGCTCATCGAATGCGAGATTGATGGCGTCCGGGATTTCGAAAGCCACCATCCCGACCATGACCGGTCTCGCTGTCTCGCTCACCGGGGTTTTTGCGATGAGTTTCCTGGAGCGACGCAATGAAATCGCGGTGGCCGACATCTCGAACCGACTGGAGCTCGATGCCGGCATGGGCTTCGGCACCGGCAGAAGGCTGCTCAGCGATGACGCCGATGAAGCCGAAGTCAACATTACGCCGCTGCTTGATATTGTCTTCATCCTGCTGATCTTCTTTATCGTCACATCGACTTTTCTTGACGAGGAAGGGCTCGAAATCGCGACTCCTCAGGAGAATGAACAGGAACAGACGCGTCCCCCGCCGACTCTTTTATTGAGCGTTCGCAGCGACGGTTTCGTCATGGTCGACAATATCCGGATGATCGACCCGCGTTCAGTCAAACCGGTAGTCGAAGCATTTACGGCGGAAGAACCGCGCGGCGTGGTGTTGTTGAACGCAGCACCGGATGCCGAGATTGACGCAACCGTGATGGTCCTGGATCAGGCGCGCCAGGCCGGGGTCGACCCGGCGCTCGCCATCCAGGGACGATAGGGAATCGGAGCAACACATGGCCAGAAGCAAAAGAGTCGCAAAAGCCGACGAGAGCGATGTCAACGTGACGCCGCTGTTGGATATCGTTTTCATCATGCTGATCTTTTTCATCGTCACGGCGACCTTCATCAAGGAGCCGGGTGTCGATGTGACGCGCCCTGAGGCGCTGACTGCGGAGGACCAGCGTCTGGTGTCCATCCTGGTTGCGATCGATTCGAACAACTCGATCTGGATCAATCGCAAGGAAGTGCCGATGGACAGCGTGCGCGCTACGCTCGAGCGTTTGCGTCGCGAGAATCCCCGGGGCAGTGCAGTCATCCAGGCCGACGGCAAGGCGCATAGTGAATTTCTGGTCGATGTCCTCAAGCAGATACGCGCCGCCGGTGTCCAGGATGTCGTAGCCGTATCGACCGTCAAGTCATGAATAACGTAATTCGACTCATTACCGGTCTGCCCGGAGCCGTGATCGTCACATCGCTGATCTTTCTCGTGCTGGCGGCAGTGATCTCCAACCAGGGCAACGTCGAGCTCAGCGAAGACAGATCGGTGCAGATCAACGTGACCCGGCAACTCCAGGATACATCGCAGCAGAGTACGGAAGACTTCCAGCGCCCGGTTCTGGACGAACCGCCGCCACCGCCGCCGACGGTCAACGATCCGAGCTTCCGTCCTGAAATGAGCGTGCAGATGGGCGCCCTTCCCGATTTTAAAAACGTCGATATGGATATCGGCACGGGCTTCAATCCGGACCGGGATGCGCAGCCGCTGGTGCGGATTCCACCACAGTATCCGCAGCGTTGCATGTCGCGGGCCGACAGCAGCGAGGCCGTGCTGGTGGAGTTCGACGTTACGCCGGAAGGCACCGTCGTCAATCCCAGGGTGATCGAGGCCACGAACAGCTGCTTCAATAGTGCCGCCATGCGCGCTGTGGAACGCTGGCGCTACAACCCGAAGATCGTCGATAACGTCGCAGAGCCCAGAGTTGGCGTTCGTACCACAATCGAATTTCAGTTGGAGGGCTAGCAATGGACAAGCTGCAGTTCGCTACCGGTCGATCGATGCTCGTCATTCTGACGGCCGTGCTGATGCTCCTGTTTGCCGGTGCTCTTGCCGCGCAAGACGATTCTCGTGATGAGAAGAAGGAAGACGAGTCCGTTCCCACCCTTGATCCTCGCGTGGCTCAAGACCTGCTGGACGCTTACGAACTTCTGGAGGAAGACGAGTACCAAGAGGCGCTGGTCAAGTTGAACAGGCTGATGGATCGTCGCGGCGATTCGATGAAGGATTTCGACAAAGCCTCTGTTCTGCAGATCCGCGGAACAACTCATGTCAACCTCGAAGACATGGACAGCGCGCTGGAAGACTTCTCGGCCGCGTTGAATCTGGAGGCTTTGCCGGAAGATCAGCAGAATCGGCTGCGTTTCAACCTCGCTCAGATCTACTTTGTCAACGAGCGTTACGAAGACTCTATCCGACTGTTCGAGGAATGGATGCAGGCCGATGTGGAGGTTACGGACTCCGCCTACTTCATGCTCGGGGCCGCCTACTACAACCTTGATAACTACGAGAAAGCGCTCGAGGCGATAAAGGACGCCGTCGAGGTGGCGCCGGAGCCGGAAAAACGCTATTACGATCTCCTCAATGCGATCTATTCGCAAATGGGCAACGTCGATGATCGCACGCGTCTGCTGGAGACGATGGTCGAATTGTGGCCCGACAGCCTGAGTTACTGGCGCCAGCTGTCCTCCCTCTATCTCGAGCAGGGCGACCAGCTCAAGTCGTTTGCCGCCCTGGAGACCGCTTATGTCAACGGTCTGATCACCAGCGGCGAGGACATCATCATGCTGGCGCAGTATTATTCCACTTTCGATAATCCGCACCGTGGCGCGAAGTTGATCGAGAAGGAAATGGAAGCCGGACGCGTTGAGCGGAGCGTCGATCATCTCGAGTTACTCTCCCAGTTATGGAGCCAGGCAAGGGAACACCGCAAGGCCATTCCGGTATTGCGCGAAGCCGCGCAGCTGTCTGATGACGGGCGGCTTTCGTTCAGGCTGGGTCAAGCCCTGCTGGCCGATGAGAAAAACGAGGACGCCGAGCGCGCCCTGGAAGCGGCTCTGGAAAAAGGCGGCCTGGAAGAATCACGCAGGGCCGAGGCCTGGATGCTTCTGGGCAACGCACGCTTCAACCAGGCCGACCCCGGAGATCGCGAGCAGCGTAATGAGGCTGAAGAGGCGTTCGCAGAAGCCGAACAGTTCGCCACCACGCGTCGTCAGGCTTCCGATTGGCGCAATTACATCAATGCGATCAACCGGACCGAACGTCGTCAGGCCGCGCTGGAAGAAGAGCAGAGCCAGGCCCTCGCCACCGAAGCTCGCCGGCGGCTCGTGACGGCTTGCCGGGCCCAGCAACTGGCCGGGTCCGAACTTTCGCAACAGTGCCAGGATGTGCTGGCCGAGGAAGGCGAAGAGGGCAACGGCGCAGGGCAGTAGTGATCCGGTTGGCGGATCCTGTATGCGCCGTTGACGCGAAAACTCGTTTGCAATACGCTTGAGCCTGACACTCAACGCTTCGTTTCGACGGGCGCGGGCCGAAGGCTCGACCGTTTCCGGCGCGAGAATGCGCGGAGCAGTGCAGTCATTCAAGCCGATCGCAAGGTGTATAGTTGTTTTGTGGTCGCTGTTCTCAAGCAGATACGCGCTGCCGGTTTCCAGGGTGTGGCCGTATCGAGCGTCAAGTCATGAATAAAAGCCACTCGACTCATAACCGGCCTACCCGGCGCCGTGATCGCAGCGTCGCTGATCTTTCTTGTGCTGGCGGCGTTTTCAGTGCAACGTCCACGTTCCCGGGCAGCGGATAGTGCTGAAGCGTTTAAAGTACTCTAGGCGGCCAGGTTTCGAGATTGCGACAGTTTCAGTGTCGCCTGGCGGCGTTGTGCACGAAAATCAGCCCTTTGTTCGAAATAAGGGAGCATAGGTGATCGAACCGTTCATTCAGACCGCACGGGGGCCTTTTGCACCGGCGGCTCAATGGGTTCTGGGCGGCTTCCGTCTCCGGAACGCGTCAACATCGGGGCCCCTGACGCAAGCACGGTACTGGCTTGAACTTGCCGCGGACGCCGGGGCGGGTTTTCAGCATGCGGCGTGGGAAATCGGCTGCCTGCGCAGCACCTTGCACGAGCTGCGCGATGCGGCGGCTGCCGTTGCAGCGTTCGCGCGCGCATGCGTGCTCGGCTATCCACGGACGGAACCTGCGCGATGATGGCGGGCGCCGGGCATTCGGCTGCGCCGGTCAATCTCGGTGAAATCGAACGACTGATCCGTGCCGGCGAAACGTCCGATGCCCGGGATCGCTGCCTCGCCGCGATCGATGCCGGCCACAACGATGCCCGCCTGTGGCTGTTGCTGGCCGCCTGTCAACAGCGCCTGACCCAGTCGGACGAAGCCCGAACGGCACTGCGCCAGGCCGCTGAAATGACTTCTCAACCGGCGCTTCTCGAGCAGATTGCCGACGCAATGCTGAAGGTTCGGGACTATCGGCACGCATCGGAAGCAATCGAGCGGCTGGATTTTTCTCGTGCCCATGCGGTGCTGCTGCAGGCACGCTGTCGCTGGGGACTGGGGCAGCATGAGCGCGCGATCAACCAGCTCGACGCACTGGCGCGCATCCTGCCTGACTGGCCGGCGCTGGCGCTCAGCCATGCCCGCATGCTGATCAATCTCGGAAGACACCGGCAGGCGCTGAATCGACTCGACACCGCGCTGGCAGCGCACCGGCAAGCGCATTCGCTGGCGCACCAGAAAGCCTTGCTGCTACTCACCCTCGAAGGCGCCGAGTCGGCTGTCGAATGGTTGCGTACAAGCCAGCCGCTACCGGCGTCGTTGCAAGCGTTTGCCGATGCCCTTCGGATCGTCGCCGGGCACGAAACTACCGTAACGCAACACGCGGGCCCGCAGTGGGAAGGCTTCACGGCGTTGCTCGACGAGCCGGGCGAGCCAGGATGGTTCGGCGACAACGTTGCGCTGTTGAAGCATGCGCTGGCGCATGCGCCGGCCTCGGGCGCGCTTGTCGAGTGCGGCGTCTACCAGGGCCGAACCGTCACCCTGCTGGGGCAATGGGCGGCCGGGCGCATGATCCATGGTTTCGACAGCTTCCAGGGTCTGCCGCAGGCCTGGTCGGCGCTTGAACCGGCCGGCAGCTATTCGACCGGCGGCCGCTTGCCGAGCGTGCCGGATAATGTGGAACTGGTGCCCGGCTGGTTTGCCGAGACCCTGCCCGAATTCGCTGCCGCGCAGCAAGCGCCGGTCGCGCTGGTGCACGTCGACTGCGACCTTTATCAATCGACCTGCGAGGTGCTGTCGGCGCTGGGCCCTTTGCTCGGACCGGGATCGATTGTCGTATTCGACGAATACACCGGCTATCCTGGTTGGCGAGCGCACGAATTCCGCGCCTGGCAGGAATACCTGACCGCCCGCTCGATCGAGGCTCGCCTGATCGGCGGGCAGCTTCTGGGCCAGAGTGCGGCATTCCAAATCACTGCGACCGAAGGACCGAACCGATGAGCCGGTATGCCGGCCGCTGGCCGGAACTCGACGCCGGCTTGCTGGCGCCGGAACTCGATTTCGAGTCGCTCGCCGCGCGCTTCGCCAGCACCGGTCGCTTGCAGATCCGTGACGCGCTCCGGCCCGGAGTTGCCGAACTGCTGGCGCGCGAACTGTCCGGGCATAAGCGCTGGTCCGTGGCCTGGCGCGGCGCGCAAGGGTCCGAGAAGATGCCTCTTCCGGCGTTCGAAGAGATGCCGGAAGTCGAACGCCGGCAGTGGCAGGAGGAATTCATGCAACGCGCTCGCACAGGCTTTCAATTCTCCTACCTCAGCTACATGATGATTACCGGCTACATGAACGGCGAATTGCCGGACTCGCCGCTCAACCGGGTTGTAGAGCTGCTCAACCGTGACGACTGGCTGGCGCCGATGCAATATATCATTGGTCATGCGCGTTCGCGCCGCACGAGCTGCCAGGCCACCTGCTACCGACCCGGGGACTTTCTTGCCCTGCACAACGACCACTCAGACAGTGAAACCCGGCATGCTGCCTATGTGATCAATTTAGGGCGTAGCTGGCAAGCGGACCACGGCGGTCTTCTTCAGTTCATCGATGAAGCCGGCGATGTCGCCGAAACCATGCTACCCCACTACAACAGTCTCAATCTGTTTCGAACGCCGGCGCTGCATTGTGTCAGCCCGGTGGCGGCGCACGCAACGGGAAGCCGCTTGGCCATTACCGGCTGGTTGATGGCCTGACGCGACAGTCGGCGCACGGGCAAGGCAGATGGGGTGGAAATCCTGGCTGATCGGCGCGGTGCGAGGCAACCGAACCAATTCCGCGAGCGGTTTGCATGATAAGCTTTTCGCCAGTAATTTTTTTTTGCAGAATCTAAGACTTGGCCATTCAATCTGGAGCAAACACCATGAAAACCTTTTCGCTCACGCTTCTCTCCCGACTAGCCTTTGTTGCACTATTGGCGGCGTTTCTAGGCGCCTGCGCCGGGCCCAACCCGCCACCTGATCCGAGAAAGCTGCAGGTCAGCCAGGGTGTACGTAATTTGCTCGAATCCGACGAAAGCCTCACTCTCGCTGACCCGAGAATCCGCTGTGAACAACGCCGGCGTGTCGGTTCGAACTTCCGCACACGGGTGTGCATGCTCGAGGAAGAGTTCGAAGACCAGCGTGACGATAGCTTGCGCGATGTCTACGGCACCGGTCAGAGCCGCGGCGGGTTGGGCGCAAAAGGAGAGGGCGGCTGATTCTGCGCTCCGGGTACAGGATGCTCCGATTCGGGATAGTCAAGCCGCAGACCCCCGGATCGGCTCGCTGAAAGATCGCATCGCCGCGCTCTTGATTGTTCCATATTCAGAGCGTACTCTGGCAATAACGGCGCTGGCCGGAAATGATGAATAGGTGGAAATCATGAACAGAATCCTTGCTACAGTTATCGCGATCGGGTTTCTGGTCGGCTGTGCCGGGCCCAATCCGCCACCGGATTCGCGCAGCTTGCTCGTCAGCGATGCTGCACTGGCTTTATTGCAAAGCGACGAGAGCGTCACGCTGGGCGACGAGCGAATTCGTTGCGAGCACCGCCAGGGTCTGGGCACCCGGTTTCAGCAAACGGTCTGCATGACCATAGAGGAGTTCGACCGGGACCGGGAATGGAGTCTGCGCGACGCCTACGGTGCGGGCCATCAAAGGGTCGACTGATCTGACCCGCGTCGGGTCGCACCGACGTCTGCCGCCCATTGCCGGCAGCGTTTGCGGCAGCGTTTGAGTTACGCTGATTGCATGTCAAGAACATAGGCCCGAGGGAGCTTATCTGCGATGCCAATTCCGCCGCAACCGGACGGGCGCACGTACACGTTGTTTCCGGCGGTGGTGCGCCGCTGTGATTTCCGCGTGCCGGAACTCAATGAAGCGCTTTATCAGTGGGTCAAGCGGCAGCAGGCCGATCCGGCCGTGGCCAATGCCTGCGACGTGCGCGACGTTGCCACGGTGCGCGGCTATCAGCCCGATATCGTGCTGCATGAAAGGCTGGACGAACTGAGTTGGTGGCAGCGCTTCATGTCGACTGTCGTGCACCCGACCATACAGTCATGGCTTGTCGAACACTGCCGGCTCAGCGGCTGGCCCAGACCGGGCACGGGCTACGGATTCAAGGCAAGCTGGGCGGTATTGTACCCGGCCGGGGCGTTCCAGGCGCCCCACTTCCATCCCGACACCTTCTGTACGCTGGCTTATTATCCGCGCGTGCCCTCCAGGCCGGAGCCGGAAGGCGCGCTTCGTTTCGTCAACCCGCATCTGGAGTCGACCCTGACCCCGACGGCTTCGTGGAACTATCACCAGCAGTTCATACCCGGAGCCGGCACAGCGATCGTCTTTCCCGGATGGCTGCAGCACTATTCTTATCCGCATCAGGGCGACGACGAGCGTATGCTGCTGACGTTCGATATCAAGCTGTTGCCACCTAAATGAGAAAGCAAAGTGAAGCTTCCGCCAGTTTCAGTCTTGTTCCTGAAGGCAGGGGTCTCAGACAGATCGCGTAGTTCTTGGATGGCGCGAACGCCCTGGCATGGATGGGACGGCGAACCTGTCGACGGCTTGCGGTAGCGACCGACAAGGCAGCCCGTTCGGGGCTGAGTCAACGATCATTCCAATCCAGGACGACAAAATCCATAAGTCCCCGGATCTTTTGCTCCGGCGCGGCCGCCAGCGATTCATATTCGCAATCGAACATTTCAGCGTCGAGCCGATTGCCCGATAGTGGCATCTGGTCTTTCCCAACCATGGTGCGATATGTCTTAGACGACGGCGTTTGCGGCCGTGGGAGGCAACCGCCTCGGCCAGGCAACCGGCGCCGTCCATTCCGGCATTTCCTCGATGATGCAGTTGCTGAACCGCTGCCGTGATCCGTTGATGCTCGCGTCGGGCCCGCCTCGACGGCGTCAGGGAATGACGGCCTGCGGGGCTACGGCGTTAGAATGCATCGGTCGCCGCGAAAGTATACTGAAATGAATAGTGAAATGAATTCGATTCCGATCCGCACCGACCTGCCGACGCTCGAGGAGTTTTATTTCGATGCGCTCGGCCCGCGCAAGCCCATGGTGATTCGTGCGGGCTCTCTTGACCGGGTGCTGGAGTGGAAGACCGATCGATGGAACGCCGACTATCTGGCCCGTCGGGCCGGCTCGCAGACCGTGCGGGCGCTGCATCGCAAGGATCCAGGGGGCAACTATCAGCCCGAAAATACGGCCTATGAAAAAATCATGTTCCGGCAGTTCATCGACCGGACTTTGCGTAACCCAGAGGGTACGGACGAATGGTATCTGAATCTGCAGTCGGATCGCATTCTAGAAGCCCCGTTACTGCAATTACTGGGCGATTTCCGTATTCCGGATTTTTACTGCGAGCTGCCGCTGCGGTCGATCAATGTATGGATAGGCAAAAGCCGGCATTCGGTCACGACCCCGCTGCACCATGATTTCAACGAGAACCTTTATGTAATTGTCCGTGGCACCAAGCGTTTTTCGCTGTTTCCGCCGCAGTGCGTCCGGCAGCTTTACCCACGCGGCGAGGTGACCGGAATCGATCCGGTCACCGGCATGGTCGAATACAGGGATCTGCGCGAGACGTTCATGCCGCACCTGTCGCAGGTTGATATCGAGAACCCGGATTTCGATAAGTTTCCGGCCTACCGTGAGGTGGTCGACCAGCGTATCGATCTGGAACTGCATGCGGGCGATCTGTTCTACCTGCCGGCCTGCTGGCTGCACCAGGTGCATTCGCTCAGCGGCGAGCATATCGCGCTGAGTTTCTTCGGTCATCCGCCGGAGCCCGAACACATCGATGTGATCATGCAGCGGCGACGGGCGGTGCGGGGAGATGTGGGCTGAGCGGGGAAGGCCCCGTCAGCCGTGAATCGCGTGCTGCCGTTCAGGCGGGCAGCGGCCGTCCGAAGCCTGTTCGAATCGACTCCGAACGGTTTTGGATCGATGTCGAAGCCCTGCGCGGCCGAGTGGGCGGTGTTAAGCGATTCCATCAGTGGGTTGGTGGTGAGGTAGGCTATCGCGGTGAAATGATCGTTGTCGCGAATCACGAACTTTTGGTTGATGTCGAGTTCTTCCCGGCAGGCCCCGAATCCCGCCCCAATTTTCAGCTGCGTCCGATCTGGAGCGGGTTTTAAGCAAAGGAGAAGTAGCAAAGTGCAACCGAATCGACCGTCAAGCGCCCAGCTCGAGCAGGCCGCTCGCGCCGGAGATCCCATGGCCCGGCTCCATCTGGGCAATCAGCTGATCGAAAGTCCGGCCGGCAGTGCCGAATGCGAGCGCGGTCTTGAATTACTGAAGCTTGCCGCCGAGGGTAACAACCCGCCCGGCAGCCAGTTCAACAACCCGCCCGGCCAGGTGCCGGCGGCGCCGGCGGCGCAATGGCTGCTGGGCGGTTTCTATCTGCAGAACCTGTCGCTTCCAGACGGGATGACACAGGCCTGTCACTGGATGGGCCTGGCGGCTCAAGCGGGCGTGGGCCCGGCGCTGGATCGCATGGCGAACATGTATTTGCGCGGTATCGGCGGCGCATTCGAGCCCCGGCGCGCGCTCGATCTGGTTCAGCGGCTGGCCGATGCCGGCTTTCAGCGAGCGACCTGGGAGACCGGCTATCTCAAAAGCACGCTGGACGAACTGGCCGACCCTCCCGGTGCGGTCGCTGCTTTTGCCCGCGCGTGCGCCCTCGGTTTTCCTCCCGCCTACTATTCGCTCGGCCTGCGTTTCGCGCTGGGTGCGGGCGTCGAGGCCGATCCTGCCTTCGCCCGCGCATTGCTGCTGCGCGCAGCGGACGCCAATTTTCCCGATGCACTCGCGGCAGCCGACGAGTTGGTGCCGGCACAACGGGCGGGTGAAAAAGCCGGGCAATGGCACGCCAGGCTCAAGGACAGTCACACCCGGGCCGGTCCGCTGTTGCAGCAGCTGGGCGGGGCCGGCATGGTCATCCCCGATGGCCGCGACCCGGCGATCGACCGGCTGGAGGCGCACTTTGCCGGTCTGCAACACCCTGCGTTCAAAATTTCCCACGAAGGTCGGCTGGTGGTTGCGCGCGGGTCTTCCGAGCGATTTTGCGCCCGGCCATCGGCGTGGAAATGGCTGAGCCAGCGCCCGCGCGTGGCGATCAGCGACGACTTCGTCAGCCGCGAGGAGCGCGCGCAGATCATGTCCATGGTCGGGGGGGCATTGATGGAGCCGCACAAATACACCGCAGCCGACGCGCACGGGGCGGCCGAGAATGAATTCTTCACCGGCAAGGGAATGGCGTTCGGCGCGCTGACTTCCGACGTCATGGTGCGCTGCATCGAAAGACGGATTGCAGAAAGCACCGATTGGGAAATCGATGCAGTGGAGCCCAGTTCGGTGATCAGCTACAAGCCCGGGCAGGAATACCGGCCGCACGTGGATTACTTTGCCGAGCCGTCGATCGCCGAGAACCGGGCGAATCTGCGCGATTACGGCGGCCAGCGCGTGGTGACTTTTCTGGTCTGTCTTCAGGCGGCTGAAGAAGGAGGCGAGACCTATTACCCGCCTGTCGATCTGAAGGTGCCGCATCGTGCCGGCACGGCAGCGCTTCACTACAATACGCTGCCGGACGGTCGCGTGGATGAATTGTCGCTGCACCACGGCTTGCCGGTCAGGCGCGGCGAAAAATGGTTGCTACGTACCACGCTGCGGGCAAATTCCCGTTATGTCGAATAGTCCTGGCGCGGTTGCGACATGCGGCACGTGCATATTCTACGATTCAATTCGTAAACGCTTGGCCGCGAGTCACCAGCAAATCATTCCGAGGCCGGGCACGGCAGTCGTGTCCCCGGGCTGGTCGCAACGTTATTCCTATCCCGCCAGGGTGATGGTGTGCGGCTTCTGCTGACTTTCGATATCAAACTGTTGCCGCCGCTCACCGGCGGCTGATCAATCTCGGCGCGCGACGAGTGTTCGACCCAGCAAGCCGCCGTGGCTGTGCCGCAGGGTGCCGACATCGAGGTTCGAGAATCCGCCGGCGCGCAGTTGCCCGAGCCAGCGCTCGAATTGCGGCGCATCCATGGTAGCTTCGGCCATGTCGTTCATGCGATCGCGCCAGGCCTGCAGCGAACGGGTGAATTGCTCCACGAACCGGAGACGGTCGTCGAGGATGCCGCCTTGCGGCTCGGCTGCGGAAAGAAAATGCCTGGCCACTTGCAATGGATAACTCCCCGGACCGCCGGCCTCCAGCTCGCTGACGATCGTGGCCACTTCGGCCTCTGCGGCATCGTCCGGCCCGGGCCGTTGTCCGAACCGGCTGCGAACTATTGCAGCGATCAGTTGCGGGAACCTGAGTTCATCGAGCAGCCTGTCGACGGCCCGAACGTTTTCCCGGGCCTGTACCGATACCGCTGAATCCGGATGGTGGAAGATCGCCGCCACGCCGCCCCCGGGGCGCGTGATACGCGTGAGTTCCGCGATCGTGCCGGCCGGGTCGCCGTATTCGAGCCCGAAAGTGCCGGCCACGAGATCGACCGACGCGGCTTCGATGCCGGTCGATTCCATCGGGGTGCGTGACAGGATCTCGATGTGCGCGCGCTCCAGGTTCGAAAGAGCAATGACCTTGCCGGCCTGGACGTCGGCGGCGTCGACGCCGATCAGCGTCCATCTGCGGTCCAGTTGATCGGCGAACTTCGCCAGCATCGCAACGACAGCGCCGTTGCCGCAGCCCAGATCGACGATGCGGGTATCGTCGGGTAGTGCGGCGACGCGCTCCCGCCAAAACGATTCAACGGTGTCGTCATAGTGTTGCTCGAACCGTCCCGCGCCGAAGGTCGTCGCCGAACCGCCTTGCCAGTATTCACTCCAGTGCGGTGCCCCAGGGTGATGTCCGATGCCGGCAGAGTGCGCCGGCGCAGCCCGGCCGCCGGCGTGAAATTCGATCCCGACGATTCGATCGGTAGCCGGTTCCCGGAGCAGGTCCTCGGTGTGCACCCTGATGCCGTGCCGATCCAGCAGCGTGCGAAGGCGATCCACATCTTCGCGCGTCAATGCTGCCCCTGCCAGCGCTTCCAGGCGGTGCAGGTGATGGCGCAGTTCCTCATCGCATTCGCGCATCTTCTGCGCCATCAGCTCGGCGGGATGTTGCTCCCGGTGCTGGTACAGATGGGCAAGATTGTGCAGGAACAATCCGAGATTGCCCGTTGCCTGTTGCGGCGTCGAGCGGGCGATGGAGAAGCCTTCGGCCAGCCCTTGCTTGAGCCGCAGCGCTTCCGGCAGATGCCAGGTGCGCTGGTGGCTCTGGGGAATATATTGGCCGCCTTGTTGCTGGAGTTGCACCAGTGCTGCGATACGCTCCGGGAGTTGCAGTGCCCGCAACTGGTGTCCGCGTCGGACCTCGTCGTCGGCGTCGCGCGCAATATCGCCGGCGGCCCAGTGACATATCAAGTGCACCCAGCCGCCGGGCTTGAGGACGCGCGCGACTTCGGTCACGGTAGATTCGGGCTCGCCGTATTCGAACCCATATTGGGAGACGCAGCCGTCGAACATCCTTGCAGCAAAAGGAAGCTGCTCGTTCCGGGTCTTTGGATATTGGCGGCAGCGCGACAAATCGGCGCCGGGCTCGCTGAAGTCGGGCCTGATGGACGCGGCATCCACGCAGTGCATCTCGATTTGGGACGCTGAATCCGAGCGTGCGGCAATGCGCGCCAGTGCGCCGTTGCCGCAAGCCAGGTCGAGAATGCGATTCGGCCCGTCCAGCGATGAAAAAAGCCGGGTCCAGCGATCGTTGATCACGCCGGCATACAACCCGTCGTCGTCGGCCTGGCAGGCCGCGCCGCGGCCGCTCTTCCAGTACCGGTCCCAGGATTCAGTATCGCGGGTCTTCATGCTAGTACCTGATGATCACGGATTTACTTTGTCTGTCAACGTTAATGTCAAGGCACGACTCTCGGCCGACTTCGGGCCGTCACAGGAATGCCGGAGGGGGGCACCGGGAGATATGCCGGGTCGGCGTGAACCCGAGGATTGTTCCATAAAAAAGGCCGCGGGATGGACCCGCGGCCTTGAGGCGCACAATGCGTGCCGGACGTTTCCTTAGAAGTTGTGCGTCAGACGCACGAACCAGGAACGGCCCAGCATGCGGTACGTGTCCGTATCCGTGCTGGCATTGAAGGCATTGGTGATGAACGGCGGCCGCTCGTTGAACACGTTGGTCAGACCACCTGTTACCTCGGTACCCCACGGCAGGCTGTAGCGGCCGGTGAGATCCCAGTACTGGGTGCGACGGATATTCTCGCCGTTTTGAAGATCGTCGACCTCCGACAGCCATTCCCAGTTGATGGAGGCGCCGAAATCACCGTACGACCAGTCCAGGGTCGTGAAGCCCGACCATTCGGGGAACACACCCTCGGCTATGCCGTTAATGCCCGGCGAGAACTTGCCGGCCACGTCGACCTTGTCGCCCGGAAGGATTTCGCCTTCGCGTTCGTCCAGGTAGGACCACAGGGTCCTGGTGCGGAACAGGCCGAAGTCGGTCGAGAACGTGTAGCTCGCATCGAAGTCGACACCGGTTGCGGTGAGTTCACCGGAGTTGCGTGCCAGCGAAATGATCCTCGCCGGTTCGCCGCTCGCCTGACGCTCGATCGAGTCACAGAAGTTCTGCAGGCCGTTGATGATGCACTGCCGAACCACGTCTTCGGCGTCAACAGCGCCGATCGGGTCATCGAGCTGGATGGTCCAGTAGTCGACGGCCAGGTTGAAGCCCGACAACTGCGACGGCGTGTAGGAGAACCCGAATGTGGTCGTATCGCCCTCTTCCGGATCCAGATCCGGGTTGCCGCCGATGCGTGCGCGCGGCTGGCCGTTGGTCTGGAAGTAACCGCCTTCCGGTACGCCGTTGGCCTGGCACTGCGCCTGCTGTTCGGCCGTCAGGTCTGCGTACGGATTGCTGTCCTCATTGTTGATCCAGCCGTTGGAACACGGATCCTGGAATTCCGGGAAGCTGTCGCCCTGCGGCGAGAACAGGTTGCCGATCGTGGGCTCGCGGAACACCTCCGAATAGCTGGCCCGGACCAGCAGGTCGCGGGTCGGCTGCCAGCGGCCGTTGACCATGAACACGGTGTTGTCGCCGATGGTCGTGAAGTTGTCGTATCGGATACCTGCGCCGATTTCGAGCTGGTGAGCAAACGGTACGTCGGCCAGCACCGGGATAAGGGTTTCGGCAAACCAGGAGTTGACTTCGAACTGGCCCTGGGTCTTGGCAAAGGTGTTGCCCGTGACCGAGTCGGTCGCCTTGCCCGAATCGGGGATTGAATTCAGCTCTTCTTCGCGGAATTCGTAGCCCATTGCGAGTCCCACCGGTCCTGCCGGCAACTGGAACAGGTCACCCGAAACGCTGCCGTTGATGGTCGTCAGAGAAGTGTCCAGGCGATCGACCAGTTCGGCGCCGGCGAAATCCAGCATTTCCTGGGTGATGGTGCCGAAGCCGCCGAACAGGTTCAGCGGGACACAGCCGTCGATCGGGGCCTCCGGGGTGCCGCAGACCGCATTACCCTGGTCGTCGAAGAACGACGGACCAATGGCCTGCAGGAAGTTCGCCCCGACCAGCTGACCGAAGTCGGTGTTGGTCTGGTTGGTCTTGCCATAGTGGAAGTTGGCTTCGTAGGTCCAGGTCGGCAGTATCTGACCGATATCGCCGCGGACGCCGCCGGTGATGTTGGTGCGGATCACGTCCTGTTCGAAGCGCCGGCGGCCTTCAGCCACGCGGCGGCGGACATCGGAAAGGTCTTCACCGAACGGGTTGAACGCATTTTCGGCCGGAACGCCGAAGTTGCCGTCACCCAGGTCGACCGCCGGGTCGAGAATATTCTGGATGATGAACAGCGGGTTGGGTGCCAGTTCCTGCTCGGAGCGGCGGTTCGACCAGCGGCTTTCGAAGTAGCCGTTCATCGTGAAACCGTTGTCGAGGTCGAACATGTCGTAATTGCCCTCGGCGAACACACTGGTCCGCGTGAACGGCTGCTGGATGAAGTTGACCGGCGCGTAGTTGTAAAGGTCGGTCGATCCGTCGAACGGGCGGATTTCGCCGGAGTCCAGGTCGCGCGTGAAGATGCCGGAACCATCGTTCGGGATGAAGAAACCGCCAAGCGTTGCCGAACTGCCGCCGTTAGCGTTACAGGTGCCGGTCTCGAGGCAGCGCGGAAAGCCGTCGGTCAGCGTGTCGCCGCTGATGACGCGCTGGAACTGTGCGCCCTTGAGGTTGCCCTGGTAGACCGGATCCTGCTTGGAGCGTTCGGCGCCCAGCATGAAGGAACCGTTGTCGCTTACATCGCCGATGACTGCCGAGAAGCGACCGAGGTCGCCGTCGCCGCCTGCCCATACCGGACGCTGTGCTTCGGCCGGATTGGTAACCGTTTCCATCGAGGCGCCGTATTGCACGGTGACCTGCGCGCCCTCGAAGTCGGTGCGCGTGATGATGTTGACCACGCCGGCGACCGCGTCTGCGCCGTAAATGGCCGAGGCGCCTTCCTTGAGCACCTCGATGCGCTCGACCATCGCGATTGGCATCGTCGAGAAGTCGCCGGCGCCGTTGGAGCGACGGCCGTTGATGAGCACCAGCGTGCGGGCGGGGCCCATCCCGCGCAAGCTGGTCAGGCTGGCGCCGGTGCCGCCGTTGTTGGTGGCGGTCGAAAGCGGCGAGCCGGTTACCGCTGGCAACTGACGCAGGACTTCGCCCACGTCGGAAAAGCCGATGCGTTCGACGTCGGCACGCGTGATCACGTTGACCGGGCTGTTGCTTTCGGCCTGAACTCGGTTGAGTCGCGAACCGGTGACCGTTATGCGGTCGACGGGCTCGGCGGGACCCGTCTCGTCTTCGCCGGCGTCCTGGGCCGAGACTGGCGACGCGGCGATGCTCAATCCGGCAAGTGCGCCTGCAGTCAGGGCAAACCGAATTGCCGATGCAAGTATATTACGGTTGTCTTTCATAGCTCAGACTCTCCTGAATTTTTAATTTGTCTTTCAATACTGATATCGAAATTGCGTCGAAGTTTGGCCCCTTCCGACAACAACCGTTTTGCGACGGTAGGGGACCGTTCGGCGATACTACCATCGTTGAGCCGATGTGCAAAGTATTTGTTAAATCACCGTGAAGCTTCAATTCCGGGTCCACGCCGCACTCCCTGCCCGTTATCGGATCAGCGTTCCCCGTTGCCCACCAGTCGCAGCGCACGGTCGACTACCGCGGCCACGTCAAAGCCCAGTTCATCGAACAGCTTCGACGCCGGGGCCGAGGCGCCGAAACGGTCGATGCCGACAATTGCGCCATCGGGTCCGACGAAGCGGTGCCAGTAGGCGGTCACACCGGCTTCGATCGCGATTCGTGCGCTGACGTTTTTCGGAAGTACCGACGTCCTGTATTCGCAGGTCTGGGCCAGGAAGCGCCCGGGGTTGGGCATGGAGACAACGCGCGCAGCGATCCCGCGCTGAGACAAGGCTTCGGCCGCATTCATCGCCAGCTCGACTTCCGAGCCGGTGGCGATCAAGACCAGGTCCGTTGCATCGTCGGTGTCGCGCAGGATGTAACCACCGCGCCGGATGTCGGCCAGCTGTGCGGCATCCCGCGGTTGGTGCGTTACGCCCTGGCGGGTCAGGACCAGTGCGGTCGGGCCGTTCCTGCGTTCGATCGCATCGGCCCATGCCGCGGCGGTCTCGGTCTTGTCGGCCGGGCGCCAGACCTCGAGGTTCGGAATCATCCTCAGGCTGGCCACGTGCTCGATCGGCTGGTGGGTCGGGCCGTCTTCGCCCAGGCCGATCGAGTCGTGCGTATATACATGAATGACGCCGGTCGGAATCAGCGCCGACATGCGAACGGCGTTGCGCGCGTAGTCGGAAAACACCAGGAAGGTGCCTGTATAAGGAATGAATCCGCCGTGCAGATGGAGACCATTGGCGATCGCCGTCATGCCGAACTCGCGCACGCCGTAATAGATGTAGTTGCCGTCGCTGTCGGCATCCATGATGTCGCGGCTGCCCGACCAGTTGGTATTGTTCGATCCGGTCAGGTCGGCCGAGCCGCCCAGCAGCTCCGGCAGCAGCGGCCCGAAGTCCTCCAGGCTCAGCGCCGAGGCCTTGCGCGTGGCGACCTTGCTGTCGTCGGCCTGCAGTTTTTCGATGATCGCGCGGGCGCGCGCGGCGAAGTCGTCGGGAAGTTCGTGCTTGATGCGCCGCTCGAATTCGGAGGCAAGCTTCGGAAAACGTTTCGCGTATTGCTTCCAGGTGGCCCCCCACTTCGCCTCGAGGTCTTGTCCACGCTCACGCGCATCCCAGCCGGCACGAACGTCGTCGGGAATCTCGAACGCAGGGTGTGGCCAGCCCAGCTCGGTGCGGGCGGCGGCAATTTCTTCGTCGCCCAGCGGCGCGCCGTGGGTGTCGGCGGTGCCCTGCTTGTTCGGCGCGCCGAAGCCAATCGTGGTCTTGCAGCAGATCAGTGTCGGGTGGTGCTTGTCCAGACGCGCCTCTTCGATCGTCGCCCGCACCGCGGCGGCGTCGTGGCCGTCGACGTCCTCGATGACCTGCCAGCCGTAGCTGCGAAAGCGCCCCGGCGTGTCGTCGGTGAACCAGCCCCGTACTTCGCCGTCGATCGAAATACCGTTGTCGTCGTAGAACACGACCAGCTTGCCCAGGCCCCAGGTGCCGGCCAGCGAGCAGGCTTCGTGCGACACGCCTTCCATCAGGCAACCATCGCCGGCGAACACCCACGTGTAGTGGTCGACGATTTCGAGACCGTCGCGGTTGAATTGCCGGGCCAGAAGTTTTTCGGCCAGCGCCATGCCGACACCGTTGGCCAGCCCCTGACCCAAAGGCCCGGTGGTGGTCTCAACGCCGGGCGCTTCGCCGTACTCCGGGTGTCCCGGGGTGGGCGAATGCAGCTGGCGGAAATTCTTGAGATCTTCAATCGACAGCGCGTAGCCGGTGAGATGGAGCACAGCGTAGAGCAGCATCGAACCATGGCCGTTGGAGACTACGAACCGGTCGCGGTCGGGCCAGTCGGGATTGCCCGGATTGTGCCTGTGAAAATCGTTGAACAGCACTTCGGCGATGTCGGCCATGCCCATGGGCATGCCCGGATGGCCGGAACTGGCAAGCTGTACGGCGTCCATGGCGAGGGCGCGGATGGCGTTGGCGAGGTGGCGTCGATCGGTCATGGGTGGGTCTGGTCCTTGGCGATTGGTGGGCGCTGGGCGACTTGTGCGGTGGCCCGGGGCGATCCCCGGCCGGGCAACCACGCTAGTTTATCCGATCGTCTCCGCGTGCCGAACGCCGGTCTCTCCGGCAGATTTGAACAAGTCGGCAGCCGGGGCTTGCCGAACTTGACGGCAACAGGCTATAATTGCGGGGATTTGCTCGACGCTTGTCGGGGAATCAAAAATTCACACGCGTTCCGTCACATCAGGCGGGGTTGCTCTTGGGTCGCCGGGCTTCGTTATAACGATGCCGGACCGTCCCGGAGTCGCCGGATGGGGAATTGCGGAGGTTCAAACCAATGCCGGTCCGAATCCAGAAAGGACCGTGCAACAAACTAAGGAAAGTCACCATGCCTGACGTCACCATGCGCCAGATGCTCGAAGCTGGCGTGCATTTCGGTCATCAAACCCGCTACTGGAACCCGAAGATGGAACCCTATATCTTCGGTGCCCGCGGCAAGATTCATATCATCAACCTCGAACATACGCTGCCGCTGCTCAAGGAAGCGCTTGATTTCCTGAGCCGCATGTCGAGCAAGCGCGGCACCGTCATGTTTGTGGGAACCAAGCGTGCGGCCGGCCAGGCCATCGCCGAAGAAGCGGCCCGTTGCGGCATGCCCTACGTGTCGCACCGCTGGCTGGGCGGCATGCTCACCAATTTCCGCACCATCCGCCAGTCGATCAATCGCCTCAAGGAACTCGAGGCGATGGAAACCGACGGCAGCTTCGACCGCCTGGTCAAGAAAGAAGTGCTGGAACTGACCCGCGAACGCGACCGCCTCGAGCAGAGCCTCGGCGGGATCAAGAACATGAATTCGCTGCCCGACGCGATGTTCGTCATTGACATCGGTCACGAAGACATCGCCATTGCGGAAGCCCGCAAGCTGGGCATTCCGGTGGTGGCCGTGGTCGATACCAACCACAACCCGGAAGTCGTCGACTATGCGATTCCGGGCAACGATGATGCGATTCGTTCGGTCCGGCTGTACGCTCAGCTCGCCGCAGATGCGATTCTCGAAGGCAAGGCCTCGGTGCCGCAGGTTGCCGGAGACAAGGACGAATTCGTCGAACTCGACGCCGAAGGCAATCCGATCGACACCGGCGACAGTGAAGCTGCCGCAGCGGCGAAGAAGACGGCCAAGAAAAAGGCCAGCAAGAAGGTCGCCAAGAAGGTGGCGAAAAAGACCGCCAAGAAAGTGGCGAAAAAGACCGCCAAGAAAACTGCGGCCAAGGCTGGCGACAACGCCGAAGCTGTACCGGAAGGTACCCCTGAAGGTCCGGCCAGGGCGGAGGCCGAGAAGGCCGACCGCGCCGCCGAGCCCGAGCAAGCGGCGAAGGTTGCTGAGGAATCTCCCGAAACGGCCGAAGCGCCGCCGGCCGAGACGACCCCGGATTCAGAAACGAAGCCGGCCAAAAAGGCAGCTGCGACCAAGTCAGAGGACAAGGAAGAATCATGAGTATCACCGCATCCCAGGTCAAGGAATTGCGCGAGCGCTCCGGCGCCGGCATGATGGAATGCAAGAAGGCGCTGGTTGAAACCGGCGGCGACATCGAAGCCGCGATCGAGCACCTGCGCAAGAGCGGGCTGGCCAAGGCCGACAAGAAGGCCGGTCGGGTGGCCGCCGAAGGCGCGATCATCGAAGCCGCCGACGCAGGCAGTGCGGTGCTGGTCGAAATCAACTGCGAAACCGATTTCGTCGCCAAGGACGAGAATTTCCGGGCCTTTGCCGACCGCGTCGCCGAGCTGGCTCTCGCCGCCGGCAACGACGACGTCGCGGCCCTTGCCGAGGCTGATTTCGATTCCGGCGACAGCGTCGAGGCGCGCCGCCAGCAGCTGGTCGCCAAGCTGGGCGAAAACATCCAGATTCGCCGCATCCGGCGGGTGGATGCCGACGGCGGTGTGATCGGCGGTTATATTCACGGCGGTCGTATCGGCGTCCTGGTCAGTCTGGAAGGCGGCGACGAAGCGCTCGCGCGCGACATCGCGATGCACGTGGCTGCGTTGAACCCGCCTTTCATCGATGCCGATTCAGTGCCGGCCGACGTGCTGGAAAAGGAAAAGGACATACTTCGGGCTCAGGCCGAGGATTCCGGCAAGCCGCCGGAGATCATCGAAAAGATGATCGTCGGCCGCCTCAACAAGCACCTGGCCGAAATCACGCTGGTCGGTCAGCCGTTCGTCAAGGATTCGGACCAGAGCGTAGGCGCGCTGCTCAAGGCCAAGGGTGCGAAGGTCAGACAATTCGTCCGTCTCGAAGTCGGCGAAGGCATAGAGAAGGAAGAATCCGACTTTGCGGCCGAGGTCATGCAGCAGGCACGCGGTAGCTGAAGCAAGACAACAAGAGGATCGGTCATGGAGTCACCCCGCTACCGTCGAATTCTGCTGAAACTCAGCGGCGAGGCGTTGCTTGGGGACCACGACTACGGAATCGATCCGAAGGTCAGCAGCCGGATTGCTGCCGAAGTGGCGGAGGTGTCGCACGCCGGCGTCCAGATCGGTGTTGTTATCGGGGGCGGCAATATCTTCCGCGGGGCCGGCCTGGCATCGGCCGGCATGGATCGAATTACCGGCGATCACATGGGCATGCTGGCGACCGTGATGAACGGGCTGGCGCTTCAGGATTCGCTGGAGCGTGCCGGCGCGACAACCCGCGTCATGTCGGCCATCTCGGTGCGTGAAGTCTGTGAGGACTATATTCGACGGCGCGCCATAAGGCACCTGGAGAAAGGCAGGGTCGTCGTGTTTGCGGCCGGGACCGGTAATCCATTCTTCACGACCGACACCGCGGCCAGCCTGCGCGCGATCGAAATCGGCGCCGACCTGATGATCAAGGCGACCAAGGTCGACGGCGTGTATTCCTCCGACCCGACTTACGATTCCAATGCCCGTTTCTACACGCGCATCAGCTACGATGAGGTCATTCAGCAAAAGCTCAAGGTCATGGATGCCAATGCCATGGTGCTGTGCCGCGACCAATCCATGCCGATCCGCGTGATCGGGCTCAATGCCGAAGGCAATCTCGCCCGCCTCGTCGGCGGCGAAGACATCGGTACCCTCGTCGAGTAGCGTCAACCTGCAGCTCTTGCCGGTTTTCTTCGAGAATCGCGGGCATGGGTACTGCTACAATCGAACGTTGTACGGTCGCCAGAGAAATTGAACGGTAATCCTATGCTTCCAGATATCAAGAAAGACGCGGCGTTGCGCATGGACAAGAGCCTGGAATCCCTCCGGGCAGAGCTTGCGAAGATCCGGACCGGGCGCGCGCATCCCAGCCTGCTCGAGCACGTTAACGTCGAATATTACGGATCGGAAGTGCCGATCGGTCAGGCAGCCAACGTGACCGTCGAGGATTCGCGCACCTTGGCAGTCACCGCCTGGGACAAGACCATGGTCGGGAAAATCGAGAAAGCCATCATGGCTTCCGATCTGGGCTTGAATCCGGCGTCGGCGGGTACCGTTATCCGGGTGCCGTTGCCGGCGCTGACCGAAGAGCGGCGGGCGAAGCTTTCGAAGGTGGTCCACAACGAGGGCGAGCAGGCCAAGGTTGCCATTCGCAATATCCGCCGGGACGCGAATCATCATATCAAGGAACTGCTCAAGGACAAGGAGATCAGCGAGGACGATCAGCGCCGCGCCGAGACCGAGATCCAGCAGCTGACCGACCAGCACGTCGAGCGCGTGGACGAGTTGGTTGCGGAAAAAGAAAAAGAGCTCATGGAGATCTGAATCGATGTCCGGGGCAGATCTGCCGCATCATCTGGCAATCATCATGGACGGCAACGGCCGGTGGGCCGCTCGGCGGGGAAAGCCGCGCACCTACGGCCATCAGGCCGGTACCGAGGTCGCGCGCCGCATCGTGCGCGCAGTGGCCGAGCGGGGTATCCCGGTTCTGACCGTTTATGCATTTTCGAGCGAAAACTGGCGCCGGCCGCGCCACGAAGTTACGCGTCTGATGAGCCTGTTTCGTCGTGCGCTGGACCGTGAAGTCGACCAGCTCGACCAGCATGGAGTGCAGCTGAACTTCATCGGGCGCCGGGAAGCGTTCGCCAAATCCCTGCAGCGCGGAATGGCGCGCGCCGAAGAGATTACGCGCAACAATACCCGCCTTCTTCTCAACATCGCAGCAAGCTATGGCGGGCGGGACGATATCGTCACGGCCGCGCGCAAGCTCGCCGAACAGGCGCGGCGCGGCGAACTCGATCCGAATACGATCGACGAGGCGACATTCGGCGACGCGCTTCAGCTTGCGGGCCAGCCGGAACCCGACCTGTTCATCAGGACCGGCGGAGAACGCAGACTTTCCAATTACCTGCTGTGGAATCTTGCATACACCGAACTCCATTTCAGCGATACGCTATGGCCGGACTTCACCGTCGCCGACCTGGACGCAGCGCTGGACGACTTCAGGCAGCGCGACAGGCGCTTTGGAGGCCTTGCCGAGAGCCCGACCAAAAAGCATGCTTAGGTCGCGGGTGGTGACCTCGGTGGTGCTTGCCGCGCTGGTACTTGCCGCGCTGCTTTTGCTGCCGACGACCTGGTTGAGCGTGGTGCTCGCTTTGCTTTTGCTGGTGGCGGGCGGCTGGGAAAATGCACGGCTTGCCGGGCTAGAGAACGCTGCCGCTCAGGCTGCATGGATTATTCTGCTTTGCGCTGGAGGTGCCGCGCTTATCTGGGCCACGCACATTCCATCCGCGGTTCCGGTGATGCTGGGTTCGGCGACCGCCGCGTGGCTGGTTCTGGCGCTATGGCTGCGTTTTCCGGATTTCGGTCGTCCGCAATCAGCGCCGGACGGCCCGCAATTCCAGCCGCTCAAGCTGGTTGTCGTTGGCCTGATCCTGCTGGCGGCTTTCCTGGCGATTTCCTGGCTGCATTTCTACAACCCCTGGTGGGTTGTTTTTCTGCTGTTGATCATCGCGGCGGCGGATATCGGCGCTTTCTTTACCGGGCATCGATTCGGCGGGCCCAGGCTGGCGCCGGTGATCAGCCCCGGCAAGACCTGGTCGGGCGTCGCCGGCGGTCTGATCGCGGCAATCGCGACCGCCGCGATCTGCAGCCGGCTGATGCCCGATCTCCCGCTGGCGCCGGTCTCCGCGGCGCTTGTGGCCGCGGTTCTGGTTGCACTCTCGGTCTGTGGTGATCTCCTGATCAGCCTGTTCAAGCGCCATCGCGGGCTCAAGGACACTTCGGCGCTGCTGCCCGGACATGGCGGAATGCTCGATCGGGTCGACGGCCTTTCCGCGGCGGCGCCGGTTTTCGCGTTCGTGTTGTGGTGGTTCACCGCGGGCGCATGACGATCGTCCTTCGGTGGATTCCGTCTGCCGGGAACATTTGACGCCAAGGAACTTCAAACAGCAATGGAAATTCTCGGATCAATCTTCTGGCTTGCAGTGGCTCTCGGGCTGCTCGTGACTTTTCACGAATTCGGCCATTACTGGGTGGCCAGGCGTGCCGGCGTGCGGGTGCTGCGCTTCTCGGTCGGCTTCGGCAAACCCTTGTGGCGACGCAAGGGCGCCAACGGCGTCGAGTTCGTTATCGGCGCCATTCCGCTGGGCGGCTACGTCAAGATGCTCGACGAGCGCGAGGCATCAGTCCCGGACGATCAGCTCGAGGAGGCATTCAATCGGAAATCGCTGGCGAAGCGATCGGCGATCGTGGCCGCCGGACCGGTCTTCAACCTGATTTTTGCCGTTGTCGCGTTCTGGGCCATGTTCATGCTCGGGATTCCGGAATCCCGGCCGATCGTCGGCAATCCCGAAGGCATTGCCGAGGCCGCCGGGCTGAAACACGGCGACATGATCGTGCAGGTCGACGGACAGCCGGTCGAGACCTGGACCCATGCGGTCCTGGCGCTGTTACCACAGGCACTGGACCGAAATCCGGTTTCACTGGTGGTCGAGGACCAGCAGTCACGTCGTGAGGAACTTCAGTTGCCGCTGGATCGTCTCGGCGACGACTTTCGCGAAGATCGGATTCTCGACGCGCTTGGCATGAAGCCGTGGCGGGTCGATCTGCCGCCGATCATAGGCGGGGTCAGCGAAGATTCGCCGGCCGAACGGGCGGGGCTGGAAGCAGGCGACCGGGTGATGACCATCAACGGCGAGCCCGTGGACGGGTGGATGGCGCTGGTCAACCTGATTCCCGCAGCCGCAACCGACGGCCAGCCGGTGCAAATCGAGGTCAGACGAGACGGCATGACCCGCGAACTTGAAATCGTCCCGGAGCTCGTCGACGGCCGCATGATCATCGGCGTTCGGCCGGGCGAACCGGGTCCGGAAGCGCGTGCGGCAATGGAACGCGCCTTCACCATCCTGCAATACGGTCCTGTCGAGGGTCTGGGCGAGGCGGTCGGCGAGACCTGGAGGTTGACCTCGGCGACGCTGGGAATCCTGGGCCGGATGATTACAGGTAACGCATCCCTGAGCAATCTGTCCGGACCGATTACAATTGCCCAACTGGCCAACGATTCAGCGCGCCTCGGTGCTTCGAGATTTCTGTTCTTTCTTGGCCTGATCAGCCTGTCGCTGGCGATCATCAATCTGCTGCCGATTCCGGTTCTTGACGGTGGGCACCTGTTGTATTTCCTGATCGAATGGATCAAGGGAAGCCCGGTGTCCGAGCGCGGCCACATGATTGGTCAGAGCATTGGCCTCGTGATGGTGCTGGCGCTGATGAGCGTTGCGATATTTAACGATATCTTACGGCTGGTTCAATAAACTGCGCGCCGATCATGCGTGATGATTCAGACGAATTGAAAGGGTTTCGATGAGATTTTTGCCTCTACTGCTGGCCTTGTTCAGCCTTTCCGCTTCTGCACAGACATTCACGGTCGACGAGATTCGGGTGGATGGCCTGCAGCGAATCTCCGAAGGCACCGTTTTCAGTTTTCTCCCGGTCGAGATCGGCCAGCGAATGACGCCGTCGCTGGCACGCTCAAGTGTTCGCGACTTGTACCGAAGCGGCTTTTTCGAGCAGGTCGAGATTGGACGCGAGGGTGGCATCCTCGTGGTCAAGGTCGTCGAGCGGCCGGCTATTTCGTTGGTCCAGCTGGATGGCAACGACAAAATTCCGAGCGAATCGCTGTTGCCCGCGCTCGCTGAAATTGGCATTGCCGAAGGCGAGGTTTTCGACCAGTTGGCCATTGATCGAATCCAGCAGGAACTGATACGCGAGTATTTCAACCAGGGCCATTACGCGGTAAAAGTCGATCCGCAGGTGACCGAACTGGATAGAAATCGGGTCAGCGTAGTGATTCAGATCGAGGAAGGCAAGCAGGCCAAGATTCGTCATATCAACATCGTCGGCAATGAAACCTTCAAAGAAAAAGAGTTGCGGGACGAGTTCGAATCGGATGCGAAAGCGGGATTGATGTTCTGGCAAGGCCGTACAAACTACACGCGCGAGAAGCTTTCCGGAGATCTCGAGCGGTTGCGCGCCTACTATCTGGATCGCGGCTATATGGATTTTGCGATCGAATCCACGCAGGTTTCGATCAGCCCGGACAAGCAGGATATTTACATCACGGCCAACGTGCGTGAAGGCGATGTATTCACGGTCAACGACGTTCAGTTGACCGGCGACCTCGTGCTCACCGAGCAAACGCTGAGGAATTTCGTCTGGGTCGATCCGGGGCAAGTATTCTCGCGCCAGGAAGTCGAGGCCACGGTCGAGGCCATCACGGCGGTGTTGGCCAATTTCGGCTATGCCTTCGCCAACGTCAACCCCGTTCCGCGAATCGATCGTGAAAGCAAGACGGTCGAAATCACCTTTTTTGTCGAACCCGGCAAGCGGGTCTACGTCCGCAGGATCGAATTTCGCGGCAACACAATGAGCAAGGACGAAGTTCTCAGGCGCGAAATGCGCCAGTTCGAAGGCGCATGGTTCTCACAGGCCGCCATTGATCGTTCGCGGTTGCGGCTGCAGCGCATCGGATACTTCGAGAACGTCAATATCGAAACCCCTGCGGTTGAAGGCAGCGAAGACCAGATCGACGTGGTCGTGAGTGTCGAGGAGCGGTCGACGGGCAGCTTCCAGGTCGGATTGGGCTTTTCGCAACTTCAGGGGTTGATCGCTTCGATTTCCGTGCAACAGGAAAACTTCCTCGGCTCGGGTCGCACGATCGGGCTGGGTATCAGCCGCAGCTCGATCTCCAGCAGTCTGAATATAAGCTATACCAATCCGTATTTCACCGATGACGGCGTTTCACTGGGTTATTTTGCGAGCTATTCCGAGTTCAACCAGGGGCGCGCCAATATCTCGGCGTTCTCGACCAGCCAGGTCGCACTGGGCACGAACATCGGTTTCCCGATCTCGGAAATCGACTTTGTGCAACTCGGCGCCAGCGTGCGCAGCCAGGATATCAGCATCGGGCAGCTGGTCCCTGTGCCGGTAGACCCGGACGACCCGAACAGCGCGGTCGACTTCCAGTTTGCGGTTACACGGCCGCTGGCCATTACGCTGGATACCAATGGGGACGGATTCCTGAGTTCGAGCGAGCGAAACATCGAAACCGCATTCGTCACCGGCAGCTGGGGACGGGATACCCGGAACCACTTTCTGACGCCGACGAGTGGCTCGCTCAACCGCTTGAGCCTGAATCTGGCGCTTCCGGGCAGTACCCGCCAATACTTTACCGCCTCCTACAGGGGCCGCAAGTTCTTTCCGCTGGGCGGCGACTTCGCCTTCGTCCTGCGGGCAGACGTTTCCTATGGTGAAACCTACGACGGCAAGGATCAGGTCGATCCGAACCCGATAGAGCCCGAGCGCCTTGCCGGGCAATGCCAGATCGACGAAATCGTCACTTTCGACACCGGCTTGCCGTTCTGGGAGCACTTTTTCGCCGGCGGCGTGTCCGATGTGCGCGGTTTCGAGGACAATACGCTTGGACCGAAAGACCAGTTCTGTCGCTCGGTCGGCGGAGATTTCAAGGCGACCGGGGGAATCGAGATCGCCTTTCCTCTGCCGTTCGTCGAAGTCAGCGGCACTCGACTGGCCTGGTTCGTGGATGCCGGTAATGTGTTTACCGATATCGACGGCTTCGACCAGGAGCTTGTACGCGCCTCGACCGGGCTTTCTCTGTCCTGGCAGGCGCCCGTGGGCCCGATCATCCTGAATATTTCGACGCCGCTCAAGGATCGTGAAGGCGACGAGACGCAATTCCTGCAGTTCTCGTTCGGCACGCAGTTCTAGGGAATCTCTGAACGATTGTGCGCCCGTCCGGAGGTTCGCTACTGTCCCCCGGAAGGCCGCGGAATCTTTACGCGGCGGCCGTTTCGCGCTTCGGACTGGCGGATTTGGGGTGTGAAGGCCTATACTGTATAGTCGCGAAGTGGTCTATGGTTCTGGATGGTCGACGTGCGAGCTTCGATATTCATGCTGATAATGTTGCTGGCCGGGGCCGCCATGGCCCAGGACATCCGCATTGGTTACGTCGACATGAAGCGGCTCCTCGACAACGCGCCGCAGGTGATCGCCGGTCGAGCCGAGCTCGATATCGAATTCCGACCCATCAATGACGATCTGCTCGCCGATGAGGCACGCCTTCTTGACATGGAGCAGGCGCTGGCGAATGCGACGGGTCTTGCCTCCGAACAGGTAGCCGCGCGCCAGCGCGAGATTCGCAACCTGGACCGCTCGATCGAGCGCCGGCGCGAGGACCTGGCCGAGGAACTGAATTTCAGGCGTAACCAGCAGATCAAGGAGCTTGGAGAAGAAATCGAAATGGCCGTGCAGACCGTCGCACGCCGTGAAGGATATGACCTGGTCCTGTCCAGTCCGGTCGCCTACGCCTCCGAGGCCATAAACATCACCGACAAGGTGCTGTCGTTTCTCGAAATGGATTACGAACGTCGGGGCCAGCGCGCCGGGAGATGAATCGCCAATTGTCTTCGAGTCCGGGCCCGATCGCCCTGGGTGAACTCGCCAGAATGCTGGGCCTGGAATTGCACGGCGACCCGAACATCAAGGTTGTTGCCGGCGCAACGCTTGCCCGTGCCGATACCGGGCAGATCACTTTTCTCGCCAATCCCGCCTACCGATCCCAGCTGACAAGCACCCGTGCCTCGGCGGTCATAGTGCCCCCGTCGGTCGTCCCTGAATGTCCCTGCGCGGCTCTGGCTGCCGAAGAGCCTTATGCGGCCTGGGCAAGGACGCTTCACTTGCTTCACCCGCAACCGGAGGCCAGGCCCGGTATTCATCCCAGCACGAGTGTCGAAGAGGGCGCCGAGATCGATCCGGGCGCCGAGGTCGGCCCTTTGTGCCATGTCGCCGGCGGTGCTCGAATCGGCGCCGGGGCGGTCATCGGACCCGGCAGCATTATCGGCGAGGAAGCACGGATCGGCCCAGAAACGCGCCTGGTCGGCAATGTGTTCGTTGCAGGTGGGTGTCGGCTGGGTGCGCGGGTCGTGATTCATCCGGGCGCCGTCATCGGCGCCGACGGTTTCGGACTTGCCATGCACGCGGGCGGCTGGATCAAGGTGCCGCAACTGGGCGCCGTGCAGATCGGCGATGATTGCGAGATCGGCGCAAACACCACGATCGACCGTGGCGCTGTCGAGGATACGGTGCTCGGCTGCGACGTGCGTCTGGACAACCAGGTGCAGGTGGCCCACAACGTGGTCATCGGCGACCATACCGCGATTGCCGGCTGCGTCGGTATTGCCGGTTCGACCCGGATAGGCCGATATTGCATGATCGCCGGCGCGTCCGGCATTGGCGGCCACCTCGAAATTTGCGATCATGTAGTGATTACCGCGATGAGCACGGTGCTGGATTCGATTA
>Ga0209947_1000170_pt1 | contig 38582 bp, 35 predicted proteins | sample SalPonR2_B_D2_MG_FD_185706 | JGI IMG/M metagenome (GOLD analysis project Ga0209947, IMG submission 185706) | Salt pond soil microbial communities from South San Francisco under conditions of wetland restoration - Salt Pond MetaG R2_B_D2_MG... ...
GGTCCATGACGGAGGTTTTTTCTCGATACCCCGGCGTCTGATATTCGTACGAAGATTCGGGGTCGCCTGCAATCACCGCATCCCAACGCGCCTGGGCGCGCTCGGCCACGATCTCCTCCGGCGCGCGCGGTGGTTCGCTGCAGGCGGCGAGCAGGAAAGCCATGCCGAGAATTAACGATATATTGCTGATTTTCATGGTCCATCGATCCTTGGGGCTTGGGTTCAGATACTTTATCTTGACTTCCGGGGACTGTTCCAGACACCCGGTTTAGCAAAATTCATGGTTCCTCGCGCGCGTCCAGATCCGTCCGCAGCGGGTCCAGGCCGCGGAACTTGCGGCTGAATTCCTTCGAGACCCGCTCGAGCTTGGCGGTGCTCTCGACCACGGTGGGGGTGATCAGCACCAGGGTTTCGCTGCGGGTGAGGCTGTTGCTGGTGCTGCGGAACAGCGCCCCCAGGCCGGGGATGCGCTGCAGGAACGGCACGCCGTTTCGGGTCTCGTCCGTCGTCTCCTCGATCAGCCCGCCAAGCACGATGGTCTGGCCGGACTGGACTGCGACGTCGGTTTCGATGGTGCGCGTGTTGATCTCCGGATTGCCCTGCTGGTTACGCTCGCCGGGTGAGGAGACCTCCTGGCTGACCGTCATGTAGACCAGCCCGCCGGGGTTGACGCGCGGCGTAACTGAAAGGATCACGCCGGTGTTCAGGAACTGGGTGGAACCGATGGTACTGCCGGTGCCGGTGCCGGGAACGAACGACTGCGACTGGATGGGCACCTGTCTGCCGACGTTGATCCGGGCATCGGAATTGTTGCGAACCATCAGCGACGGTGCCGAAATCGTGCGCACGTTCGAGACCGATTCCAGCGCGCGAATGGTGGCACTTACAAAATCACTGCCGACCGAATCGGCGATTGCGCCAAGAAAGTTGTTGGGACCGGCACCGAACTGGAAGTTGTTTGCCGCCGAAGAGTCGACAAAGTCGCCTTCGGGCAGTCCGGGAAACCCGTCTTCGCCGGGCTGGGAATTGGCGAGGAACCACGACACGCCGTACTGGAGGCTGTCGGTCAGATCGACAACCAGGATCTGGGCTTCGATCAACACCTGCAACGGCTCCTCGTCGAGCCGTTCGATTGCGTTCAGAATGGCATCGTACTCGCTGGGCGACGACTGGATCAGCAGCGAGTTGGTCTCGAGCACGGCCGTGATGCGGACATCGCCGTCGCCCAGGGTGACCGAGCCTCCGCCACCTCCGCCACCGCTGCCGGCATCGCGTGCCCTCGCGGCCGGCGAGGTCTCATTCTGGAACTCGCTGACCGAGCTGGCCTGGGCGGTTTCCAGCCCCGGCGCCAGCGAGCCGCGGTCCTGGCGCGCCGTCGAACGACCGCCGCCGCCCTCGCCGCCGAACACGTTGGCCAGGTAACCGGCCAGCACCTCGGCGTCGAGGTTCTTGACCCGGTACACGTAAAGCCGGCTTCCGGCCTCGGGACTGGACCGGTCGAGGCGCTCGATCCAGTTTTCAATTTCGCCGAGGTAGTGTTCGTTGGGCGTGATCACCATGACCGAGTTCAGCCGCTCCAACGGCATGATCCGGAACATGCCGGCCAGCGGAGATTCTTCTCCACCTACCAGATTTTCCAGTTCAGCGACCACGTCGGCCACCTCGACGCGCTGGATCTGGAACATGCCCACCGACATGCCCCTGAGCCAGTCGACGTCGAAAGTCTCGACGATCTGCATGTAATTGCGCAACTCGGCCCGCGTACCGGCCAGGACCAGCATGCTGCGCGCGCTGTCGGCGTTGAGCACGGCGTCTTCGCGCGCATACGGTTCCAGCAGCAGCTGCATCTGCTCGGCGGAGATGTATTCCAGCGGCACCGCCACCACCTGGTAGCCGCGCTGCAGTTCACCGTTGGCCAGCCTTGGCGTCAGATTGCCGCGAACCGCATCGGACACCGGAAGCACGTGAAACCGGTCGTCGCGCCAGACCAGTGTGGCACCGTTCCAGCGCAGCAGCATTTCGAGGATCGGCAGCACCTGATCACGTGCGACCGGCCTGGCGGTCGAGAACGTGACTTCGCCCGAAATGCCGGGAGCGATGACGTAGTTTTCCTGCAGGATGTCGCCGAGGATCGCGTGGATGATCTCCTGGATGCCCTGGCCTTCGAAATTCAGCGTAATCTCACCCTCGCCGTCGACCGGCCGCGGTTCGCGCGCCGCCGCCTCGCGGTTGATGAACACGCCGCTGCCGGGAAACTTCTCGTTGCCGGTGAACGCCGAGTCCGGCTCGACGTCCTGATCGCCGGCCAGGTCGATCGGTCCGTCCGATCTGTCATCGGCGATCGCCGACGGACCCGAGGGCCGTCCCGGGTTGGTCGGATCGTTCGGATCCGGGGTCGTCGCACATGCTCCCAGCAACGCTGCAAGCAGGATTGCCGACGCCAGCCGGACCGCTTTCGATTGTTGATGATCACATGCCATTCGAGAAAATTTCCGCTTTTTGATTATGAGTATTCGTTACGCGTTGTTGTCGGCCGCAGTCATTGCGGCATTCAGCCGCCGTCGTCCTGTTCGCGCGAACGCCGTTCGGCCTCGGCCCGCAACTGCGCCCGTCGTTCGGCCACGCGCCGGCGAATCTCCTCGGCGCGGGCGCGCGCCTGGTCCTCGGCATCCTCGCCGCCGGCCTGCTCGGCCGGCGCGTCCTGGTCCGACGCCTGGCCGGCCTGTGCGGTCTGGCGCCTGGGTGGCGCGCCGGTTCTGAGCGCGGCGGTTTCGACTTCGAGTTCGAGCGCCTCGGTCTTTCCTCCGTCGGTCTCGAACTCGACGCCGCGCGGACGGATTCTCGCAATCTTCCAGGCCGATTTGTCACCGGTCATCGCCATGCCTTCGCGCAGCACCAGCGTTTCATTGCTTGAATTGTCCGTGATCATCGCCAGCTTCGTTTCCGGCGTGATGATGATGCCGGCAACCGTCGCTTCCAGTTCCGGAATCTCGACCTCGACCACCGGCTCGGGCTCGTCCTTTGCTTCGTCCTCGCCGGCGCCCGCCACTTCGATGACCGGCAACTGACGGTCGGCAAAGAACATCGGCCGCTCGATGATGGTGGTGTACTCGTCCAGCTCGGCCAATTCGGGGTTCTGCGAAATCGGGCGATCGATTATCGAATCGGGCGCGCGCGCCGGCGCGATGGACTCGACATCGGCCCGGCCGAACAGCAGAAAGGCCGCCAGACCCAGCAGCACCAGAAATCCGATACCGGCCATCAGCACCACGCTTAACAGATTGTTCCGGGTGTCCAGGTTCATGATTCCTGCCCTGCACCCGGCTGGTTGATGTAGCCGTACATCTCGAAGCGGATGTCGAGCTGGCCGTAGGGCGTGCTGCCACGGCGTCCGCGCTGGTCGGGTGTGAGTCGCTGATTGATCATCATGTTGTCGATGAACACCAGCGGTACGCCGCTTTCCATTTCGTAGAGTACGCGCATGAAATCGTCCAGCGGGCACTGCATGCGCACGTTGACGCGCACCGAACGGAAACGTTCCGGATCGGTGTAGCGGCGCGGTGACGTATTGGTGATGCTGCACAATTCGGCGTCGGCGGCGCTGCGATCGACCCAGTCGCGCAGCATTCGGATCAGCTCGGCGGTCGCGAGATTGGCGTCGTCGCCCTCCAGAAACAGCGCGCTGTCCATCTGCGAGGCGCGCAGTTCGTTGAGGCGCGCGCGCATCGGCTCGGCCATTTCCACCGTACCCTTGTAGCGCGCGATTCTGGTTTCGAGATCGCCGATCTCGCCGCTCAGCGAAACGTGGCGCATCACGAACCAGTGAAAGCCCACGAAGTAGACCAGCATCACGGCGACGGCCAGGAGACCGATCGCCAGCGGACGGGACTGTTGCGGATCCGGTAGCAGCTTCACGAGCCGGTCTCTCCGGATTCATCCGCCTCGGGGCCGGGCTCGGTCACCACCCGTACCTGCGAACGGAAACGCTCCTGCCCGCTCCGCGGATCGATGCTGATCGCGCCGGTTATTTCCGGCGAATCGAAGAGTCGGGATTCATCGAGCAACCCGATCACGCGCTGGGAGCCATCGGCCTGGCCCTGGATGCGCAGGTCCGAATCCTGAAGCTGGAACTGCTGCAGCCAGATATCGTCGGGCAGGATTCGGGTGAGCTCATCCATCAGTTCGATGACGGCCGGCTGCGAGGCGCGCTTCTCGGCCAGAAAGTTGGCTGCCAGCAGGGTGTCCTCGAACGCCTGCTGCAGCTGCATCACGCGACGCGCCTCGACGCGCAGCTCGTCGGCCTCGGCGGCTAATCCGGACACGGTGCGTTCGCGCAGGATCACGGTCTGTGCCATGACCAGCACCAGCACCACCACCAGACCCGCGCCCAGCAGCGTATTGAAGCGCGCTCGGGCATGAACATAGCGCGGCCGGCGGGATTCGGGCAACAGATTGAAGCCTTCGGGCCGGGGCGGATCCTCGGCGGCCAGCGTATCCACCGCATGGATCACTGCACCGAATGCCCGAGCCCTGTCCAGAAGCGGATCAAGGTCTTCGTTGGGCACGATCCTCAGCGTGACCTCGATCCGGCCGCGGTCCTGATCGTGGCGTTCAACCCGATGATCGAGCACCACCTGGTCGGCCCGAAACGGCGACAACTGATCGAGCTGGTACCGCAAGGCCTGGTCGAGATTGCCCTCCACGGCCGCCGGCATTTCGACCGGCAGCGCAAGCGCCTGGTCTTCGTGCAGGCAAAGCCGTACCTCCGGCTGGCCGTCGCGGAACTCCGCCAGGATATCGCGCCACCGGCCCCGCAGCAGTTGCAAGTCCTCGCCGGCGCCGAACACGTCGAGCACCTTCGGCTCGCCGTCGGCACGCCAGATCCGGTAGTCGCCGCCGCCCGATTCGGCCGGCACGATCCATAGCTGGGGTTTCGGCGGCATCAGTCGGCGCGACAGGGATTCGGGCATCAGCGTGCCGAGCTCACGCCCCCACCAGGCCAGGAACGCGGGTATCGGCGTCGCCTGATACCTCTGGCGGACCTGTTCACGGATGTTGTCGGCAAGCTGCTGCATCAATTCAATTCGATTCGGTTTGGTTTTCTTTCCAGCGCACAATACGGAACGGCCGGCCCCGGCTGTCTGTGCCAAGCCGGATGGTGGCCTCGATTTCAGTCCAGGTTCCGCTTTCCAGCGTCGCCCGGCTCGTGATGGTATGCGTTAATCCGCTCCCGCGCTGGTTGACCAACGTGCCATCGGGCAGGGCCAACTGCATCCGGTCCCCGGGATGATACTGCGAGCGTTCCTCGATAAACAACTGCGCGGCCTGTTCATCCATGTCGGGAATGGTCCCGAGAACGCCGGGCGGCGCGAATGCAGGATTGAAATCCGCGCGGCCCGAGTGGACAGTTAAATTGTCCTCCAGGGCGCGAAAAAGTTCCCAGCTCATGCCGATGACCTGCTGAATTTCCTCAATCGTTCCGAAAGGTTCATTGGCCGGACCATAGGGAAGGCCTTCATTGGCGTATTCCCTGTCTTCGGCGCCCATGACCCGCGTTTCATCGTCTCCGTCTATCCAGTCCTGCACCGCGGCAGTCATCAGCTCTGCGTCCTCGTCGCTCAAACCCACCGAATTGAAAAGCCGGATCAGCAGGTCGGGATTGCCCTGCGCGGCGGCGTTGACGTCGATCAGGCCTGTCTCGTCGGTAATGCGGACTTCGACCCGGGCATTGCCGAAGCTGAATTCGTAGGGCCGTCCGTCGGCCACCCAGCGCGTTTCCATGTCGGGGTTGCGCAATTCTACAACGGCCCGGTGCAATCCGGCCTCGCCTGCATAGCGGGCATCGGTGGTGTCGAACAGGAATCGCGACTGCAGCGTTTCGGTCCGTGCCAGCACGGCGAAAGTGCCGATGATGATGGTCAGCAGCGCCAGCATCCAGAGCACCACGATGAGTGCGATGCCGCTGTTTCCGGCCGCCGGGAAGCTGGTGAACCGAACTGTCATCAGCGCCGGCTGCGCTGAGGATCCACGCCCATCATCCGGGCGCGGATGTCGTCCGGGCTCACGCTCCTGGGCGCAGCACCGCCCGAGTCGATGATCACCGGCGTGACGAGCTCGGGAAAGAACAGGCCGTTGTCGCGTTCCATGGACAAGCGCAGCGAAACCGACAGCGGTACCTGGTCGACCGGTTCCCAGAAATCGCTCCAGAACACCGATTCGCCATCCTCGTCGTAGCCAAGGAACTCAAAATCGGCACGCCCGATGTCCTCCAGCAGCGTCACCGGCGGGTCTTGATTCAGGTCGCCCGGTTCGTAGCCGTTGAGCATCGCAAAGGCAAACACGAGATCCATGCCCGCCTTGCCGCGCTCGAGGCGCAATTCCTGGACGTAAGGCCCGCCGAAGCCGAGATAGCCCGGCATCGGTGCGATGAAGCGGATTCGCTCCGATTCGCCCTCGAACCGGATGATGTCCTGATTGTCCTGCTCGATGATCAGCGGGCGGGCATGCGCGATCTGGCGACGAATGAACTGGTGTACCACGCGCAGCCGGTTGGTCTCCTCGATGAGTTCCTCGCCCGAAGAGGTCGCGCGCACGCCGGCGCGGAAGCCCCCATAGGCCATGGCCATGATCAGCGCGATCAGGGCCGTGGCCAGCAACAGTTCGATCAGCGTGAAGCCCGACTGACTGCCGTAGCCCGGGGTCGAATCGCGGTGAGCCGCTTTGCAGGCGCGCCGGCTACGGCCCGCCGTAGGAGGCGTCCCCCGGCGCCGACCCATCCCGTGCGCTGATCGCGGCCTGGAGACCGCTCCTACGACCCGATCCGTCACGGCCGACCCGACCTGCCTCGTGCGAGCCCTATTGATGTTGAATGCCATCATCCTCGCTGCGCCTGCCGCTCGGCGTAGAACCGGTCTACCGAACGCAGCGTTTCGAACAGCGCCGAGCGTTCATAGCGACCTTCGCCCCAGTACACGGTGAGCCCGACGTAGTAGAGATCGATCGGCAGATCCTCGTAGGCCACACCGCGGTCATCGGGTATCTGGTACGGCTCGATGATCAACTGCCAGCTGTATTCATCATCGTAACGGCCGCTGGACTGGCCCGGCTGCGGCGGCGACTCGATGCCGATCATGTCGAGCTGGCTCTGGGCCAGCAGCGCGGCCTGGGTGAAGTCGCCCGACCGCCGCGTATTGCTGATCGAGGTCGACAGGATCTGCAGCAATACGCCGAACAGCACCGCGAAGATCGCGAATGCCGCCATGACCTCGATCAGGGTGAAACCGGCCTGCGCGTGCCTGTACGCGCGACTCGAAGCACGCGGCCGCAGGCCGCACGGGCTGGCCCGAAGGGTCTTTGCCCGTGATTCCGGACTGCGTCCAGGACACGAGCGACCTGATTTCACCCGCCGGCGATTCAGGACTGAACGAAGGAGACTGCTGTTCACCGGGCATCCTCCGGCGGATCCTGGCTGATCTCGCCGGTCAGCCAGCCGACCGTGACATACCATTTGCGCTCGTCGACCGAGAGCAGCACGCTGCCGCCGGTGGACGAGCCGTCGGGAAAGAACCGGATGCCGCCGGCGTTCTCGCCTGTCATTTCCGATCGTGCCGTGGTCAAGGTGATGTCCAGGCCTTCCGGCAACTGCTGCCGGTCGCGCCCGGCCGCCTGCCAGGTCAACTTGTCGGCATCGGCACGGAACACCATCTCGGTGCGCTTGATGATGGCCTGGCCGCGCGTATGGCGCAGGCCGGCGATGATCTCGCGGACCTCATTGCGCAACTCGGCCCCGCCCACCGAGCGCGAAATCGACGTGCCGATCAGGCCGAACAGTCCGACCACCAGCACCATGACGACCATGAGTTCGATCAGGCTGAAGCCGGCTTGCGTACCATTGCGGATCATGCCTTGCCGCCCGGAATGCGTTCGATCAGAGGTTCCAGTTTTCGATATCGCGGTCCGGCCCTTCACCGCCCGGCTGGCCGTCGCGGCCATGGCTGAAGATGTCGACGTCGCGATTCTCGCCCGGGAAACGGTAGTTGTATCGATTACCCCACGGATCGTTGAGATTCGAATCGTTGATGTAGGGCCCGTTCCAGTTCGATACGTTGCCGGGTCTCTCGACCAGTTCGCGCAGTTCGCGCGGCGCCCGGCCGGTATCGAGGTAGAACTCGTCGACGGCCATGGACAGGCGCTGGACTTCGGCGACCGCAGTGCGCGACTTGGCGTCTTCGCCACGGCCCATGATGTTGGGTACCACAAGCCCGGCGATCAGGCCCAGGATGACCAGGACGACCAGCAGTTCGATCAGGGAAAAGCCCTGCGACGTGTTTTTCATGTTTGCAGCCTTGAATTGTTGCTTCATATGAAATTATGACAGCCCGGAGCCGAAAGATTCCCCGAATTACCGTACACCAGGCAATTCGGCCATCCAGCGTAGCCCGCCTTGTTCACCATGCGCTCGTCGAGAGTCGCTGTCAGATCGGGCAACCGGGGCGTTTTGCGACCGAGCGTACCGGAGGCGGGCTCCTCTCAGGCAACCAGTTCGTTGATGCTGAGGATCGCCATCAGCACCGACATCACGATGACGCCGATCAGCGCCGCCAGTCCCAGCGTCAGCGCCGGCACCAGCATGGCCATTATCCGGTCAATGGTGGTGCGCACTTCCCGGTCGTAGGTGTCGGCCACTTTCAGCAGCATCTCGTCGAGCTGGCCGGTTTCCTCGCCGACGTTGACCATCTGCAGCGCCAGGCGCGGGAAATGTCCGCTTTCGTTCAGCGCCCGGGCCAGCGGCGCGCCGGTCTTGACCTTCTTGGCCGCCTCGCCCACGTCCTCGCGCAGAACGGTATTGGTCATGACGTTGCGCGCGATCGAGATCGCAGACAGCAGCGGCACGCCGTTGACCAGCAGCGTGCCGGTGGTACGCGCCAGGCGCGCCATCTCGATCTTGGCGATCGCATCGCCCAGCCACTTCGTATTCAGAAAGCGTCCGTCCCAGCGCAGCCTGGAAGCCGGCTTCTGCATCTGCCCGCGAAACCAGACCACGGCCAGCACGGCGATCGCGATCAGGCCCCACCAGAAGTTCTTCAACGTGTCGCCGGCCAGGATCACCACCTTGGTCAGCCACGGCAGTTCGCCGCCGAAGTCCTCGAACATCGGCGTGAATTGCGGAATCACGTAGACCATCAGCAGCATCAGCGAGGCGATCGCCAGGATGACCAGCAGCGCGGGGTAGATCAGCGCCGAGACCACCCCGTCCTTGAGTTCCTTGGCCCGCTCGAGGTATTCCGACATGCGCGAAAGGGTCTGATCCAGCGCACCGCCCATTTCGCCGGCACGCACCATGTTGATGTAGAAACGCGAGAACACGCCATGCCGCTCTTCCAGCGCTTCCGACAGGGAAATACCCTCGCGAACCCGGTCACGAATCTTGGACAGCGTCTGCTCGACGCGCTCGTTTTCGGCAAGCTCGACCAGGATGCCCAGCGAACGGTCCAGCGGCAGCCCCGCGCCCAGCAGCGTTGCCAGCTGGCCGGTAAGGTCGCCGACCTCGCGCTGGGTCAGGCCCTGCCGGCCGCGAAACAGCGTTTCCAGCCGGAATCCGCCCGAGACTTCCCGGGTCTGCACCGGAATATTGCCGGTTTCCTGAATGTGCGCGACCACCAGATCTTCGCTGGGCGCCTCCATTTCACCGGACAGGGTCTCGCCGGACGGTGTGACGGCCTTGTAGGTGAAAAGCGCCATTTAATGTACCCCGCCCAATACTCTGTAACTTTTAGCGAGTCGGAGAGCGTTTAGCTGCAAGGCCTGTCTCGCCGGGAATGGCAGCGTCCTTTCCAAGAGACAGAACGCCGCAGATGAACGCTCTCCGGCTCGCCCTTCGGGAGCGCGCCTGAGCCGACAGTGCGGCGTTGCGCCCCTTGCAAAGGGCTTGCCATTCACTGCGGGTCGCGCCTTGCACTGTCGACTCAGGCACGCTCTAAAAATCACAGAGTATTGGGCGGGGTACATTAAGCCTCCTGGGTCACGCGCAGGACTTCTTCGGCACTGGTCACGCCCAGCAGCGCCTTGCGCATGCCGTCCTGATACATCGTGCGCATGCCCTCGTCACGGGCCTGGCGCTCGATGTCGCCGGAGGTCGCCTGGCGCATCACCATGCGGCGGATCTCGTCCGACATGGTCAGCAGTTCCACAATGCTCGAGCGTCCCTTGTAGCCGGTCGGGTTGACTTCAGATGTTCCCGCCCGGTACAACGTGATCGGATCGGCATCTGTAAGCTGGCGCAGGCCGAGTTCCTTGACCATTTCGGGCAACACCTCGAACGCCTCGCGCGTGTCCGGATCCAGCCGGCGCACCAGGCGCTGGGCCATGATGGCATTGACCGTGGAGGTCAGCAGATAATCTTCGACGCCCATGTCCAGCATACGGGTCACGCCCCCGGCGGCGTCGTTGGTGTGCAGCGTAGACAACACCAGATGACCGGTCAGCGCCGACTGGATCGCGATCTTGGCGGTCTCCAGGTCGCGCATCTCGCCAATCATGATCACGTCCGGATCCTGGCGCACGATGGCGCGCAATGCGGCGGCGAAATTCAGCCCGATGGAGGATTTTGCCTGAATCTGGTTGACCCCTTCGAGCTGGTACTCGACCGGATCCTCGACTGTGATGATCTTGCGCGCCGGCGAGTTGAGCTGGGAGAGCGCGGTATACAGCGTCGTGGTCTTGCCCGAGCCCGTTGGCCCTGTGACAAGAATGATGCCGTGCGGCATTTCCAGCGAATGGATGAACGCGTCGCGGGTATCGTCGGCGAAACCCAGGCTGCCGAAATCCAGCGTCACGGCTTCGCGGTCGAGAATACGCATGACGACGCTTTCGCCGTGCGAGGTGGGTACCGTGGACACGCGCAGGTCGAGCTCCTTGCCCTGCACGCGGTGCATGATGCGCCCGTCCTGCGGCAAGCGGCGTTCGGCAATGTTGAGCTTGGCCATGATCTTGACGCGCGAGATCACCGCGGCGGTCGATCGCGCCGGCGGCGCCTCGACTTCCTGCAGCACGCCGTCGACCCGGTAGCGTACCTTGAGCCGGTTTTCGAACGGCTCGATGTGGATATCGGAAGCCCGTGCCTCCACCGCGCGCTGCAGAATCAGGTTGACCAGCCGGATCACAGGCGCCTCGGACGCCAGGTCGCGCAGGTGCTCGACGTTTTCCTCGTCTTCGCCCTCACCCTCCGAACCCAGACCCTCGGCGATCTGGCCCATGGCACTGCGGCCGCCGCCGAAGTAGCGCTCGATGGTGTTGTCGATCTCGGATGCGATACCCACCCGCGGCCGCACATCGAGCCCGGTGGCCATTTTGAGTGCCTTGAGCATGGCCGGGTTCTGCGGGTCGGCCATGACCACATCCAGCGCCTGTTCGTCGACCCGGATGGGGACCAGGTGCTGCTGCTTCATAAAGCGCACCGAAATCGAATCGATGGTCGGCGCCTGCTCCGGATAGTCCTTGTCCATGCAAAGCGGAATCTCGAGCAGCTCGGACTGGGCGACCGCCAGGTCGCGCTCCGAAACCAGCCCAAGCCGAACCAGAAGCGTCAACAGGTTGCCGCCGTTCTGCTCGCGGTAGGCGCGCGCCCGGGCCAGATCCTCGCTTCTGAGTCGACCCTGGTCGATCATCAGGCGACACAAATCGGCGGCCCTGTCCTCGAGATGGTCGCCGACGTGCGGCAGCAGGTCGGTCTGGTCTGTGGCGGTGATCGCTTCGGTTTCCATCGCTTGATTATATTTTATGAATTGACGCGGACTGGCCGCGGGTCGATCGCTCGTGCGATTGTTGCGAGAACGATTGTTGCGAGAACAATTGCAGCAACAATCACAGCATTAACCGACAACTTAAATCGTCTCGGGTTCAGCGACGATGATTGAACGCGACACGCTCCAGGAATGGTCGGTTCATCAGAATCCAGGTCGCCAGCGGCACGACTGCCGGCAACATCAGGTAGCCCAGCTGGTAGCACAGCGCGATCAGCGTTGGCGAAGGGCCCGCCTCGGCAACCGCGGCGGCAGCCTCGGGGCCGATCAAAAACGCAAGGTCGGTCCAGGTCTGCCAGAAGACCCCCCAGGCGGTGACAACGGAGATTACCAGATAAGTCACCACCAACTGAACAGCGCGTGCCCGGGCGCGCATCGGGGTAGCCATGATCAGCCCAAACAGCAGCGCCATACCCCACGCATAGATCATCGGATTGACATCGTTGTTGAGCAGCGCCACGCGCCCCTCGACCATGCGATCCATCCGGATCGCGGTCTGAACCTCGAGCTGATAGCCGAACTGGACCACGCGTTCGAACAGATCGGGGTACAAGCCGGTCAATGCCCATTCGACAAGCTTCGACGGAAACCACATCAAGGCGCTGCCGAACGAGAACCAGAGAAAGAAGCCCAGCGGCAGGTAGAGCGCTGCCAGCAGGAACATCTCCTTGACCGGGTTTCCCTGCCGTTCCGCCGAATGCTCAGCCTGCTCCCCGGTTCGTTGCGACGGCCCCTGATCACTCATGACATCACCACTTTCGTAAATCGTGAATGGTAAATCGTAAATGGAGCTTCGGCTGCGCTTGGATTTTTTCCATTCACGATTCACCATTCACGATTTACGAAGGATCTGAAAAGTCCATGGTGCAGAAGTTTGTCCCGACGCCAGCCGATTGCTCAATCCACCCAATTGCGCGCATTTTCAAACATCCGCATCCAGGGCGACCAGTCGCCCCACTTCTCTGGCCACTGCGGCGGCGCCCAGGAATAGTTGACCGGCCGCAATAGGCGCTCCGGATGCGGCATCAGAATCGTAACCCGGCCGTCATCATTACACAATCCGGTCACCCCATCCGGAGACCCGTTGGGATTGTCCGGGTAAGCCCGTGCCGGCGCCCCGCCGGCGTCGATATAGCGAACCGCCACCGGCGCCTGGCGCGCATCGGCGCTGCTGCCGAAACAGGCCCGTCCCTCGCCGTGTGCGGTCGCCACGGGCAGGCGCGATCCGGCCATGCCGGCCAGCATTATCGAAGACGACTCGACGATCTCTACCAGACTCAGCCGCGCCTCGAACTGCCGCGACCGGTTGTGGACGAAGCGCGGCCAGTGGCCGGTTCCCGGAATGATGCCGGCCAGAGACGACAATACCTGACAGCCGTTGCATACGCCGAGCACGAACTTGCCGCGGTCTTCGAAAAAGCGCTGGAACCGGTCGCGCATCCCTTCGTTGAACAGGATCGAGCGCGCCCAGCCGCGGCCCGCGCCCAGCACGTCGCCGAAGGAAAACCCGCCGCACACGGCCAGCCCGTGAAATTCGTCGAGGCGCCGACGACCCGTCTCGAGATCGCTCATGTGCACGTCGACGGCTTCGAATCCGGCGGCGTGAAAAGCCATGGCCATCTCGCGCTGGCCATTGACACCCTGTTCCCGCAACACGGCAACTCTCGGCCGGGCACGACTACCGACCTCAGGCGCGGCGCGATCGAACGTGACGACAGGCTGCAGGCCAGGGCGGTTCCAGTCAGCCAGTGCGGCGTATTCCTCGTCGGCGCAGTCGGGATTGTCGCGCAGCCGCTGGATCCGGTAGCTGGTGGCCGCCCAGAGCCGGTTCAGATCGGCCAGGTCGCGGTCCAGCACGGTTACGCCGGCGTGCGTCACCGACAGCCTGCCCTCACCGGCCTGATTCCCGACGATGACGCGACCGATCCGGGTTGTCCACTGCGCCAACCCGGCCCGATCCAGCGCCTCGAGCAGCGACCCGGTTTCGGCAGCCCGGCATTGCACGACCAGGCCTGCTTCCTCGTTGAACAGCTCGGCGACGGGCTCGCAGTCAGCCGGCAATTGAAGCGCCACGCCGGCGTGACCGGCCAGCGCCATTTCCAGTACCGTGGTCAGCAGCCCGCCGTCCGAGCGATCGTGCAGCGCGAGCAGACGCTTTTCGGCCACCATCGACTGCACCGCATCGAACAATGCGGCCAGCATTCGAGGTTCCTCGACGTCCGGCACCGCGCCCAGGGCGCGACCGAATGCCATGGCCAGGGCCGACCCGCCCATGCGCCGTTCCGGCGGCGCCAGCAGCAGCAGATCGGTCGCGCCGCAATCGCGCCGCAGTTCGGGGGTGATGCCAGCGCGCACGTCCGACACCGGCGCGAACGCCGTCACGTTGAGTGAAACCGGAGCAGTTATCGCGTGCTCCGAACCATCGGCCTCCCAGCGCGTTTGCATCGAGAGCGAATCCTTGCCGACCGGAATCGAAAGTTCCAGCGCCTGGCAGAAGTCGTCGGCCACCGCTTCCACCGTCGCCCGCAGCGCAGCATCCTGCCCGGGCGCGCGTGCGGCCGCCATCCAGTTGGCCGAAAGCTTGATCCGGTTGCGACCGGGCAGTGGCGTGCCGGCGAGGTTGAGCAGCGCCTCGGCAACGGCCATGCGTCCGGAAGCCGGCGCGTTCCAGACCGCAAGCGGGGTACGCTCGCCTACCGCCATGGCGGTACCGGTGTAACTTCGATAGTCGGTCAGGGTCACGGCGCAGTCGGCCACCGGCACTTGCCACGGCCCCACCATCTGGTCGCGCGCACTCAGGCCGCCGACGGTTCGATCGCCGATGGTGATCAGGAACTGCTTGCTGCCGACGGCCGGCACCTGCAGCACGCGATCGACGGCTTCATTCAGGTCGATGCCCGCGATGCCTTCGTCGGGCGCGGGTGTCTCCAGACTGGTCGCGCGGATTTCGAGGCTGGGCGTCTTGCCCAGCAGCACGTCCAGGTCCAGGTCGACCGGCGTGCCTGGCGCTTTGCAGTCGGCGACGTGCAGCACGTGCTCCGCGGTGGCCGAACCGAGATCCGCCATCGGACAGCGCTCGCGCCGGCAGATCGCTTCGAGCACGTCCAGGCCGCGCTCGGAAACGGCCAGGACGTAGCGTTCCTGGGACTCGTTGCACCAGATCGCCATCGGCGACATCGAAGGGTCGGCCGTCGGAATCGAACGCAGCTGCAGGCGCCCGCCTACCCCGCCGTCGTGCAACAATTCGGGGATGGCATTCGACAGGCCGCCGGCGCCGACATCATGGATCGATGCGATCGGGTTGTCCGCGCCCAGCATCCAGCACTGGTCGATGACCTCCTGCGCGCGCCGCTGCATTTCCGGGTTGGCGCGCTGCACCGATGCATAGTCCAGCTGTTCCGACGACTGGCCGGAATGCAGGCTCGAGGCCGCACCCCCACCGAGCCCGATCATCATCGAGGGTCCGCCGAGCACGATCACGCGATAGCCGGCTTCCAGGGCATGCTTCTCGGTCTGGCCTTCGGCGATCGTGCCCATGCCGCCGGCCAGCATGATCGGCTTGAAATATCCCCACAGCCGATCATCTATCTGCTGGCTGAACGTGCGGAAATAGCCGCACAGATTGGGGCGACCGAATTCGTTGTTGAACCGGGCCGCGCCGATCGGGCCTTCCAGCATGATGTCCAGCGGTGTGGCAATCCTGCCCGGCGGCGGCGGGGCGTGCTCCCACGGCATCGGATGGGATGGAATTCGCAAATCGCCCACGGCAAATCCGGCCAGGCCGGCCACCGGGCGGCCGCCGCGACCGGTGGCGGCCTCGTCGCGAATTTCGCCGCCGGCGCCGGTCGCCGCGCCCGGGTCCGGCGAAATGGCGGTGGGGTGATTGTGCGTTTCCACCTTGATCTGCGCATGCAGGCGTCGCGGCTGTTCTGTCCAGCTCGACGCCTCGCCGACCGGACAGAAAAGAGTTGCATCGAAGCCTTCGATCACCGCGGCGTTATCGTCATAAGCGGTAATCACGCCGTCCGGGGTCGCCGCGTGGGTACTCCGGACCATGCCGAACAGGCTGTTGCCGCGCGGCTCGCCGTCGACCTGCCAGGTGGCGTTGAAAATCTTGTGGCGGCAGTGTTCCGAGTTGGCCTGCGCAAACATCATCAGTTCGGCATCGGTGGGGTTGCGACCGATGCGACGATAGGCGTCCGCCAGGTAATCGATTTCCTCGTCGTTGAGTGCGAGACCGTATTTCCGGTTGGCCGCAGCCAGCGCGCCGGTCGGATCGGAACCCAACTCGATTTCGGCAAGCGTGTCGGTCGGCGGCGGGTCGAACCAGTGCTGCAGGTCGGCCAGTGCATCGACCACGGTTTCGGTCATTCGATCGTACAGGACTTCGCGAGCGGCAGTCTCCAGCGCCGAGGCCTTCACGCCGTCGAGCTCGATTCTCAGGCCTCGCTCGAGGCGGCTTGGACGCTCGAATCCGCAGCGCTTGAGGATATCCCCGGCCTTGCTGGACCAGGCGCTGCGGGTCCCGTGCCTGGGCACGACCAGGACGATGTTGTCGTCGGCTCGGTCCGGCGGCATCGGCTCGGCGTGCAACAGCCGATTCATTCGCGCACGGGCTTGATGATCCGGTTCTTCGGCGTCGAGAAGAAAGAACTCGCGAATCGACAGCGACACACGTCTTCCCATGACGTCGCCAAGCGTCTCGGCCAGGCGCAGGGTTTGAAATTCGGGCGGGCTTTCCAGCCCAAGGAGGAAATGCATGAGGATTACCGGACCCCGATCGCTACAGGGCCGCAAGTATAACGGCCCGAAAAGCTGCGCACGAAGAACGCGAGTCAGGAACAGGGAACAAGGGTCGCGCACGAAACCTGGCGAACGTGAAGCATCCTGTTCATCTTGCACGCTTGCTGCAACCGGCTTTCCAGTCACCGGAAAGCCCGGCAACAAAAAGCGAAGGTCTGAAATTGAAAGCCCGGGCAAGGCGGGCATTTTCAGCTTCCGGGGGCGACGGCGAGCAGACCGTATCGCCCCTCACGAACCGGGCCGAATTATTCGGCGGTTTTTTGCGCGGCGAGTTGCTCCAGGCGCACCCGAAGATCGTTTGGCGGCACGTAGCCCGGGATAAGGTCTCCGCCCGGCGTAACCAGAGCCGGCGTGCCCGTGACCCCGACGGACTGTCCCAATTGGTACTGATCGACCACCGGAGCTTCACATTCCTCGGGCTCCGGGGTGCCGCCGCCCTTCGCCAGGTCCATTGCCCCCTGCTGGTCGTCCGAACACCATACAGACGTCATCTTGCGAAACGTCTCCGAGCCGATACCGGCGCGCGGGAAAGCCGCGTAACTGATCCGGATGCCGGCATCATTGTATTCTTCGACCTGCTGATGGAGACGTCGGCAATAACCGCAATCGACGTCGGTGAACACGATGACCTCGAACTCGGAATCTTCGGCGCCGTAGGAAATCAGCTTGTCGTAATCGATCCCGTCGATCAGTTCCTGGCGAATCTTGCTCTTGGCCTGGTCGGTGATGTCCTGCCGGGTATCGAGATCGAGCACACGACCCTGCAACAGATAACGACCATCGTCGGTCATGTAGACGATATCGGAACCCAACCGGACCTGCAGAATGCCGGGCAACGGCGATTCAGCGATGCTGATGTCGGTGTCGGTGTCGACAAGCGAACTCAGGCGCTCGCGCACCTGATCGTAGTCATCGGCGATCACCATCAAGGGTGTGAGCAGTAGCACCGCTGCCATGCATTTCAATATCCGATTCACAAATAGACTCTCCGTTCAGTTATTAATACGGCAACACAATACCGACGGCATTCGTTGCAGGCCGATTGCTGCGCATGTCCGCAAACGGCTACGCTTCGTGTACCCGGAGCGGGTCCGGGCATTGATCCGGAAATCTGCTCGATTGCCGGCTCAATAATGGACTCGGCCATTACCTGATTTGCCACAGCGCCGGAAGCAGGCAGCATTGTAGCCGCAACCGTCACCGGTTTCAGACCGAAACTTCACGCTGATTTGGAACAGCTGAATCGGACGAAGTTCCGAAGAAGGCACGGATCACGGCGGGCACCCGGGTCAGCCACGAGGGTGATGCTGCTCGTGCAGCGATTTCATCCTGGCATTGGCTACATGAGTGTAAATCTGCGTGGTCGCAAGGTCGGCATGACCCAGCAAGAGCTGAACGACTCGCAAGTCGGCGCCGTGATCCAGCAGGTGGGTTGCGAAAGAATGACGGAGCTTGTGAGGCGAGACCGGCGAGGCGATCCCGGCCTGCCTGGCATGTTTCCGGAGCCGATGCCACACGGCCTGGCGGGACAGCGCAGTGCCGCGCGAACTGATGAACAAAGCATCGCTGGGCGGCTGCCCGAGCCAGTCGCGGCGCGGGCCGTCACACCACTGCTGTAGCCAATCGAGTGCCTGTTCGCCCAGCGGCGTCAATCGATCCTTTCCGCCCTTTCCCGTCACACGGACCAGTCCCTGGCGGAAATTCATGTCCGGCATTTCGATCGCCGTCATTTCACTCACCCGCATGCCGGAGGCGTAAAGCACTTCGAGCATTGCACGATCTCGCGTACCAAGCGGCGTATCGGTGTCAGGCGCATTCAACAGCGCCTCGACCTGCTCTTCGCTAAGGACACCGGGCAAACGCCGGGGAAGCTTCGGCGGTTCCAATGTAGCCAGGGGATCAGCGGAAAGCGCTCCCTGCATTCGAAGCCAAGCACAAAAACGACGCAGGGCACTGAACTGACGGCGCAGCGTCGTGACGCTGCCGCCGTCCCTGATCCTTTTCGCCAGAATGGCCGGCAGGCGTGTCGAATCGAGTTCGAAACAATCGGTATCCGAATCGTCCGAAACAAAAAGACCTGAACGGGCGAACCCGATCAGGTCGTTTCGGTAGGCGGCCAGCGTGTTTTCTGCCAGACCGTCTCCAGCCCATGCGGCGTCCAGAAACCGATCGATGGTGGCCATCGGCTCGGTCACGGGTTCATGCCGTCGCTATTTTCCGGTGAGTCGAGCGATTCCGCGTTCAGCCACCGACTCAAGGTTGGAAAGCTTTTCGCGCGTGGCACCAACGAAATCGTCGATCGCCTGGCGTCCATGGGTCGCCTCCTGATCCGCCAGCTCGAGAGCGGCGAGGCGCATATGTTCCGCAGCAAGGGCCAGGCGTTCCCAGGGAGAGGCACCGGAAGACTTGCGTGAAGCTTTTTTCTTGCCACGCTTCTTGGAAGCCTTCTTCTTGGAAGCCTTCTTCTTGGAAGCCTTCTTCTTGGAAGCCTTCTTCTTGGAAGCCTTCTTCTTGGAAGCCTTCTTCTTGGAAGCCTTCTTCTTGGAAGCCTTCTTCTTGGAGGCCTTCTTCTTGGAGGCCTTCTTCTTGGAGGCCTTCTTCTTGGAGGCCTTCTTCTTGGAGGCCTTCTTCTTGGAGGCCTTCTTCTTGGAGGCCTTCTTCTTGGAGGCCTTCTTCTTGGAGGCCTTCTTCTTGGACGCAGGCGCAGGTGTGGCGGCGGGAGCAGCGCTTCCAGCGGCGCCGGAGGCGGCACCCGCTTCGTCTTCAATGGCCTGGTTCAAGATTTCTTCGGTATTGCTTTGCATCTTTCGAACTCCCTGATCGGATTTGAGAGGCCGCTACCGACTCGCTAAGCGCTGTCTTGTCTGCTCAATGTGATTTAACCATTCGCGTGCGGCTGAGCGAAGTGTGCCATAGTTCGCCGCTCGAATAAAGGCCTGTTCAGCTTGATCGAGATTATTGAGGTTGAAATGCGCCATACCAGTCAGTAATTCAGCAGTAGCTTCCTGCGAGTCGGTCAGATCGCCTTTTTCCAGCGCACGGCGTGCAGCCGAAAGCGCACCTTCCCAATTCTCGTTGGCCGTCATGATGGATGCGCGCTGAAAGTCGATTTTGCCGCTGTCGGAAATTTCTCCCGCCTGTGCATATGCGGCCAATGATTTATCGAGTTCGCGCGCTTGATACCAGGCGCCGGCGGTCACCTCCCAATTGCGGGCCGTCTTTTCGATGTGGCCTTTTTCAAGACCATCCTGCATCACTTCTGCGGCAAGTCTGGGCGCTTCCATCTGCTGGAGCAGTCCTGCAAGCTGGGTATACTCGCTACCGCGATTCAGCAGTCCGCGACGATAGGCGAGTTGCAGCGCAGCCATTGCATTTTGATTTTCGTTGAGCGCCATGTAGATGCCCGAGAGCTGCGTCCAGTATTCTTTCCTGTCCGGGCTCATCTGAATCAGAGTCTTGGCCACATCGACTGCGGGCCTGTACTCTTCCAACTCCAACAGAATGCCAAGCTTGGATCTGTACCAGGTTTCCGGCACGTCCTCGGCGATCTCGATCGCCTGATCAATTGCCGAAAGCGCCTGGCGGTAATCATCTTGCTGCAGGTGGAGGCTGGCCTTGAGTACCCAGACTTCTGAAATATTCTTTGCGTCTTCCGGCGAAACACAAAACCAGAATTCAAGCTGCTGGAGCGCTTCGTCATACTGCTCCAGCGCATTGTGAAGCTGCGCGATCTGCAGGATCATCTCGAAATGGGTCTGATTCGGCAACTTGTTGAGCCGAACCGCTTCACTGAAGCGGCGAATGGCCGCCCCGTACTGTTCGCGCTGGGCGGCAATGAACCCCATGGCCTGCTCGACCGACGCCTTCTCGAAATCCGACATGCGGGCCTTGCGAAGATTGTCGAGTTCATCGTAGGCGGCATCGTACTCTTCCTCACCGATCAGTTCGAACGCTTCATTCATGCGGTTGTAGATCTGCTCGGTCATCAGACCCGGCTCGATATCGCGCTCCTCACCGCACGACACGGTTTCACTACCGGTCTGCGCAAAAACAACCGGGCTGACGGAGAACAGTAGCAAGCCAAACGGTACCAACAGCGTTGCGATTCGATTCATGTTCATTATCCGTCCAGAACGAAGTCGAGGGTCTGGACAGCTTGGCGCGAAACGGCCGTACCATCAACGACCCGGGGTTTGAACTTCCAGCGCAGGATGGCGCGAATGGCTTCACGGTCGAATACGCGCGGCGGCTTCGAGTCGATGATCCGGGGATCACGAACCGAGCCGGTTTCGGTAATCGTGAACTCGATGGTCACGAAACCTTCGATCTGGTTCATGGCCGCATCCCGCGGATACTGCGGATTGATTCGCACCAGTGGCACCACATCGCCTTCGGCGCTTCGATCCATGCCGACATTGCCCAACACGGGCGGGCCAGCGCGGACGCCCAGGTTGAGATCCGGCATTTCCATGCGCGGCATTTCCGTCGGGGTCTGCGTTACCTCGGAGACCTGAATGTCCGGTGGCGGCGGCGGCGTATCCGGCGGTGGGGGCGGTTCGGGCTTGCGGAGTTCCCTGGTCTGGATCTCCTGTTCGATGTCCACCGGTCCGAAGCGAATGCCGGACGGCGGATCCATGTGTTCGCGTTCGCCGTCAGTGCCTGAAATCAGCCGATGCATCAGGTAAAAAGCCGCCACGGTCACGATGACAGCCAGCACAACGGACACGCCATAACGAATTCCGGTTCCCATGCATTAACCTCCTCCACCGACCTGTTCGGCGGAAATCGCCATACGCCTGACTCCGGCAGCCTGCACCTGATCCATGACATCGACCAGCGTGCCGGTGCGTGCGCCTTTGTCCGAGATCAGAATGACGCTGCCTTCCGGATTTTCGGCGCGGGCGCGCTGAACTTGCGTGCGAACGTCGCTGAGTTCGATCTGGCTGCCGCTCATCCAGACCTGATTGTCAGAGTCGACACCGATGAGAATGTTCCCCCGCGGCCGTGACTCGGCCGTCGATGCCTCGGGCTTTTCGACGGTAACACCCGTCTCACGCACGAACGTCGTGGTCACGATGAAGAAGATGAGCATGATGAACACGATATCCAGCATCGGTGTGATGTTGATTTCGGGCTCTTCCTGCGTCGCATGTCTGCGTGACATTGGTTGGATATCCTCGACGTTTCAGTCGTTCTGCAGCAGATCTTCGAGCTTTTCGCTCTCGATCGATGCCTTGCGGTCCAGGTACGAAGCGAAATACACGCCCGAAAGCGCGGCCACCATGCCGGCCATGGTCGGGATGGTGGCCTTGGACACACCAGCTGCCATGGCCCGGGCATTGCCCGTACCGAAGAAAGCCATGACATCGAATACGGCAACCATGCCGGTCACGGTGCCAAGCAGGCCAAGCAGCGGACAGATCGCGATCAGCGTCTGGATCATCGTGACGTTGCGCTGCAGCTGCTGTCGCACGCGGCTGACCAGTTCTTTCTTGATCCGGCGGGCGTGCCAGGAACGATGCTCGCCCCTGGCTTGCCATTCATCGATGACTCGGGCCCGTTCCGATGGGAATACCCGGAACAGGAACCAGTAGCGCTCGATGATCAGCGTCCACATTGCCAGCAAAACCAGCATGATGGCCCATAGAACATCACCACCGAGCTCGATGAACCCGCGGATGGACTCCAGCAGGTTAAACAGCGCGACCATGGCTCTGCTCTGCGATCCGGGCGATGATACCGGCCGCCTGCTCTTCCAGGATCTGGATCAGCGCGCGGCTGCGCGTCTGCAGGATACTGTGTATCACCGTCAGCGGAATGGCGACAACCAGCCCCAGCACCGTGGTCAACAGCGCCATCGAAATACCGCCGGCCATCATCCGTGGGTCACCTGTCCCAAACAGCGTGATCTGCTGGAAGGTCTGGATCATACCGACGACGGTACCCAGCAGGCCAAGCAACGGCGCGACGACATACAGCACCTTGATCAGTGGCAAGCCGGATTCCAGCGGCGCGGTTTCGCGCAGGATGGCTTCGTCGAGCTTGAGCTCCAGGGTTTCGACATCGGTATCCGGGCTGTCCTCGTAGACACTCACCACACGCCCCAGGGCGTTGCTGTGGTCCGCCTCCGACTTCTTGATCTGGCGCTTGATCGCATTGCCGCGAATCACCAGAATGATGCCCTTCCAAAGCGCAAACAACAATCCGATGACGCCGATCACGATAATGACCGCTCCGACCGGGCCGGCTTGGCGAACCCGCTCTCGCACGGTCGGCGAGCGAACGACCTGGGCCAGGATATCGCCGCGAGTGAAGTCCACCGCCATTTCCTGAATAGTGCCGGACGACGCCTTCTGCAGATCGGCGGCCATCGCCTGGAAACGACCTGCAGGCTGGCGAGGCAACTCGAGCAACAGGTTCTGCGACGCGTCCCACTGCAGAAACTTGCCTTCGGAAACCGCATTGAACACACCGACGCGAACGATACTCCGGTCTTCTTCGACCTGCCCGTCGGCATTGATAAGATCGGCGCTGAATTCGACGACGTTACCGCTTTCGGCAATCTCGCGAACCATGCCGGTCCACATCGCGCGAAGCTCTTCGACGCTGGGCAGTTCGGTATCGCCTCGTTCAGCAAGATTGGCATAAAGCCCGGTACGGCCCGGGAACTGCGCCGACACCATCGAATCATTCAACGTCGAGCGCATGTCACCGGCAACCTGGCGCACCACACCGAACAGTTCACCAAGGTTGCCCATACGCTCGTCGAGCGTGGTGGAAAGCTCGGCCAGTTCGCGCTCATTCTCGTCGAACTGGTTGTTCAGCCGGTCGGAACGCTGCTCTTGTGCGCGCAGTTCGGCACGGGCTTCGCTCAGCAATTGCTGCTGCTGAGCGCGCTGCTGGCGGAATTCTTGCAGGCGCTGCTGATCGATGCGCGCCTCTTCGCTTGCCGCCTGCTCGACCTGGCGCAGCAGTTCCTGAAGCGTCTGTGCTTCCGGAACGGTTTCCTGACCAAATCCGGATACAGGAAATGCCAACCAGGCGGCTATCGCAATATTCGTGAACTTTTTCATCATTCAGCCTCGGCCGGTGCGGGCACCGGAAGACGGACGAGGTCTGGAGCGACCTGGTTCTGCGCAATCGCCAGACCATCGGACACCGCGAGGCGGTACCGGTCGCCGAGTTGCTCAAAAGCGCGCGCATTTGGATTCCACCAGCCGGTTTCTGTACCGTCCAGCGACTGGTAAAACAGCAGGGTGCGGCCGATGCGCAGGAAATCCACGCGCTGACCGTCCGGCAACTGGCCACGATAACCTTCGGTGGTCCGGCCGAGCTCGATCTCGCTGATGTAGGCCTCGAGAATTCTGCGGAATTTCTCCGACGTCGTCACATCGGCGCGATCCAGCGCATCGATAAGCGTGTCGGCGCGAGCCAACCGCTCATCGACGCGAAACGGGACGTCAACCTGAACCAGACGGGGCAACGTGCTCGCCATCTCGATCATCAACGGCACCACGTCGCGATTGGTCTGCTCGAGATTGGTCAACTGGTTGTTGATGTTCTCGATTTCACGCTCCTGGCTGTCGACCGTCTCCTGCAGCATGCCGTTATAGATGCGCAGGCTTTCGATCTTGCCGAGAACAACCCGGTAGTCGTTGACCAGTGATTCGGTTTCATCCGCAACCTGATTGATCCGGGCCTGGACTTGCGCTGCGCTTCGGGCGAGCTGCTCCTCGGTCTGAATGCTGCGGTCCAGTACCTGAGCCATGGCGGACTGAGTCAGCAGCAGGCCGAATCCGGCGCACAGGACCAGTCCAGGTCTGATTGCAAATGATTTAGACATATTCGAAATTTCCGCTTTGCTTGGTTCGCATTGATTCGAGCCGGCCCCTTGCCGCCTGATCAGCGACGCGGCCGCAACCACGTCCCTGTAATATCCGGAGAGAGCCGAATGTTACAGAAACTGAATGAGCGCTTCCGAGCTAAATGAATCCGGGCCGAACAAAACGGCCCGGCCATGTTCGCTTCTGCGCCGCACCGGCGCGATGATCTACGACGGCCTGGTGCTGGTTGCCATCTGGATGGTTGGCACTGCAGCGATCGTGATCGTCGGAAACACCGGGATCGATAGCGGCGAGCCCGTTTATCAACTCTACCTGTTGGTGCTCGCATTTGCCTACTTCCATGCCAGTTGGCGGCGAATCGGCCAGACCCTCGGTATGCGTACCTGGCGGATATGGCTCGAGGTCGATGAGCAGCCGGTAACTATCGCCCGAAGCCTGCTGCGGTTTCTGGGCGGGCTGGCCGCTATCGCTACAATGGGTCTGGGGTTCGCCTGGTCGCTCGCGCGCCACGATCGTCGCGCCTGGCCCGACCTGGCCAGCGGAACGCGACTGGTCTACCGTCCCCGGCTCGGCAAGGGAACCTCGAAATAGACCTCGGCGGAACGGGCTTGGTCAAAGGCGATTTATCAGCGACGAAGGATCAGCAGCGCAAGCAGCCCGAATGATACTGCGGGCAACAGGTGGGTCAGGCCGAACGGAATCGGCAGCACAGGCGCGAGCCCCAGCACCAGCCGGTGGACGACAACAAATCCGATCCCGAGCGAAACGCCGGAGAACACCCCGAGCGCCGGGGATATCCGACGCCCGGCGCGTAGCAGCAGCGCCACCCCGGAAAACAACATCATCGACATGTTCAGCGGATAGAGCAGCCGGCGCCAGAACGCCTGCCGGTAGGCCGTCGCATCCTGGCCGTTGGCATCCAGATAGTCCTGGATGCGCAAGATGTCGCGCATCGGCAGCAGCCGGGGCCTGGTCACCAGTGCCCTGAATACCCCGGGGTCCAGTTGCGAGGCCATTTCGACCGTGCGATCTGGACTGTCCGTTCGGGCGGCGGTCCGGGCATCAAGATCTTTCACGCCATCAAGCAGCCATCGACCCTTTTCGTGGCGGGCGGCCGAGGCATGGACAACGCGGTCGATGCTGTTGACATCATCGAGCTCGTAGATTCTCAAGTCTCCGAAACGCACCTGATCGTCTTCGTTCCAAAGCAGAATGCCGGCTTGAATCATCAGCCGGCCGTCGCGAATCCAGAGCGCCTGGCCGGCGCCGCCGCCGACCTGGCCGTCGCGGGCGCGCTCTCTGTCGATCCGCGCATCCAGCTCCAGCCGGGGCACCAGCGTTTCTCCCGCCAGCATCACGGCCAGCCCAAGCAACAGCGCGGGACTCAGCGCATGACCCAGGATACGCAACTGGTGAAAGCCGCCGGCGCGCATGGCCACCAGTTCGCTGTTGGCTGAAAAACGCCCCAACGCTATCATCCCGCCGATCAGGACGGCGAACGGAAAAAGGTCATACATTCGCGCCGGAATTATCCGCAGGAGGAACGTGACGATCTCCACAGCACCGTAGCCCGCGGTCATGTCGCCGGCCTCGCGTACCAGGTCGACGCTCAGGTAAAGCCCGGCAAGCACCAGCGCAACCAGCACGACCGAACGCGCCACCGAGCGGGCCAGGTATCGGCCGAGAATACCGGTCACCATCGACGCCACCAGGACGCAAGCGGAACGATTGCAAGCAGCAAAGCCGCGGCATGCAAAGGCCAGATACCCGGCCAGGCGCCCGATCCGGGGTCCGCACGCACCAGCACCAGATTGGCGATGTTGCTGTAGACGAGATAGACCGCAACCGCGGCCAACACGGTGCCGAAACGCCTGCCGCGCGCCCCCGACAACGTGATTGGCAGGACGAACAGCGCCAGTACGGCGCATATGATCGGAGGCATCAACCGCCGCTGCAGTTCGAGACCGGCGGCGGATGATGAATCGGCAAGCAGCGCCGGCAGGAACTGCCAGCGAGACGGATCCTCCTGAAACTCATGGCCGGCCAGCGGCAGCTGTATGTCGTTACGCTCGAACGCGATGCGCCGCATGGGCAAGCCACCGGAATCCGTCCCGTGCCCCAGGTGCACACCGTCGCTGAGCGAGAGCACGCGTTCGCCGGTCTCGGACCGCTGGAAAAGCTGACCGCTCTCGGCCGCGATCACTTCGACCTGATCGTCGTTGGTGAAGTGAACGAAGATCCCCTCCAGGCGCCCGACTTCCAGGTCGGCGGCACGAACGTATACGGTCAGCCTGCCGCCGCCCAGCGTCTGGAACTGACCGGGTCGGATGCTGGCAAGAAGCAGATCGTCGGCCATTCGCTCGGCGATGCGCGCCGATCGCTGCTCGGCCCACGGCGCCACCCATCCGCTGACCAGCAGCAGTCCAGCAGCCCACATCGTGGCCAGCACCAGCACCACGCGGAACAACCTCGCCGGCGCCAGACCCGCCGAACGCATGACGCTGAATTCTTCGCCCTGGGCGAGTTCTCCGAGACTCATCAGCAAACCAACCACCAGCGCCAGCGGCGCGGTCAGCAGCAAGGCCTCCGGAAGCCGAAGCAGAAGCAGCTCGGCCAGCGTCGAGAGCAGCAGTTCTCCGTCGGCCAGGTCGCCCAGCATTTCGGCCAGGAAGAGCGCCAGCGAAATCGCCATCAGCACCGCCAGCGTCATGAGACACACGCCGAGCGCTTCCCGGCGAATATATCCGGCAAGCTTGTAGCGGCGCTGCATGACCTCGACCAGTCCATTCATGGGTGGCAAGGTTACAATGATGTGGTAGCCAGAAAACATCTCTGGATGGAAGTTCTTCCAGAAATCTCGAAGGCGTTGCCGTTGCATTTCGCTTGCGAGCCTGATGCGCGGTCTCGATTCGCGGCATCTTTCAGCCGCGCCCGGCACTCAACGCATGACGACAGCTCATGAATACAGACAAGGATTTACCCATGGATATCCAGACAATCAAGTTCCAGGCAACTGATCAAGCCGCGACCGAAATCGAGACCGGCTGCCTGGTCATAGGTGTCTTTTCAGGCAGGCCGGTGCGCGAACAACTGCCGGAACTCGACGCGGCCACCGACGGCCTGCTGACCGAAATGGCCCAAGAGGGCGAGCTTTCGCTGGGCGCCGGCAAGACGCTGATGATCCACCACCCGCGCGGCATCAAGGCCAGGCGCCTGCTGGTGACCGGCCTGGGCAAGGCGGCCCGATTCGAAGATGCGACCTTCGTGCGTTCGGCCAGGGGCGCCGGCGCCGCACTGCGCCGGTCGCGCGCCTCCGACGCGGTCTGCCTGCTGGCCCGGATCGAGCTGACGGGACGCGACCTGACCTGGAAGACGGTGCAGGCCGCGCTCGCCCTGGATCATGCCGACTACATCTACTCGGCCACCAAGAAGGCCGAACCCGACGCCGCACCCGCCACCGACCGGATTGCATTCCCGGCGGCCGAAGGCGTCGAGAAGGCGCTCAAGACCGCAGCCGGCATCGCCGCCGGCGTTCGTCGTTGCCGCCTGCTCGGCGACCTGCCGCCCAATATCTGCACCCCGGCATACATGGCCGAGGTCGCCGAAGAACTGGCCGGCGAAGTCGAAGGCCTTGAAGTCGAAGTGCTCGAAGACGCCGCGATGGAAAAGCTCGGCATGCGCTCGCTGCTGGCGGTCGCCCAGGGCAGTACCAATCGCCCACGACTGATCCGCCTGCGCTGGCGCGGCGGCAACGCCGACCAGGCGCCGGCCGCGCTGGTCGGCAAGGGCGTGACCTTCGATACCGGCGGCATCTCGATCAAGCCGCGCGATCTGATGGAACAGATGAAGTTCGATATGTGCGGCGCGGCAACTGCAATCGGGGTCATCGAGTCCGTGGCGCGATTGAAACTGCCGATCAACGTCGACGCCGTGGTCGCAGCGGTCGAGAACATGCCCGACGGCAATGCATATCGACCGGGCGACGTCATCGAGACGATGTCGGGCAAGACGGTGGAAGTGCACAACACCGACGCCGAAGGCCGGATGATCCTCGCCGACGCACTGACCTGGACGGCGCGCGAATCCAAGCCTGAGGTCATGGTCGACATCGCGACGCTCACCGGCGCCTGCGTCGTGGCGCTTGGTCACCACGCCAGCGCGGTCATGACCAACGACGACGACCTGGCCGGTGAACTGCTGGGCGCCGGCACCGAGTCGGCCGACCGCGCATGGCGGCTGCCGCTGTGGAACGACTACCAGCAGCAGATCGAGACGCCGTTCGCCGACATGAAGAACGTTGGCGGCATGCCGGCCGGTTCCATTACCGCCGGGTGCTTCCTGTCGCGCTTCACCAAGGGCCAGCGCTGGGCTCACGTCGACATCGCGGGCTCGGCGTGGCAATGGGGCAAGGCCGAAAGCGCCTCCGGCCGCCCGGTCGGCATGCTCACCCAGTGGCTGATGACGCGGGCGGGGAAATAAGCGAGGGACGGTTTCCGGTTTCCGGTTTCCGGTTTCCGGTTTCCGGAAAAGCGTACCGTACCCTTGGGCACCGAATAAGCGAGAAGGCGCTTCCAGTGAACAAACCTCCGAAACAATCAAGCGACGACCTGACAGGAAGATGATCCGCTCAATCGACAGATGGCTTTTACCTGAACCCGGAAACCGTAAACCCGAAACCGGTTTTTCTTGAATGCGCATCGATTTCTACGAAATGTCCGGCCGTTTCACCGACCCCGTCGAGGTCGCCGGTGTCCTGGTGTGCAAGGCGTTTCCGGCTACGACCGACATTGCTGTGGTGGGAACGCGCGAACAGCTGTCGGCGCTGGACGGCCGACTGTGGGACAAGCCAGACGGGCGATTTCTGGCTCATGGTGTCGACGATACCGCCGCTCCGATACGCCTTTTGAGCACAGCCCCCGAACGCGCGGCGCTGTTGATCAACCTGGCGGCCGACTCGGAAATGCCGACCGGCGAATACCAGCGGGTACTTGAAATCGTGCCGCCCGACGAGCAGGCGAAGAAACGGCTCCGCCAGCGATGGATGGACTGGAAGGTGCGCGGCGGCGAATTGCATCATCACCTGTTGAAGTGAACCGAAAACCGCAGTGAAATGAAAAATCTGAAATGAAAAAAACCTACGAACCCGAGTCGATCGAAAGCCGCTGGTACCCGGCCTGGGAAGAGGCCGGCTGTTTCAGGCCCGCCGGCCGGGGCAAACCCTACACCATCCTGCTGCCGCCGCCGAACGTCACCGGCACGCTGCACATGGGTCATGCGTTCCAGCACACGCTGATGGACTGCCTGATCCGGGTGCATCGAATGAAGGGCTTCGACACGTTGTGGCAGGTCGGCGTCGATCACGCCGGCATTGCCACGGAAATGGTCGTCACGCGCCAGATCGAAGCCGAAGGCGGCAAGCGCGACGATTATTCGAGACAGGATTTCATTGACAGGGTCTGGCAGTGGAAGCATGAGTCGGGCTCGACCATCACCGGCCAGATGCGCCGGCTGGGTGCCTCGGCCGACTGGTCGCGTGAGCGCTTCACCATGGACGACGACCTGTCCGAGGCGGTGCTGGAGACCTTTGTCCGGCTGTACGAAGAGCGCAAGATCTACCGCGGCCCGCGACTGGTCAACTGGGACCCGGTACTGCAGACGGCCATTTCCGACCTGGAAGTGGTCAACCACGACGAGCAGGGCAAGCTGTGGTCGATTCGTTATCCCAGGGCCGACGGCCAAGGCGACGTCGTGGTCGCAACCACCCGGCCCGAAACACTTCTGGGCGACGTCTGCGTCGCAGTGCACCCGGACGACAAACGCTACACGGACCTGGTCGGCAAGACGGTTGAACTGCCGCTGACCGGGCGCGAGATTCCGGTGGTGGCCGACGACTACGTCGACCCGGAATTCGGCACCGGCTGCGTCAAGATCACGCCGGCCCACGACTTCAACGACTGGGAAGTCGGCGCGCGCCACGGCTTCGAACCGATCAACATCTTCACCGCCACCGCCGAGGTCAACGCCAACGCGCCCGACGCCTACCGCGGGCTCGACCGCTTCGAGGCCCGAAAGCGCGTGGTCGCCGACCTGCAGGAACAAGGCCTGCTGGTGGAAGAGAAACCGCACCCCATGGTGGTACCGCGCGGCGACCGCTCCGGCCAGATCATCGAGCCGTTCCTGACCGACCAGTGGTTTGTCAGGATGGACGAACTGGGCAAGCTGGGGCTGGACAAGGTCGAATCGGGCGAGGTCGAATTCGTGCCGCCCAACTGGATCAACACCTACCGCCACTGGATGGAGAACCTCAAGGACTGGTGCATCTCGCGCCAGCTGTGGTGGGGTCACCGAATTCCGGCCTGGTACGACGCCGACGGCGAGATCTACGTCGGTCGCTCCGAGGCCGAAGTGCGCGAAAAACACGGCCTGGAAGCCGGGGTCGCGCTTCAACAGGACGACGACGTGCTGGAGACCTGGTTCTCGTCGGCGCTGTGGGCCCATTCGACGCTGGGCTGGCCCGATCCCGACCGAATGGAATCGGAAGGCTTCGATCGCTACCTGCCGACCTCGGTACTGATCACCGGTTTCGACATCATCTTTTTCTGGGTCGCGCGCATGGTCATGATGACCAGCCACTTCACCGATCGTGTGCCGTTCGAGCAGGTCTACATCACCGGGCTCATTCGGGACCGGGACGGTCAGAAGATGTCGAAATCCCGGGGCAACGTACTCGACCCCATCGACCTGATCGACGGGATCGACGCCGACGCGCTGGTGCAAAAGCGCACCGCCTCGCTGATGCAGCCGCAGATGAAGGCAGCGATCGAAAAGCACACCCGGGATGAATTCACCGACGGCATCCCGGCGTTCGGCGCCGACGCGCTGAGATTCACCTTCACCGCGCTGGCCGGTCACGGCCGCGACATCAAGTTCGACCTGTCGCGCTGCCAGGGCTACCGTAACTTCCTGAACAAGCTCTGGAACGCCTCGCGCTTCGTGCTGATGCACGTGGGCGAAGACGCCCTGCCGGCGGCCAGACCCGAAGACCGGTCGGACGACGTGATCTCGCGCTGGATCCGCTCGCGCCTGGCCCGGACTGTCGCGGAGGTCGACCAGGCGCTTGCCGACTACCGCTTCGATCTGGCCTCCAGCGCGCTGTATGAATTCGTATGGCACGAGTTCTGCGACTGGTACCTGGAACTGGCCAAGCCTGCCCTCTCTGAGCAACCGGACAATACTGACGGCGCCGATGCGGCCATGCGCGACTCGACCCGCCGGACGCTGGCCGAAGTACTGGATGCCACGCTCAGATTGCTTCACCCGTTCGTGCCGTTCGTGACCGAGGAAATCTGGCAACGCATCAGGACGCCGCTGGCGCTGGAATCGGAATTTCTCGCCACCGCCGCCTGGCCCGATACCGGCGCGGTCGACGAGCAGGCCGAAAGCGACGCCGAGTGGCTCAAGGCCGTAATCATGGCCGTGCGTTCGGCCCGCACCGAACTCAACCTGGCCCCCGGAAAGGCGATGCCGCTGCTGGTACAGCTTGCCGGCACCGAAGACGCCGAGCGCTTCGGACGCTTCGGCGACCTGGTGCGTCGACTGGCCCGCCTGGAATCCATCGAACTGACCGACCAGGCCCGCGATTCGTCCGACTGCGCGGTTCAGCTGTGCGGCGAGATGCGGCTGCTGATCCCGCTGGCCGGGCTGGTCGATATCGGCGAGGAGCTGGCGCGCCTGAACAAGCAGCTCGAGCGCGAGGCCAGCGGCCTGCAGCAGGTCACCGGCAAACTGTCCAACGAGCGCTTCGTCGCCAACGCGCCGGCCGAAGTGGTGGAAAAGGAACGCCGGCGCAAGGCCGACCACGAACGCAGCGTCGAGGAACTCGAAACCCAGATCGCCAAGCTGGAGAGCCTCTGAACCAGTACCGGCGTGCGCGAAAGCAAAGAGAACGGCTACAGGGTTATTCGGAGATTCGCCGATCAAGCGAGTAGACCACGCCGACCGTGGCCTCGTAGCGCAGCGGCCGCGGTTCCACGGGCAGTTCGAACTCGGATTCGGCCATGCTCATGCGGATCGCGGGCGGCCGCATTTCACCGCCGCCGGTCACGCCGGGCGAGCGGCCGGCCAGGTCGTGCATGGGCTCGTAGATAATGCCCCAGACCGGGCCCAGCCGGGCGCCCTGGGCTTCGGCCAGCGCACGGGCCCGCTCACCGGCCTTTTCCAGGGCGCGTTGACGCGCCAGGTTCCGCACGGCTTCGTCGTCGGCCACCTTGAATGCCGGATTGCCCAGCGAGTTCCATTCCAGGCCGGCAAGCTGATAGTGCAGTTTGCCTAGGCGCTCGAAATCGTCCACTTCAAGCCGAAACGAAAACGTGCCGAAAAAGCCGGTCCGCACGCGCTTTTGCTGGTTCCGGTCGAATTCGTATTCCTCGCCGAACTGCATCGATTCCAGGCGATGATCGCGCAGCGCATCGGTATAGTCTTCAAGCAACCCGACAAGGCGTTGCTGGGCCTTGTTGGTGGCGGCTCGCGCCGCGTCGGGAGCGTCCGCCACGACCCGGAACCGAAGATCGATCACGGCGTAATCGGGATCGACTTCCTCGATCGCAGAGGCGCTGGTCGAAACATAGGGTCCGTCAGGCAGGTTGCCTGCAGCAGCGAGCGCGGGCAGAAAACCGCACATCAAGACCAGAAAGGCACGAAAGTTCATCATCGGTTCTCCACGTTAGGTTCTCGAAATACCCGCCTCCGGCGGCGTGTCGGCCAGGGAAACCCTGATTGAATACGCACGCTACGCGGGTACTCAATCAGAGGTCCCTTGATCATCCGAAAATCGCGCGATGCGCTGCCGGGTCCGGTCAACCTCGAGCCGGAACACGTCCGGGCGCGAGTAGTGGCCGGAAGGGTCGAAATTGTGGCGGGCGCGTCGGACCCGCTCGTGATCGATCCCGGCCACGAACAAACCTTCTTCATTGTCCACCGGCTCGATCAGCCAACCGCCGTCGGGACCGGCCAGGCAGGAGCCGCCGGCGGCCCACGGCATGTCGGCCGCCGCGGCGCGCAGCGCATCCATGCACGGGAGGTCTTCCGGCAGGTCGCCGGCACGCATCAGGCCCGAGACCGAGAGCACGAAGCTACGGCCTTCCAGCGCCATGAAGCGCGTGATTTCTGCCGTATTGCGCGCATTGCCCGGCCAGATCGCGACGTGCAGATCCTCCCCCTGGGCCTGCAGGCTGGCCCGCGCCAGCGGCATCCAGTTCTCCCAGCAGTTCAATGCGCCGACGGTAAAATCGCCGAGACGCCAAGTGCGCAAACCGTTTCCGTCGCCGGCGGCCCAGACCAGGCGCTCCTCGTGGGTGGGCATCAATTTACGCTGCACCGCCCGAATGACGCCGTCGGCTGCTATCGAGACGGCACTGGCATAAACGCTCTCGCCGCGCTGCGCCGGTCGCTCCAGGATGCCCAGGACCACCGCGGTCCGATTGCGTCGAGCGGCTTCGGTGACCGTGTCCAGGTGCCCCGCTTCGATATCCACGGCCTGGTCGACGTAGTGAGCGAACAGTTCCTGCTGCAGGCCGGAACCGAAGCGGGCCCCGTCAGTGCGCTCGACCCAGAACGGGTAGCCCGGCACCAGGCACTCGCCGAACGCCACCAGGTCGACCCGCTGCGCGCCAGCCTCGTCGATCCGGGCCACGACCCGGGCCAGCGTCGCTTCGCGATCCAGCCAGGCCGGGGCGATCTGGGCCGCGGCGATACGCAACGGTGCCTCAGCCACGGCGATCTCCACGGCGCCCCTGGATACGTCGATCGTCGATGTGATGGACCATCACCAGCGCATCCTCACGGCCTCCGGGGCCCGGGTAATACTCGGGACGCCGGCCGATGACGTGGAAGTCGTTTTGCCGGTACAACTTCACCGCCGCCTTGTTGGACGGACGAACCTCGAGAAAAAGCCTTCCGGCCTGCAACAGACAGGCGTCGATCAACACGCCGTCGAGCAGCAGCTGACCCAGCCCGTTGCGGCGATGATCAGGCGCCACGCACAGGTTCAGAAGATGGGCCTCGCCGGCCGCGGCCGATAGGATTGTGTAACCGGCGATGCCGCAGTCGGACTCGGCCACCCGGCAGCAGTAACCGATGCGCAGACAGTCGAAGAAAATGCCCTTGGTCCAGGGATACGGGTAAGAGGCCTGCTCGATCTCGAACACCGACTCGGCGTCGCCGCGCTGCATCGGTCGAAGCGCATACTCCGGCTCGAGTACCGCAACCATGGTCAGATCGCCAGCAAGGGTTGAAGCTGGCGCCACAGCGCACGGCGAGCCTCACCCGATGCCGTCAGGGTGGCCAGTTGCCCGCACTGGACGAAACCGGGGCCGGGACCGGCATCGCCGCCGAACACAAGCGCATTGCGAATGCCGTGCGCGTCCCAGTCTTCAACGGCCACACCCGCCTCGGGCGAGTCCGACCAGGTACCGAAACGGCATTCACGGCTGCCGAGCGCGGCGCGAATATCTTCGATTAACGCCGCATGGCGGGCACGATCGCCGTCATCGACGACCAGCAGCCAGCGGCCGCTGCCGGCCTCCAGCCGAATACGCGCGGCCCGCGGCTCGCTGGCGGATGCGTCGATCGAATGCGCCTCGGTCGGCACGGATTCGGCCGCAGCCATAGCGGCCGAATCGGAACCGGCATATTTGGGCGCGCGAGAACACCACACCGGAATATCCATGGCCTCCAGCCTGCGAATTGCGCCCGAATCAATCGCCATCATCGAACTCCCGCCCGGCGTTGGGCTTGCGCTCGTCGTCCGGCCGGCGCTTGCGACGACGCTGGTAACGGCCACGCAGGGTGACAATCAAGCCGGAGGAGACGTAAAGCACGCCGATGGTGAACAGGACTGCCGGCAGATCGATCGCCAGCAGCACGATCACGACCAGCAGTACGAAGATCCAGGCAATGGGTACGCGCTCGCGCTCGCGGCTGGCGCCGCCCTTGAAGCTGGAATAACGCAGCCTCGACACCATCAGCGCACCGAGCATGACGGTCAGCACCAGCATGGGCCAGGCTACGGCTTCCGGGCCGATGCCGCGGCTTTCGCAAAACCAGATCGTGGAGACCAGCGTTCCGGCTGCGGCCGGGCTGGCAAGCCCCTGGAAATACCGCTTGTCGGCCACCCCCGCCTGGGTGTTGAAGCGGGCGAGCCTGAGCGCACCGCAAGCCGAATAGAAGAACGCGCTCAACCAGCCGATCTTTTCGCCGATCGGTCCGGCGAGTTCGACCGAGGACAGCGACCAGCTCCAGACCAGAATCGCCGGCGCGATGCCGAACGAGACCATGTCCGACAGGCTGTCGTACTGGGTGCCGAATTCGGACTGGGTGCCGGTCATGCGCGCCACCCGGCCATCGATGCCGTCGAGCAGGCCGGCCACCACGACTGCAATGCACGCGGCCACGTGCTCGCCCTGCACCGCCGCGATGATGGCATAGAAGCCGGCCAGCAGCGCCGCGGTCGTCAGCGCGTTGGGCAGCAGATAGGCGCCGCGCGCCGGCAGCGGCTTGTTGGTGCTTTCCTCGTCGGCCAAGTCGGTGCTATCCTCTTTGTGTGTGATGGCGAGTGCCCGCGTTCGAATTATTTTTCGAATTATCGGAGACCGGATCATCGCAATTCGAGCACCATATCGTAAACCGAGTCCCGGTTGCGTGCAGCCGGCTGCAGCGATCCGACCGGAACCGACCCCAGGCAGGTGATTATCGTGAACATTCGATCCAAGAAACCTACGCTTATTCTGATTTTGTGCGCACTGCTTTTCGCGGCCCCTGCAGCGGCGAAAACATACTACAAGTGGACCGACGACAACGGCACCGTGCATTTCACCGCCGAGCCCCCGAATGACCGCGATTACGAAACCATCAACACCGCCGGCCAGGTGACTGGTTCGTCGCGGACGCAGGCCCAACCGGCACCGCCGCAAGCGCAAGAAGCGGCCGAGGACATACAGATGCCGAGGCAGGCTGCACCCGACCCGGAAGCCGTCGCTGCACGCTGCGAACAGGCCCGCGAGAATCTGTTCTGGCTGCAGAGCAATCGCCGCATCACCATCAAGAACGACGACGGCAGCGAAACCTTCATCGACGCCGACGAACAGCAGCGCATGATCGAGGAAAACCAGGCTCTGATCGACGAATGGTGCCAGGACGACGGCTGACCCGTCGCGCGTCGACAAAAAATCCCGGGGCCCCGTGTTTCAGGACGCTCCAGATCCGGAAAACCGTGCATTACTCGGGTAGACTTCCCGGCTTGACTATCCAGTTTCCGGGCATCCGATGAAAACCAGTGCATTCCACCTCGCCACGCTGCGCGAGGTCCCCGCCGACGCCGAAATCGCCAGCCATCAATTGATGCTGCGCTGCGGCATGATCCGCAAGCTGACCTCGGGCATTTATTCCTGGACGCCGCTGGGGCTGAAAGTGCTCAGGCGCGTCGAGCGCGTGGTCCGCGAGGAAATGGACGCCGCCGGCTGTCTGGAAATGCTCATGCCCTCGGTGCAGCCGGCCGAGCTCTGGCGTGAAACGGATCGCTGGGACAACTTCGGGCCGCTGCTGCTCAAGATGACCGACCGCGCCGGGCGCGAATTCGCCTTCGGCCCGACCCACGAAGAAGTCATTACCGAATTCGCGCGCGCCGAGCTTCGCTCGTACAAGCAACTGCCGGTCTGTTTCTACCAGATCCAGACCAAGTTCCGCGACGAGATCCGGCCCCGCTTCGGCGTGATGCGGGCACGCGAGTTCCTGATGAAGGACGGCTACTCGTTCCACGTCGACGAGGCCAGCCTGGACGAGTTCTACCAGGTGATGCATCGAACGTATTCGAGAATCTTCGAACGGCTCCAACTCGAGTTCAAGGCCGTCATCGCAGACTCCGGCAATATCGGCGGCGCCACCAGCCACGAGTTTCACGTGCTTGCCGATTCGGGAGAAGACCAGATCGCGCACGTTCCCGGCGCTGCGTTCGCGGCCAACGTCGAACTCGCCGAAGCCGTCTCGCGGGGCGAACGCGAAACGCCGTCCGAGGACATGCGAACGGTCGACACGCCTGGTGCAAAGACCATCGAAGATCTGGTCGGGCACTTTGACCTGCCGATCGAAAAAACGGTCAAGACGCTGGTGGTGCATGCGGCCGAGGACCAGCCCACAAAACTGATCGCGCTGCTGGTTCGCGGCGACCATGAGCTCAATGCGGTCAAGGCCGAGAAGCTGTCGCAGGTGGCCTGCCCGCTGACCATGGCCACGGAGGCCGAAATCCGGGAAGCCATCGGCGCCGGCCCCGGCAGCCTGGGACCGGTCGACCTGCCCGTCCCGATGGTGATCGACCGCGCCGTGGCCGCGATGAGCGATTTCGGCGCCGGGGCCAATATCGATGACAAGCATTTCTTCGGCATCAACTGGGAGCGCGACGTGGCGCTGCCGGACGTCGCCGACCTGCGCAACGTGGTCGCCGGCGACCCGGCGCCGGACGGCTCGGGCGCGCTGGAACTGATCCGTGGCATCGAGGTCGGCCACATCTTCCAGTTGGGCACCAAGTACTCCGAGGCCATGAATGCGGTGGTCATGGACGAGGACGGCCGCGGCGTGCACCCCTGGATGGGCTGCTACGGCATCGGCGTTTCGCGCATCGTGGCCGCGGCCATCGAGCAGAATCACGACGACCGCGGCATCATCTGGCCCGAGCCGCTGGCCCCGTTTTCGATCGCCATCCTGCCCCTGAACCATCAAAAGGCGCACCGGGTGCGCGAAAAAGCCGAAGCGCTTTACCAGGAATTGACCGCAGCCGGCGTCGACGTCCTGCTCGACGACCGGCCGCTGCGTCCGGGCGTGATGTTTGCCGACGCCGAACTCATCGGCATCCCGCACGTGCTTGTGATCGGCGAAAAGGGTCTGGACAACGGCATCGTCGAATACCGCCGCCGCGGCGGGGACGAAGGCGAAATCCCACTCGAAGACGTGGTTTCGCGGGCACTGGAATTGACCGGAAAGAATTGACGGTTTCCGGTTTCCGGTTTCCGGTTTCCGGTTTCCGGTTTCCGGTTTCCGGTTTCCGGAAAATCGTAACGCCTGCATCTAACCGTACTGCGGAGCC